>Ga0335074_10000522_pt1 | contig 54498 bp, 55 predicted proteins | sample Lox_Sample_23_FD_206715 | JGI IMG/M metagenome (GOLD analysis project Ga0335074, IMG submission 206715) | Soil microbial communities from Loxahatchee National Wildlife Refuge, Florida, United States - Lox_Sample_2.3 | ecosystem: Environmental > Terrestrial > Soil > Wetlands | place: USA...
GCCTGCGGCGGTGGCGATGCCGTGGACCTCCGCGATGATCGGTTTGGGATGCCGCACGATCGTTTGCATGAGCCGCGAACACTGCACAAAAATCTTCGCAAAAGCGTCATGTCCACAATCAGCGCCGACACGCAATGCCGTCATTTCCTTGAGGTCATGCCCTGAACAGAAAGCCGGGCCCTCCGCGGCCAGCACGATGACCCGCGCCGCACGATCCTCCGCCGCTGCATCGAGACGCCCCTGAAGTGCTCCCATCAGGGCCGTGCTCAACGCATTGCGCGCGCCGGGGCGATTCAGCACCAGGCGCAAGACGGCGCCATCTCTCAGCTCTCGAACCAGCGGTTCGGCATGGGGAAGGGTCATACGGGCAAATGTAAAGCGTCCGGCTGAAAAGTCACGCACCACTCAGTAGGTAAAAGACTGCAGTTCGTCGAACTTGCCGTTGTCGTTCAACTCCAGAAAGCCGGTTCGCGTATTCGGATTGAAGGCAATGTGGCTGAAGCCCGGTGCGGTAGCAGTTTCCTGCCAGTTTCCGCTCGTGTCATAGACTTGAATGCAACCGTCATATTCCTGTCCGGCGCAAACCTGCTGGTCGATCAGGAACAGCTTGTTGACCGAGTCGAACTGCACATCGGCGCCGCTGTTGATATCGCTCGTCCCACCCTCAAGCGTTTCCTGGAAGCCGGAGTCGGTCGCGAGATCGTAAAACTCGATGTTCCAATCCGCCTCGGTCGCCGTGCAGGCAATTCCGTCAGCCGAATCCACCGCGATGCCGTTGACTTCTCCCTGACCAAGGCCGGTGAACTCGTTAAAGCCGCCCCTGGTGAGATCGACGATTGCGAGTTCGGGGGTGCCGATCAGGCCGCCGCCTCCGGCTGCGACAATGGCCTGGTTCGTTGTCGTGTTCATCGCGATGACGGGATAGTTCGAGTCTCCGAAAGCATTGTCGGTCAGGCGGGTAATCGGTCCAGACGTGTTTGTCGCCACATTCGCACCGAACACAAAGCTTTGATACGTGTCGAAATTTGCACCCAGCACGGCCGTAATCGAAGAACCCTGATTCTCGCTTACCTCCTGAATGTGGTTGTCGATCTTGTGAAGACCCGGCTCCCATCGGCCGTTGATTTTGTTTTTCTCCAGCGGGTTCAGCAGGTCGTAAGTCGTCTTATACACAAAAGGGTCTGCGTGCTGCTCCTCGACCAGCCCCATGCTTGTTCCGACCACGCCAAGCGTGATCAAGTCGTTTTGCGTGGACCGGATTTCCTTGATTATTCTGACCTTGCCGCTCTTCTGATCGAAGTTCTCAACGGCGACATTTATTCCACCGTTTGTGGCAATGAATTCGGTCAGCACGCCCTCCGTGCCGTTCTGGTCGACATCGTAGCCGATGATCTCTCCGCCCAGGGCCGTGTGAACGATGACGGATTTCGCAGGCTGGGCGGCTTCCGGCGCGGCAATCGAAGCGGTCATCAAGGCGGCTGCAAGCAGATGCGATCGAGCCATGGCATTTCCTCCCGTTTTGCCGCGGGCATCGCAGCGAGCGTGAACCTCTGACGGAAAAGGGCCAGCCTTTATTCCGGCCGCCGCGACCGATATTGCGGCATCCGCCATTATTGCGATCCAATCAAAGAAATAATCCCGGAGGTGTCTACGGTAATATATTACCACACAGGGAAAATGGCTGAAAATACAGCAATATCAACTTGACCCCGGATACCTGTTGGTTCTATACGCCGCGGCTTCCGGCCATTCCTCTGGAGCGTCCGCATGAAAACCTACTCGGCCAAGGCGTCCGAGATCGAGAAGAAGTGGGTCGTAATCGACGCGGCCGGACTGGTCGTCGGCCGGCTCGCTTCTCTTGTCGCGTTGCGCCTCCGCGGCAAGCACAAGCCCAGCTACACCCCGCATATGGATTGCGGCGATCATGTTATCGTCGTGAATGCTTCGAAGGTCGTGCTCACCGGCAACAAGCTGAAGGACAAGGTTTATTACCGGCACACGGGCTATATCGGGGGCATCAAGGAACGCCGGGCGGGCGAGATTCTGAGTGGACGATTCCCCGAGCGCGTGGTCGAAAAAGCGGTCGAGCGCATGCTCCCGCGCGGACCGCTGGGCCGGCATCAGCTTGCCCATCTGAGGGTTTATCCGGGGCCGGAACATCCTCATGAGGCGCAGCAGCCCGAGGCGGTCGATATCGCAGCGCTCAATCCCAAGAACACCAATTATCGCAAGGCGGTCTGACCATGGCGGAAGATGTGAAGAGCTTTGGCGATCTGAAATCGACGCTCATCAAGGCGAAGCCCACCGAAGCCGCCGAAACGCGCGAGCAAGCCAAAAGCAATCGCGACTCCAAGGGCCGCGCCTATGCTACCGGAAAGCGGAAGAATGCGGTCGCGCGTGTGTGGATCAAGCCCGGCCGCGGCCACATCGAGGTCAATGGCAAGGAAGAGAAGATCTATTTCGCACGGCCGGTGCTGCGGATGATCCTACGCCAGCCGCTGATCGCTGCCAGTCGCGACGGGCAGTTCGACGTCGTGTGCACAGTCAATGGGGGGGGATTATCGGGACAGGCGGGCGCCGTGCGCCACGGGATCTCGAAGGCGCTTGTGCTTTACGAGCAGAGCCTGCGGCCGGTGCTCAAGCAGGGCGGCTTCCTCACCCGCGACCCACGCGTGGTCGAGCGCAAGAAATACGGCCACCCGAAGGCGCGCCGCAGCTTCCAGTTCTCGAAGCGCTGATCGAAGGCGCATAGCCCGCGCGGGTTTCCTGCGACGTTCAGCCGGCTGCCGGCGGCGGTGCGGCTGGCGCTGTCGGCTTTCCGTGCGGCGTCCAGGCCGGCGGGATCGCGCCATATTCGTTGGACCCTTCCGTGCCGGGTTGCACACAGAAGTACACCAGCAGGAGAACAGCCGCTCCCGATAACAGGGCGAAAATCGACCCGAACACAATCAGGAATCCCGGAAAACCCAGGACAAAGATGCTGAGAATCGCCACGAGGCCAGTCAGAAAGACAAGGAAACTCGGCACTGCCAGAAGGAGCACCCAGCTTGCCGTTCGGCCCGTGTCGTGCAGCCGACGCGCCGTAATGCCCAAGGAGGGTAGAAAAAGCGCTAGTCCATAAAGCGCGCGAAGACCGCGCCCTGTGAAAGTGATGCTGCCGACAACGCTTACCAATATGCCAACTACGGCGTAGACGGCGATGTACCACCAAAACTGCGAGCGGCCGACTCGGCCGTCGAAATCTACGTAATGCTTGGCGATTGTGTCGGTGAAATTCTGCCAGAGCTTGTTGAAATCCAGCTGATCCATCGCATCCTCCCGCAGGCACTCCGGCCTGCTCTCATTTTGCGGGAGAGTTCGGGGCAGGGATCGGGAGTCGAATTCAGCCCCGGGGCCGATTTCCCGAGAATTGGCCGCCGAAATCAGCTAAGTGGCAGACTTTGAACGAGTCAAGCAGGGCGGGTAGGCAACACCTTGAAACCATGTATCTATATCGATGGCGCAGCGGGAACGACGGGGCTCGAAATTCACGGCCGCCTCGGGGGACGGGACGATATTGAGCTGCTGCAGATTTCCGAAAGCGAACGCAAGGATTTATCTGCCCGAACTCAACTCTTGAATGAAGTCGATGTCGCGGTGCTTTGCCTCCCGGACGAGGCAGCGCGCGACGCCGTGGCAAGGATTCGCAATCCCGCGGTCCGTGTGCTCGACGCATCCACCGCGCATCGTATTTCGCCGGGCTGGACGTACGGGTTGCCGGAGCTTGAACCGGGTCAGCGCATCGCCATTCGCGAGGCGAAACGCGTCAGCAATCCCGGCTGTTACCCGACGGGATTTCTCGCGCTTGTCAGGCCGCTCGTGCGCGCGGAAGTCATTCCGTCGGACTTCCCCCTCGCCGTGAATGCGATCTCGGGTTATTCCGGCGGCGGCAAGGCGATGATCGAGGAATTCAAAAACGAGTCGTCCCCACGCTACACGCACAGCGTCGTCCGCAGTTACGCGCTGACGCTCTCGCACAAACATGTGCCGGAGATGCAGATGCAAGCGGGCCTCGCACATCCGCCGCTGTTCGCCCCGTATGTCGGACGATTCTACCGTGGGATGATCGTGGAAGTGCCGCTGCAGCTCTGGGCGTTGCGGGGCAATCCCAATCCAGCCGGCATTCACAATATCCTCGAAGACGCGTATGCGCGGGAACCGGTGATAGAGGTTGCGCCGCGCGACGAAATACCAGCCACTCTCGACGCCGAAATGCTGAAGAACTCAGATCGCATGAAACTGTTTGTGTTCGGTAATGAACGAATGGGACAGGTGCGCCTTGTCGCCGTGCTCGACAATCTCGGCAAAGGTGCGAGTGGCGCGGCGGTACAGAATATCAATATCATGCTGGGGCTGCCTGAGACCGCGGGGTTGCAGTGATGTATCGGCCGCGGGCTTTTGCGGTCGACGATGTTTCCGTTCTGCATGAAGTGATGCGCCGGCGCAGCTTTGCGACGATTGCTGCGTTCATCGACGGCGATATCCGGTTTGCCTATGCGCCTGTTTTGATCGACGCGAATCCGCAGCCGTTGGGAGCGGCACGATTTCACCTGGCACGCAACAATCCACTCGCCGAGATGCGCGGACTCGCGGTCCGCTTGTCGTTTCTTGGCGCCGATGCGTATGTGTCGCCGGACTGGTACGAGACGAAAGGGTCGGTGCCGACCTGGAATTACATCGCCGTCGAAGCAGGCGGTCGCGCGGAACTGCATGACGACGTCGCGTTACGCCGGTTGCTGGCTGATCTGTCCGCGGTGCACGAGGAAAGGCTCCGTCCCAAACCGCCTTGGACGCTGGACAAGATTAGCGATGAGCGGCTGAACGCGCTGTTGAACGGTATCCGGGGATTCGCAGTCACGTTCGAATCGCTGGAAGGGAAATTCAAGCTTTCACAGGACAAATCGCCGGCGAACATCGCCGGAGTGATGGCGGGCCTCGAATCGCGCGGCGATGCGGCGAGCCTTGCCGTCGCTCGCGCGATGCGGGAGCGCTGGCCGAACGCTGCCGGCTCTTCGAAAAGCTCGAGCTGAGAACACCTGAACTCAATCAGGCGCGTGCTCTTGGAAAAGCGCGCGCCGGTCGCCCTACTGCGCCTTCACCTTCACGTAAGTGCCCGGGGCATCACACAGAGGTTTCAACTTGCCGTCGCCGGGTTCACGGGCCGGGATCATCTTGCCTGAAAGCGGAGCGAGCCAGGCATCCCAGTCCGGCCACCAAGAGCCCGGATGTTCCCTGGCTCCCGCGAACCAGTCTTCCACCTTTGGCGGCAGCTTGTCGTTGGTCCAGTACTGATACTTCTTTGCGGCCGGCGGATTGATGACTCCCGCGATGTGGCCGGAACCGGCCAGAATGAAACGCACGGGTCCCTTCACCAGCTGAGTCGTCTTGTAGACCGAACGGTAAGGCGCGATGTGATCCTCCCGCGCCGATTGGAGGTACATCGGAACCTTCACCTTTGAAAGGTCGAGCTGGACGCCGCCCAAGCACAGATCGCCCTTTGACAGCGCGTTTTCCTTATAGAATTTACGCAGGTAGAACAGGTGCGTAGCCTCTGGCATTCGCGTGGTGTCGGAATTCCAGTAAAGCAGGTCGAAGGGCATCGGGTCGCGGCCGAGCAGGTAATTGTTCACCACGAAGGACCAGATGAGATCGTTCGCGCGCAGCATGTTGAAGGTGGTCGCCATGCGGCTTCCCTCGAGCACGCCTCCCGCCGCCTCCATCTGCTCTTCGAGCGCCTCGAGTTGCACGTCATCGATGAAAATCTGGAGATCGCCGGCTTCGCTGAAATCGGCCTGCGCCGCAAAGAACGTTGCCGAATGGATTCGGTGGTCGCCCTTGTCGGCCATGTAGGCGAGGGTGGCGGTGAGCAGCGTGCCGCCGATGCAATACCCAATCACATTGGGATCTTTCGCGCCGGTCGCCTGTGTGACGGCATCCAGCGCGGCAAAAATCCCTTCGCGCATATAGTCTTCAAAAGTTTTCTTCGCGAGACTCGCGTCGGGATTCACCCACGAAGTCACGAAGACGGTATAGCCCTGGCTCACCGCCCATCTGATAAATGAATTCTCTGGCCTAAGGTCCAGAATATAATACTTATTGATCCATGGCGGGAAGATAAGCAGGGGCCGTTCATGGACCTCTTTCGTCATAGGCTCGTATTGGATCAGCTCGATCAGCGGGTTCCTGAAGACCACCTTGCCCGGCGTGGTGACGATGTTTTCGCCAAGCTTGAAGACATCGGTCGACTGGCGGATCGACAACTGACCCTGGCCGCGGTCGAGATCTTCGAGCAGATTGTTAAGACCGCGAACCAGGTTCTCGCCGTTGGACTGCAATGTGGTTCGTAGCACCTCGGGATTTGTGAGCACGAAATTCGTCGGGGCGAGGGCATCGGCAAACTGCTTGGTGTAGAATTCGATCCGCCGCCGTGATTGGGCGTCCAGTCCTTCGACCCGGGCCACCGTGTTCTGCAGCCAGTTGGTTGTGAGCAGATAAGACTGCTTGATGAAGTCGAATACCTGGTTTTCCTGCCACTCCTTGTCCCGGAAGCGTCTGTCTCCGGGTTGGGGAGCGATGAGAGGTTCGGCGTCACCGCCCATGAGCCGTCGCGCGGTGCGTTCCCAGAGATTCATGTAGTCCCGCCAGAGCGCAAACTGCGCTTCCATGATTGCGGCGGGATCGGCAACCATGCCGCGCAGCAGGTCCATAAAAGCGCCGGTTAAATTCAATGGATCAAGGGGTTCGCTGCCGAACTTCTCAGCCTGGTTGCGCAGGAAATCGGTGAGCAGGCGCTGCGATTGAATGCCAACCTGGACCATGTTACGCGCGAACTCGCCGGGATCGGTGATCCGGTATTGATCCTGCGGCGCTTCGTGCTCGGTCGCCGCTGTTGCCGCCTTCGGCCGCGTGTCGGCATCGGCCTGCTTGTTCTTGCTTGATCGACGGGCTTCTGCGCGGTTGCTCATTTCGTACCTTTCCGGATTCTGTGCTTGATACTCTGCGGCTGTTCCCGGCCGCAAGTTGCCGAAAGTCAGGCTGGCCGATGAAAATCCTGTGACTCCACATTTGCCGGACGCCGTGGTTTCACTTGGAACCGGTTGCTTGTCCGGTTATACGATTCGACGCTGAATGGGCTGTCGCGGAGCGTGACCGGCTGGCACCTTCTTCCGGAGAATGCATATGGCTTCGACTTTCCGCACCCGGGCGAAACTTCTCGCGCGCGTCGTAGCGCCGCTTCTTTTCGCCACGGCGCTTAATGCCTGCTCGTCCGTTCCCGACTGGGTGGACCCAACCACTTGGGTAGGAGGCGGTGACAGCCAGGCCACCACCAGCGGTCAGACAAGCGACACGAGTACCGGAACAGACCAGGCGACAGCTGCCGGGGCCGACCAGTCCGCGGCCTCCGGCCAGGAAGCTGCCTCGACGCAAGCGGCCGCAAGCGGGCAGACACCGGATATAGCAGCGATTCCGCCCAAGCCCACACCGCCCTCAACCGCGGGTGAGCAAAAGGAGGTCGCCGACTCGCTGGCTGCCGATCGCGCCCGGGCGCATTACAGTGCCGATGCGCTACGTGGTGGCACCGAAGCGGCTGCGGCTCCGCCGCCCGCACAGGCAGCTCCACCCCAGGGCGACGCGAGTTCGGGAAGTTCGGCTCCCGATACGTCAAGCACTTCATCCGATCAGGCTGCGAGCGCCAGCGAAGGCGCTCCCCCGGCGGGCAATCAAACCGCTTCGAATTCTCCTCCGCCACCCGAAACCGCTGCGCCGTCCACAAGTGCGGCAGACGCCCGGGCTGCAACTTCGGAGGCTCCAGCCGCTGAAGCGGCCCCGCCGCCCGCTCCGGCCCCCAGCCAGGTCGCAAGCGCCGACACGGCGAGCACGACAGCTCCAGCGGCCGCGCCGATGGCGGCCGAAACAGGCGCGCCGCCAGCTGCGGCGGCTCCCGACATGCAGGCGACCTTTGCGCCATCAAAGGCGCCGGCGCTGGATCCGTCCGTAACCCAATTCGTGCCGCAGCAGATTATTTCACACTATCAGGAAACGGCTGCCGCAGCTTCGGTACCCGCTGGATCACCAACGCCAGTAAGGCACCGGCATCACAAGAAAATAAAGACGAGTCTGGGTGTTATAAGGCTTCACTATGCCTTTAGATCAAGTATTGGGCATAATTTGATGATGGAGGCGAGATCCTCGCCAAGATACCGCAAGACCATACGTGAGGCTTCACGGGCTCATGCTCCAATGCTTAGCTCCGCAGTGTTCGCCACTGACAGCAAAACGGCCCTGGCTGTCGTCGATTTCGGTCGCGAAACGACGATTCTGGACAACAGCGCGCGGAACCGCATTCAGTCCGTTGCACGGAATTTTGTGGCACAGGGTGGAAGTGGCTTTATGCGGGTGGTGGGGCACGCGTTAGATCCGGCAAACGATCTCCCGCGTGCCGTCCGCATGCGAAACAATTTTGAGAGATCTGAGGCGCAAGCCGCTGCTGTGGCTAGAGAATTGATCCGCGACGGCGTACCTCCCCAACGCGTGATGGTCGAAGCGGTCGGAGACAGTCCCGCAGGCGATCATGAGCGGTCGAAGACTGACAGAAGTGCCGAAATCTTCCTGGAAAGCTGAATTCCCTCAGGATTGAGCGAGGTCAGGATGGGCCGTTCGCTACGCGTTGCCGTGGCCGGGCTCGGCACGGTCGGGTCGGGAGTGGTCCGGGTTCTTCTGGATCGCCAGAATGATCTTATTCGCCGGGCTGGCTGCGACCTGACCATCAGCGGCGTCTCGGCTCTCGATAGGCACAAGAGGCGCTCGCCATTCATAGCCTCACTTAACTGGTTCGACGACCCGCTGTCGCTTGCAAAATCGGATGCCGACATCGTCGTCGAACTTATCGGCGGCGAAGAGGGCGTGGCACTGGAACTGGTGCGCGCGGCCTTATTGGCTGGGAAGCACGTCGTCACGGCGAACAAGGCACTGTTGTCCAAGTATGGCGCGGAACTCGCTGAACTTGCAGAAAAAAATAACGTTGCGCTGAAGTTCGAGGCGGCAGCGGCGGGCGGCATTCCCATCGTCAAGGCGCTGCGCGAAAGCCTCGTCGCGCATGGCGTAGGCGCCATCCGCGGCATCCTCAACGGTACCTGCAATTATATCCTGACCCAGATGGAATCGACCGGTCGATCGTTTCAGGAGGTTCTTGCGGACGCACAACGGATGGGCTTTGCCGAAGCCGACCCGACGCTCGATATAGGCGGCGGCGACACCGCACACAAACTTGCGCTCCTTGCAAGCATCGCGTTTGGCGTGAAACCGACGCTTGCGTACACATCGATCCGCGGCATCGCCGATGTTACCCCTGAAGACATTGCATTCGCGCAAGAATTCGGCTGCCGCGTAAAACTCCTGGGGGTAGCCCGGTCAGGCCCCGAAGGTATCGATCAGCGGGTCCACCCCGCCATCGTGAAGCGCAACTCGCCACTCGGCGACATTGAAGGCGCGTTTAACGCCGTCGTAGCCGACGCGGGCGAAGCTGGACCGTTCTTCTTTGCCGGCCGGGGAGCGGGGCAGGCGCCAACGGCGGCTGCGGTCATTGCGGACATTGTGGATATCGCACGGGGAAACATCGGGCCGGCGTTTGGCTTGCCCGCGTCACAACTCGAAGAGTTGCGTCCCGCGCCCGAAAGCGCCCGCGCGGCTGCCTTTTACCTGCGATTCCTCGCAGTCGACAAACCCGGCGTGCTGGCCGAAATCGCGGGCAAGCTCGCCCAGGCGAATGTCTCGATCGAAAGCATGATCCAGCGCGGGCGCGCCTCGGAAGAAACAGTCATGATCGTGATGATCACCCACGAATCTCCACCGACTGCGGTCGAGTGCGCCTTGAAGGCCATTGCCGGCTCCGACAAGATTTTGGGCGCACCGACCATGATTCCCATGGAAATTGCCTGACGCGCGGGCGCTGGAGATATGCATGGCTCAACCGATGGATCGCAAACTGGCGCTCGAGGCTGTGCGCGTCACCGAGGCGGCAGCCATTGCCGCTTCCAGACAGGTCGGGCGGGGCGACGAGCGTATGGCGGATCATGTGGCCGTTGAAGCAATGCGGACCGCGTTGAACGGGCTCGCGATTGACGGAACCGTGGTCATCGGCGAGGGCGAACGCGACGAAGCGCCCATGCTCTATATCGGCGAACGCGTTGGAACCGGCGGTGTGCCGGTCGACATCGCGCTTGATCCGCTGGAAGGTACGACTCTTACCGCGAAGGCGCTTTCAAATGCTTTGACGGTCATTGCGATCGCCGAACAGGGCTCCCTGCTTCACTCGCCCGATACTTACATGGACAAGATCGCGGTTGGTCCGGGCTATCCGGGTGGTGTCGTCGATCTCGACGCTGAGCCGGCCAGGAACATTGCCGAGATTGCCCGCGCGAAGGGCGTATCGCCCTCGGAGATTACGGCCTGCATCCTCGATCGTCCGCGCCATGCGACGATTATCGAAAGCGTACGAAGCACCGGTGCAGCCGTGCGGTTGATCACAGATGGAGACATCGCAGGCGTAATCGCGACGACCGATCCAGCGACCGGGGTCGATATTTACATCGGCCAAGGCGGTGCGCCAGAAGGTGTGCTTGCGGCCGCCGCGCTGCGTTGCGTGGGCGGACAGATCCAGGCGCGCCTCGTGTTTCGCAACGAGGAGGAGCGTGGTCGCGCATTGCGCCTCGGCATTACGGATTTCGATCGCAAATATACACTCACGGACCTTGCAGGCGGAGACGTCGTTTTCGCAGCCACAGGCGTAACCGACGGTTCGATGCTCGAAGGCGTGCGGCGCCAAGGTGATTTCGTTACGACATCGAGCATCCTGATGCGCTCCGGAACGCGTACCGTCCGCTGGATCAAAGCTCGGCATCGCCGCGGTCATGCTCCCTGACGGCCTCGCGACCGCTTCAGCCGCCGCGTTGAATGTGGCGTGCTCTTTTTCCGGGCGGCGATGGCGTTTTCGCGAGACGGACGAAGCAGCTGCCCGCGAAATCTCAAGTCAGACCGGCGTTTCTCCCGCGCTTGCGAATCTCTTGCAGACGCGCAACGTTCGGCCCGCCGAAGTGGCCGACTATCTCAATCCAACTCTAAAGCGGCTGCTTCCGGAACCGTTTTTGCTCACGGACATGCAGCGCGCCGTCGCGCGGGCAGTTCAAGCGCTTGTCGAGGGCGAGACGATTGCGGTGTTCGGTGACTATGACGTCGACGGCTCGTGCTCTGCTGCACTTCTGCACGACTTCTTTTCGGCGCTGCGCCGACCTTCGCTTCTCTACATCCCGGACCGCTTGCGCGAGGGATATGGCCCCAACGCAGCGGCTTTACTTGGTCTGAAGCAAAGGGGTGCGAGCCTCGTCATCACCGTCGATTGCGGCGCGACGGCGGAGGCCGTTCTTGCGCCAGCACGAGAAGCTGGTCTCGATACGGTCGTACTGGACCACCATGCGGTCGAAGCTTCATATCTATCTTCAGGAATACAGGTTAACCCAAATCAAAGTAGTGATAATTCCGGACTCGGATATCTCTGTGCTGCCGGCGTGGTATTCCTGTTCGTGGTAGCCCTTTCCCGAGAACTTCGTCAAACGGGATGGTACGCTGCGAACGGAATCGCCGAGCCGGATCTGCGCAACGGTCTTGACCTCGTGGGTCTGGCAACCGTTTGCGACGTCGTCCCGCTGACAGGTATCAATCGAGCGTTCGTTCGAGCGGCAGAGACGCGGCTGTCGAAACTCGAACGTCCCGGGATTCGCGCGCTTGCCGCGGTCGCGCGCACCGAGCCGCCATTTTCGCTTTATCATTGCGGGTTCGTTTTCGGGCCAAGAATCAACGCCGGCGGACGGGTGGGCCGCTGCAGCCTCGGGGTGGAATTGCTCACATCGCGTCACGACGCCGAGGCGGTGCCGCTCGCAGAATTGCTGGAGCTTCACAATCGCGAGCGGCAAGCCATTGAATCCATAATCATTCAGGAGGCTGTCCAGCAGGCGCTGCGACAAGAGAGTCGTCCTTTCATCGTTGTCAGCGGCGAGGCCTGGCATCCCGGCGTCGTCGGAATTGTTGCGAGCCGGTTGAAGGACCGCTTCCGGAAGCCCGTCTTTGCTGTTGGTATGGATGGGGAAAATGCCCGCGGTTCGGCGCGCTCGGTTGCCGGGATCGATGTCGGTCATCTGGTCCGTACCGCTCACGAACGGAGAATGATCTCGGCGGGGGGCGGACATGCCATGGCCGCTGGGTTTTCACTCCGGGCCAACCAGCTCGAGCAGTTCCGCGATTGGCTCCAGGATCATGTTGGAGAGCCCAACAGTGAGACGGCCCGCGAGCTTTGGCTTGACGCACTTGTCTGTCCATCCGGCGCGACTCCGGAACTTGTCGAGGAAATCGGGCGTGCGGGCCCGTTCGGCGCCGGCAACGCGGAACCGTTTTTCGCCGCGAGCGATGTCCGGCTTGCCTTCGCCGATGTCGTTGGTCAGGGACACGTCCGGCTGAGGCTGCAGGGCGCAGACGGGACCACCCTTTCGGCGATCGCTTTTCGCGCCGCCGACACACAGTTAGGCCAGGGACTGCTGCGCGCGCGCGGCGAACGCATTCACGCAGCGGGTGTCTTGCGCAAGAATAGCTGGAATGGCCGGACCGAGGCCCAACTTCAGATCGAGGATGCCGCCGCCGCGACCTGAGCCTTGCCAAGGCCGCCCGTGCTCTTTATAGCCGCGCCACTCCGCGCCCTTCGTCTATCGGTTAGGACTCAAGATTTTCAATCTTGCAAGAGGGGTTCGACTCCCCTAGGGCGCGCCACCCTGCGCGCTTCGCGCTTCGGGTGGCAGGCCACCAAATTCTCACCGCGCAGGGTGTCTCCTGTAGCCTTGGCAAAGGGAGACCGCCGCTGATTGTTTTTCTTTTTCGCGGAAGACGCGATGTTGCTGTTCTTGGCAAAGCCAAGGTGCTGCCCCATGCGATTGAACGGCGATTGAGCGTTGGTAGATGAACTGTCGCCCGTGCGCTCGACATAGTACACCGGAGCTTGTCCAACGGGTATTACCTCCCAAACGTACAGCCAGAAACCACGCCTGAGAACGCTGCCATCAAACTGCAATTCATGAACCGCCGCGTGGGCAGTCATTTTGTCGGCCATGCCGGACTAACGCGCTTCGCTTCGCCCGTAATGAAGCCTTCCAAGTACGAGTCCTGGCCCATTCGCAACGTTAGATTTTCGGGAGAGAATGGCATTGGGCTTCCGTTGGGGTATTGCGCCCCTTCCCAATCGCTCACGTAAGCGCGAGCAATGATCGAACGGTTGAAATCGGCCATCTGATCCGGGGATAGCCGTTCCATGTTTTGCTGCCCAATAAGATCAATCTGACTTCGCGCAATGCGCCGATAGTTTTCGTAGGTTTGACCCTGAATCAGCAACTTCAGGGGAGGAGTCGAGCCGTTGTATGCCACCCATTCCGACTTGAGTCCCATCGCCTGTTTGGTCAATTCGTTCGCGCTTCGCTGCGGCAGAGGGGCGGTGTTGAAGTGATCCCCGCTAAACGTTTCACCCGGTACTTGCAGCACGTTTGCGGGGATGTATTGCACCGTCGTTTTGCTCACGCCAAGCATCTTCGCGATACGTAGCAACAGGTAAACGGCGAAAAGTACGCTTACGACTATATAGAGAACGGCCATAGAATCCTCCGTGAAGGATGCAATGTTGCGGGCCGCTTAGCTAAGTAACGCCGCAAGGCACGCCTTCACAAACTCCTTCATCGCCACGTTTTCGAACGTTCGCACGGCTTGGTCCATCGCGGGATTTGTAACACGCGCATTGACCGCACGGCAGGGATAAACATTTTCGATCCCGTGACTGATCATAACAACAGCCGGGTTCCGTGCGGCTGGCCAATGATTTCGAATCCAGCCCAAGGAAACCGCGTAAAGCCTTTGGGGCGCAACGCGCTGTCCCGTGCACGCCAGCCCGGCTGCTTGGAGTCCATCCGCGACTCCGGTGACGTACATTCCGCAGGCAGCGGCAATTTTCTCGCCATTCGGTCCCTGCGGATAGGCGCACCGATTAAAGAATTGCGCTCCCGACAGTTCAACTGTGGGAACGCGCCGAACTTGTGCAATGGCCGCCGTTGTCGACGCGAGCGCGACGGCAAGAGCCGCGGTGATGAAACGTTTTGTGCGGATAGGCATAGGCGAATGCCTCCAAACCCGGAGGCAGGGTACGACGAATTTTCTAAGGGACCGTCAACGGGACCCGTCTAACCCGCCGTTTCGAGTCGACGCACTTGCCCGCTCCGCTAAGGGACCCGATCCCGGTCTGGCAATGGCGGGACAATCCGCCTAGAAAGCATTGGAATTCAATAGGACTTCAGACTGTCCCATTTTCCGCTAACCCCTTGATTTCTCCAGCTTGTGGGACACCCCTACGGCGCGCCATAGCAGCGGTTGAATTGCCGGGGCTAACCCGTGCAATAATCTGCAAACCACACTTTGGTACACCTTCTTTGCAGCACAACTTTCCCGTGCCAGATTCCGACTCACAACGGTCCACGGGGACCGCGAGAGGGGAACAAAGAATGTTTTCACGAAAGACGACGGTACGAACGGGCGTGGCGCTAGGCGCTGCGGCCCTGTTGCCGAACGCGGCGCTGGCGGCACATGGCAAGGCTGGCCTGTGGGAAATCACCACCCATATGAGTATGCCGGGCATGTCGGCACAGATTCCGCCCGAGGCAATGGCACGCATGAAGGCGATGGGCATTCAGATGCCGGGCAATCAGACCTTCACGGCGCAGCATTGCATGACTGCAGATGAAGTGGCGCAGGACAAGCCGCCCCCGATGCGCAATCAGCAAGATTGCACCATGAGCAATTTCACCCATGATGCGCACACTGTGAATGTCGACATGGTTTGCAAGGGCGAAAACATGGACGGCCAGGGCCACGTCACAATGATCTATGACAGCGACGAGCATTACAGCGGAACCTATACCTTCACCGGCACGGCGCATGGGCACCCGGCAAACATGACCACATCCTTCGAGGGCAAATGGATCTCGGCCGATTGCGGATCGGTGAAATAACAAACACGGACGGCGCCGCCCGCCTGGCGGGAATGCTGCGGGCGGCGCGCGATACTGTCGTCTTCACCGGCGCCGGCATTTCGACCGAATCCGGTATTCCGGATTTCCGCTCGCCCGGTGGCATCTGGACACAGATGGCGCCGATTTATTTCCAGGATTTCGTTTCTTCCGCCGAAATGCGCAACGAGGCCTGGCGCCGCCGCTTCGCAATGGAGGAAATGTTCGCGCGAGTGCGCCCGAATGGCGGCCATGAGGCAATCGCTGCTCTCGTCGCACGCGGCGTGGTGAGCTACGTCATCACGCAAAACATCGATGACCTGCATCAGATGTCGGGAATTCCGGCCGAACAGGTGATCGAGCTGCACGGCAATACACGCTACGCGAAATGCCTGGATTGCGGCACGCGCTCCGAGCTCGATCCGATACGAACGCATTTCGGGGAATATGGTGAAGCGCCGGACTGCGCAGCCTGTGGCGGCCTGCTCAAGACCGCAACGATTTCTTTTGGCCAGGCCATGCCCGAAATCGAGATGGAGCGCGCGGAACGGGCGGCACGCGCCTGCGATCTCTTCCTTGTCCTTGGCTCGTCGCTGGTCGTTTATCCCGCGGCCGGCTTTCCGCTCATGGCCAAGCGCGAAGGCGCCAAACTCGCCATCGTCAATCGCGAACCCACCGAACTCGACCAATTCGCCGATCTGGTCCTCCACACCGAAATCGGGCCGACGCTCGGTGCCGCGCTCGACGAACTGGACAAAACGTGTCATCCCCGCGAGAGCAGGCATCCGGTTTGACGGTGCCCGCGGAAGACCCCATTTCCCGGACACCGTCCGCTGGTTCCCGCTTCCTTGGGAAGGACCCTTATTCGGAGTTGAAGATGCGCGTTTTTAACGACGACGAGAAGCCGTCCACGACACCCGCCCCGGAGCAACAATCCTCGCCGGTGGCGCAGGCGCTGTTCAAATCCCGTACCGTGCTGATTTTCGGTGAAGTGGATATGAAAATGGCCGAGCGGGTGACGGCGCAGCTTCTGGCCTATGCGGCCGAAGGCGAAGGCGATATCCGCGTGATCGTCAATTCGCCGGGCGGCCATGTGGAATCCGGCGACACGATACACGACATGATCCGCTTCGTGGGACCGCGGGTGAAAATGATCGGCACCGGATGGGTCGCGAGCGCCGGCGCGCATATCTATCTCGGCGCGCGGCGCGAGAACCGTTTTGCGCTTCCCTTCACGCGCTTTCTCCTGCACCAGCCGCTGGGCGGCGTCGCTGGCCCCGTTTCGGACATTTCGATCGAAGCGCAGGAGATCACCAAGATGCGAGAGCGGCTGAACCGGGAGATCGCGCAGGAAACCGGGCAAACCTACGAGAAGGTTGTCGCAGACACCGATCGGAATTTCTGGATGTCGGCGGAGGAAGCCAAGGCCTACGGACTTGTCAGCAGGATTGTCAGCAGCGCGAGTGAAGTGTGACCGCGCCCTGGTGGCGCGGCGCGACCATTTATCAGGTCTATGTCCGCAGCTTTGCGGATTCGAACGGCGACGGGGTTGGCGACTTCGCCGGCCTCATATCGAAGCTCGATTACATCACAGCGCTCGGCGTCGATGCGCTATGGCTTTCGCCGATCCATCCCTCGCCCAATCGCGACTGGGGCTATGACGTCTCCGATTACAATTCCGTCAACCCGGAATACGGGACGGAGGCCGATTTCGACCGGCTTCTCGCCGAGGCGCATGCGCACGGATTAAAGGTTCTCACCGACGAGGTGCTTGCGCACACGTCGGACGATCACCCCTGGTTTCGTGCGAGCCTTGAAGGCGGCGAGAAAGCGGATTGGTATGTCTGGGCGCCGGCGCGCGAGGACGGCACGGCACCGAATAACTGGCTGTCGGCGTTCGGCGGTCCGGCGTGGGCCTACCATCCGGCGCGCCGCGAATATTATCATCACAAATTCCTGCGGCAGCAGCCGAAGCTGAACTGGTGCAATCCAGATGCGCGCGAGGCTGCGCTTTCCGTGTTCGATTATTGGCTCGCGCGCGGCATTGACGGCTTTCGTCTCGATGTCGCCAACGCGTTTCTTCACGATCCGACCTTTGCGGCCAATCAGCCCGTGCCCGAGTCCGCACGGACAGATTGGCACTGGTCGCATGCAGCACATCTGCAGATTCACTGTCACGACAGCAACCTCGAAGCCAATCTGTCCGTACTGAACGAGATCCGGCGCCGCGTTGAGCGCAAGCCCGACCGCTTCGTGATGGGAGAATTCTCGGAGGAACCGGCGCGCAGTGGCGGCTTTGCGGCGCCGACGATGGGACTTCATTCGGGATACAGTTTTCCGCTCCTGCTGGCGAGCAGACTCAATCCATCCTTTATGCGCACGCATTACGAAGAACTGGCACGTTATCCCGATCATTGGCCATCGATCGCGTTCTCCAATCACGACGTCATCCGCGCGCCGACGCGCTTCGGCGGGCAGGGTGCACCGCCCGAACTCGCGCGGCTCCTGCTCGCACTGCTGATTTGTTCGCGCGGCACGGTGCTTCTCTATCAGGGCGAAGAACTCGGGCTGCCGGAAGCGAAGTTACGCCGTGACCAGATGAAAGACCCCGTCGGCGATCTCTATTATCCGTTCACCCGCGGCCGCGACGGCTGCCGCACACCCATGCCGTGGGACGCGGAAGCCGAGAATCTGGGTTTCACGACGGGCACACCCTGGCTCCCGCTTTCTCCCGATCACCGCGAGCTGGCGGTATCGGTCCAGGAGCAAAACACCCAGTCGACGCTCGCCTATGCGCGCAAGCTTCTCGCCACCCGCCGAGCCAACGCTGCGTTGCGCCTCGGAGAAATTGAATTCCTCGATTGCCCCACGCCGGTGCTTGCCTTTGTGCGGGCTTATGAGGATGAGCGTGTACTCTGCGTCTTCAACATGAGTGCCGGACAAACCTTCTTCCGGCACGCGTTACTCGGCGGCGGCGCACCGTTTTACCCATCCCGCGAGCCAACCGAACTCTCAGGCGACGCCCTCGTTCTTCCGCCTTACGCCGCCTGGCTGGTTTCAATGCGGGTTGTCTGACGTCATTCCAGGTCACGATAGGAAAGGCAGAATTTGTGCCCGTGTAGCCAGCAGGAATCGTCCGACCCATGGGAGTCGCGTCGGAGCGAGCGGACGTCGGACATTTGCCGGAACCGTTTGCGAAACGCGTCCAGCAGATACTCATTTGCCTGCGCATCACGAGCGCCACGGAAATGAATGAAGGCAGCCGGAGTGACAAATCGAGCGGCATATAAACCGTTCGCCGTGCGTGTGACCAATAGCATCGCGCCGGTGCCGCTACGAGACGGTACTATCTCCATCGTAAGCGGAAACAGCAATCGCCCTCCACACTTGAGACCATCAAGCCACACTTCCAAGGGGTGGGTTGAACCCGCCGAAATGACGATCGCGTCATAAACGTCTGGCTCAACGTTCAAGCCGTCCGCTATATCCACGGAAACATTGCTCCTGCCGGATAATGCTCCACGCGCTCGGCCGGCGAATTTCTCATCAATCTCAATGGCAGCAAGCGCGCCATCGGCGCCAACGATCTCGGCCATGATGGCGGTATAATAGCCGGATCCACAGCCAAGATGCAGGATACGCTCGCCCGGCCGCAGATCGAGCTGATCAAACATTTTCGCCCACAAGCTCGGCTGGCCATTGTTGATCTCATTTTCTTCGTCGAGAGCGACGACTACATCGTGATAGAGCACGCGCGGATCGGAATCGAATGTGTGATATTCGATTTGCCTTGCTCCAACGGCCGGCACGCGCAGTCCCACTCGCCAGGGAGGGGAGCCAATGAATTTTTCACGGGGAACGCGCGCGAAAGCCGCGACGACTTTGGTTGAATTGAGTCCGGCCGCAACGCGCAGGTCTTCGGCAAACCAGCTGCGCGCCTCTTCAATCGTTTGCGTCATTTCGTATCTTCCGTTTGGAAAGCGTTAAGAACTGCGTCGATGGGCAGGAGAACGCAGCGGTGGCGGCTATGGTATTCGACCGCACCGTCGAAGGCGGCGTAAGACTCGAATGGCGCCAGCGGCGGCGGAGCTTTCGATTTGAGCATTGCGCTCACGGTGGCGCGCAATTGTTCGACGTCACGGACCGAAGCATTGCGTAGTGCGCTGCCGAGAATCGACGCCGACGCCTGAGCCAGTACGCACGCTTTTGTTTCGTGGGCGAATTCGGTAATCCTTCCGTCAGCGAGTGTGACTTGAACCGAGACGTGGTCGGCGCAGGCGGGGTTGAAGGCCTGGCCGGTCGCGTTTGGTGCTCTTAATCGGCCCGCGCCATTCGCGTCGGCGGCGAGGCGGAGCAGTTCCTTGCGATAGAGGAGATCGCTCATGGCTTTTGCGCGCGAAAAGCCGCAAGCGCGTCCGGCGTGTCGATATCGATATGCGGAGCGTCATCGTCGGCTTCAACTTCACACACGTAGTCCGGGTGGTCCTCAATGACGCACCGCGCGCCGACATCGCCTTCGAGTTTCAAAATATCCGGAAAGTAACAACAGGCGAAAAGCACCGGATGACCTCGCCGGCCATTATGGGTCGCGACGCAAATAATGGCGTCCCCTTTGGCGGTGTCAAATGCTGCGATCATCCGGTCGATCAAAGAAGCCGACATCGCCGGCATGTCGCCGAGCAGAATCATCGCGCCTCCTACTGATTCGGGCAACGCAGCAATTCCCGCGCGCAGGGAACTGCTGATTCCGTCGCGGAAATCCGGACTATCGACAAGTACAACATCAAGTCCGTCCAGAGTGCGCGCCACGTCGGGGAAATCATTGCCAAGAACCGCCACAACTGGATGCGCGCGGCTCGCGATTGCGGCCTCTGCTACACGGCGCAGCATGGGCTTTCCCGCTATTTCGAGAACCAGTTTATTTGTTCCCATGCGGGAGGATTGGCCGGCTGCGAGAATGACCGCCGCGATCTGCCCCCGCGGCATCACACCTTCGCCGGTTCGCGGGGCAGGGTGAGGCGGGCGCGTAATCCGCGTTCGGTACGGTTTTCGAGCGCGACCTGGCCGCCATGGCCCTCGGCGATAGCCTTGACGAGCGTCAGTCCGAGACCACAGCCGCCAGTCTCGGCGCTGCGCGAGGCTTCGAGGCGCACAAAAGGTTCAAACACCCGCGTGCGATCGGCGTCAGGAATACCCGGGCCATCGTCATCCACGATGATGTCGTAGCGGTCCGGCGCCACATTCAAGCAAACGTCGGCGCGATTGCCGTAGGCCACGGCGTTCTGGATCAGATTGCGCACGGCGCGGCGGATTTCATTAGGGCGGCAGCTGACAGGTGCCGCCGAATGAGCCGACCAAGAGACAGGCTGCCCCATTTCATCAAGATCCGTACAGAGGCTTTCGATCAGTGCCGCCAGATCGATCTTTCGGGTTTTTTCGCCGCCCGCACCGCGCGCCGAGGAAAGAACGGCCTCGGTCAGTTCCTGCAGTTCCTCCACATTCTTGAGGATTCGCTCGCGCAACTCTTCCTCTTCAACGAACTCCGAATTGATCCGGAGCGCGGTCAGCGGGGTGCGCAGATCGTGGCCGACAGCGGAAAGCAGCTGGCGCTGGCTTTCCAGGGTGCGGCTGACCTGATCGGTCATGCGGTTAAAGGCGCGCGCCGCCCGGCGGACATCGTCCGGACCTTCCTCCGGAACGCGGGGCGCCTGGCCGCCTTCGGCCGCCTCGGATGCAGCAGCCGCAAGTTCGGACAGGGGACGCGCGACGCGGCGGGCCACGAAGGCCGCAGCAGCTGACGTGGTCAGAAGCGCAACCAGACACGCCATGACCACTTCCAGCGGCCAGGGCTGCGGGGCGGGGCGCGAGAATGTCGTGACAAGCTGGGTGCGGCGCACGACTGGCAGCGTGACCTCGACGATCGTCCCGCTACGGGGAATGTCGGGCGGTTGTCCGATCAGCGGCGTCAAGTGGCCCTTGCGGATGCTTACCGAGACAGGCTGTTTTGCGCGTTCCAGCGGCAACATCGTTCTCACGCGCGCGGCATAACGGGCCTCCTCATCGGTCATCGGCCGGATGACGGGCTTGCCGTAGATAAGGTGAAAGCGCCACGGGCCAGAACTCATAGTCTGCACCGCAGCTTCACGTTCATGTGCGGCGATACCGCTCAAAAGCGTGGCGGCGGAAACGGCGCGGTCGAGCAGCCTTTCGGTAACGTAAGCTTCGGAGAGCTGTTCCTGTACGGTGGCAAACCAGATGCCCACCGCTGCGTTCGAGGCAATAACAGCCGTTGCCGCAACGACAACCAGTTGCGCGCCTAAAGTACGGGGCCACCACTGACGTGGCCAAAACTTCATCCGAGCTCCGGTTCGACCGCGAACATATATCCGCCACCCCAGACCGTTTTGATATAGCGCGGATTCTTGGGATCAGGCTCGATTTTTTTGCGCAGCCGGCTGACATGATTGTCGATGCTGCGGTCGAACAGGTCGGCATCGCGGCCCTTGGTCAGGTCGAGCAGCTGGTTGCGGTTGAGCGCGATTTTGGGCCGGTCGATCAACGCGGAGAGAAGCCGGAATTCGCCGCTCGAAAGCGCGGTCGCCATGCCCTCCTTGTCGATCAGCTCGCGCTGCCCGGTGTCGAGCGTCCAGTCGCCGAAACGGATTCTTTCGGCGACGGGCGGCTGCTGCCGCGGGGGCAGAGCCTGGGTACGGCGGAGCACGGCGGTAATGCGCGCCACGAGCTCGCGCGGACTGAATGGCTTCGGTATGTAGTCGTCGGCGCCCATTTCGAGCCCGATGATGCGGTCGACCTCCTCGCCGCGCGCTGTCAGAAGCACGACGGGGATCTGCGAGGTTTCACGGATGTGCCGGCACAGGCTCAACCCGTCCTCGCCTGGCATCATGATGTCCAGCACTACGAGATCGATCGCGGCACCCTTCATGACCTTCCGGGCGACCTGGGCGTCGGCAGCCGTCGTCGTCCGGTAGCCATGCTCGCGAAGATAGCGGGCGAGGGGCTCGCGGATGTCGCGCGCGTCCTCGACAATCAGCACATGCGGTTTGGCGTCGTCTTTAAGCATCGTTTCACCCTTGATGCACCTTGCAGCGCGAAAGGCTCCTGCGCAATCCGGATTTGTCACAAGCTGTCGCAGGAAACGGGGGTGGCACGGAATATTGCGACCAAATGATGGGGCTGCGGACAAAGTTCCGCGACGGGTCGGTAGCTATCACTTCCGGCGTGGGGAGCGCCAAGAGGAGATGACTTCCATGAAACAGACGGTTCGATACGGGCTCATACTGGCGGCCGCATTGGCGGTAGGCACTGGCGTCGCCATTGCTGGCATGCGCGTTTCTTCCGGGACGCAGGGGCAGAACGACCAAAGCAGTGTCAATCAGGCGGCGGCATTTCCGGCCTATTCGAGCCGGGGCCGGTTCGCAGAGAAATTTCTTGCCGAGTTCGATACAAACAAGGACGGCAAGGTCACGCATGATGAGTTCAACAGGACCCTTGCGCGCGAGTTTGCTGCGGCGACCAAGGGTGCGCCAACAATGAATCTCGATCAATATGCCGCCATTCATCTCAAGGATCTGCACGACCAGGCCGAAGAAGACTTCCATCGCATCGACTGGAACGGAGACGGCAAGATCACGCTCGACGAATATATGGCGTCGGAGCGCGACCGCTTCGAACAGATGGATCGCGACGGGACAGGCATAATTTCCTGCGGCTCGTCGCGCGCCCGCGCACCATATGGCGATGCGCCTCCTCCGGGTCGGCGGAGCAGCAGTTCGGGCAGAAGCAGCGGTTTCGGATCACGGGGACGCTCGAGTCTCTGTTATACTTACGATACGAACAAGGACGGGCAGGTCACGCGCGCCGAGTTCGACAAGCTGACGCAGCAACAGTTCGGCGCCTTCGCCAAAGGCGGAAGCCTGAACGCCGAGCAGTATTATCAATTGCTCGCCGCACAGTCTCGGGCGATCTCGGCGCGCGTGTTCGAGCGGCTCGATCGCGATCATGACGGCAAGCTCACATTGGCCGAGTTCGCCGCATCGCAGGAAAGGCTGTTCACAAGGCTCGACAAGAACAATGACGGCGTGATCACCGAAGACGAACTTACATCGTCGCGCCGGAGTCGGGTGGCGACCCGCAACTAGGAACGGGGGGAAATCCCCGTATTGCTGTCGCGCGGGTGTCGGAACGCTCCCAACCGCCGCCCGCGCGCAGCTTCATCGTCATTTCGGCGAGAATGGAAATGGCGATCTCGGCCGGCGAAAGCGCGCCGATGGCGAGACCGACCGGCCCGCGAATGCGCGCCAACACTTCGTCGCCAAACCCGTATTCCCTGAGACGCCCCAGGCGCGCAGCGTGCATTTTCCTCGAACCGAGCGCGCCGATATAAAAGGAATCGGTCCGAAGCGCCGCGATGAGAGCTGGGTCGTCGAGCTTGGGATCATGGGCGAGTGCGACAAGCGCACTGCGCGATGTCAGCGGAGCTTTCGCCAACGCTTTGTCGGGCCAGTCGTTGCAAAGACTGACATCCGGAAAGCGCTGTTCCGTGGCGAACGCATCCCGTGGATCTATAATGGTGACCCGATATTCAGCCAGCATCGCCATGCGCGCGAGCAGCTGAGCGATATGGACCGCGCCAATGACCCTGAGATCGAGCGGCGGATTGTGAACTTCCAGGAACCAATTGCGTCCGCCGATCTCAGCTAACCCGCTGCGATCGACGCGCGCCGCCGCGGCTGCCGCCCGGCCGAGCGGCGTCTCGTCCCCCGGCTCCAGTAACCGTTCCTCGCCTGTTACCAGATCGACAGCCCGGACTAATGTCCTGCCGCTTCGTTTGGCATCGCGCAGTGCCGCGAGAGTGGAGCGATTCATCGAGCGGTATCGGAATATCTCAGTCGACGCGCTCAAGATAGATTTGTATCTGCCCGCCGCAGGCCAGACCGACAGACCAGGCGGTTTCGTCAGCCACACCGAAATTCAACTCGCGCGAGGACCCGGTCTGGATTGTATCGGCGGCGGCTTCGATAACTGCCCCTTCCACACAGCCACCTGAAACAGAGCCTGCAAAATCGCCATTATCGGAAATCGCCATTGCGCTGCCGGCCGGCCGTGGCGCCGAACCCCAGGTCTTTATTACTGTCGCCAGTGCAACCCGCCTGCCATCGGCGAGCCATCTCTCCGTCGTCTCGAACAAGTCAACTTCCATGCTCGTCATGCCGAGCCTCCCCGTCGCCAGAAGACATTCACACAAAAACGCGCAGGCACCGTAAGGGGCATTCGATCAGAGTGCGACGCCAAACAGCACGAGAAGAATAACAATCACCGCGATCAGCCCGATCACCCAGATTTCCGGTGCCAAGCCTTCCCGTCGCACATTTTCCAGCCATTCTGCCGGTTCAGGTACCGGCTCAAAAGGTACAACGGCGTCCGTCGGCGCGGCGGGCAAATCGGCGATTTGCGCGGCAAAACGGGCAAAGAAATCGTCCGCGATCTTTCTGGCGGCACCATCAATCAACTGCTGCCCCATCTCCGCCAGTTTCCCGCCGATCGTCGCCCTGGCAATATAGGTAAGGGTCGTACCCGCACCACGTGGTGCCAGCATTACTTCGGCTTCGCCGCGACCGAAGCCGGCCGCCCCGCCTCGCGCTTCGCCTTTGAGAACACACCGGTGCGGAGGATCGAGTTCGCATTGCTCAATCATGGCTTGAAGCGTCGCCTCAACCGGACCGATACGAAGCGCCACAACAGCGTCGAAATGGTGATCGTCGCGTCGGGTGAGCCTCTCACATCCCACAATGCAGGATTGCAGGATCGTGGGGTCGTTCAAAGCGTCCCAAACGCGCTCCGGCGGCGATGGAATCTCATATCTTCCGGTAAAGTCCATCGGCCGGGCTCCCGTAATCCCGATACACAGCAAGGAGTTACAGGCTTCAGCGGCGATTGGGAAAGATTCTATGGCCAAGTTCCCAGTTCCGCTTCCCCAATCGTGACAGTCGTGTTAAGCTTTTTGTTAGCCGTGTTTAAATACGGGCAAGCGCGTCGGGGGTAGGGGATGGAAACACATATTACGCCGCCCACAAATTCGGGTGAGCCTATTGAAGTCGCCGGATCGGTAAAATGGTTCGATCTCGCGAAAGGCTATGGTTTCATAAAGCCCGCAACAGGTCCGCAGGGGGACATTCTCCTCCATCAGAGTTGCGTCCGGCAGTCGGGATTCAAGATCGCACAAGAGGGTGCGCGGGTTGTATGCGAAGCGGTACAAGGTCCCAAGGGCCTGCAGGCGCGCCGGCTGTTGATGCTCGACAACTCGTTGGCTTCGGCATCCGCCCAACCACCCGAGCGGCCGGCGCGGTTCAACGTTGTGCCTCGCGGGCCTGCATTCGAGGCCACCGTGAAATGGTTCAACCGTGGAAAGGGCTATGGCTTCGTTTCCCGGGGACCGGACACGCCCGATATTTTTGTCCACATGGAAATGCTTCGCCGTTCGGGTATCCGCGAATTGAAAGAAGGGCAAAAGGTCCGCGTCCGGGTTGGTGACGGCCCCAAAGGCGAATTGGCCGCCGAGATTGCCTCGCTGGAAGATTGAAGCGACCACGTTGAAGCGCGGCTTATGACTGTGTAAGCAACGCGCTCTTCGGACTGCAACCTTACCTCTGTCGGGGCGTGGCGCAGCCTGGTAGCGCATCTGCTTTGGGAGCAGAGGGTCGCGTGTTCGAATCACGCCGCCCCGACCAGTCGAAAGACGACTTTCCGGAGGATTGCAGATCGACAATCGCCGTCGGGACATTCGCGACAAACCGCCGCAGGCGTTCTTCTGTTGTGCTCTGGCCTACAACTTCGTTCGGCCGGGCGGCGTCGTGACTCCTGCTAAGACCTTAGCTGAAAACAGTTTCTCTCCGATTGCATTGCTTCGCTCGGAGCCGCAGGCAGAAATATGACAGTTCCGCAGCCTTGAAACACCCCAAAATATGATCAATGACCGGTTAACGCGCTTTTGCCAACATTAGGCAAACTTGCTATAAGGCAGGCCATCAACTGCGGATCCAGGGGAAGCATTATGATTCGATCGATCAATTCGTATTGTAGGTCGGCCGTGTTCGGCGGACTTGTGTTCTCAATCGCCGTGCCGTTCGCTGGCGCACAGGCCGGAGAGAATGTGCTATGGTATTTTGGCGGCGCGAAAGGGCATGGCACGGATGCTGCCGGTCCCGTCAGCGCGCTGGTCACCGATCAATACGGTAACATGTACGGAAGCTCCGAGCTTGGCGGTACGGGTTGCCCGGGCAAGCGTACGGTTGGCTGCGGAACCGTGTTCGAAATTGCGGCCAACGGCACGGAAAGCGTTCTGTATTCCTTTACTGGCAGCACAGATGGTGGATTTCCCGAAGCCAGCGTGATCCTAGATTCCTCGGGTAATATTTACGGCACGACGACCCGCGGCGGTGCCTTTAACGAGGGGACTGTGTTCGAAATGTCGCCGCAGGCGGGCGGAGGTTGGACCGAACAGGTTCTTTACAGCTTTGGCACCAACGCGAATGACGGGTCCATTCCGGGCGACGGATTGATCATGGATTCGTCGGGCAACCTCTACGGTACGACGGAGCAGGGCGGCAATCTGAAATCCTGTCTGGACCAAGGCTGCGGTACTGTATTCGAAATTGCGCCGGGCGGTGCCGAAACCGTTCTCTACAGGTTCAAGGGCACAACTGATGGTTGGTATCCAGTGGGAAACCTGATTGCGGATTCGTCCGGAAACCTCTATGGGACGACCGAATATGCCGGCAATACGGGCGACTGCTCGGGGACGGGCTGTGGCACTATATACGAACTGACGACCGGCGGGGCGAAGAAGACTCTCTATACATTCCAGGGCTGGACCAAGAGCGATGGTTCACAACCCACGGCGGGCCTGATCTTCGACGCGAACGGAAACTTGTACGGCACGACCAGAGGCGGCGGCAACGGTCCGGGCTGCTATCAGGGCTGCGGCACGGTTTACGAGCTGCCGAGCAACGGCGCCGGCGGTTTCGGCTCTGAAGAAGTGCTTTACCAGTTCCAAGGATGGGCGGTGGGCGGCAATATCGATGGGGCGTTCCCATGGGCAGCCCTTCTTATGGACTCATCCGGCGATCTGTTCGGCACAACCCAAGGTGGTGGCGAGAGATGCGGTTGCGGCACCGTGTTCGAGCTTTCGCCGAACGGTGGATCCTACAATGAATCGGTTCTTTTCAGCTTTGACCGCGGTACTGGTATCGGTACGACCGGCTTCTCGCCGGAGAATTCGCTGATCGAAGATCAATCCGGAAATCTCTATGGAACGACCTTCTCCGGTGGCTACCGCCATTCGGGCGTGGCGTTCGAGATTACCGCTTCGCCAGCCCAGAAGCAGTAAATTGCAAAACTTGATGGCCGGCCGGATCTTTATGAATCTGGCCGGCTTTTTATTTGCGGCATAATTTGCCCTTGTGGGTTCTAGGGAACGGTTGCAGTTTCCAGCGAACTGCTCCGCTAATCCGCGAACCCAAGAAAGTCGCCTTATGCTTGCCAGAATCTATCGTCCGTCTAGGACAGCCATGCAGTCGGGACAAGCCGGCACGCGGCGATGGCTTCTGGAATACGAGCCGGAGCGGCCGCGGGTCATCGAACCTTTGATGGGCTGGACCAGCTCCGCCGATATGCGGAGCCAGATTGTGCTGGAATTCGAAACGAAGGGCGAAGCCATCGCCTATGCGGACAAGCACGAAATCCCGTACCAGCTTTTCGAGCCCCACGCGCCGAAAACCGCGCCCAAATCCTATTCCGAAAACTTTCGCTTCGATCGGAAAATTCCTTGGACTCATTGAAGGCAGATGCATAGCCGGTCCAATTCCGCTTTGCCTTGGTGCGTGCCAGCCTGATAATTGATGTTCGGCTGGCCCCGTAGCTCAGCGGAATAGAGCAGCTGCCTTCTAAGCAGCGGGTCGCAGGTTCGATTCCTGCCGGGGTCGCCATCGACCAGCGCTTGTCTTTCGCCGGTCGGCAATTCGCTGAAGTTGGGACGGCCTAAAGCATCGACACTGACAGTGTCTCAAGGAACCCTTTCTACGACTGAAACAAGCCTCGCGCCGGCAATCCGCGCCAGCTGGAAATCGGCAAGATTGAGGACAGGCGCGCTCCAAGGCCGGTAGAAATTTGTCGGCACGACTTGATGCGGGAACGTCTTCACGACACGAAAGAGTCCGGAAGCTTTCACGATTTCGAGCTGTTCGCGCGGGCGAAAGAACATTTCCGGATTCCGGCAGCGGGCGGTCCTGGCATTGATGCAGATCAGCCTCCCCGATGGCGCAAGCGCATCGTAGATTGCCGACAGAGTTGCCTGAAGCAAGCCGTGATCGCGCCGGATCAGCGGAATAACATTTTGTGCCAGCACATTTGCAAAGCTGCGGCCGGTCTGCAGACGGATATTCCCGGTCGCATCGACAAGCCGCGCACAGACTCCGCGTGCAGCTATGGCCGCCACGAAGCGCGGCGAAACATCCGAAGCCGTAACGTCATATCCCCGCTTGTGCAGGATCGCCGAGAGGTGGCCGGTTGCAGCGCCGATTTCCAGGATGGGGCCAGGCTGAAAATATTTCCCAAGCGTGCGAAGAAAATATTCATCGCGAATGCGATGCCTTTCACCAATAGCTGCCCAGTCGCGCAAGGCCTGTTCTGTGAAGTAGTGGTCGGGCACGGTCATGGCGCCGAAATTGATGCCGGAGAATTTCCTGGCGCGTTTACGGCGCTTCGCCAGCGCCAGCCTGCTTCTTCCCAAAGCCTTCCGAGATCGAGGCGGAGGTTCAGAGCGGGATTGCAGGACCATTGGCGCGGATGGACAAGAATGGAGATCGTGGCGGGCCTGTCCTGGAGCGCGGTGACTGGATCGGCGGGATTCCACCATCGCGGCGCCGGCCAATCGGAAAACCGTGCCTCCAGGTTGCCGTGAATCCTTGCATCATAGGCATCGGCTACGATGCCCAGTTCATCCATCAGCTCCTGGTTCAGCAGATAATGATTTGGTACACCGAGGCGGCGATTGGCAAAATCGCCATGCGCTGCCACGACCCGCGGCCTCAAACCCGTTTTCGAGGCAAAGTCGATGAGATTTGATCGGAACTCGTTGCGTATGAGTTCCATATGTGCATCGACTTTCTCGCGCGTGCGCAATCCGAGTCTTTTCGCAACGGTCGCTATTTCTTCAAAGTGGTAACCAACTTCTGCTCCGGCATCGGCGATCCGGCACACCAACCCGACATCGAGCGTCGACAAACGGAAGAAATAGGTAGCGCGCACGCCTGCCGCGCGATCGCAGGCGAACATCAGAGCGGCCCCGGCCGGGTCGCTGTCGATGTCGTTGCGCATCAGACAAACCGGAATTGAAATCGCTTCGCGCCGGTCCACCGAAACGGCAAATTCGCCAAGTGTCCGGAAACTGTAGCCGCTCTCTACCAAATGATCGAGCAGCGCGCGATAGTGTGGTATCCGGCTGCCCATCAGGGTGCTCTGCCAGGCATGATAACAGAGACGCGTTATTCGACTCATGATTGCGGACTAGTGTTGCCCGCGCAGGCGCCAAAATCCACGCTCGAGATCGTCAAGAAGATCATCGGAATCCTCCAAACCCGCGTGGACGCGCAGCACGGGGCCATCCGCGACGAAGGAACTCGCAGTCCGCCGGATATGCGCAGGAACAATGAGGCTCTCATAGCCGCCCCAGGAAAAACCGAGGCCAAAAATTGAAAGTCCGTCGAAAAAGGCGTGTAACCTGTCCATCGCTGCCGGTTTCAGCACAACGCCGAACAGACCACTTGCGCCCGTGAAATCCCGCCGCCAGATGGCGTGTCCGGGATCGTCCTCCAATGCCGGATGGAGAACGCGGGTTACTTCCGGCTGCGCGCCAAGCCAGCGCGCGAGATTCAGAGCGGTGTGCTGATGTCGCGCGAGGCGAACGGACAGCGTGCGAAGTCCTCTCAACGCCAGGAAACAGTCATCCCCACTGGCGCAAAGCCCGAGCTGTTCATGAATATCCACAATTCGTGCGGCATGAGACTCGTTTGCGGTGACGTAACCGAGCATCACATCGGCATGACCGCCGACATATTTCGTCACCGCCTGGATCGAGATATCCACACCGTGGCCAATGGCATCGAAATAAAAGGGCGTTGCCCAGGTGTTGTCCAAGAGAACCGAAGCGCCGCGCGCATGGGCAACTTCTGCGATTGCCGGCACATCCTGGATTTCAAATGTCAGCGAGCCCGGGCTCTCGCAAAAAACAGCCCTGGTATTGGGACGGAACAATCGGGCGATGCCGCCGGCGACAGTCGGATCGTAATAACTCGTCTCGACTCCGAACCGTTGCAAAGCCTTGTCGCAGAAACTGCGGGTGGGGCCATAGCAACTGTCCGTGACCAGGAGGTGATCGCCATCGCCGCAGACGGAAAGGATGGCGGTGGTAATCGCACTCAGCCCGGACGGGCAAAGCACGGTACGCGATCCACCCTCCAGCGCGGTTGCTGCAACCTCGAGGCTCCGCAATGTCGGCGTCCCGAGACGGCCATATAAGTATGGCGCATCCGCAGCTTCCAGCTTCGCGAGATTTTCATAGAGAATGGTCGATGCGCGATAAACCGGCGTATTGACGACCCCATAGTGCTGCCGGCTCATGCGCCCGACACGGGTCGCCAGCGTACCCAAGCTGGTATCTATTTTGTCCGTCATCGGGGCCTGGTTCGCCCGAACATTATTCCGCAGGCATCGGTTCGGTTGCGAGATCCGGCCCGGGCTGCAGGGTCACCTGCATCCGCTTTTCAATGACGGGCTTCAGGAGGCGGAAGAAGAGGAGAATGAACCCACTGCCTGCCGCCCCGATAGCCGCGGTCATCAGGAAAAAGCTCGATTTGTCCATGCCGGCCCAAAACCCGCCTATATATCCTCCAATCCAGTTGCCGAAGAATACTGCGATGAACCAAAGTCCCATCATCAGCGAAAGAACCTGTTGCGGCGCGACGCGGGAAACAAGCGCCAGCCCGATGGGGGAGACATAGAGTTCGCCAATCGTGAAGACTGTAAAGAACGGTATAAGCCAGAGCCACGACGCCTGACCGTGCGGACCTGTAATCCACGCCACTCCCGCCATCATCAGAAACGACACCGCCTGCAATGCGCAGCCGATAGACATTTTCAGCACGGTGGAAGGTTCACGTCTGCTCAGCGCCTGACGTCCCCATAGCATGACTACCAATGGTGTGAAGGCGAATATCATTACCGGATTTACCGACTGAGACCAGGATGAAGGCATGTCGTATCGAAATAGCCCCGGAATTACGAAGGCACGATTTGTGTAATCCTGCGCCCAAAGAAGCATTCCTATGAATTGCTGCGAGTACGCCATCCAGAAAAGTGCCGAAGGGACGATCAGAAGTATCAGTGCACCGATCGCCTTCCAATCTTCGCGTGTAAGCTCGGTTTTCGCGACGGCCTCGCGGGACTGGCGCGCTCTGGTGAGTCGGTCCGGTGGAAGAGTACGCAGCGCGAAAAGGTACCAAACGACCGCGAGCGATACGCCAACACCGGCAGCAAAGAAGCCCCAGTGCCATTCGACGCTTTGAGCCAATCCACCGCAGATGATCGGACCGAGTGCCGCTCCGATGTTGATTCCCACATAGAAAATCGAATAAGCACGGTCGATCCGCGAATCTCCCGGCTTGTAAAGATTGCCTACCTGCGTGGAGATGTTCGGCTTGAAGCCTCCATTGCCTACGATGAGAGCCAGAAGCCCGAAGAAAAAAAGTGAATCCTGCGTGAGCATGAATTCGCCTGCAGCCATCAGGATACCACCGAAAAGGACAGTGACTCGCTGACCGAGGAAACGATCGGCAATAAATCCGCCCAACGCGGGAGTAAAATACACGAGCCCGGTGTACATCCCTGTGATGTTGGCGCCGACCGCCTCGGTGGAGAGCGGACCGTACATCCATTCAAGCACCCGCTTGACGGCGTGGTAGCCGACGATGTGATCGGGGTGACCGTTGATAAGAAGATACTTCACAAGAAACAGGATCAGGAACGACGTCATTCCATAGTAGGAAAACCGTTCGGCCATTTCCGTCGTGAAAAGATGCGTCAATCCGAGCGGATGGCCAAAAAGCGTCCTTTCCTTCGGTGCGACCGTGCTCTCGGCAGTCATTTGCGGCATTCTCCCTTCGGCCTGTGCTCACTCTGCACGGTTCCGCAACGGACGCAATCTGGACGTCCGGCCGCCGAAATCACAACAGTTCGATATAGCGGTCTTCGCGGCTGTAGGGGACGAACCCCATACGTTGGTAAAGCGGGAGGGCGCGCTGATGATCGAGCGTGCAGGTATTGACGAGAAGTCGCGATATGGGCTTCGCCCACGCATTCACGGCTGCATGGTAAAGGAAAAAATAACCCAGCTTGCGGCCAATATATTCCGGCATCAGGCCGAAATAGGCGAGATTCGCCAAGGAAGAGTCGCGGAAATCAAGCTCCGCCATGCCCGCGGGGCAGCCATCGACATAGAGCACGTAAATCTCCATCCGCTCTTCCGCCAGAATTGAAGCAAGCTGCTCATCGCTTAGCCGCTTGCGATCGACCCAATGATAATCGCGCCCGATCGAGTCGTAGAGATAGCGATAAAAGTGGACGGCTGGCCGGTGCGCCCGGAGCAGCGCGATCTTGCCTCTCGGCTGTGGCGGCGGAATGGCCGACGGTCTCGCCCGCATCTCAAGAAAGGTGACGACCGTGGGAAGCCGGCGGGGAAGTCTTGTGATCGTCATCCGGTTACGACCGGAGCTTCGGGACGGGCGCCCCACTCCGACCAAGATCCGTCATAAAGTGCGAGATCTCGCGCCCCGCTCACGGTCAGTGCCAGCATGCCGATTGCCGCCGTAACACCGGAACCGCAAGTCGTTACAATCGGACGTTTGAGATCGATGCCGCACTGCGAAAAAATCTCGCGCAATGCTTCCGGGGTTTTCAGAGTACCCGCAGCGTCACAAATCTCGGTATAGGGCAGGTTTGCGCTGTCAGGAATGTGTCCGGGCCGCACGCCGGGGCGCGGCTCGGCCTCCTTCCCTGCAAAGCGGGCAGCGCTGCGCAGATCGACAACCTGTTCGCGGCCCGTCTCGATGTTCTGCATCATCTGCGCGAAGCCGCGAAGCAGCCCATTGTTGGGGCGCGGAGTAAAGTGCCGAAGATGAGGTTGCGGGGAGAGGTCTTCGACGGGCCGACCTTCGCGCTTCCATTTTGGAAAGCCGCCATCGAGGACCGCGACATCCTCGTGGCCCATGGCGCGCAACATCCACCATGCCCGCGGAGCGGAATAGATACCGGCACCGTCATAGACGACGATGAGATTGCCGTCGCCGAGACCCAGCTGTCGCATGCGGCTCGCAAACTTCGCTGTCGGCGCCAGCATGTGGGGCAGGGTGCTTGCTTCATCGGAAAGATCGTCGATATCGAAGAATACCGCGCCTGGAATATGCGCCGACCGGTATTCCGCTTTGGCGTCGCGCCCGGTCTGGGGCAGATACCAGGAAGCATCCGCAATGCGCACATCCGGCGCCGCCAGGTGTTCGGCAAGCCATTCGGTCGAAACCAGCGGAGCGGGTCGAGGATTCATTGGAAAGGAAGATCGCGCCTCGGCGCGCCATGGGCAAGCCAGGGCGGTACGGGTAGATCATGCGCACGCAGGAAATCCGGATTGAACAGCTTGGCGCGATACCGCGTGCCGTAGTCGCACAGCACGGTCACAATCGTATGGCCGGGCCCGAGATCACGCGCGAGCCGAATGGCGCCCGCGACATTGATGCCGCTCGATCCGCCGAGACACAGACCTTCTTTCATGACGAGGTTATAGAGGATCGGCAGCGCCTCGTCGTCGGCAATTCGGTAAGCATCGTCGATCGGCGCGCCTTCGAGATTGGCCGTCACGCGGCCCTGCCCGATGCCTTCGGTAATCGAAGAACCCTCGGAGGCGAGATTGCCCGTCTTGATCCAGCTAAAGATCGCCGCTCCCATCGGGTCGGCCGCGGCAATCCGTATGGCCGGATTGCGCACCTTCAATGCGATGGCGACGCCTGCCAGTGTTCCGCCCGTGCCTACAGCACAAACGAACCCGTCGACCTTGCCATCGGTCTGGCGCCAAATCTCGGGTCCGGTGGTCTCAATATGCGCGCGGCGGTTCGCGATATTGTCGAACTGATTGGCCCAGATGGCGCCTGCCGGTTCCGTGCGATCCAGCCGTTCTGCCAGCCGGGCCGAGAACTTCACATAATTGTTGGCATTGCCGTAGGGAACCGCAGGAACTTCGATGACTTCTGCGCCCAGCAGAACAAGCGCGTCTTTCTTCTCCTGCGACTGTGTGTCGGGAATTACGATTAGCGTGCGAAAGCCGAGCGCGTTGGCGACGAGTGCGAGCCCGATTCCTGTATTTCCCGCTGTTCCTTCGACGATCATGCCGCCCGGGCGGAGCGCATGCTTCTCCAGCGCATCGCGAATGATATAAAGCGCCGCGCGATCCTTGACCGACTGACCTGGATTCAGGAATTCGGCCTTGCCCAGAACTTCGCAGCCCGTCTGCTCCGAAGCCTGTCTGAGCCGGATCAGCGGTGTGTTTCCGATCGCGGCGATGATGTCGGGTCTGACGTCCATGACACCGGGCAACTCTACGCGGGCGGAACCTAGTCGTGCGGCAGCCTGGCTTCAAGCGCGGCCGAATTGCCGGCGCAGCTCCAGTTTGGCCTGTTCCAGAACACGCTTGCGGCTTTCGGAGAGATTTTTGCCCCCGCGGTTGATATAGAAGGTGAGCATTGAAAGTGCCGAACGATACGGTTCCGACTTGCGGCGTTTGCTCTGCTCAGCGGCGCGTTTGAGAGAAGCTGCGATTTTCCTTGGATCCCCTAAGGTGAACACACCGCCTTTCAGATCGAGTGCATCACTTTCCCGCGTGACGTCCGAGGACCATTTGCGCGAGGTCTTTGTAGTGGATTTGCGTGGAGTGCGGGATTTTCGCGCTGCTCCTGCTCGAGTCGATTTTGCCAGCATGTCCGTTTTCCTGTTTGGGGATATCGATCGTAACGCACGGACTTTGAACGGCGTTCGACCCGTTCGCGGCTTTCCGTGTGTCGTGCCGCGCCGGACCGACGCATGAGGGAAAAACGTGTCGTTTTGTGCGCGGACGATTTCGGCCTCTCGCCCGGAGTCAGTCGCGGCATATTGGAACTTCTGGAGCAGGGCCGTCTTTCGGCGACCGGCTGCATGGTCAACTATCCGGAATTTCGCGACGAGGCGCAGGCGCTGAAGCCGTTCATCGACCGGGCCGACCTGGGATTGCATTTCTCGCTTACGGATTCCCGCCCGATCTCCAGCGTAGCGCTCGAGTGTCATCTGCGGCCGCCGGCTTTGTCTGCCATGCTGGATGAGGTCGAGCGGCAGCTTGAAAAATATTTGAACGCAATGGGAGTCGTTCCTGATTACATCGATGGGCATCAGCATGTTCATGTCCTGCCGGTGGTTCGCGATGCGGTTATAGACGTGGCACAACGCATCGGCGCCTATGTGCGTATTCCCCGCGATCCCATCGGATTGGCCATGTGGCGCAGACCGGCGCCGTACGAATCCATCTATCTCTCCCGCGCATCCCGCGCGCTCGCGAAACTCGCCCAAGACACCGGAGTTGTTACCAATCGCGGATTTCGCGGTGTGCGGACATTTCACGAAAAAGTACCATATGGAGATTTGTTCCGGAGAATGATAGCCGGCGCCGGCGACGGCTGCCTTGTGATGTGCCATCCGGGGCACTCGGACGCTTTGCTCGCGGGGCGCGATCCCGTGCGCGATGAACGTGTGGGCGAGTGGGGCTATCTTTCCGGACCAGATTTTCGCGCCGATATGGCGGATGCAGGCCTCGTACTAAGCCGGCTGCGCGATGCTACCCCGCAGGAGCCTGCTTCGCGCTGAGTGCTGCGCGCCAGGCCTCGACAAGCTGTTCGAGATTTTCCGGCGGACCTGCAAGCCAGCTCAACGACATTTGGCGCACCAAGGCACGGTCGGCTTCTGTCAGATACTCGACCGGCGATTTGCCGTCGACGCGCGCAAGAAGAAGGGCTGAAAGCAGACGGACAGTCCTGCGTTCCAACTCGACCGGAGCTTCCCACGAAACGGAAGAAAGATATCGCGATGTGAAAGCATCAAAACATGCAATGTAATTATCGCGCCATGCCGGTCGCGCGAAACATTTCAGGAGCAGGTGGTTCAGGCAAAAGGCAAGGTCGAAAGAGGGATCGCCGTACCAGGCTGTTTCCGCATCGAGAATGACTGGGCTGTGGGGCCCGACGAGTATGTTCTTCGGACTGTAATCACCGTGCACGAGCGCGATGCGGACGCTCAGCGTCTTCTCGGCAAGGCGATGCAAAACATCGGTCACATCCGGATTGCGCCGCGCCGCCTCGAGCAGATAGGGCTCGATGCGAAGCGCATAGAACGCATCGCCGGTGTCAAACCGCGCCGCGATCTCCTCATTGCCCGCACTGGCGGCGTGCAGCCGTGCCAAGATGGCTGCGACTGAACGCGCGGTCTCGGTGCTTGCCTCGCCTTGAAGGAGAAGCTGTTTCCAGACCGGAAATTCCGCTGGCTCGAGGAACTCCATGGCAAGCATGGCGCGGGCCGGATCATGTGCCAGCAGCCGCGGGATCGATTCAGGTACAATCCCGGCGGCGAACTTCAGCCACCGCCATTCATGCGTACTCCGCGCCACGGGCGCTTCCCAAAGCGCCGCCACTCGCAGGCGAGGCAGGGCACGTTTGACGCAAATCGAACGCGCGCCGACATCGACACGCCAAACATCGCAAGACACGCCTCCGGCAAGCGGCGTGCAAATGGCGTCTTCGCCAGCAGAAAGAAGCTGATATTCGGCCAAGAAATTCCGGAGTTCCAAGTCCATCCGGATACTATGCCTGGTGCGCAGGCGAAGGGATGATTGGCGACAAAACTGGCTCCCCGGGCCGGACTCGAACCAGCGACCCAGCGGTTAACAGCCGCTTGCTCTACCGACTGAGCTACCGGGGAACTGCGCGGGTGTTAGCGCATCCTGTGGCACATGGCTATAGGCCGCTCAAGGCGCCAAGAAAAAAGGGCCGGGGGGAAGCCCGGCCCAAGGCGTTGGGTAATGGTGGGGTGTCTTCAAGGGAAGACATCGTGAAGTTCCTACATTAACGTTAACAAAAGGTTAGCGCAACTGTCGCGGGAAGAATTTTATTTCTGGAGGCCACGCCCGGAATTGAACCGGGGTACGCGGTTTTGCAGACCGCTGCGTAACCACTCCGCCACGTGGCCCTCAATCGGGGGGTACAGCAGATCGGATGACAAGGCAAGAAACCGGAATTTTCCCGGGACATATTTGCCACGCCGGTTGTCACCGGCAAACTCCGCGGCGTATAAGCCCGCGCCCTGGTCAACTATCCCGAGTAAATCATGCCTGACTTCGCCGTCCCGCGACTCAATATGGTCGATGCCCAGATTGTCGCCAATGGCGTCACAGATGAGCGCCTGATTGCGGCATTCCGGGAAATTCCCCGCGAAAGATTCGTGCCGTCGGCGAAGCGTTCCACCGCTTACGCCGAAAACGAAGTTGAAGTCGTTCACGGCCGGTCGCTGCTTACGCCTCGGACATTCGCGAAGCTGCTCCAATTCGCGGAAATAGAGCCCTCGGACAGTGTGCTCGATGTGGGTTGCGCGACCGGATATTCGACCGCGGTGCTCTCGCGAATTTCGCGCCGTGTAATCGGCCTCGAACAGGACGCCGATCTCGTGCGAATCGCGGTCGAGGCCGTGCACGGTTGCGGAAGCGAAAATGCGTCCGTGGTGCAGGGATCGCTGGTCGACGGGTATCGGGCCGGCGCGCCGTTCGATGTGATCGTTCTGGAAGGCGCGTTCGAGCAGTCGCCGGAAAAATTGCTGGCACAATTGGCGGAAGGCGGACGGTTTGTCGGAATTTACCGCGGCGGAGCAGAAGGACACGCCGTGCTTTACCTGAAAGAGCCGGGTCGGATTGGGCGCAGGGTCGGTTTTGACGCCTCCGCGCCGATTCTCGGCGGCTTCAGGCGACCTGCCGGATTCATCTTCTAACCGCTTGATTTGCGGCGCGAAACGCTAACACTCGGCGTGCTGGGTCTAGCGTCAGGGTGCTGTTGTTGAAGTCCATGCTTTGTGCGAGTGTCGGCTGCGCCGTTCTTTGTCTCGGCGCCTCGGCCGTTTCCGCGGCCACGTTCACGCTCGGTGAAGCGTTGGCCGTCGCCTACGAAACCAACCCGCAGCTCGATGCGGCCCGCGCCGGACAGATGTCGACTGACGAAGGCGTAGCCCAGGCCCAGGCCAATTGGCGGCCGACGGTCAGCCTGCTCGGATCCTATGGCTATGAAACACTTGCGGTGGCTCCGGGGCCAGTCAATCGCCCGCAGGAAACATTGCTTTCTCACCCGGTGAATGCGGGCGTGCAGCTCACGCAGAATATCTATCGCGGAGGACGCACCGCGGCCGAGATCAGCAAGGCGAAAGCGCTGGTGCGCGCCGGCGTTGCCCAGTTGAACCTGACCGAAGAGGGAGTGCTCCTTGATGCCGCGACTGCGTACTTGAATCTCGTGCGCGACGACGCGACGATGCACTATCGGGAGGACAACGTCGCCGCCTTGCAGAAGCAGCTCGATGCTTCCGAAGAAGAATTCAAGGTTGGCGAGCTGACACGAACCGATGTCGCGCAGAGCAGGGCGCGCCTTGCAGATGCGCAGGCAGATCTGGTCAACGCACAAGGCGAACTGGCCGTGAGCCGATCCAATTTCGAGCATGTTATTGGCCGGCCGGCGGAAACGCTGGAGCACGATCCGGCACTTCCCAAATTGCCGACGACCGAAGATCAGGCTGTCGCGATCAGTCTGCACGAAAATCCGGCCGTGGTTGCTGCCGTGGAGAGCGAGAAAGCAGCAGATTATGCCGTTACCGACGCGATCGGCGCACTCCTGCCGAGCGTCAGCCTGAACGCCCAATACCAGTACACGCAGGACTCGCTGGAATCGACCGAGGGCACAGGCGTGCAACATGTCACATCGGTCGTTGGCCAGGTCACGATTCCGATCTATCAGGGCGGCGCCGAAGACTCTGCCGTGCGGCAGGCAAAGGATCAGCGCTCGCAAGCCGAAATCGAGATTGCAGATACACAGCGCCAGACGATCGCCGCCACCCAGACGGCGTGGCAGGCCCTGACGGTGGCCAAAGGATCGATCGCCTCGGACGAAATTGCAGTAAAAGCCAACCAGGAAGCGTTCGAAGGCGTCAAAGCGGAGCAGCAGGTCGGTTCGCGAACGGTGCTCGACGTTCTCAATGCGCAGCAGGAACTCTTGAACGCGCAGGTTGCACTGGTCTCGGCCGAGCGCGATGCGCAGGTCGCGGCATATCAGCTCTTAAGCGCCGTCGGATGGCTGACTGCTGAAAAACTGGCGCTGCATGTGCAGCTCTACGATCCGTCGCAGAATTACAAAGACAACGCCACGCGCTGGTTCGGCTTTGGCAATTGAAAGTCTGCACTCGTGACTTGTCGATGCGTTAACCGCGTCTTTCCTTCTGTCGGCAACTATTCTATTGTTTTATCGCGCATTCGCGCCTGGGCGGAGCTGGAAAATGGCCAATCCTCAACACGAACCTACGATGGAAGAAATTCTGGCTTCGATACGCAAGATCATTTCTGATGATGCGTCCGCGGCCACACCCCCGCCAGCGCCGCCGCCGGAACACGCTCCCGCAGAGCCGGAAGTACTCGATTTGACGCACGAAGTTGCCGAGCCGACGACTGCGCCGGTGAGTGCTTCCGCGGTGGCGGATCCGAAGCCGGAAGAACCTCACGCCGCGCCTCGGTGCGAAGCGCCCGCAGAAGCCACTGCAGAAACGCCCCCGGCGCCCGAACCCGAAGACGCATTATTTTCGGAGAAGGCGCGGCAGGCATTGAGCGATGCCATGGCCGGCATCGGGCCGGAAACGCCGGAGCCGGCAGTGGAGGCGCATGTCGAGGCACACGCTATGGCGGCCGTGGATATCGCCGGGCTTTCCGTGGAGGCGGTGTTCGAACGTGCCGTGAAGGACGCTTTCGATCCCGTGGTTCAGAAATGGCTCGCCGAAAATAATGAGGCGCTTCTCGATCGCGTGAAACCCCTTATCCGCGACTGGCTCGACGAGAATTTCCCCGCGCTCCTCGAAGACGCCATTCGCAACGAACTCGCCCGCGCAAAACCGCGCGGCCGCCGATAATCTCGCGCCAAGCTTGACGCCGCGAAGGCGGCGCGGTTTGAGAGACCGCGTTATCGCCTGAGATGCGGCATATGCTTGAAAAGAATTTTTCGCCTCGGGACATCGAAGGCCAGATCTACGCCCGCTGGGAGAACTCAGGCGCGTTTCGCGCCGGATCGCGGCCGGGCGCCGAAGCCTATTGCATCATGATCCCGCCGCCCAATGTCACCGGGCGGCTCCATATCGGACATGCACTGAACAACACGCTCCAAGACATATTGGCGAGGTTCGCGCGCATGCGCGGCAAGGACGTTCTTTGGCAACCAGGCACGGATCACGCCGGCATTTCCACACAACTGGTCGTCGAACGAAACCTCGCCGAGCGGCAGCAAAGCCGCGCCGGCTTGGGCCGCGAACTGTTTTTGCGTGAAGTCTGGAAATGGAAAGAAGAGTCCGGCGGAGCGATCGTGCAGCAACTGCGCCGGCTGGGCGCATCCTGCGACTGGTCGCGCGAACGTTTCACATTGGACGAAGGTCTCTCGCGCGCGGTCGCGAAAGTCTTTGTTCAGCTCTATCGCGAAGGCCTGATCTACAAGGACAAACGGCTCGTCAACTGGGACCCGCGATTGCAGACCGCGGTTTCCGATCTCGAAGTCGAAAACATCGAGGTCAAGGGACATCTCTGGTACATAAAATATCCGATCGAAGGCGAGACCGGACAATTCATCACCATCGCCACGACGCGGCCGGAAACCATGCTCGGCGATGTCGCGGTCGCCGTGCATCCCGACGATGATCGTTACCGCGATCTGGTCGGCAAACATGTTCTATTACCGCTTGCGAGTCGGCGTATTCCGATTATCGCCGATGCCTATTCCGATCCGAAAAAGGGAACGGGAGCGCTCAAGATTACGCCCGCGCATGACTTCAACGATTTTGAAGTCGGCCGCCGCCACGAACTGCCGCTGATCAACATTCTTCAGCGGGACGGCCGGCTCAATGACGCCGTGCCGTCAGCATACCAAGGTCTCGACCGTTTCGTCGCACGGAAGGCAGTGCTTGCCGATCTAGAGGCGCTGGAACTTGTCGAGCGCGTCGAACCCATCACGCATTCGGTGCCGCATGACGAGAAAACAAAAACTATCGTGCTCGAACCCTGTCTCACCGAGCAATGGTATCTCGACGTCAGGCCACTGGCTGAGAAGGCAATTGCAGCGGTGGAAGAGGGGCGCACAGGCTTTGTGCCCGGCCAATGGGCCAATGTGTATTTCAACTGGCTTCGCAACATTCAGCCCTGGTGCATTTCGCGGCAGCTGTGGTGGGGCCATCAGATTCCGGTCTGGTACGACGCGGACGGCAATCTCTATGTTGCCGAAACCGAAGCAGAAGCGATTGGCGAAGCGCGCAGGAAACACGGTCGCGATCCCGCGCTCACGCGCGATCCGGATGTGCTCGATACGTGGTTTTCGTCGGCATTATGGCCGTTTTCGACTCTCGGTTGGCCGGACAAGACGCCGGAGCTAAATCGTTACTATCCCACCAATGTGCTCGTCACGAGCTTCGACATCATCTTCTTCTGGGTGGCGCGCATGATGATGATGGGGCTGCATTTCATGAAGGAGGTGCCGTTCCACACCGTGTTCATCCACACCCGCGTGCTGGATGAGAAGGGCCAGAAAATGTCGAAGACGAAAGGCAATGTTGTCGACCCGCTGGTGCTCATTGATGAGTTTGGCGCTGATGCATTGCGCTTCACGCTGGCGCTGGCGGCCGGGCAGGGCCGTGACATGCGCATAGGTCCCGCCCGCGTCGAGGCCAACCGCAACTTCTCGACCAAGCTTTGGAACGCGGCCCGGTTCTGCGAAATGAATGGCTGCCGGACGGTTCCGGGGTTTGAACCCGGTACGGTCGAGTTGACCGTCAACAAATGGATCGTCGCCGAAACCGCATCAGCAGTGCGCGAAATTACTCGATCGCTGGGAGAACTTCGATTCAACGAGGCGGCAAGCGCCGCTTATCAGTTCGTTTGGTCGCGTTTTTGTGACTGGTATCTCGAGCTGATAAAACCCGTGCTCAACGGAGGTAACGAAACCCACGCCGCGGAGACGCGCGCCACGGCCGCCTGGGTGCGAGACCAGATTCTGAGATTCCTGCATCCATTCATGCCATTCATCACCGAAGAACTTTGGAAGAAAACGGCCGAGCGCAATGCATTGCTCATCGTCTCCGAGTGGCCCGAACTAGCTACTTCGGCAGAAGATGAAGCATGTGCGGAAATCGACTGGCTAATTGCGCTGGTTTCAGGCGTTCGCTCCGTGCGCACCGAAATGAACGTGCCGGCGGCAGCGCGTATTGAGCTCGTTCTTGTCGGCACCGATGCAACGGCGCGCGACCGGCTGGAGCTGAACAGGAACTCGGTTACGACACTAGCACGACTGTCCTCAATATCCTTCGCCGATGCTGTTCCGGAGAGTTCCGCTCAGTTTGTCGTCGGAAATATCGTCGCGGCCCTGCCGCTGGGCGACGTGATCGATCTCGGCAGGGAGCGCGCGCGCCTGGAAAAAGAGCTTCAGCGGGCGCAAGGTGAAATCGCGAAGATCGACGCCAAACTAGACAACGCCGATTTCATGGCCCGCGCGCCGGAAGACGTGGTTGACGAACAAAAAGAACGCCGCGCCGAAGCGGAGTCACTATCGCAGCGCCTGCGCGAAGCTGTGAGCCGGCTCGCCTGACGCGACTACGATGCGAAGACCGGCTTGACCTTCTGGCCGGCTTCAAGCCGTTCGGCGCCGCGGACGATTACGCGTTCGCCGGGCGCGATCGGTCCATGGATTTCCACAAGGGTGCCTTCTTCGGAGCCGGTTTGCACGGCAATACGCTGGGCAATGCCTTTCCGGTCCACCTTGAACACGTAGGTGTTGTCTTCGCGAAGCACCAGGGCATCGCGGGGAACGGCCACCACTTCATGCGGCGCGGCCGAAGGAATGAACACTCTTACCGCGTCGCCCACAAATCCCAAGCCCGAGGGCAACGTCAGTCTGATTTCAATTGTCCGGCTGGCAATGTCGCCGACCGGCACGATCGCACGCACGTTGGCCGTCGCGCTGCGGCCCTCGATTTGCACGCCCACAGGCTGCCCGTCACGCAGATAGCTCGCCATTTCGATCGGGATTTGGGCGCTCACTTCCGTGGAGCCGATGTCAACAAGCCGAACAACGGGCTTGCCCGGCGAGGCATATTCGCCGGGATTGATGAGCCGCGCCGCCACCCGACCGGGAAAAGGCGCGCGAATATCGCTGTGATCGACTTCGTACTGACTCTTCCTGACGGCGGCCTGGGCCTGAACGAGCGCCGCTGCATCCATATCGCGTGTCGAAACCGCCTGGTCGCGCGCGCTCTTCGCAATCGCATTCTGCGCGAACAGATTTTCCATGCGCTCGGCCTGGCCGCGGTCATAAAGGAGCTGTGCCCGAAGCCGCGTCACGTTTGCCTGGTCGGAGGCAAGTTGCGTGACGGCAAGCGTGTTGTCGACGCGCGCGACGATCCCGCCTTTCGGAACAATAGTGCCGACTTCGGCAACAGATGCGATGCGACCTTCGACCTCCGAAGCGAGTTGGGAATCGTTGCGCGAGACCACCGTGCCTGGAAGCACGGTCTTCGGGGCCATTTCGACGACCCGCGCCTGCATCACGCCGACGGAAGGCGCGTCCGCATGCTGCTGCTGAGCATAGACTGCGGAGGACCAGCATAACCCCGACAGGGACAGCATAAAGGCGCCTGAAAAAGCCAATATCATGGCCCGCAAATGCGGGCCACGCAGGTTGGGTTGGCACTGCGTTCGACATGCGGAACGTACCGGTGTCCCGACTTTGGAGATATTGCGGACGTGAACCGGGCGGCCCACATTTGCGGGCCTTGACAGATCGTTTGCTCCAATCTGCTTTCGCATATTCATGCTGCTTGCCTTGCGGGTGTCATCGGCGCCTGTCGCAGGGCCAAGGGTTGCTCGCCAAGTCTCAACATCGCCGGCATGAGAACCAGCGTAAATACATGGCTCACCAGTATTCCTCCGACGATCACCGCACCAAGCCCGCGATAAATCTCCGCTCCCGGCCCCGGCACGAAGACGAGCGGCAACATGCCAAAGATCGCGGTCAGGGTGCTCGAAAAGATCGGGCGCAGGCGTGTTTCGAGGCTCGACCGCACGGCATCGACGCGCGACATGCCTTCCGCCTCGGCCTGGCGCGTACGCGCGACCAGCAGAATCGTATTGTTCACAACCAGCCCCAGCACAATGATGAAGCCGATCATGGTGAGCAGATCGAGCGGCTGGAATACAAACAGGCCCAGCAGCCGCAACGCCGCCATGCCGCCGACCATTCCCAAGGGAAGCGCGATGGTGGCGATCGCCGCATCCCACATCGACTTGAACAACGCCGCCATGATCAGGAACAGCAGGAGAATCGCAAGCAGGAAGTTCTTTCCCATGTTCCACAGCGCGTTGTTCAAATGATTGGCCGCGGCGCCGTAGCTGATCGAACCGTCGGCCGGCAGAAGTTTCTTGATCTGCGGTTCGACGTTTTTGCGGATCGCCGCCATCGCATCGCCGAGCGCCACTCCGCGCGGCGGCTGGAAATTGATCTGGAATGTGCGCCGGCGGTCCAGCCGATAGATGCCGCTCGTTGCGAGTGTGCGCTCCACATGTACAAGGTGGCTGAACGGCACGATGGAATTTGAAGGCGTCGCAACCGGCGTATCCAGCAGTGACTGGGGAGAAGCGGCGGTTTTTGCCTTCATGATAAGGAACAGGCGTTCCTCGCCAGTATAGCGTTGGCCGACATAATCGCCTTCCCCCATCATCTGGGTCAGCGCGCCGACATCGGCCCGCGTCCAGCCAACCTCGGCGATGGCGCGGTCATCGGGAATAAGCTTGAGCTGCGGTTGGTCGTAGTCCAGCGACGGATTGGTTTGGATAACCGCGTCCGGAAACTCCTTCGTAAGCAGCGCGAAACCTTTTCGCGCTGCGGCGCGCATGGCGTCGGGATTGTTGGACTGGATATTGATCGAGACACCGCCGCCCTGGTCGAAGCCGCCGAACAGGCTTCCCATCTGCGCCGAGGCGATCGAGTCGGGTAGATCCTTGATGACCTGCGTGCGCACGATCTTTTCCAGTTTGGGAAAATCCTCATCGTGTGGTACGCGCACGCCAATTCCCATTGCGCCCGGGCCATAGGTTTGAATGTAATAATTGAGCAGCTGCGGCTGCTTCTTGCCCGTCATATAGGGCTGCAGCCTGTCGATGATGGGGCGGGCGATTTCCTTGTCGGCAAAGTCGACAGTTGCGCCGGACGGGTACTGGATGAAGCCGTCAATGGCCGCGCGCTTTACCTGCGGCAGATATTGCAGGCTCGGAACAAGCAACCATGTTCCTATGATCGAGCCAAGGATCAGTCCGCCGATCCAGAGCTGCCGTTTGCGCGCGGTGCTTGTCAGATTCATGATCACGTCGGTGATGCGCCGCCACGTGGCAGCCAGATCGCCAACTCTGGGGCGCGTCTTCAGAAACATCATCGACGCGACCGGCACGACCGTGATCGCCGTGACCAGCGAAACAAACACCGCAAAGGCGATAGTGAGTGACAAATCTGCGAACAGCTGACCCTCTACGTCCTTGAGGAAGATGACCGGCACAAAGATGGCGACGTTTGTAGCGGTCGAAGCCAGCAGCGCACCCCAGACCTGGCTGGTTCCCGTCTCGGCTGCCTCGCCGGCCGGCATGCCGCGCTCGCGGAGCCGCAAGATGTTTTCGAAACAGACAATCGCCGCGTCGAGTACGATTCCCGTCGCGAAGGCGAGGCCCGCAAGCGACACGACATTCAAGGTTCGCCCGGCGAGGTTTAGCAGGACGACCACGGCGCACAGACAAATGGGAATGACGGAGGAGATGATGAGTGTCCCGCGCCACTCGCGCATAAAGAACCACAGGACGCCGACTGCCAGGAGTATCCCCATCAACAGGTCCGACGTGACCATGCCCATGGCCTGGTTGATGAAGTGCGAGGGATCGAAGGAATACTGGAGGACGACGCCCTGGGCTTTCGCGGGTCCATCATTGATCCGCTGCATCTCGGCCTTCACCGCATTCACGGTCGCGAGCACGTTTGCGCCCGTCGCGCGGAACACCTGCAGCATGAGTGCGGGATTGCCGTCCTGATAGGCGAATCCCTGCCGTTTGCCCCGTCCAATTCGGACGTCGGCGATATCACCAAGGTACACCGGCTTGCCGTTACGCCAGTCGAGCACGAGATTTTTCAGGTCGTTGACGGAATACCGGCCGCGGAATGACAACTCCCACTGCCGTCGTCCGTCGTCGACCGTCCCACCCGAAATATCGTCGGAATTGCTGATGAGGTCGGCCGTCTTCGGCAGCTGAATGCCGAGTTGGGCCGCGCGCACCGGATCGAAGATGATCTGGAGTTCTTCGGCTGCGCCTACGCCCTGTATCTGCGCACTGCCCACCCCGGGAATGGCTTCCATCCTGGGTACGACCACGTCCCGGAGAAACCGTTCGTAGTCGTTTACGTCGTGTTTGTTCCCCGGGAGCTTCTGCATGAAAATGAACAGAAGCGTCGCGTTGGAGTCCTGCGTATTGGCGAGCTGCACGAACGGCTTCTGCGCATCGGCGGGCAGGGGAGGAAGCCGGTTCAGGCGCCCGATGACGTCGACCAGCGTGCTCTTCATGTCGGTGCCGAGCGCGAAGGTCAGCCCGATATAGCCACCGCCCTCATTGGCATAACCGTTCATCTCCTGCAGGCCCGGAATACCCTGGAGAACATCCTCCTCGGGCTGCACAAGCTGCGCTTCGACTTCGCGCGGCGTCTCGGCGCGCCAGTCGGTTTCAATTCCGATTTGGGGACGGTCGATATCGGGGAACAACTGGATCGGCAAATTATAGAGGGCAAAGATGCCGAACAGCATGACGACGGCAATGCCGACTGCTACCGCCGCCGGGCTCTTCAGACTGGCTGCCGTGAGTGCCCGCATTGCTCGCTCCAAGGGCAGGTCGACAGAATCGCGTCAAGCAGGGCGGATATAAGGCGCGAAGCCTTAAATCCTGCCATGCGCAAATTCGTGATCGACCCGGATGGCGGCGGCGGGTGTAATAACTAGTGTCGCGCTCCTGCTGCGGCGCACGTGGCCGGCGACTTGTTCCCAGATTCACATAACAAGCTGAAATCGCGAGAATTTCCATGTACCGCCAAATTCCGGTCCCGCAGATTTAGCGGCATTGACCCAGAGGGTTCGGCTGAAATCTGTTGAGAAGGTGACGCCGAATTCATCAACCCAATGCATCCAATACGGAATTTTTACCATCCGATTTGGTAGCTTATCCGGTTACACGGGGCGGATCCAAAAAGTTTACGAACCATTAACGAAATACTTCGATTGCCCAACAAAAGGCCCTGCGATAAACTATTCTTAATGGAATTCCGGACTGGGGGCGATGATGGGGAAGTGGATTGTTGCTCTAGGCGGGTTTGCCGCGGTCCTTTTGGGCGCCCTGGCGGCCTTGGGGCAACCTGCTGCGCGCGCGCCGAAAGCCGAGCTGGCATTCTTCCAACCCACCAACATCTTCCATTCCGGCCTGCGCCATTCCCATGTCGTAGCGCTGACCTTTGACGACGGTCCCAACAATTTCACGCCGGCGGTACTCGATGCCCTGAAGGCCGCGGGCGTGAAGGCGACCTTTTTTATAGTGGGCCGCATGGCGGAGGCGCATCCCACCATACTTGCCCGCATTGCGGCCGAAGGACATCTGCTGGGCAACCACAGCGCGACACATCCATTTCTCGGGCAAAGTTATGCTGACAATCCTGAATTGCTGCTCGACCAAATTCGCCGGGTCGACGATCTGATTGCTCCGCTCATGCCGGCCGGCACCCAGCTCTATTTCCGCGCTCCCTACGGCTCATGGCGTCCGGCTTTTGCTCGCGCCCTCAACGGCGATCCGGAGCTGCGCAAATATGTGGGGCCGATTTATTGGGACGAGGGGGGCGAGGTCAGTTTCAGCGACGACGGCTACGTCTTGAGTTCGTCGGACTGGGAGTGCTGGCACCGGGGCTGGGACGCCGCGACCTGTGCCAAGGGTTATATGCGCGAGATCCGCCGGAAGGATGGAGGCGTCGTGCTGATGCATTGCATTCACGCCCAATCGGCCGCACTGGTCGCACAGATCGTTCCGCCGCTGCTCGAGGAAGGCTACACCTTCGTACGCCTCGACCAGATGCCAGCCTACCGGCAATTTGAAACGCCGCCGGAAGAGACCGGTCCCATGATGGCGAGCGCGGCGGACTCGCACGCTGTGAAAAATCCGCGCTGACACATCGGCGACCTGGTTACGGGCATTGATCCGCACGCCTCGGGCAGGATAAAGGCGTGGATGGACCTCGACCGCATTCAGGTTCGCACCGCGATTTTCGCAATCGCGCTCTTTTGCGCGGCAAGCACAGACGCGCCGGCGCAGGGTCCATTCAACAGCTGGAGTCGTTGCACCAATACCAGGCTTCCAGCCGAGCAGCGCGTCGGGTACTGCAAAAGGCTGCTCGGTGGTGGCGGGGGGCCGAACAGCGAAATTACGGTCTTGACCGTGCTCGGCGGCCTTTATCGCAATATGCACCAATACCCTGAAGCCATCGACTTCTACAGCCGGGCGGTGGGCTATGAAGCGTTGGGCGTCTCGGATCGGCGCGAAGCGACCGACGCGCCTGGTTCCTCGATCTCGCTACCCACGTCGGGCGCACTGGTGGCAGCACTGGAAGGCCGCGCAGAAGTATATGTACTGACAGGCAAGAGCGATCTGGCGCTGGCCGATGCCGATCATATTTTTCGCCTCGACCCGAAATCAGCAAACTCCTATGCGATCCGCTGCCGCGTTCGCGCGCTCCTCAAAACCGAATTCGACAAGGCTGAGGATGACTGCAACGCAGCCATGAAGCTCGAGCCGAAGAATACCGAGGTTCTAGGCGCATCTGGTCTCCTGCAATACCAGCTTGGGCACTTCAAGGATGCGCAATCCGATTTCGATCAGGCGCTAAGCATCAGTCCGAAGCTTGCAGCCGCGCTGTATATGCGAGGAGTCGTCGAACTTCACAGTGGAAAGAGCGCCGCCGGAAACGCCGACATCGCTGCCGCCACGACGGAAGATACCACCATCGCCGGAAGCTTCTCCGATCTCGGCATCAAACCCTGATCCGGGAAAATTCATTACGAAAGCCGTTGCATAACTCTTCGCGGCGCATTGTCCGCCGAAGACTAAATCCCAAGAACCAATTCCGGCCCTGACGTGCTACCAATCGCGCTGCCAGATGGCGACGAAGGGGTTCCAGATTTCGCGATCGTCTTCGAACCTCGCGGAGATCGCCGAAGTCACCGCCACAATGGCGCCAAACAACAGAGAGAGTGCGATCCAGAGGCTCGCGTAGCTTGCTGTCTTGCGGGACTGGTCGGCGGCGCTGCGGATTTGCGACTGCACACCTGCCAGCACATGGTCAACTCGTTCGCCGGCGCGTGCCAGCGGAACGCGGGCCTCGCTCGCCACCAAATAAACCAGGCGGTCGCGTTCGGGCGGGCTGAGCTGCTCGCCACGCATCGGGCCCGACTGAAGAATACGCGCGGCTTCCGCGCGCGCGCCAACCATCAGCACCGCGCTTGACGTACCATTTCCGTAAGTCGTGTCGACCGCACCCGCCACGTCCGGCCACAAGAGTTCGTCGACGACATAGGAGGTGGAGATGGTGCCTGCAGCCGGCACATGCGCTCCATAGAGCGGTGCGATAGCCAATCCCCCGCGCAACGCAGCCAATCCAGCGAGAACGACAATCGCGAGGCTTCCGAGAATGGTAACGGCCCAGGCGACCAGGCCATGAGCGGCCGCGCGAAATTCCTCCTGGAGCCGGCTCTCAATCTGAGGTCCGAGCAAGCGGCCCGCGATATGACCGCCAACGGCGAATCCGAAGGCTTGCGCCGCGAAAAAATAGATCGCCCCGCCGGTCAAAAAGACCGGCAATGATGAACCGGCATGTTTGACCGGGTCGATCAGCAACAACCCGAACCCAGAGCCCAGCACGAGCAGAAAGAAGGTGACCGCTGTCGCGACGACCCCGCCGGCAAAGGCCAGCCCCCAGGAAAAGCGAAATCCGCTGCTTTCTTCGCCCGTTACGGCGACTGGTTCAACCATGATGCTCGTCCTCGCCGATGTAGATTTGAACGGCCGTCACGCATGCCCGGTAAGCAGCCAGATCAGGATAATGACCGGTATCGGCACGCCAAGAAGCCAGAGCAGACAGGAGCGCATGGATTCCCCATCAAAAGGCATTTTTTCAACGCAGGTCCCCAGAGGTGGTTCCCGCCGCGTCGAGAAGTCCTACAACCATGAGATACCCGTTGGAAACGGTCCATGGTTCGAAATAATAAATTCAGCCGGAAGCGGAATGAGGGACAGGATGCGCGCAAAATCGGAACGCTCCGGTGCGGGACGGGAAAAACGTCAGGCGAAACCCGTAAAATCGTCTGGCGAACTGAACGCGGAGAAACAGCTCGACAATTTCATCAGGAAATTCACGCCCGGCATAGCGGCACAGATCCGGGATGTGCTGGCGCGAATGCGTACCAGATTGCCCGGCGCCGTAGAACTCGTGTATGATAATTATAATGCGCTGGCTATCGGTTTTGCATCGGGTGAGCGGGTCGCAAATGTAATCTTCTCCATCGCATGCTATCCGCGCTGGGTCAGTCTGTTCTTTTTCCCGGGCGTCGATCTCCAAGATCCCGAAAAATTGCTGAAGGGCAGCGGGACGAAGTGCCGCCACATCGTTCTTCGCGAGCCCGCGATGCTCGACAGTCCCGGCATTGCGGCGCTGATGCGGCAGGCTCTGGACAAAGCTGGCAACCCAATCGACGCGCGCGAGAAAGCCCGCATCGTGATCAAATCCGTTTCCGCAAAGCAGCGCCCGCGACGCCCGCCAGGTCTCTGATTACCGCGGACGGACCTGCGTTCCGGCGCCGGCGGTAATAAACAGTGCCGTCGTTTCGCCCGAGACATCCGCGGTATGCCACACCCCGGGTGGGTTGATCGCATACTGCCCGGGATTGAGCACCGTCGCGGCCGTCGTGCCATCGGGTCGTTCCTGATGGAGTACCAGAGAACCGCTGATGCAGACGACGACCTCGCTGCCGTTCGGGTGTTGCTCCCAACTGGACCAGGGTTCTTGAAAGCTCAGCATGCTGACAAGGCGGCCTTCGGTGCCGTCAGCTGCGTGGCGCTCGCCGTAATCGATGTACCACTTCATTTCACGGGTAAATTCGGGCTCCGTATACGCCGTTGCTCCGAGCCCCAGATGGACGGGATAACGCGAGAGATCGATTGCAGCCATATGCGGTCCCACAACGGAAGGCGAGGCATCTTCTCAGGCGCCGCGCCAGGACGCAATCGGATCCGAAGGCTAAATTCCCGATAGATCCGAGCTTATCACGCGCAGTTTTCCGATGGTCTCAGCCTTGCGCTCATAGTCCAGGGCCATTTCCAGTATCACGGCCTGCGCGCGGCTGTCGGTCCAATCCTTTGCCAGGATGCGCAACTCCTCGGCCCGAAAGCGATATCGGGCGGCCCGGTCGTTCATCGTTGCCATTTTCTTCGCCCCGAACGAAGCCCCGTGACCGCCCGCGCCGCTAATTACAGGCATTCTAATTACTACTGTGGTTTCGTTATTGCAAGCAGGAGACCGAGAGTTGGGACTCGTACGAGATGCTGCCCGACGCCGCCCTGCGCCGGGTTGAAGATAATAGATCGCAGGTTGTTCGCAGGTCGCATGCATTGCAGCGAGAATGTCGCGCGCTTCCGTCCGCGTAAACAGCCGGCAGCCTCCTCACAGGTCGAAATCCCCCCGGAAACGATCGATTTGGTGCAATCGCCCATGCAGAATCGTCGCGATCCCGATGTCGTCATTTGACAGTCTTCACCAATAGACGAAATGCCGTTCGTATCGGAAGCAATAACCGTCTGCGCCGAACTCTGCGGGAACGGGTCTCGATACCATTCCGTGGTTGCCAATCTTGTCGAACGCTTCGAACAGGCCGGTGATGTAGCGATCCGCTTGTTCGACTCCCCGGTGGTCCCGAGTGTAGCGGTAGATTTCGTCGAGACGGTGCGAGGTCGCCGCCTGGATGCGGACGGCGGCCATTCGTCGGACCGATTGCGCGCGATCACGTGGGCTGTCGTCAGCGACTCGTAGAACGACTCAGGCATCGCGAACGCTTGGACAAGCTCGCCGTTCAGCCGGTCGCAAGCTTCCTTCTCCGCTCGTTCGTGGGCCTGGCGGATGGGGTGGGATTCGAACCCACGAGACCCTTGCGGGCCTGCCGGTTTTCAAGACCGGTGCCTTCAACCACTCGACCACCCATCCGGCCGCGGAAAAGCAGGTACGCGACCGCAACGGTTCGTTCAAGGGAATGCCTATGACGAAACCGGGGAAACCACCCCGATCTTTACTGTGCCCCGGGTAACCCGTCTTCGCCGTAAAGCCGCCGGTAGTCTGACGAATGTGTCAGCCGCTCGGCATAGGGAACCAGATCCAGAAGCGCAAAGTCAGCGGTCTGGCGCGCCAGCCGGTAAGGATCCGTCACCCGCTGTCCCAGCAGAACCATGTGCAAATGCTGCACGACGTTTTCCCGCGGCTTGTTTCGCACGAATTTGGTCTGGAATTCCTCCGATCCGACGATCTCGAGAACATGTTGCCGCACTGACTTCCTGCCTTCGCGCAGGCTTTGCGTAACGTATCGATAGCCATCCGGATCTGGACGCCTGTTAAGGAACCGGCCGTAAAGGTCACGCGCGAGACGATCGGCCAGATCGTCCGTATGCTGTTTTGCCATTTTTTTTCTTGTCGTCTTGCCGACGGTGGACCCGCATCCACCGGGTAAACGAAACCTTAAGCAGGTTCTGTGTCAGAGTCTTGTCAACAGCATTACAGTAATGAAGTCGGGGTGCTTTTAAATCCTTCGTTAACCATTCATTAGCAAATCGAGGGCTCATTGCCGTGTATGCGGGGTGTGTTTCGAAAACTGGTGATTGTGTCTGCCTGCGCGGGACTGGCGGCAGCCTGTTCGACAGCGCCGGAGTCCTCATATGTGGGCACAGGGACTTACAAAGTGGGCGAACCTTACCGGGAAGGCGGGGTTTGGTATTACCCGCATGAACAGCCGGAATATGACGAGACAGGCATTGCGTCCTGGTACGGCCCGGACTTTCACGGCAAGCTCACGGCGAATGGCGAAGTGTTCGATTCCGACGGTCTGACGGCCGCGCATCCGACGCTCCCGATGCCTGTCAATGTGCGCGTGACAAATCTCGAAAACGGCCGCTCGCTTGTCTTGCGCGTAAACGACCGCGGACCTTTCGCGAAAGGACGTATCATCGACGTCTCGGCCCGGGCCGCCCAATTGCTCGGCTTCTACGAGAAGGGTACGGCGCGCGTGCGCGTGACCTATCTCGCGCGCGCCGATTTGCCTGCGGGCTCCACCGCGACCGCCACGGCAATAGCGGCTGTCGCAGCTCCGACGAAACCGGTGCAGGTTGCCTCGCTCGATCCGGTTTCGGTTGGACCGCGAGTGCCCGAGCCTGCGCAACCGGCGGCTGTGACAATCACCGCGGATTTGCCGCCTGTCATGCGCCCCTCCGAAGAGCCCGACTCCTTTGGGTCTCACGGGACCTTGTCCGCCGCCGGACACTACTACGTGCAGGCCGGCGCATTTGCCGAGCGCGTGAATGCGGAGCGGTTGAGAGATCGGCTTTCTGACGCGGGCAATCCGAGCATTTCTTCAATCGACAGGAACGGTGCGGTTCTCTATAGGGTTCGTATCGGCCCGTTCGATTCGGTCGACGCTGCCGATGCGGCGCTTGCCCGCCTTTCCGGGCAGGGAGGAAGCGACGCGAAGATCGTCGTCGATCAATAGTTCGCCAGCCACGGATGGAGATGCCGCGGATGCG
>Ga0335074_10000523_pt1 | contig 54338 bp, 40 predicted proteins | sample Lox_Sample_23_FD_206715 | JGI IMG/M metagenome (GOLD analysis project Ga0335074, IMG submission 206715) | Soil microbial communities from Loxahatchee National Wildlife Refuge, Florida, United States - Lox_Sample_2.3 | ecosystem: Environmental > Terrestrial > Soil > Wetlands | place: USA...
CACGCTTCCGAGATCGCCCACGGAACTGTAATGCGGCGAATGCTGCGTGGTGCCAGCGATGGCTTCGACGCCGATGTGGTCGGTAATGAAATATGTCGCGTCGACCTCCGGTATGAACGAGTCAGTGACGCTCAGCGAACCTGCGACCGGCTTGCCGGCGACTGTGATCGTTCCGCTTGCTTCCGGAATGACGGCCACGCCGCGCATGCGAAACTGAAAATGTCCCGCGACGTCCGTGTCGGTTGTGTCGGTCTGAGCCACTGCCGGCGTCAGACTTACAGCGCCGAGCAGAAGTCCGGCGAAAATGCGAGCGAATTGCATATCAAGACATCCCGGTTGATTTCGAGACCGGTTGTAGGTCGGTGCGACGGCCGTTCTCTGATTTCGATCAATCGCGAGACTTGCAAAAAAATTCGCGCGCGGCGTTACGAATGCGCCACATCCGTAATGTTCCGTATACACAGCATATGCGTCGTCATGCTGAGTGCGTGTTTGTCGCATGCGCATAAGCATCGCGAGCGAAGCCAACGATATGGAGCAACGCATGCCCCGCATCACATTCGTCGACCACAAAGGTGAACGGCGCACCGTCGAAGTCGCCGAAGGCTTGTCCGTCATGGAGGGCGCGCTCCGTCACAACATTCCGGGAATCGACGGAGATTGCGGCGGCGCTTGCGCGTGCGCGACGTGTCACGTCCACGTCGATCCGGCCTGGATGCCGCGTTTGCCGCCAGCGAGCGAGCTCGAGACGGCCATGCTCACGCTCGCCGACGAGGCGGACGAATTCAGCCGCCTGGCGTGTCAGATCAAGGTGACTCCGGAGCTCGACGGCCTCGTCGTTTCAACGCCAGAAAGTCAATATTAACAATAGATTAGGAGGCAACCCAGGAATTCCACGGCGATTGATCTGGATCAATTCGAAAAGCTGACGCATGTGTCACTTTTAACTGAACTTATGGGAGAAAGCGCCGTGACAGCCAGAACGATCACGAAGGGCGATTGGAAAGTCACCATGACGCCCGACGACCTCTATCGCAATCCGATGGAGATCGCCTGGACGTTCGACTACGCGCTCGGGCGCGGAAAAGTCGAAGAGCTCTACAAGCGCGCTAAGCAGAACCAGTGGGACTCGGATGAACTCCTGCCGTGGAATACGCAGGTCGATCCGTCGAAGCCGCTCATTTCGGACCGCTCCTCGCTGTTTTATCAAATGCCGTTCTTCAAGAAGCTCTCGAGATCGCAGCGGGAGACTTTCACCGCACATTCCACCGCGCAGCTTCTCTCGCAGTTTCTCCACGGCGAGCAGGGTGCGCTGATGACGGCGGCCTGCGTCACGCATTCGGTACCGGACACGACGGCAAAGCTCTATGCTGCGACGCAGACGATGGACGAAGCGCGCCACGTCGAGGTGTACGCGAAGTACTGCGACAAGATCGCGATGGTTTATCCGATGTCGCCTTGGCTCAAGGCGCTGATCGACGCCACGCTCAAGTCCGACCGTTACGAGAAAGTGATGATCGGCATGAACATGATCGTCGAAGGCCTGGCGCTCGGCGCCTTCAACAACATGTATCATTCGACGACGTGCCCGCTGCTCAAGGCCATCACCTTCAACGTGATGCGCGACGAATCGCGGCATGTCTCGTTCGGCCACGCTTATCTCGCGCCGGTGATCGCGAAGCTTCCCGAACCGGAACGCGAAGAGCTGGCGGAATTCGCCTTCAACGCGATCAACATCATCGTGCAGGCGATGAAGGTGAGCGACGGGCAAAGCCTCGCCAGCCGCCTCGATCCGGGCTTCCTGGAGGTGCTCCAGAACTCCGACATCGACGCCGACGACTTCTTCAAGGGCCTGGAAGAAGCGACCGAAGCGGGCATCACGCAGGAATTGCCTCCGGGCCAGATTCATTCGCTCAAGGATCTGATGCTGCCGGCCATTGCCCGGGTCGGTCTCATCACGCCGACAGTGCGCAAGAAATACGAAGAGGTCGGCATTCCGATCTCCGAGGACGCGCACGTTCTGAACGCCATGGAGGGCGGCAACCCGCAATCCCTGGCTGCGTAAATAGGCGCGTGTACCCATTGCCCCCAATGCGCCTATACGCGCTCCCGGCCGTTCCCCCAGTGGCCGGGAGCTTCTCTTTTGGGGCCGGAACATTGCGGCAGGGCAATGCGTCGCTCCGGAGGCCGTCTAGGGTTGCGTCATGTCGACGATCGCCGAACTTTTTGCAGCCCGCGTGCCGCGCTACACGAGTTATCCGACGGCGCCGCACTTCCATGCGGGCGTGACGGCCGACACGTATCGCACCTGGCTCGAAGCGCTCGATCCAGCGATACCGCTGTCGCTTTATCTCCACGTTCCGTTTTGCGACACGTTGTGCTGGTTCTGCGGCTGCCATACGACGGTCGTCAATCGCTATACGCCGGTCGCGGCCTATCTCGACCTGCTGCTGCGGGAAATCGATCTCGTTGCCGGCATTATTGGGCCCGGCCGCATTGTCAGCCACATCCATTGGGGCGGCGGCTCGCCGACATTGCTGCGGCCTGGAGACATGCGCTGCCTGGGCGCCGCACTGCGGTCGCGATTCCGGATCGCGCCGGACGCCGAGTTCGGGATCGAGATCGATCCGCGTGGCTTCGATACGGAGCTTGCGGAGACGCTGGCAGAGATCGGCGTGACGCGCGCCAGCATCGGCGTGCAGGATTGCGACGAAGCCGTGCAACGCGCGATCAACCGCATCCAGACGATGGAGACGACGGCCGTCGCGGCCGAGCTCCTGCGCAAGTCCGGCATCGCCAGTCTCAACATCGACCTGATCTACGGACTGCCGCATCAAACGGTTCGCGGACTCGAAAAAACGATCGACGCCGTCTTGACGCTCGAGCCGGATCGCCTCGCCATATTCGGTTACGCACATGTGCCGCACTTCAAGAAGCATCAGAACCTGATACCCCAGGCGGCACTTCCAGACATCGAAGAGCGCTTCGCCCAGGCCGAAGCTGCGCGCGTCAAACTCTGCTGCGGGGGATACATCCCGATCGGGATCGACCATTTCGCCAGGCCGGACGATTCGCTGGCGGTAGCCCAGCGGGAGGGCCGGCTGGCGCGCAATTTTCAGGGCTACACGACGGACAAGGCCGCAGCGCTCGTAGGCTTCGGGGCGTCGTCCATCGGCGCCTTGCCGCAAGGTTATGTGCAGAGCCATGCCGATGTGCCCGCGTGGCGTGCCGCCGTTTCTTCCGGGTGCCTGCCGGTCGCGCGGGGCATCGCGCTCGACGAGGATGATCGCGCGCGAAGGGCCGTCATCGAGCGTCTCATGTGTGACCTGAGCGTCGATCTCGATGCCATCGCCGCAAGCCGCGGACTGACGCGCGACGCGTTCTCCGGGGCGATCCGTTCGTTGGGTGGTTTAAGGGATCTCGGCGTGGTGGCAATCGATGGCGGCTCCGTGGTTATCTCCGAGCGCTGGCGCGCGGCAACGCGCCTCGTCTGCGCCGCCTTCGACAGCTATCTCGACAACGGCGTCGGCCGCCACGCCGTCGCCGTCTAGGCTTTGCCTGGAGCGATGACGGATGGGTCGAGAGACGCAACGATGACGTGTCCCTCCGGTGATCGCGACTCGCCGATGACCTGCGCGCCGGATAGCTCGAGCTTGCGGGTTTCGCTCGCAGGCAGGATAAGATGAACCGTTTCGTCATATCGCGCCAGCGCGCCCGCCTGGGCCAAGCCGATATGGATCCTGTCTCCGCAATCGATCGTGAACGTCCATTCGCGGAACGCGCCGCGCAGATAGCCGTCCGAATCGCCGTCATCCTCGAATGACGTGGCGACAAATGTCCCGCGGTCGCGATGCGGAAAAATTTGGAAGCCGCGCGCGTCGGCTGGCGCAGCGAAATGCTGCTCCGCGCGATTGATCGCGACCATGCTTCCGGCCCTTGCCAGCAATGCCGGCTGCGTCGGTGGTGCAGGCAAAGTCACGCTGTCGCCCCCCGCGAAAATCCGTCCCGTCCAGAAATCGTACCAGTCGGCACCGCGAGGCAGATACACAGTGCGCGTGTCGCGGCCCGGTTCGACGACGGGCGCCACGAGGAGTGCCGGTCCCAGCATCATCTCGTCGTTTTCGTCATAGCAGCGCGGATCGTCCGGGAAGTCATAGAAGGTCGGGCGCACCATGGGCGCAAAATGGCGGTGATATTTCCACGACAGATCGTAGAAATAGGGCATCAGCCGGTAGCGGAATTTGATCAGATCGCGAACCTGCGGCGTGATCTCCGGATGCATCCAGGGTTCGTTGACCGTGCCGTCGTCGTTCCACGAATGGATGCTGAAGCGCGGCATGAAGATGCCCGTCTGTACCCAGCGCAGGAACAACTCCGCGTCCGGCGCCGGGCCCGCGAACCCGCCCACATCGTGGCCCGTGTTCGACACACCCGAAAGCGCAAGCCCGAGACCCATCTTCAGATTGTATTTTAGCGTTTCCCACGAGGTCGCATTGTCACCGGACCAGGTCTGCGCATAACGGTGCAGCCCCGTCCCGCCCCCGCGGGTGACGACGAACGGTCGCTTGTCCGGCGCTCGGGCACGCTGGGCGTCGCGGGAGACGCGCATCATCAGGAGCGGCTGGAGCGGCTTCGCCCCCATGCCGGCGCGTCCTTCGCCGAAGCCGTTGATGCGCGCGGTGGGGCATACGATTTCGCATTCGTTGTTGTCGTTCCACGTCCCTGCCATGCCGTATGCAAGGAGCGATGCGTCCACGCGCTCCTTCCACCAGGTGATGGCGCGCGGGTTGGTGAAATCGACATAGGCGCCGATGTCGTCCCAGAATTGCACCCAGGCCGGTTCGCCGTCCTCGTCGCGGATCAAGATGCCCTTCGCTTTGGCCTCCGCGAAGAGCGGATGGTCGCGCAGCAGACAGGGTTTGATGTTCGGGACGAGGCGGACGCCTTTCTCGCGAAAATGCGCAACGAAGGTGATCGGATCGGGGAATTTCTCGCGGTTCCAGTGAAAGACGTAACGCTTATTTCCGATCGAGGTGTAGCCGGATGACAGATGAAACGAGTCGCAAAGGATGTCGTGTGCCATGCACTTTTCGAGGAACTCGTTCATGCGGGTCTGCGCATCCGGTGCATCCGTGTAGCTCATGGTCGAGCCGGAATAGCTGAGGCTCCAGCGGGGCAGGAAGGCCGGCCGGCCCGTGAGCCAGGTGAAACGGCGCGTCACGGCTGCCGCATCGGCGCCGGCGATGAAGTAATAGTCGAGATCGCCACAATCGGCGACGAAGCCTCGATAGAGTCCGTGATAATTCGATCGTTCGCAGCCCATGTCGAATGTGCAGTCCGACAGCGTGTCGTAGAAAAGGCCGAAAGTCGCATCGGGTCTGCGGGTGATGTAAAACGGAATGTGCTTGTAGAGTGGATCGGACGTCCTGGCACTGTAGCCCATCGCGTCCGTGCCGGTCATCCGGAAGCGGCGGCCTGCGCGATCCATATCGCCGCTGCGTTCGCCGAGGCCGAAATATTTCTCGTGCGGGTCGCGCGCGAGGTAATGGTAGATGTGGTCGTCCCACCAGCCGAAATTGTAGGCCTGCGTTCGGCGGTCCCGCGCGGCCTTCACCCATTTCTCGCCCCGCCGGGTTTCCCACGAGCAAAAAAAACCCCGCAGCGCGACGCTCAAGCGGATTTGCGCGGTTTCGACGATGAGGCGATCGCCCGCTTCATCGCAGCCAAAGGCCGGCAGAGAAAACCCGGTCAGGTCTAGGCGGTCCCGCCCTTCAAGAGCCACGTCGTCGGCGCCCGGCGCGATGGCCCAGGTCTTCGGGAAACTCCAGCCGCCGGATGGGAGGACCGCTATCCGGACGATGTCGTCTTCGAGAACAAAAATGCGTGCGATGGCGCCGTTCTCGGCCTCGAGAACGATCTGGCCAGGTTCTTTTTGGGCAATCGCGAAGACCGGCGGTACCGAAAGAGATGTGCGCATGGTCATCCAACAGCGTCACGCCGATCATTGATCGCAGCGCCCGCAAGGTCCAAATTGACCGCTCCGTTCCGGGATTGCAATGTGACCGACCCCGTTTGGCTACAGCGATGACCCATCCGCTGATCCTCGATCCCCATCGTTTCTTCCCGGCCGAGCCCGCTCTGCGCACGCTGGCCGCGCGGCTGTTTGCGGAGGTGGAGCATCTGCCGATCGTGAGCCCGCACGGCCACACCGATCCCGCGTGGTTCGCGACGAACGCGCCGTTCGAAGATCCTGTGAGCCTCCTCGTCTGGCCGGATCACTATCTATTGCGGATGCTGTACGGGCAAGGTGTGGCCCTGGAGCAGATCGGGTTGGCGCCACTCGGTGGCGCTCCCACAGAGACAGATCGGCGTGTCATCTGGCGTCGCTTTGCCGAGCACTATCGCGCATTTCTGGGCACCTCGTCGCGCTTCTGGCTCGACTACGTTTTTGCCGGCGTGTTCGGTCTCGACGTGCGTCTGGAGCCGGCAACGGCGGATCGCTATTTCGAGTCGATTTCCGCAGCACTCGCGACGCCGGCTTTCCGCCCGCGCGCCCTGTTCGAGCGATTCAACATCGAAGTCGTCGCCACGACCGAGGGCGCGCTCGATCCGCTTGCGCATCACGCGGCTTTGCAAAAATCCGGGTGGAAGGGTCGCGTGATCACGACCTTCCGGCCGGGCGACGTGACCGATCCGGCCGCCGCGGATTTCGCGACAAATGTGGCGGCGTTGGGCGAGCTTACAAAGGAGAATGTCGCGAGCTGGGCCGGTTATCTGCGCGCCCTCGAAAATCGCCGCGCCTTTTTCCGCCAACATGGCGCGACCGCCACCGATCATGGTCATCCGACGGCGCGTACGGCCGATCTTTCGCCCGCCGAATGCCAGGCCTTGCTGGACCGCGCCTTGTCGGGACGCGCAAGCGCCGAAGACGCGGAGCTTTTCCGCGCGCAGATTCTGACCGAAATGGCGCGCATGTCCTGCGACGACGGCATGGTCATGCAGCTTCACGCGGGCGTGTGGCGCGGCCACAATCGCGAGCTCGTCCGTCGCTTCGGACGCGACAAGGGCGACGATTTTCCTCTCGCCACCGATTATGTGGCCGCGTTGAAGCCGCTGCTCGACCGTTTCGGCAATCGCGCCGACTTTACGCTGATACTGTTCACGCTCGACGAAAGCACCTATTCGCGCGAGCTCGCCCCGCTTGCGAGCCACTATCCCTGTCTGAGGCTGGGGCCGGCCTGGTGGTTTCACGATTCGCCGGACGGCATCCTGCGCTTCCGCCGCCAGACGACGGAGATAGCGGGCTTCTACAACGGCGTCGGCTTCAACGACGACACGCGCGCGTTCTTCTCGATCCCTGCGCGGCATGATCTGGCGCGGCGTGTCGATTGTTCCTATCTGGCCGAGCTCGCGGCGACGCACAGGCTCGACGAAGACGAAGCGGTCGAGGTCGCGCGCGACCTCGCCTATCGTCTCCCCAAATCCGCGTATCACCTGTGACGGCCCGTCTGGGCCTTGCTTCGCTGGGATCAGTCCCGCGCGGCGTGCGGCGGCCGCGCTACGATGTCGGCTCGTTGCGTGTCGGCATCGTGCATCTGGGACTGGGCGCGTTTCATCGCGCGCATCAGGCCGTGTTCACAGAGGACGCGATCGAGCGCTCCGGCGGCGATTGGGGTATCGCGGGCGTATCGCTGCATCATGCGGGCGTTGTCGATGCAATGACGCCACAGGACTGTCTCTACACGGTCGAGACTTTGGACAGCGTGCCGTCCTATCGCGTTGTGGGTGCGATCCGCCGTGCGCTCATGGCAACGCGCGACCGCGATGAAATCCTTGCGCTCTTGTCCGCACCGGCGACCAGGGTCGTCACGCTGACGATCACGGAGAAGGGCTATTGCCTCGGCACGGATGAAAGGCTCGACTTGGCGCATCCGGAGATCGTGCACGACCTGGCTTCGCCGCTCGCCCCGCGTTCCGCCATCGGCTGGCTGGCCCTTGCTCTGCAGACGCGTGCGCAGTCGCAGGCCGGTCCGATCACGATCCTCAGTTGCGACAACCTGCCTGCCAACAGCGCCAAGCTGGAGCGCGCCGTGCGCGCCTTCTCCGAGCGTGCGTTTGGACGCGGAGACAAGGTGACCGCGAGCTTTCCGCAAACCATGGTGGATTGCATCGTCCCGGCAACGGACGATGAATCGCGCGCGCGTGTGCGGAATGCGCTGGGATTGGAAGATGCCGCGTCCGTGGAGCGCGAGCCGTTCGCGCAGTGGGTGATCGAGAACCGCATCGCCGGACCGCTTCCCGACTGGTCAGGCGCAGGTGCCGAGATCGTCGATGATGTCGCAGCCTATGAGCGGCTCAAGCTGCATGTGCTGAACGCCAGCCATTCCGCGCTCGCCTATCTGGGGCTTGCCCGAGGTCTGCGGTTCGTGCGCGAAGCGATCGCGGACGACGAGCTGTCGCGCTTTGTGGACGAGATGGTGACCGCCGAGATCGCGCCCGCGCTTGCGCCGTTGCAGGTCGCGGACTATTGGCGAAGCGTGCGGAAGCGGCTTTCCAATCCTATGCTGGAACACAAACTGGCGCAGATTGCGGAGGATGGATCGGTGAAGCTGAACGCGCGCATCTTTCCGATCCTCATAGCCAACGTCCGTGCGCAACGGCCCTCCGCGAGATTGGCCGCCGTCGTTCGCGCTTGGATGGATTTCGTTCGTCGGCCGGACATCAAGGATCCGCAAGCGGCGCGATTCGCAGCCTGGGCGAGCGCAGGCGGGGATCGAGCCGCTTTACTCGATGACAAGGCGGTTTTCCCGGACGCGTTCCGGACCGAATCGTCGCTGCGCGCCGCCTTGCTCGACGGAGGCCATCGATGCGCGCGGTCTGCATAGGCGAATGCATGGTGGAAATGCGGCGCGAGGGGGATCTTTATGCGCGCGCTTTCGCGGGCGATGCCTGCAACGTCGCCGTCTATCTCAAACGGTCGTTTCCGGAACTGGAGGTTCAATTCCTGACCGCCACGGGCGACGATTCCATGAGCCGCGCCATGCGCGCGGCATGGCGGGACGAGGGCATCGACGACAGCCTCGCTTTCACCGTTCCACGCGGCCGCCCGGGGCTTTATCTGATCGAATTGCGGGAAGGCGGCGAGAGGGAGTTCCTCTATTGGCGGAGTGCATCCGCGGCCCGGCGCTGGTTTGAATTGCTCGAGCAGGATCCGCTGCGCGCGCGGTTAGCGGACGCGGACCTCGTCTATTTTTCCGGCATCTCGGTGGCAATTCTCGAGCCCGTGCAGCAGGAGCGGGCCATCGCTTTCCTGGGCAAGCACGCCAATCGCGCGCGCCGGCTTGCGTTCGACCCGAATTTCCGCGCCGCACTTTGGCTCGATCCCGAGCGCGCACGACGCGTCCTGGGTCTGGGCATGCGAACCGCCGACATCGTTCTTCCCAGCACCGAAGACATTGCGGCGATCTACGGCGTCAGCGAACCGCGGGAGCAGCTGGGCCTGATCTGCGGGACCGGTGCGGACGAAGTGGCAATGTCGCTCGGCGCCGGTGGCTGTCTGGTCTGGAACGGCCGTGCGCCCGTCACAATACCTGCCGCCGCGGCAGGCGTCGTCGATACGACCGGCGCAGGCGATGCGTTCCACGGCGCCTATCTTGCGGAGCGCTTGCGGGGTTCGCCGCCGGACGTCGCCGCCCGCGCCGGCGTTGTGGTCGCGTCGCGCGTCGTCACCTGGCCGGGCGCGATCGTGCCCGCATCCGTTTCCCATCCGAAGGACACGTCATGAAAATCACGAACGCGAACGTCATCGTCACTTGTCCCGGCCGGAATTTTGTCACGTTGAAAATCGAGACGGATGCGGGGATCAGTGGCCTCGGCGACGCCACCGTGAACGGCCGCGAGCTGGCGGTTGCCGCCTACCTCACCGATCATGTCCTGCCGACGCTCATCGGCCGTGACGCGCAGCAGATCGAAGACATCTGGCAATATCTCTATCGCGGCGCCTATTGGCGGCGCGGCCCCATCACCATGGCGGCGATCGGCGCAGTCGATACGGCGCTCTGGGATATCAAGGCCAAGCAGGCAAATCTGCCGCTCTATCAGTTGCTGGGCGGCGCGAGCCGCAAAGGCGTGATGGTCTATGGCCACGCCAATGGCGAGACGATCGAGGAGACTATCGCCGAAGCCCGCAAATATCAGGCGATGGGATACAAGGCGATCCGTCTGCAAACCGGTATCCCCGGCATGAAGAGCACCTACGGCGTCTCGCACGACAAGCTCTTCTACGAACCGGCCGATGCCGCCAATCCCACCGAGAACGTCTGGTCGACGGTCAAATATCTTCCCACGGTCCCCAAATTGTTCGAAGCGGCACGCGCGGCGCTCGGCTGGGATGTGCATCTGCTTCACGATGTCCATCACAGACTGACTCCGATCGAGGCAGCGCGGCTCGGCAAAGACCTCGAACCCTTCCGGCTCTTCTGGATGGAGGACGCGACGCCGGCCGAAAATCAGGAGGCGTTCCGTTTAATCCGGGACCACACGACGACGCCGCTCGCCGTTGGTGAAATCTTCAACACGATCTGGGACGCAAAGAGGCTGATCGAGGAGCAGCTGATCGACTATATCCGCATGGCGGTTGTGCATTCGGGCGGCATCACGCATCTGCGCCGCGTCGCGAGCCTCGCCGACATGTATAAGGTGCGGACCGGCTGTCACGGCGCGACGGACCTTTCGCCAGTCTGCCTTGCGGCGGCATTGCATTTCGATCTTTGGGTGCCGAATTTCGGCATTCAGGAATATATGCGCCACACGGCGGAAACCGATGCCGTGTTCCCGCATGGCTATACGTTCGACGCGGGCTTCCTGCATCCGGGCGACAGGCCTGGTCTCGGCATCGAGATCGACGAGGCGCTGGCCGCGACCTATCCCTATCGCCGCGCAAGCCTGCCCGTGAACCGGCTGGAAGACGGCACCATGCACGACTGGTGAGCGCTCAATCGAGCGGGAACCATGTCTCGGTCGTGGTGGTCAAGGCCGTATCTTCCGGCGCCAGCGGACCGCCGAGCGTGAAAAATGTCGCGCCAATGATTCCGTCGCCGTTCCCGCCATCGTCGGCCAAAGGCAGGGCGACGCGTTCTCCCGTGCAGGCGCTGCCCAGATGCGCATAGACCGGGCCCTGCTCGTGATAGAACTCCGGCGTTTTCACGATCCGCTTGAACAGCGGCACGATCACCGCGCAATAATTTCGCGGAAAACAGTCCTCGATCGAACGGCCGTTATTGTTGGCGCCGAACAGTTTGTGAATCCGATCGCCGACCAACCGCCCGGTAAAACGATCCGCCTGCCGGTCATATTTCCAACTCCATACGAATGGAAGGACCGATTTTATGGACGCGGGCCTTATGTCGCTCCAGGCCGGCATGCGCCGGCTTCCCTTCGCATCGTGCCAGTGCTGCAGCAGTTCGCGCAGCACGTCCGCCTGGGTCGCGGCTTCGAGGGACTTGAAGGACATGGGATAGCGACTCGAACAGCCGGCACTCTTTATATCATCACCGGACGAGAACGACCAACTGCCCGGCGACGCGGCTACACCACCAATGCCATGTGCATCACCTGCAGATCGCTTTTCAGCGCCTTTGCGCTTGCGGATTGCGCTGGCTTGAAGCGGACGACCGCGGCCCTGCCGGGCAGGAGGTCGAAATAGTTGTCGCTAAACACGCCATCGATGTCATCGAAGCTGAGACAGAGGTTTTTCACGAGCACCGGCGACGACACGCCGATGGCGAATGCGTCGCCGAGGTTTTTCACCGTCGTCGATAGCGATGCCTGCGGCAGCACCAGATCCTTGACGGGCCGGAAGTACAGCAAGTCTTCGGCGAGAACATCGTCACCGGCGGTGAGGCCGGCGTGCATGAGCACCGTTTCGGGTGCAACGGCTCCGAGGAGGTCGGCCGTTGGCGCGGCGAAGGCCAATAGGTTGCTGTTGGCTTTGAGCGTCAGCGGCAGCTCGATCGTCTTTAGCGGTGTGCCGCGGAAGTCCATCACCCGCAACGTCAGGATGGCGGCCTGATCCGTCAGGCGATCGCTGACCATACTGACTTTCACGGCGTCGCCATCGACATAAGACGTCACCAGCTCGCGCGCAAAAGACTTGCGGGCAAAATATTGCTGCGCCTTCCAGCGGCCGAAATAGTCGATGCTGCTCCACGAGGCGACCGGCCAGCAATCATTGATCTGCCAGAATAGCGAACCCATGCAAAACGGCATGCGCGCGCGATGTCCCTCCATCGCGATTCTGACGCCTTCGGCTTGCAGCACCTGACCGACATAGAGAAACTGCCGGAAGTCCTTCGGCACTTTGTAGTCGCGCGCCATGTACTCCTTGATCGTGTCGTTGCCGATGTAGGAGCGCTGATGCGCCTTCATGACTTCGGACAGGATGTCGTAGTCGCCCGGCGCGGCATAAGCCTGCACTGTCTTAAATTCGGGAAAAGACTGGAAGCCGTATTCGCTCATGAAGCGGCCGACGATCTCGCGATAGCTGGAGAACGGCTTCTTGCCCCACCAGACGCCCCAATAGTGGATGTCGCCCGATTGAAGCTTTGCCGTCAGATCGGCGTGACGGACCGTTTCATGGCCGTCCCATGCGGCGAGCGGCGACGAGGGCCAATAGAAGCGCTGCGGATCGTGCGCGGCGACCGTCTGCGGCAGAATTTCGTAGAAGATCGCTTTATAGGTGGTCCACATCTGGTCGCGCTGCACCGGCGCGTATTTCTCTTTCCAGCCCCAGCCGCCGCCGGGCACGTCGTTCTGCCAGGCGGTATCGATCTCGTTATTGCCCACCCATAGCGCGATGCAGGGATGACTGCGCAGCCGGCGGACATTGTCGACGGCTTCCGCGCGGACATTATCCAGGAAAGCCTTGTCGCCCGGATACATCAGGCAGGCGAACATGAAATCCTGCCAGATGAGAATGCCGTTCTCGTCGCACAGGTCGTAGAAGACATCGTTTTCGTAGATGCCGCCGCCCCAGACGCGCAGCATATTCATGTGGGTGTCGACGGCCGAACGCACCACGCGCTCGTAAATGGCAGGCGTGACGCGCGGGAGAAAATTGTCGTTCGGGATGTAGTCGGCGCCCTTCATGAACACCGGCACGCCGTTCAGCTCGACGGAGAAGCTTGTGCCGCCGGCATCGAGCTGCTGTACGATCTTCAGCGTCCGGAGACCGGTCCGCACCGTGCGGCTGTCGCCGGCCCGCGCGGCCGTCAGCTGTCCCTCGAACTCATAGAGAAACGCGTTGCCGAGACCGTTGGTCCACCACAGTTTCGGTTTGGTGATGACGAAATCGATTTCCGCGATATTGGTCCCCGGCTCGAGCAAAATGTGCGCGCGGGCGTTGACGGAGGCGTCGCTTGGACTATGCAGATGAATGACGGCCGGCCCGCCGGCATCGGAAACAACTTCGAAAACCGCCGTCAGCTCGGCTTTATCCGCCGACACACTGTTCTGCACGATGTGAAGATCGGAAATCCGTGCCGCATTCCAGGCGCGCAGGTGCACAGGCCGCCAGATGCCAGAGGTGACGAAACGCGGACCCCAGTCCCAGCCATAGTGATAGCCAGCCTTCCGCGTGAACATGCTGATCTTCTTGTCGCCCAGCCCGCCGATTTCGCTCCAGTCGACGACCGCGGGCGGGTTGTAGCCCAGGGCGTCGAGACGTTTCAGCCCTTCTTTGACGGGCGAGTGGAGGAGAACGCGAAGCGTATTTTTCCCGGGCCTCGCATGCGCCTTGATGTCTGCCGTCCAGCGGCGGAACATGTTGTCCGCCTGCAGCACCAGTACGTCGTTGAGATAGACGTCCGCATACGTGTCGAGGCCGTCAAAACACAGTTCGACGTGGTCGTGCGCCAGCGCGGCGGCGTCGACGTCCAGCGTGGCCTGGTATTCCCAGTCCTTCTTGTCGATCCATTGCAGATCTCGCTCATTGGTGCGGTAGAACGGGTCGGGAATCTTTCCGGCGGCAAGGAGATCGGTGTGCACCGTGCCCGGCACGGTGGAGGGCAGCCACTCGCCCGTTCCGGCTTCGCGGAATTTCCAGCCCGCCGACAACTCTTTCTCGTGCGAGCTCGCGCGGTCTTTCTGCTTTGCCTGTGATGCTGTCGCCATAAATCCCAGCGTTGCTCCTGCGGCGGAGGCGCGGACGAAGTCACGCTTGGTCAAGCCGCGATAGGTCAAAGCATTCTCCGTCTATTCGAGCGTTTCGGGCAATCGGAAGGTCGCCAGATGGGACTGCGCCACGGATCCGACATAGGCTGTCCGTCCGTCCGGTCCGCCGAAGCCGATGCTGGTCGCCAGGGGAATAGGGCCCTGCGCGCAGGCCGCCAACTGATCGACGACACCGTTGCGCTGCGCGACTCCATCTGCCGCGATCTTCACGGCTTCCTTGTTCATATCGCGAAAGACGATGTGCACGTCGCCGCGCCGGTCCATCGCGAACAGGCCGTTCTGATTGATCGCGGTGATCCAGAGATTGCCGAAACGGTCGAAGGTGATTCCGTCGGGAAATACGTCACGGTCGAGACTGGCGACCACTTCCTTGGCGCCAAGCGAGCCGTCGGGCCGCCTGGCGAAGCGCACGACCCTGGCGCCGAAGGTTTCGACGGAATAGAGATGCCGGCCGTCCGGCGAAACCTTGACCTCGTTGGTCAGATCCAGCCCGTCGGCGACGATTTCGCATCGCGCGCCATCGCCGTCAACGCGAAGAATATATCCGTCGACTTTTGTCGTCGTCAGCGCGGCGTGCCAGGGCAGGGCGCGCGTCATCACCGAAAGCCAGATCCGATCCAGACCATCGGCGCAAGCGTAGTTGACGGCGCCCAGCGGCTTGCCGCCGAAGCTGTTCACCAGCGTGCGCGTCTTTCCGTCGGAAGCGACTAGGTGCAGGCCGCCGTCCCCGATGCCCGCAACGACGAAGCTGCCGTCCGGCCGGCGGCTGAACCCGTTGGTCTCTCCGATGCCGGTGCCGAGAACTTTGGCTTCTCCGTCCTTTGCAACATGTGCGACGCCGCCGCGCATGTCGGACGTCCAAATGCCGTCGTGATCGACCCAGACGCATTCCGGACGCTGGAGATCGCGGCCGAAGGTGCCGAAATCCGCTACAGTGAGTTTGAAGTCCGAGAGCTTCATGCGCAGGCTCCGCGATTTAGGGACAAGATGCGGTCTTGGGCGGCAGCGGCGGCGAGGCGAGGCCGACGTTCCAGTTCCAGGCCTGATCGCCGCTGGCGTGGCGCCGACAAACCACCTCCTCCTGCAGCGTATACATCCCCGGCAGAAGATGCTTCGACGGATGCGGTGCCGCGTTGAACGCCATGTAGGCGGCTGTTCCATCGTAGGCCGGCCAGTCCGGCTCGCCTGCGGCCTCCGGATGACCCGTGCGCGCAAAGCTCGTCCAGTAGCCCATCATGGCATCAGAGAGCCTTGTCTGTTCCGGCGTCGCCGGGATTTTCGGCCACAGCGGCACCGTGCGATCCATCGTGCCGAAAACGAACGGCAGTTCGCTGGCATGGAAGGCGTGGTAGCCGGCATCGTCCTCGGTCGGATAGCCGTGATTGAAGAAATAAAGGTATGCGGGCTGACCGATGGCGGTCTGTTTTCGGACGAGTTCCTCCGCGGTCCAGCCATACAGCGCATCGCGCGTCGTGGCCCAGATGCTTTCCTGCATGTTGGAGCTTGGATAGAGCCGCAGAAATTCGTCGGCGAGATCGCGGTAGCGTTCGCGGATAATGCTTTCATAGGCGGCCGCATTCGCGGGCGGCGGCGGCGCGAGAATGCGCAACGAGCGGATTTCGCCGGCGTTGAATCCGGCCAGCAGCGGCACCGGCGCCTGTTCGCCCTTTTCGAAGGTTTCGACAAGCTGGTGCGGCAGGACGTGTCCGTCAACGGCGCCGAACGGCATGAAGCCCGCCGCCGGTGCGGCGTTCGCCAGCGTCGTCGCATCCATCGCACGCAGTGCAGCGATGCTCGATACATGGAGCGCGGTCGTGAGATGCACGCCGGCTTCCTCTGCGGATATCTGGCCGTATTTGGCTTCCTTGAGGACGGGCGTGGAGACCATGTAGGCACTTTCCGCGACGGCTTTCGCAAACAGGCCGCGCGCCTCGGACGACGCCAGGAGATACATGACGCTGAGACCGCCCGCTGATTCGCCCGCGACCGTGACGTTCGACGCATCGCCGCCAAAGGCGCCGATGTTGCGTTTCACCCAGTGCAGCGCTTCGATTTGATCGAGCAGGCCGTAATTGCCGGAGATGTGGAGCGGCGATTCGGTGCTGAGTTCGGGATGCGCAAGCCAGCCCAGCACGCCCAGCCGGTAATTGATCGTGACGACGACGACGCCGCGCGCGGCCAGCTTTGCGCCGTCATAGAGCGATTCTTTGCTCGATCCGCCCACCAGCGCACCACCGTGGATCCAGAAAAACACCGGCGCATTGCGCGCATCGGCCGGGGCCCAGATGTTGAGCGTCAGACAGTCCTCGCTCATGGAGCCGAGATCGCCCGAGTAGATATTTGGAACCTTCGGAATGGGCTGCGGGCACGCGGCGCCATATTCAGTCGCGCTTTTTGTGCCGATCCAGCGCGGCATCGCCATCGGCGGCTTCCAGCGCGCGGAACCGAGCGGCGGCAACGCATAGGGAATGCCTTTGAAGACGCGTATCGCGCCGTCCATCTGTCCTTGCAGCCGACCGGCAGGGGTGTCCACGACTGGCGTCGGCGCGGCGCAAGAGGGAAAAGCCGCAGCAAAGGATAGCACGGCCGCAAGAAACAGACGGCGAAACGCGATCATTGCGACACTCCGTTTGCATGGGTTTTGCGGCGGAGGACCCGCGCGAGCCAGAAGAACAGCACAATAGCAAGGAGGTAGAACGGCGCGAGCGTATAGAGCGCGAGCTGCAACGCATGCGGGTAGTTATGTGCGTGAAAGAAATCGCTGGCCGCGCCGACATAGGTGGGACCGAGGCCGAGTCCGATGAAATTCATGACCAGCAGCAGAAGCGCGCCGGACATGACGCGTTGATCCGGCCGCACCTCTTCCTGCACCAGCGCCACCGATGAGGAGAGATAGAAGTAGTTGAGACAGGTCGGGCCGATCAGGAAGACCAACGCGAGTTGCCAGGTGGGCACCCAGATGAACGCGAGATAGAAGGGAATGGCGAGAATGAGCGACAGGGCCGGCACGAGCGCATAGGCCTGCTTCGAGCGTCGCGTGAAGCGGTCGATCACGCGGCCCGAGATGAATATTCCTCCCGTCATCCCGATGCCCACGACCAGTGCATACCAGACAGCGACCTGGTTGAGCGTCATCCCTTTCTCGCGCATGAGAAAGAGCGTCGTGAAATTACCGAGGCCGTAAGTGATGAACTGCGTGGCGCCGCTGCCGAGCGCCGCGAGCATCAGGGCGCGGTGCGAAAAGAACATCGCCAGCGTCGGCCAGAAGCCGGATTTGCCGATGGACGCCTGCTCCGGATCGAGACCACCGCGCACAGGTTCGCGCATTAGAAGCAGGACGGCGATTGCCGCGAAGAAGCCCACGGCTCCGAGCACGACGAACGCATATCGCCAATCGAATGCGGCGGCGATGGATGCGCCGAACGCAATGCCCAGCGCCGCGCCAATCGGAGGCCCGAGATTGTAGATGCCGAGCGCTGTGCCGCGACGGCCCGGTGGGAAATAGTCCAACACTAGCGCATAGGAAGGCGGAACACCGCCGGCCTCGCCGAAACCCACCGTCATCCGCGCGATGACGAGCTGCGGATAACTGGCCGCGAACCCGCACGCCATTGTGGCGCCGCTCCAGATGGCGCATGCCAGAGACAGCACCCAAACCCTGTTGGTCTTGTCCGCGATCCACCCGACCGGAATCGCGATGAAGCAATAGAAGAGCGCGAAATAGAGTCCGCCAATCATGCCAAGCTGGCCGTCGGTGACGTGCAGGCTGTCCTGAATGGGCTTGGCGAGGATCGCCAGAAGCTGTCGGTCCAGGAAGTTCAGCACATAGACGAAACACAACATGCCGAGGACGAACCAAGCCCGCGCATCGGGGGCGCTGCCGGTTGCGGCTAGCGGTGAAAGGTCGGTACCGCCGCCCGGCGAAGATCTCCGCGCCATTACCGGGCTCTTGTTGCGGTGCAAGATGAAAGTGATCGGAGACGACGGAGCGATGCGCTTCGTACTGCGGCCTTTGTCTTCACTGGACTCCCCTTCTCGACGTCATCACGGACGGCGATTTTCCGTCCACGATGCAGCCGCGCTGCCACTTCGTCAACGTTCACTCGAAAGAGAGTGAATGTCTCGGAGGGCATTCAGGGGCTAAATCTGCATCAACGCCGCGCCGCTCCTGCGCCTTCCGTGACCGGAAAGCATCACATCCGACAAGATATTCACTCGCATGTGAATGAGTGTTGACGGCGGCGGGGGCTTCCTGCCAGCGTCCGCGAACGTGCCGAAGAGCACGTGTCATCGCCTACGGGCGGAAGGGGAGGAGTACCATGAGGGGCAAGCTAAGCCTGTCGACGTCTGTTCTCGCGCTCATTTGCTGCAGTGCGGCACACGCTCAGACGGCCTCGACGTCTACGCAAACAGCCGCATCCAACAATGGCGGCGTTGAAACGGTGGTGGTGACGGCGGAGCGCCGGGCCACCGACCTGCAGAAGACCGCCATTTCCGCCACTGTCCTGAACGGCGAACAGCTTCAGAACAAGGGCGTGAACGTCGTCGACGAACTGCAATTCATCGCCCCATCGCTCACGATCGACAATTTCGGTCAGGGCATCGACTTCGACATTCGTGGCATCGGCAAGGGCGAGCACAACTCGCAGACGACGCCTGGCGTGATCACCTACCGCGACGGCGTGGCAACCTTCCCCGGCTACATCACCGAGGAGCCCTATTACGACGTCGCGAACGTGCAGGTGCTGCGCGGACCGCAAGGCACGTTCCAAGGTCAGAACGCGATCGGCGGCGCCGTCCTGGTGACCACGAACGACCCCGTCATCGGCGGAGGTTACGACGGTTACGTTCAGGCCCAAGCCGGCAATTACTACGATTTCGGCGTGCAGGGTGCGATCAACCTGCCGATCGACGACACGCTGGCAGCGCGCGTCGCGTGGTATGGCGATACCCGCAGCAGCTTCTGGGACATCACCAGCCCGACCGGCGGCAAATACAATGGCAATCCGGGTGACGTTCACTGGGGCGCCGGACGTTTCAGCCTTCTCTGGAAGCCGGACAACCACCTGACGGTCCTCTGGAAGACGGATGTCGGCTATTTTGACAACGGCGCGTATCCGGCCGATCCGTACACGGATCGCTTCAAGTACATTCCGGGCACGACAACGCTGAACCCGTTCTACCAGCCTGATCTGTTCAAGATTAGTGCCAACAACGCGCAGCAAGGGCAGGACCAGTTCGTCCGGTCCTCGGTGAACGCGTCTTACGTCCTCCCCGACGGCATCACGTTTCAGTCCATCTCGGCCTATCAATACGGCAACACGGCGTATAAGGCGGATCTCTACGGGCCCGTGAACGGGAATCCGAACACCCTCGTCGGGTACGCAGGCGGACCTGTCCAAGGTTTTGGGTATTATGGGCCTTATCCCAATATCGTGTCGACCGACAGCGAAGCCTTCTCCGACAATGTCGACGAAGCCATCTGGTCGGAAGAATTCACCGTCAAATCACCGGACGAAGGTCTCTTCACGTGGATTTTTGGCGTGTTCGGGCAGTCCGACGAGTACTACTATATTACGCCGGCCTCAAAGGACTTCGTGATCAACCAGATTCCGCCGGGCGCTACGCCGAGTTCGGCGTATGTCTACGATCTTTCGGGTAACAATCCTGAGACAGACCTTTCCACGTTCGGTCAGGTGGCCCTCAATTTGCCGGAGGGCTTCCAGCTCGCGGTCGGCGGTCGTTACTCGCACACGACTACAAAGAACTCGGGTGTCTATATCGATCAATACGGGACGCCGTTGCTGGATGATCAGAAGGCCGGCTCCAACAATATCTCTTACAAAGTCGCGCTGAACTGGAACGTTGACGAAGACAATTTCCTTTATGCGTTCGTAGCAACCGGCTTCAAACCGGGCGGCCTCAACGTTCCGGTGGGACTTGGTATCCCGGCGCCGTTCCTCGCGGAAACCGTGTTGGACTATGAAACGGGATGGAAGTCGAGCTTCTTCGACAATCATCTGCACACGCAGCTCGATGGCTTCTACGACCGCTTCAACGGGTTCCAGGTCATCATCGGCGACCCGACCATTCCCACCTTCGGCTTCGAAGTGAACGACCCCAAAGCGACGAAGCTGTATGGCGTGGAAGGATCAGCGCAGGCTGTGTTCGGCGATCTCTCGTTCGACACGAGCTTCGGCTTGATGCACAGCCAGATCGGAACATTCTATTCGGTCGATCCGAGATTGCCGTTCGATAACTACAACGAGTACGACGGTTGTGTGCCGGCGACGGGACCGACACCCGGTCCATATTTTCTTGGTCTGAACCAGCATTGCGTCAATCTGGGTGGACACGAGCAGACCTATGCGCCGAACTTCACGTTCAATGTCGGCGTGGAATACAACTTCAATCTTGAAGGCGGCGATGTGCTGACACCGCGCCTGAACTACGGCTATATCGGCCCGCAGTGGGCGACGCTGTTCGAAGATACGGCACTCGGAGATAGGCTCGCGCAGCGCAACATCGTGAACGCGCAGTTGGCATGGACGCACGCCGACTATGTCGTGACGCTCTACGCCACCAACCTGACCAACGATCAGTACGTGGCGGCTCTTAACTCGAACCTCGACTTCGCCGGACCACCGCGTCAGTACGGCATTCGTATCTTGAAGACGTTCTGATCCCCCGTGGACCTCTCGGCCGCCGGCTCTTGCTATGGAGCGGCGGCCGAACTTTCTTCATTATGTTCCGCGCACAGGCTGATGCAATCTTACGCTCTCACTGTCGACAAGTTTCTCGATCACGCCGCCAAATGGTTCGGTGATCGCCAGGTTGTCACAGCGGAGGCGGGCCGCATCGGCTACGCCGCCCTCAGAGCACGCAGCAACCGTCTGTCGGGCGCGCTCGCGGCATTGGGCTTGAAGGTCGGCGACAGGATCGCGACGCTCGCCTGGAATACGCAGCACCATCTCGAAATGTACTTCGGCGCAATGGGCGCGGGCTTCGTCTGTCATACGCTGAATCCCCGTCTCACGGTCGCGCATCTGGCGGCGATGGTGAACGAAGCGGAAGACCGCGTGTTGGCCGTCGGCATGGGACTTTTGGACGTGGCGCACGACCTTGCGGCGCGTTGCCGGAGCATCGAAGTCATTGTTCTTCTCGACGGCATGGAAGACGAAATGCGATCAGTCGCCGATCGCAGGACATTCGCGTTCGAAGCGCTCCTTGCCGGGCTCGGCCGCGAGACCCGTTGGGGCGACTTCGACGAGAATGCGCCGGGCGGGCTCTGTTACACGTCGGGCACCACAGGCGTGCCGAAAGGCGTGCTCTATACGCACCGTTCCAATTACCTTCATACGATGCGCGCGCTGCAGGCCGATGCGATCGCCCTGACGTCTACAGACTGCGTTCTCGTCGCCGTGCCGCTGTTTCATGCCAACGGATGGGGTTTTCCGTTCGCCGCGCCGGCTGCCGGCGCCAAGCTCGTGCTGCCCGGCCGCCACACGGATGGCGCGCTGCTCGCGAAACTCATCCGCGAGGAAGGTGTCACGATCGCGGCGGGCGTGCCGACGGTCTGGCAAGGTCTGCTGACGCATCTCGATGCAGCCGGCGGCGACGTGCCCACGCTGGAACGTATCATCATCGGCGGTTCCACCTGTCCGGAAGCGCTGATCCAGCGCATGGAGGAACGCCTGAAGACGCGCGTGCAGACGAGTTGGGGCATGACCGAGCTTTCACCGCTCGGCACCGTGGCGCCGCCGCGCGGACGGGACAAGGCGATCGCTTCGGGCTGTCCGCCGGTGGGGCTTGATCTCAAGCTCACGGACGCCGCGGGTGCGACCCTTCCGCAGCAGAGAAACGTCACAGGCCATCTGAAGGTGAAGGGGGCGAGTGTTGTCGACCGCTACTTTAAGGCCGAACAGGATGCGCTCGACAGCGAAGGGTATTTCGACACCGGCGACCTCGCCAGCATCGACGACGACGGCAACCTTACGATCTCGGGCCGGTCCAAGGACCTGATCAAATCGGGTGGCGAGTGGATCAACCCGGTGGAGATCGAGACCATCGTCGGCCGGATGCCCGGCGTGGGTCTAGTCGCGGTCATCGGCCAGGCCGATCCCAAATGGGGTGAGCGACCGATTCTCGTCGTCGAGCCGCAAAACAGCCATGCTATCGACGACCAGGCCCTCTTGGACTCGCTGCGCGGCAAGGTCGCGGACTGGTGGATTCCGGACCAGGTGATTCGGGTAGCGCATATGCCGCTGGCGGCTACCGGCAAAATTGACAAGAACCGTCTTCGTGCGGAATACGCTAGGGCTTAGACGGGCGGGTCGGCGATCCGCCCGGCCGGCTGCCAGATGTCCGCACGGGGTCGAATGATGACGCGAGCCAAGGCGAAGCTTCCACGCAAAAAAAAATCCAGCAAGGCGCCTCGAACCAAGGCCGAGCAGCGCGCCGAAACGCTGGAGCAGATTCTGGATGCGGCCGAATATCTCTTCTCCGAGCATGGTCTCTACGGCGTGACGTTGCGCGACGTGGCCCTAAAGGTCGGCGTTCATACCTCGCTGATGCACTATTACTTCGAGGACAAGCTTGCGCTGTTCAATGCCGTCTTTGCCCGGCGCGCCAAGGTCACAAGCGATCGCCGCATGAAGGCGCTTGACGAATACGAGAAGCGTGCAGCGGGAAAACCTACTGTAATGGAGGCGCTTCATGTCTTCCTGGATACGGATTTCGACCTGTACATCGAAGGAGACGAGGGTTTGCGGAATTACGCTGCGTTCTGCGCGCAGTTGTCCAACACACCGGAAGGCGCGGAACTGTTCGACCAGCACTTCGATCCGGTGGTTCTGCGCCTCATCGGAATTCTGAAAAAAGCCATGCCCGAAGTCTCCAAAAGGGACATCTTCTGGGGCTATCACTTCGTGACGGGCAGTCTCATGCATGCGCTCGCGCGAAGCGGTCGCCTGGACCGACTGTCGGGCGGCTTGTGCAAATCCGACGACCTGAAGGCCGTGAAAGCGCGCATGGCGGATTTTATGGCGGCGGGTTTCGTCTCGTTCGGAAAGACGAAAGCGTAGCACGGATCGCTTACGTCCTCGGCCTCTCCCCGTGGGCGGTGCGGCGCTCGATCTCGACGAACACGTCTTTCAGATCGGCGACGGTGGCGATCACATAATCCGCGCCGGCATCGCGTAAGGTCCGGCCCGATGCCTCGCTCTTTTTGGCTCTTTCGGATTCGCTCAGCACCCGCCACGCTTCGAGACCAAGACCCACGCCGTTTCCGGATGCCGCCACGCCGATGGTCCAGGCGCCGGCCGCGCGTCCCTCTTCGATGCCGACGATGGCGTCATCCACCTTGACGGCGCGCCAGGCGGGATAGGCGGCCAGTTCCGACAGCGCTTTCCACATCGGCAGCGGCGACGGACGCCCCACTTTCGTCTCGCCGGCGCAAACCACGACGGACGGGACATAACCCTGCGCCGCGGCGCGCGGCAGGATGCCGGCCATCATCGTGCGCGTGTAGCCGGTGGACGATCCGATTTTCACGCCTTTGTGCTGCAGCCAATCGGCGATCGCGGCGGCGCCGGGGATGAGCGCGCTCTGCCGCGCGGCTTCTTCCAGCATCAAGGGTTCGAGCGCGGCATAGACACGGTCGATATCGGCCGCGCCGGGCGGCGTGCCGAACTTTCCGGTCCAGGCCCCGTTCACGGCGGCGTCCGCAAGCAGCGCTTCGACATGGTCGCGCTTCGCCTTGCCCATGTCCTTGCGAGCCTGCGCTTCGCTGACGGCGAGACCTTCCGCCGCGAAGGCCGCCTGCAATGCCCGGACGGGTGCCAGACATCCGAAGTCGACCATAGTGCCGGCCCAGTCGAAAACTACCGCCGCGATTTCGCTCATGTTACCGCTCCAATTTTCGTGTCGTACATTTCTCCGACGATTTCCTCGCCGATGGCAAAGGCCGTCGATGCGCCATTGCCGCCCGTCACGAGGACGATCCGAACGGACGGCGACGGCCTGTCGACGAACATCGAACGTTCGGGCGAGGATGCATAGACGCCGGTCCAGCGTTCGAGAACCGGCGGCGCGGCGATGCCGGTCGCCGCCTGCAGCTCGTCGAGAATCAGACATTCCGTTTCGGCTTCGGCGAACGGTTGCGGCGTGCCGTCATAGTGATGGCTGTCACCCACGACGAGCGAGCCGTCATCGCCCTGCACGGCGATGAGATGGACGCCGTGTTTCAGATGTGCGGGTTGTTCGTTCTCGAGCCGTTTGCGCAAGGGCTGCGCTTCCGGCAGGTCGGCATAGCCGTGATAGCGCACGAGGCCCAGATCCGACATCAGCGCGGTCGGGAACCGGAAGCCGGGATCCGCCAGGCGCAGCATGCTGAGCCGGCACTTCGTGGGCTTGTATCGGGCGATCCTGTCGGGAAAGAGCGACACGAAATCGTCGCCCGGACAAACGATTGCCGCATCCGCCGCTACGGCGTCGCGCGATGTGTGGATGCGGGGCGGATCGACGTCCAGCGCCGCCGTCTCGAACAAAAAATCGACATGCCAGGTCTCGCGCAGCCATTCCGCCACGCGCGGGATTGCGATGCGGGATTCCACGCGCAGGTCGTGCGGGCTCCACAATGCGCCTTGCGTATCGGCCGCTTGCAGCTGCGGCAGCCGCGCGAGAAGCGCCGTGCGGTCGAGCAGAGAACAGCCTTCGCCCATCTCCGTCTTCAGGAACGCCTCGGCGACTCGCAAGGATTCGGCGCGGCGCATGATGAGCAAAAGCCCCGTCTGCTCGATCGCAATCCCGGCCTGCGCCGCGACGTCCGCCCAGACGTCGCGCGTGCGCCGTGCGCGCCGCCATGTTTCGCCTCTGGCCTGGCCGGTGACGGTGACGAAGCCGAAATTGCGGATCGAGGCGCCGTTGGCGCGACCGTCGCGTTCGATGACGACGACGCGTTTTCCCAATCGCGCGGCCGCATAAGCGTGCGCCAGGCCCAGTATGCCCGCGCCGACGACCGCCAGATCATAGCTTTTGTTCATCACGCAGAAGAATATCCCGATTCTGCAGAGCTGTTTCGAACAGCGCCGGCATGCCCGCAAGCTCGCGATTGCGAAGGTTTCTGTTCAGCGCCGGTTGCGGGGATCGTCCTTGGAATCGACGTAGTGCGTGCCCATGGGGCCGGTGCCGTAGACCTGTGTGATGTACTGGCCGGACCTGGCCCAGTGGAAATGGGGCGTATTGGAGGGCAGGACGACCAGGCTGCCCGGCCCATATGCTGTCAGGCCGGCCTCGTCGAAATGCTCGCCGTGGCCGATATAAAAGACTCCCGAGATCACCGTGTAGATGCGGTCCTCGGGGTGGCGATGGGGCGGCAGCTTCATTCCAGCCGGGATTTTCACGCGGATGACATAGGGTCCAGCCTTGGAGGGATCGCCGACAAGGACGGCGAGCTGACCGCCCGGCGGAAACGCCTCGAATTGCGCCCATGCGACCTGTTCGGGCCGCATCGATGCGAAGGTCTTGGGGGAAAGGTGTTCGTGCATCTCGGTGTCGGCCGGCATTGCATCCTCCATCGTTCCTGAGTGAAAACGCCTCAGCCTGGAACCGGACGCGCGCGGCGTCGAGTTGACGCGGTGGCGACACTGACCCATTTTGCCCCGCCGATTTTGCGAAAGCCCTCGCTTGAATTTCGCTGTTCGTGCGCAATGCGACGCTGCCGCCGCCAGGGCCGTGGCGCCGCGCGGCGGCACGAAATATCCAGGCCTCGTCCTCACCACGTCCATTCTCGCCTCGAGCCTCGCCTTCATCGACGGCTCGGTCGTGAATGTCGGCCTGTCCGTCATCCGCGATTCGCTGCATGCCAATGCGAGCGAGCTTCAATGGGTGATCAACGCCTATCTTCTGCCGCTCAGTGCGCTTCTGCTGCTGGGCGGCGCCGTGGGCGACAGGTTCGGCAGCGGGCGCGTTCTGTGGGTGGCCATCGCCGCATTCGGTACGGCATCGGCACTTTGCATGGCAGCGCAGAATCTTCCCTGGCTGCTCACCGGTCGCGTGTTGCAGGGAACGGCCGCGGCGTTTGTGCTGCCGAACAGCCTTGCCGTGTTGGGCGAGTCGTTTTCCGGAGAAGCGCGCGGCCGCGCCATCGGCCTTTGGGCTGCGGCGGCATCGGCGGTCGGCGCCATCGGTCCGGTCATCGGCGGCTATCTCATCGATCATTGGGGCTGGCGCACGATCTTCGCAATCAACATTCCCGTATCGCTCGCGGGCGCACTGCTCGCGGTCAACTTGATGCGTGACGCACCGCGCATGGCGGGGACAAGGCCGCTCGATATTCGAGGCGGTGCCTTGGCGACGGCCGGTCTCGCTGCATTCACCTATGGCCTGACGATCGGCACCGGAGAGGAGGGATGGAACATGCCGGCGCTTGTGGGGCTCGCGGCTGGAGTCGTGCTTCTCATCGCGTTTGCATGGACGGAAATCCGGCGCGCCGATCGGGCGATGATTCCGATTGCGCTCTTCGCCTCACGGGAATTCATCGGCATCACGCTACTGACATTGTTCCTCTACGGCGCGTTAGGCGGATTGCTCGTGCTGGTGCCCTATGTGCTGATCACCACGGCCCATTACTCCAACACGGCGGCAGGCGCCGCCCTCCTGCCGGTACCGATTTTGATTGCGGGCATCTCGCCGCTCGTGGGAGGCCTCGCAGGCCGCATTGGTTCGCGGCCCATGCTGGTCGCGGGGCCGTTGCTGGTCGCCGCCGGCTTCTTGCTGTTGGTCCTTGTCGAAGCCAGTGGCGCTTACTGGACGACCGTATTTCCGGGCCTTCTCGCAATTTCGCTCGGCATGTCGGTGGTGGCGGCGCCGCTGACGACGGCGGTGCTGGCGTCTGCGGGTGACCGCGACAGCGGTTCGGCGTCCGGCTTCAACAGCGCGGTCTCGCGGCTCGGCGGATTGATCGCAACCGCCCTGCTGGGCGGCGTGCTCGGCGCCTCAGGCGCGACACTCGTGGCGGGATTCCATGCTGCTGCTGTCGTCGGCGCAGTTGCGGCGCTGCTGGCTTCGTTGAGCGCGCTGGCCTTGCGCAAACACGCGATTGCTTGAGCCGCTCACACGTAACGCGGGATCGGACCCCATTGCGGGGTGGTGTTGCCGGTGAGATCGAACATCACTTCGTCGATATAGCACCAGCCCCAGCCTTCGGGCGGGTCGTACCCTTCGATGATCGGATGTTTGGTCTTGTGGAAGTGCTTCGTCGCGTGTTTGTTGGGTGAGGAATCGCAGCAACCGACATGGCCGCAGGCGCGGCAAAGCCGCAAATGCACCCAGGTCGCTCCGATCTTCAGACATTCTTCGCAGCCCTTGGCGCTCGGTTTGACGCTGCGGATGGTATCGAGATGCAAGCATTCCTGTTCAGGCATGGGCGGGATCCGTCGGCTGGTTGAGCAGGGATGCTTCGTCGGCAAGATAGGCGTGGATCGCCGCTACCACCACCGCGCCTTCGCCGACGGATGCCGCCACGCGTTTGATCGAGCTTGCGCGCACGTCGCCGATGGCGAAAACGCCGTGCAGGCTCGTCTCGAACGATCCGCGTGCCGCGCCCGCCCGCGCGCCGGTGAGCACGAAGCCTTTCGCGTCGCGCTTCAGCCCCGCCTGTTCGAGCCAGCTCGTGTTGGGCGATGCGCCGATGAAGAGGAACACGTGCGAAAGCTTCCGGCAGGTCTCTTCCCCGGTCGCGCGATTGCGCCAGCGGATTTGTTCCAGCACGCCGCCGTGGCCTTCGAGCGCCGTCACTTCCGATTTCAGCAGCACCTCGATGTTCGGCTGGGCGGCGATGCGGTCGCAGAGATAGCGCGACATGGTGGCGGTGAGGCTGTCGCCGCGGACGATCATCCACACCTTACGGGCATGGCTTGCGAGATAGACCGCTGCCTGGCCGGCCGAATTGCCTGCGCCGACGAGAGCCACTTCCTGCGCCGAGCACAGACGCGCTTCGATGGGCGAGGCCCAATAGTGAACGTGCGAGCCTTCGTATTGTGCAAGATTGGGCACCGCGAGCCGGCGATATTCGGCACCGCTCGCAATCACCACGGCGCATGCGCGCACGCGCTCGCCGCTCGTCAGATGCAGGATGAACCGGCGGTCGCCGCCCGTCGTGTCTTCTTCCAGGCGCACGACCTCTTCGGGAATGGCCACCTCGGTGCCGAATTTCTGTGCCTGATTGTAGGCGCGGGCCATCAGCGCCATGCCGGATATGCCGGTGGGAAAGCCCAGATAGTTCTCGATGCGCGCGGATGCACCGGCCTGTCCGCCGAATGCGCGGCAGTCGAGCGCGATCACGGAGAGACCTTCCGAGGCGGAATAGACAGCGGCGGCGAGGCCTGCGGGGCCGGCGCCGATAATGGCGACGTCATAGACCTTGTCGGGATCGAGCGCGGTCAAAAGACCGATGCAGCGCGCGAGCTGGCTTTCGCTCGGGTTGTGGAGCAACTCTCCATTGAGACAGAGCACGGTCGGAAGATCGGATGCCGTCAGATGGAATTTCTCCACCAGCGTCTTCGCGCAGTTGTCCGTCGCGGGATCGAGGTTCTGGAAGGGATGGCCGTTGCGGCGCAGGAATTGTTCCAGCCGCAAGACGTCGCGGCTGCCCTCGTAGCCAATGATCACCGGCCCGCCGACATTCTGCTCGAGCAAGCCCACCCGGCGCAGGATCAGCGCGCGCATGATGCGCTCGCCGAGATCGGCTTCCTGCACCATCACATCGCGCAGGCGCGACGGCTCAATCACGGCCGCATCGACATCCGTGATCGCTTCCGCATCGACGAGCGACGGGCGGCCCGACAGGTGCGCGAGCTCGCCGTGGAACGAGCCGGGCCCGTGTATAACGATTTCCAGGTTCTGTGCCCCGCGCTGCCTGATGCGCACCTGGCCGGACAGCACCAGCACGAGGCCGTCGGTCTTCTGGCCCGCCCGGGTGACGAAGTCGCCTTCCTTGTAGTGTCGCTCTGTGCCGAATCGCCGGAGGCGGGCAACGTCGTCATCCGAGAGAGCGGGGAAGGCCTGCGCGCGTCTGGTTTCGAGAACCGAGGCTGTAGTATTGGACATGCCGAATTTTCGCCGGTTTGCGACCAATACTCAACGCGGGGTATTTTAATTGCGTGGGCAGAATTTTCCAATTGTGAAAAATAATTTTCCAATGTAGGAATATCGTGCGGGGACGACGGCGCATTCCGGACAAGGATATGGAGCATAAAGACTTCGACGTCGTGGTCATCGGCGCAGGCATGGCGGGAGCCTCCGCGGCTGCGGAGATTGCGCGCACCTGCCGCGTCGTTCTACTCGAGCGCGAATCGCAGCCCGGCTACCACTCCACCGGGCGTTCCGCCGCGCTTTTTTCCGAGACGTATGGCAACGCCGTGGTGCGCGCGCTGACCCGCGCGAGCCGCAACTTTTTCTATACGCCGCCGGACGGCTTCGCCGAGCATTCGCTGGTGCGCACCCGCGGCTCGCTCCATATCGCGCGCAATGATCAGATCGCCGCGTTGAAGGCCTTCTTCGCCTTGCCCGATGTTGCCGCCAACGCGCGCCTCGTCGATGCGAAGGAGGCGAGGAGACTGTGCCCGTTGTTGCGCGACGGCTACGCCGCCGCCGCCATTCTCGAACCCGATGCCGCCGACGTGGACGTCCACGCCTTGCATCAGGGATATCTCCGGCAGTTCCGCACGCGCGGCGGCGTGCTCATCACCGATGCGGGCGTCACCGCCTTGCAAAGAACGCCGGCAAACTGGTTCGTGCGCACGACGGCAGGCGAATTCGGGGCGCCCATTGTCGTCAATGCCGCGGGTGCCTGGGCGGACGGGGTCGCGGCAATCGCCGGTCTCGGTCCGCTCGGCATCACGCCCAATCGCCGCACGGCGCTGCTCGTCGATCCGCCGCCGGGCATCGAGGTCGACAGCCTGCCGAACACCATCGACGTCGAAGAGCAGTTCTATTTCAAACCGGATGCGGGAAAGCTGTTTCTGTCGCCTGCCGACGAGACGCCGTCGCTACCCTGCGATGCGCAGCCGGATGAAATCGACGTCGCCGTCGCGATCGATCGCGTGCAGCGGGCGGCCGATATCGACGTGCGTCACGTACGCCGCAAATGGGCGGGCCTGCGCAGCTTTGCGCCGGACCGTTCGCCGGTGATCGGTTACGACGAGCGCGCGAAAGGTTTCTTCTGGCTGGCGGGGCAGGGCGGCTACGGCATTCAGACCGCGCCGGCTGCAGGCCTGCTGGCGTCGGCGCTTGTGAGCGAAGGCCGCGTTCCCGAGCTGCTCGCAGCACTCGGCGTCGAGGAGGCGCCGCTGTCGCCGAGCCGCTTTATGGGTCGGCCTTACCGCGAAGCAGCGGCCCGCTGATCTCAGGCTTGCGCCGCCTCCCGCACAAGATCGCGTTCGGCACGCGCTGCAGGTCTCTCGAACGGCAACAGCAGTACGGCAGCGATGCCGGCGACCGCGGCGATCACGGCGAAGAACGTGGGCGTCGAGATATCCGACCATAGCGTGCCGAGCCAGCCCGCCAGAAGGTTGCCCGCGAATCCTGCAAAGAACCACACGGCGATGGCCGTTGCATCGAAGCCTTTCGGTGCGAGACGTCCGAAGAGACCGAGGCCCACCGGCAGGATGAAGAGCTCGCCAATGGTCAGCACGACGAAATAGAGCGCGAGCCATATCCAGCTCGTGCGCGCATGCTCGAGCGCGCTGAAGTGGGCGGCGAGCCCGCAGAGCACGTAGGAAAGGCCGACGACGATCGCACCGATCACCATCTTCTTAACCGACGAGGGCTCGCGGCTGCGGCGGGCGAGGCGCGTCCAGACCCAGACGTAAATGGGCGTGAGCAAAAAAATCAGGAGCGGATTGATCGACTGGAACCAGGTCCTGGGAATTGCGAACCCCGTTCCGAGCGCACGATCGACACCGGCATCCGTCCAGGTCGCGATCGAGTTGCCGTTCTGCTCGTAAGCGCCGCGAAAGACGATGACGGCCAGCATAACGCCGATCAGAAGTGCGAAGCGCGCCCGAAACGCGCTTTCCATTTTGTACGGCGCTTCGCTCTTGACGGGGCGTTGTGCGAATTGCTGCTCGGCCGGCAGGTAGCGGCGGCCAAAGACATACGTCACAAGCGCGATCAGCATGCCAATGCCGGCGGCGCCGAAGCCCCAATGCCAGCCATAGACCTCTCCGAGCGTTCCGCACACGAAGGGGGCCGCGAAGGCACCGAGATTTATGCCGACATAATAGATGTTGTAGGCCGATGCGAGACGCGGATCGTCGCTCGCATAGAGCGAATTGATCTGGCTGGAAAGGCTCGGGAGGAAAAAGCCGTTGCCGAGGGCGATGGCTGCCAGCGCCGGATAGAACAGGTTCTCGAACGTCATCATAAAATGACCGAGCGCCATCAGCACGGCACCCAGCACGACGGCGCGGTATTTGCCGAGCACCCGGTCCGCAATCACGCCGCCGAAAATGGGCGTGAAATAGACGGCGGCCGCGTAATAGCCGTAGATCAGCGAGGCATGCTGCTGGCCGATCAGAAGCTCCTTCGTCATGTAATAGATGAGGATCGCGCGCATCCCGAAGAAGGAGAACTGGGTCCACATCTCGGTGAGAAAGAGCACGGTGAGCCCGCGCGGCTGGCCGAACCAGTCCGCCGCGGGACCGGTCTGATCGGCTGCCTGCGTCATGAGACTCTGCGAGTTTTCAGAAATGGAAATATATTGCCAATTTGGAACGAGGCAATATCGCCGTCAGCCGCCGTTCCGCTTCTTGCGCGGCGGCGATGCCGGCGCAGCGCCTGCCGGGCGGTCGCCGTTGAGCGCAGCGATGATCTGCGATTCCGCCCCCGAACAGATCGAAAGCACACGGCATGGACTGGACCCGGCGGCGAGATAGGCGTGACCCATGCCGCTGTCGAAATAGATGGAATCGCCCTTGTTCAGGATGATGGGCGCGTAGAGCTCGGTGTGGAATTCCACGGTACCTTCGAGGATGTACGCATATTCTTCGCCGGGATGGCGGATCAGCTCGCCGAATTCCTCGAGCGTGCGTTTGTGCAGTTCCGCAATGATCGGCACGAAGCGTTTGTTGAGCACTTCCGTCGCGGGATAGATATGGCCATAGTTTTCCGTCTGGATGGCATGACCTTCGCCGGCGCGGGTGACGCTGCGCCGACCGCTCGGCCGGCCGCCTGTGGCGATTGTCGCGCGCGGTCCGAATAGCTCCGCGATATCGACTTCGAGACCGGCGCTCAGGCGCGCAAGCTTGTCGTACGACAGCGACATCCGGTCGTTTTCAATTTTGGACAGCGTGGAGATCGGCATGCCTGTGCGCTTGCTGACTTCGGCGAGCGTCCAGCCCTTCTGAAGGCGGATCGCGCGAAGCGCCAGTCCCGGCTGCGGAGCCGCGGCCTTGTTCACGCTGCGCATCAGGCGAGTCGTTTTTGCCGGCATGGTCGATCTGTAGCGGCTAAGGGCCTCCCAACACAAGCTGACACCGGCTTTACCGCTTTGGAAAGATATTTGCAATTTATGAAAATTGTTGGAATAGTGTCAAAGAGACTTCATTTGGGGGCAAATATGTCTTTCCGTTCGCGCGCAGCAATTTTGCTGGGCACCACGATATTGGCCGGAACCGCCTGCGGGATGGCCCAGGCGCAGACGGCGGCCACGGGCAGCTCGATCGAGACCGTCACGGTCACCGCAGAAAAGCGGACAGAGACGGCAAAGAACGTTCCGATGTCGATTTCGGTTATCGGCGAGGACCAACTTAACTCGCTCAACATCCGCAGTTTCGAGGATCTCATCGGACAGGTTCCGGGTCTGAGCGTAACGGAGACCGACCCGACCCATCCGACGCTGATCCTTCGCGGCATCAATGCCGGCGGCGACGGCTCCACGGTAGGCACCTATATCGACGAGACGCCCTACGGCTCGAGCAATGCGCTCGCCAACGGCACCGACACCGCGCCCAACCTCGATACGTTCGACATGAAGCAGGTCGAAGTGCTGCGCGGGCCGCAGGGCACGTTCTACGGCGCGGGCGCGGAAGGCGGTCTCCTGAGATTCGTCACGAACGCGCCCAGCACGAGCGGCTTCGACGATGCGTTCCAGATCGATGGCATGCAAGTCAGCAATGGCGGTACCGGTGCTGCTGTGCGCGGCATGGTCAACGTCGCGCTCAGTGACAATCTCGCCGTACGCGTCGTGGGCTTCGAGGTACGCACACCCGGCTACATCAACGATCCGGCGCTCAACTCATACGGCACCAACGACCTCGTCAACTATGGCGGTCGCGCGTCGATTCTCTACACGCCGACCGACAAGATCTCGATTCGCCTCAATGTCGTGCAGCAACAATTCGACAGCGATAACGCGTCGACGGAAGATGAATCTCTTTTCGTCGGCGGTAAGTTTTCGCCGCTCTATGGCGACTACGAGCAGCACCGCAACGTGCTGGAACCAAGCGGTGTCCGCTACTATCTGTACAACGGAACGGTCAATTGGGACCTTGCCTTCGCGACGCTCACATCAGCCACGAGCTACGGCATCTTGCATGACTATACTTTTGCAGATGACACGGGCCTTACGGGCGGCACACTCAACGTCGAGGGCTTCCTCGGTCAGCAGAAATTCACGCAGGAAACGCGCCTCACTTCGAACCCGGGCGGTCCGCTCGATTGGGTGGTCGGCTTCTATTATACCCATGAAAACTCGACGCTTCACCAGGATTACGCCACGCAGTTCCATCAGCCACTGCCGCTCAACATCTATCTCGACTCGACCTATGTCGAAGAAGCCGGATTTGCTGACGCGACCTACCACAATGTTCTAGGTGATTTCCTGCCGGGCCTGGATCTCGGCTTTGGCGGCCGCTACGCGCATAACGATCAAAGCGCGGATGAGTTCGGCACGTTGCTGGCGGGCTCCGTCTATGGCGGCGCTTCGACCGAAAATGCGTTCACCTGGTCGGCCGATGCGCAGTATCACCTGAACGAGCAAGTCAACGTTTACGTGCGCGCGGCAACCGGATTCCGGCCAGGCGGCCCGAACGATCTACCGCCGGGGGCCGGGCCTACCGTGCCGCGCACCTACAGTTCCGATTCGCTGAAAGATTATGAAGCCGGCACGAAAGGCGAGCTTTTGGACGGCGCACTGTCATTCGATGCTGACGTCTTCTATATCTCCTGGAACGATATTCAGCTCCTTACGACTTACACGGTAGCTTCTGGTCCCGGAGCCGGCCAGTACACTATCGATGCCAACGGCGGCACAGCGCGCAGCGAAGGTGCGGAAGCCGACGTTGCATGGGTGCCGTTCGACCGCCTCAATCTCGATTTCAACGGAGCCTATACCGAAGCGCAACTCACCTCAGGTACCGATCCGATCTATGTCGGTGGTGTCGCGGGCAATGCGCTTCCCTACTCTCCGAAATGGAGCGCCACGCTCAACGGCGAATATCAGTTCCTGCCGATGGGCGACTTCACGCCCTATGTCGGCGCAGCCTGGCATTACATCGGCACGCGCTATTCTGGCTTTACGCCTTATGCGGATGTACTCGAAGGACTTCTCGCTCCGAACCTCTATCAGAATCAGTATGCCTTGCCGTCGTACAATACGTTCGACGTGCGCGTAGGGATCGACTGGAGCAAGTGGTCGCTCGAGGTTTACGGTAAGAACCTCAACGACGCCAAAGGCATTACCGCGTTTTCGGCGACGGGCTCGTCGGCTGCGTCCGACAACGCGCCCTTCGCCAATATAATCCAGCCGCGCCTGATCGGCATCGTTCTTCGGGGGAAGTTCTGATCCGCCCATGAAGCTTACAGTCCGAGTCGAGGAATGGCCCTATGTCACGCCGTTTCGTATCACCGACTACGTCTTTACGGGGGCCGAGGTCGTCGTCGTTACCCTTGACGACGGCGGCCTCACAGGCCGCGGCGAAGGGAACGGCGTTTATTATCACGGCGAAACGCCGGACAGCATCGTGCGCGACGTCGAATCCGTACGCGGCGCGATCGAAGCCGGGGTGAGCCGTGAAGCGGTGCAAAGCCTCCTTCTGCCCGGCGGCGCGCGCAATGCGCTCGACTGCGCACTGTGGGAGCTGGATGCGAAACGTGCGGGCAAATCTGTTCGGGAGCTTGCGGGTCTGCCTTCGCTCCGGCCGCTTCTGACGACGTTCACCGTCAGCGCCGGCACGCCGGAAGACATGGCCGCCACGGCGAAATCTTATACCGATGCGCGCGCCGTCAAGGTGAAGCTGACGCCGGAGAACACGGCGGACTGCATTCGCGCCGTGCGCGCGGCGTGTCCCGACGTCTGGCTCGGCGTCGACGCCAATCGCGGTTTCACACGCGCTTCGCTGGAAGCGCTCATGCCCGTGCTCAAGGGATGCGACGTCAGCCTCATCGAGCAGCCTTTTGCGCTCGGCCATGACGGCGACCTCGAGGGGTTCCAGCGTTCGATCCCCATTGCCGCCGACGAAAGCGTGCAGAGTTCCGGTGACCTGAAGGCGATGGTCGGACTTTACGACGCGATCAACATCAAGCTCGACAAATGCGGCGGCCTCACGGAAGGCCTGCACATGGCGCGCGAAGCAAGAAAGCTCGGCTTCAAGGTCATGGTGGGCTGCATGTCGGGAACGTCGCTTGCCATGGCGCCGGCCTTCGTGCTGGGCCAGCTCTGCGACATCGTTGATCTCGATGCGCCGATGTTCCTCGCACGCGATCGCGAGCGGGCCGTGCGCTATGCGCATGGCGAACTGTTTTGCCCCGAAGCCCTGTGGGGCGGAGTTTAATCCAGGGATCGACCAGGAGAAGATAGGATGATGTCTCGATGGGCTGCGGCGACGGTTGCGCTAGCGACGATGGCAGCGGGAATTGCGGCCGCGGCTCCGGCCGTCACGGGGCCGGCAGCGCCGATCGTCGCCAAACCGTCGGCGGCGGCGGTTGCAGTGCCGGTACAAGCCGAAGAGACGCATGCGCTCACGGCGCAGGACGCCGACGTGTTCTTCGACGGCCTCGTTCCCTATGCGATTGCGCGCGGAAACGTCGCGGGGGCCGTGCTCGTCATCGTCAAGGACGGCAAGATCCTGTTCGCGAAAGGTTATGGCTACGCCGACGTCGCCAAACGCAAGCCGGTCGTCGCCGATGAAACGCTGTTCCGTCCGGGCTCCGTCTCGAAGCTCTTCACCTGGACGGCCGTGATGCAGCAGGTCCAGGCGGGCAAGCTCGATCTCGACCGCGACGTAAACGACTATCTCGACTTCAAGATCCCGGAGAAGTTCGGCAAGCCCATCACGCTCCGCAATCTCATGACGCATACGCCGGGCTTCGAGGAAGGTATCCACGATGCCTTCGTGAAGAACGCCAAGGACCTCTATCCGCTGGGCGAATATCTCAAGAAACGCATGCCGGATCGCATCTACCCGCCGGGCAAGATCGTCGCTTATTCGAACTATGGTGCGTCGCTCGCTGGCTACATCGTGCAGCGCGTGTCGGGCGAACTCTATGCCGACTACATCGCGAACCACATCCTGAAACCGCTCGGCATGGACCATTCGACGTTCCAGCAGCCGCTGCCGGCGTCGCTCGAGCCTTTCATGTCGAAGGGCTACCTCAAGGCATCCGATGAAAAGCCGGTTCCGTTCGAAGATATCGAAACGGCGCCCGCGGGAGCCTTGTCGGCGACCGGTACCGATATGGCGCATTTCATGATCGCGCAGCTGAACGGCGGCAGCTACAACGGCGCGTCCATCCTGTCGCCGGCGACCGTCCAGCTGATGCATTCGCCGCAATCGCGCATGGCGCCGGGCATGAACGGCTTCGACCTCGGCTTCTATCAGGAGAACCGCAACGGCCTCCGCATCATCGGCCATGCGGGCGATACCGAACCGTTCCACAGCGACCTGCATCTTCTGCTCGACAAGAACGTCGGCGTCTTCATGTCGTTCAACAGCCTGGGCAACGAAGGCGAGTCGGACAAGTTCCGCACCGTCTTGTTCCGTGCCTTCCTCGATCGCTATTTCCCCTTCAAGGCACCGGAAGAGAATACGGTCGCGGACCCCAAGCCCGACGCCGCGCGCGTGGCCGGCTGGTACGGCAGCAGCCGCAAGATCAACAGCGCGCTGAGGCTTCTCTCCGCGCTCGGGCAGTCCCAGGTGATGGCCAAGCCCGATGGCACGATCACAATCGACGTGCTCAAGGACACGGCCGGCAATCCGAAAGTCTGGCGTGAAGTGGGTCCGCTCACCTATCGCGAAGTGGGCGGACAGACGCACACGAAATTCGTGACGGACAAGAACGGCAACGTCAGCTACTGGATCTCGGACGACTTCCTGCCTGTGCTGATCTTCCAGCGCATCCACGGCCTCGAGCAGTCCAACATCATGAAGATCATGATGGGCCTGCTGGGCGTTTCGCTCGTCATGACGCTCGTCACATGGGTCGGCGGGTGGCTCGTGCGCCGCCATTACGGCCGGAGGCTCGACCTGCCGGAGTCCGCTGCGCGCTGGCGTCTCGGCTCGCGCATCGGCGTCGTCGTGATCCTTGCGATGTTCGCGGGCTGGGCCGGGCTCTTCTCGGCGCTGACCATGGGCAACGATCAGATCGGCACGATGCTGATGGGTCTCTACGTCATCGGCGTGCTGGCGATCGCGAGCGCCATCGTCATCGTCACCGAAGCGGTGCTGCGGATTCTGCGCGGACCCGGCGGATTGCTCGTGAGAGCGGGCGAGCTCGTGCTGGGCGTCAGCGCGCTTTATGCAATCTGGGCGATTTTCGATTATGGCCTCGCGAACTTCAGCTTCGTTTATTAAAGGCGCGCTTCTTGGCTGCACCGTGCTCGTAGCGTCCGCCACAGGCGCGGCCGCAGCGCCGCCCGCCGACATAGACGCTTACGTCGCAAAGACGATGCAGACGTTCGGCAATCCCGGGCTGTCGCTCGCCATCGTCGAAGACGGCAGGATCGTGAAGGCCAAGGGTTACGGCGTCCGCAAGATGGGGACGAATCTCAAGGCCGACGAGCACACGGCGTTTCCCATCGGCTCGGAGACGAAGGCGTTCACGTCCGCGGCGCTCGCCATCCTGGTCGACCAGAAGAAGCTGAAATGGACGGATCTCGTCAAAGACAAGCTTCCGGGTTTCCAGATGTATGATCCCTACGTCACCGATCACATGACGGTCCGGGATCTGCTCACGCATCGAAGCGGCCTGGGATTGGGCGAGGGCGATCTTTTGATCGTGCCGGATACGAACCGCAGCCGCGCCGATATCGTCCATGCGCTGCGCTATCTGAAACCCGTCAGCGGTTTCCGCGAGACCTTCGCCTACGACAACATTCTCTACATCGTGGCCGGCGCGCTGGTGCAGGCCGTTTCGGGCCAGACCTGGGAAGATTTCGTCCGCGATCATATCTTCAAGCCTGCGGGCATGACGGACGCGCACACGAACTACGACGTCGCCGCGCCCAATGCCGTGTGGCTGCATGCGCGCCTCAACGGTCCGTTCCGCGGCACGGGCGATCAGTCGATCCTGGCCAAAGGTCTCGAAGCGCATGTGTCGGCGCCGGCCGGAGCCATTAATGCCAGCGCCGTCGACATGGCCAAATGGATGGACATCCAGCTCGCACACGGCAAACTGCCGGACGGCAAGCCGCTCTTCAGTGAAGAGCAGGCGAACGTGATGTGGTCGCCCGTAGTCGTCGTGCCGTCGGACGCCTTCAGGCTGCCGAAATCCATGGCGGCGATGAATCCCGATCTGCAGACCTACGCGCTCGGCTGGTTCGTCGAATGCTATCGCGGCCACAAAATTGTCGAGCATTCCGGCGCGGTGTTGGGCGCGCTTGCGATGCAATACCTGATCCCGGAGAAGAACGTCGGTATTTCGGTGACGATCAATTCCGAAGACAGCGTGGCGCGACGCGCGGTCGCCTTTCATCTGCTCGACTATTATCTGGGATTGCCGCCGACCGACTGGATCGGGACATTGAAGGCGGCGCGCGAAGCCATGGTCGCGCAGACGGTCGAAGCGCTGAAGAAACTGCCGAAACCAAATATGGCGGGCGGCGCGCCGCCGCCGCTGCCGCTCGCTGCCTATACCGGGAAATACCAAGACCCCTGGTACGGCGCGATGACGATCAGCCAGCGCGGCAAGGGCAAGCTCTGGATCAGCTTCGATCGGACGCCCGGTATGGAGGGCGCGCTCGCGCCGGTGTCGGGCAACAAGTTCCGTACGGTCTGGACCGACAAGGGCATCGAAGACGCCTATGTGGATTTCGCGTTGAAGGGCAAGGCGATTGCAGGCATGAAGATGGCCGCGATCTCACCGCTCGCCGATTTCAGCTTCGATTACCAGGATCTGCACTTCGTGCCGGTACATTGAGGCTCAATCGAGCTCCAGCGGATCGCGCACGCGCGGGAAGAAGTTCATATCGCGCTTCTTCTTGTAGGCGATGGTGGCGAAATTCATCTGGATGGCGCCGGGCGTGGCGACCGGGATAATCGTGTCGGCCATCGGGCCGAAGCCTGCCTGAAAGTGCCAGCTCGATTTGACGACGATGGCGCGCTTTTTCGAAAGATCGATGCCGAGACCTGTGAACGCATCGGGATGAAAGACCTGCGTGCGGACCGACATGATCACGATGTCGATGCCCTGTGCGTCGACCCATACCGAAAGCCCCATCGGCGAGCGCGTGCCGGCGAGACCGGTCTGTTCGTGATTCTCGCGGATGCCGCGCACGGTAACGTCCAGATCGACGGGTTCGCCAGACGCCGGCCCGCATTTGCCGCCGAGCCGGAGCGACAGCTTCGCGCCGAGGCCCGCGTCCGCGCAGATTTCCGCCGAGATCGGATCCCAGATGCCGCCGAACGTTGCGTCCTGCATCCCGCGCGCGAGCATCGCCTTGAGCAGGCTCACATTGTCGCTCGGCGCGCCGCCGCCGGAATTGTCGGCGGTGTCGGCAAGCACGGCGATGCCGTTCGACCGGCTTGCCATCGCGAGCGCCGTATCGATATCGGCAAAGCGCGGTAGGAGCGCCTCGCGCGCGCGGTAGATCGCGGTGCCCAGTTCCTCCGCTGTCTCGCGCGCGAGTTTCGGATCGTTGTCCGTCACCACCAGCACACGCGAGCCCATTTCGGGCACGTCGCCCCACGGAAAGCCGTGCGCAAAACCCGCCGACAGAACGCCGGGACGCTTTTCGGCCGCGCGCAATTTGTCCGTCAGGCCGCGCATTGGTTCGGTAGTCGTGGGGTAGAAACCCACCATGCGGCAGTCGAAGACGGCGGTCGTCGGCCTGATCTCGCCTTTCGCCGCGCGCACGCACAGCTCGTAGAGCTCTTCCGAGCGTTCCGGGAAATCGATATGCGGATATTCCTTCACCGGAATGATGACGTCGGCGTTCGCCACCATTTTCTCGGTCAGGTGGCAGTGCAGGTCGAGAACGGCGCCGATCGCGGCGCCCGGTCCCACGATTTCGCGCAGCCGCGCGATGATGTCGCCCTCGCAGTCATCGCAGTCGCTTGAGACCATGGCGCCGTGCAGGAACAGCAGCACGATATCGAAGGGGCCGCGCTTCTTCGCATCGGCCAGGATTTCATCGCGATACTCTTCGTAAACGGCCTGTACCGTCGGTCCCGACGGCTGGGCGAAAGCGAGCACGCTTTCGATCATGGTGTGGCCGTCGCGCTCGGCACGCTTCTTCCAGATCCTCGCGATGAGTGCCGTTTCGATGTCACTGTCGGACGTGCCCGCGTCGCCGTGAAAGACATGATTGGCTTCGTAGGCGCGCTTGCCGGTCGGCCAGGGCGAGAACGTGTTCGTTTCCGTGATGACGCCCGCCGCCAGAATGCGCATGAGCCGGATTTTCCCATTGAGAAACATTTTTTCTATATTATAAAGTTCCGGCCAGTTCAACGTGCGGAGACTGCTCGTGGCCCCTGCAAGATCGGCCGTCTCCCCGCTCGAGGGCTGGCTGCTGGTGCTCATACTGACGGCCGCGGCCGTCCTTTCCTATACGGATCGCCAGATCCTCAGCCTCATCGTCGATCCCGTCCGCCACTCGCTCCGGATCAGGGAGTCCCAGGTCGGCGTCATCCGGGGCACGGCCTTCGCCGTTCTTTATTCGGCCGGCCCACGGCGAGCTTTGCGGTCCTGTTCTTCTATATGGCTGCACGCCGCGCGCGGAGTCCGCAAGCGACTTTGCGCGCGGAGACTGCGTGATCACGTGCAGGCGGCGTGAAGCTCAGCCGCGCAGATAGGGTTTAAGAGATTCGTTCAGCGTCTCGCGGATGAATGCTTTCTGCGCCGCGTCCGCCGGCGCGGCGGGTGACGTCACGGCGCCTGTCTTCGACGGATTCTGGCGATAGAGCGTCGTCTCCCCGAATACGCCGCGCGCAACCATGGCGTAAGCGTTGGCGCCCCTGATTGAATTGAAGGCGGAGATGCGACCGAAAAGATCGAACGCCTCTTTGCGTTGTCCCGCCTGCCAGAGATCGAAGGTCTGCTGATAGAGATCGGCCAAGCCGATAAAAGGACACGAACCGGCGAAGCCCAGGTGCATTTCCTCGAACAGGGTGCGCCCGCCGCCGCCCGAGAAGATCGCAAGCCTGTCGCCGGCCAACGCCTTGAAGCGTGCAAAACGCGCCAGCGGATCGCCCGCTTCGTCCTTCACGCCTTTCAACGTCGGAATCTCTTCGGCCATGCGGACGACGAGCTCGACGCTCATGTCGCCCACCGCCTGCACCATCAGCGGCAACTCCGTCGCCGCCCCGATGGCTTTGTAATAGTCGATGATGGCCTCGTCGCTTTTGCCCTCCGGCGGCAGCGAGATGACCGCGTCGGCGCCGTGCGCGGCCGCATGTCTGGCGAAACGGATGGACGCTGGAATATCCGCGCCGATGGATTGCACGCCGATCATCAGCGCCGTCTTTCCGCCTCGGCCCGCAGAGAGCATCGCTTCCGCGCCGGCGAACCGTTCCTTGTCCGTCAGCGCCATCCAGCCGCTGGCGTTTTGCGGCCAAGCGAGTCCCGCCACGCCGCCGCGGTTGCAGAAGACGGTCTGCGCCGCCATGGCGTTGAGGTCGAGCACGTTGTCGGGCGTACAGGGCGACCAGGCGATGGGAAAGATGCCGCGCAACGGCTTTGCGGTCTCCGCCGCGCCAACCCGCGTCGATGCCAAAGCCGCAGCGCCGAGCGCCGCCGTCCATTGCAGGAAGGCGCGTCTTGCGATCTCTCTCATCGCGATCTCCTATCGAGCCTCATCGAGCGCAAAGGCGAGAACATTCGTGCCGGCGACGCCCGCCACATATTGGCGTCCGTCCACCATGTAGGTCATGGGCGATGCGCGCCAGGAATCGTTCGCGGGGAACGTCCACAGCGTCTTGCCCGTCTGTGCATCGACGGCCGCAAAGTCGCCGCCCGTTTCGCCGTGGAAGACGAGCCCGCCCGCCGTCGCCAGCACGCCCGTGTAGTTCGTCTCCTGCGGCCCGACCAATTCCTTCTGCCAGACTAGGGCGCCCGTCTCGATGTCGAGCGCGCGCACGAAACGCTTGCCCAGCGCCGACGGATCGGGATTGTTGTCGAACACTTTGCCGATCTTGCGATAGATGCCGCAATCCTCCGCCGCCATCACATAGAAAAGGTGTGTCTTCGGATCATACGCGGTCGAATACCAGTTTGTGGCGCCACGCACGGCGGGGCAAGTCTTGGTGCCGTCCGGCGTCGGCGTGTTGCCCGGCAGGAGCTGCGGCATGCCGTTCGCATCCACGCCGCTCGCCCAGGTCATGTTCTTGATGAACGACTTGCCGAGCAGGAATTGGCCGTCGGTGCGGTCGAGCACGTAGAAGAAGCCGCTGCGTTGCGCGGAGAGAAGAAGCTTGCGGTCATGTCCGTGGAAGCGCGCATCGACCAGCAGGAACGGCTGCTCGGCATCCCAATCGTGCACGTCCTGCGGCGTGAACTGGAAATACCAGCGAAGCTTGCCCGTCTCGGCGTCGAGCGCCACCACACAGTTCGTGTAGAGATTGGCGCCGCCGCGTTCGTCCGCATCCGTGTCGGGATAGGGATTGCCGACTGCCCAATAGAGTGTCGCCGTTTCCGGATCGTAGGAACCCGTCGCCCAGGTGGCGCCGCCGCCCGTCGGCATGGCGCTGCCTTTCCAGGTTTCGGCCGCGGGCTCGCCGGCTTTCGGAATCGTGTGGAAGCGCCACACCTGCCGGCCCGTCATCGCATCGTAAGCCGCGATGAATCCGCGGAGCGGCGAGTCGCCGCCGGAGACGCCCGTGATCACGAGGTCGCCTGCGACGAGCGGCGCAGCCGACGTGCCGTATTTCCCCGGTGCGCCGGGCTCAGGCAGCAGCACAGACCACATCAGCGCGCCGGTGAGCCGGTTGAGGCAGACGAGGTAAGCGTCGTCGGTCGTGTAGAACACGCGATCGCCGAGAACGGCGACGCCGCGATTGGGACCTACGGGCGCGCCGGGAACGGGCCGGTTCGCTTTCACGTGCTGCGGCGGCGCTTCCTGTCCGCTCGTGCGCGGCACGCACCAGATCGGATCGCCGTCGCGCGCGTCGAGCGCACAGACGCGCGTGGCGCCTGTCACATACATCACGCCGTCGGCGACGACCGGCGTTGCTTCCAGACCTTCGCCGCCGGGCGCGAACACCCATTGCGCGCGCAGATGCGAAACGTTCCGCGTGTCGATCTGGTTGAGCGCGCTATAGCGATTGCCGCGCGGCGAGCCATTATAGTTGGGCCATTCGCCTTTCGCGGGCTCGGCGATCTTCCGGATTTCGGCGGCAGACACGGGCGAAGCCGACGAGGCGAGCGGACCTGTGGGCACGCCGTCGAGACTAGAGAGATAAGCGAGCAGTGCGCGGCGCTCGTCCGCGCCCGCTTTCAGGGCCGGCATGAACGGCTTGGTTTCGCGATCGATCGCCGCGTAGTCGGCGCTGCGCAGCAACAGCATTCTGCCGTCGAAGGTCTGCAGTTGCAGCCCGTGCTCGGTCTCCTTATGGGCAAACCCGCGCACCTGCGTGCCGTTCGCGAGCCGCACGGTCATGACGTTCCATTGCGTGTCGGGACAAAATGCCCAGCTCGGGCATATCGGCAGCGACCGGAGCGACAGCCAGACCGACGGATCGTCCAGCATGCGCGCAACGTCTTCGGCGCTCGACCGCATGGCAACGGCGGAAAGATCGGGCCCGTTCACGCCGCCGCGCCCGCGCACCATGTGGCAGGCGGCACATCCGCCTTTGCCGAAGAAGAACGCTTCGCCGGCTTTGATCTCGGCGGGAGATGCGGCGGATGCAGCCGACGCGTTTTCGGCATGCAGCCAGTGCGCGATGTCGGTGACGTCCGTGCCCGGCAGCGAAGCAAAAGACGGCATGCCGCGACCGGTGCCGTTGCGGATGATGGAGGCGATCCCGTCTTCGCCCAGCGCACGCAGCTGCGCATTGCCGACAAGCGTCGGCGCGCGATCGCCGCCGGCACCGCCCGAGCCGTGGCAGGCTGCGCAATTGGCTTCGAACAGGGCCTTGGCGTGCGCGAAGTTTTCGTGCGGCCGCGCATCCTGTGCCGTGACCTGATAGAGCGCGATGGAAGCCACGACACCGATCGTCGCGAAGAGGACGGCGAGATTCTTCATGGGCGTCAGACCGGATTGGGTTGATCGGACGTGCGCTTCGTCCATTTGTAGAGGCGCGCGGAATTCTTCCAGAAATATTTTTCAGCCACGGCACGCGGCTGCGCGGCGAAGTAGGTACGGACAAGGCCGACGATGTCCCCGAGCGTGGCCGTGCCGACGGAATTGGGCCAGTCGCTGCCGAAGAGCACGCGGTCTTCGCCGAACACGTCCGTCAGATGGTCGAGGCGCGCACGCAGCAGCGCCGGATCGCGCACGATCTGCCCGTTGTGCCGGTGATAGAGCTCGGAAAGCTTGACGGCAATGTTGGCACGGTCGCGCAGCGTTGCCAGCACCGCGTCATAGGCCGCTTGCGTTTCCGGCGTCGGATCGAGCGAGGGGAGGTGGTCGACGACGATGCGCAGTTCCGGCACGCGATCGTTGACGCGCACGAGCGCCTGCAGCAATTCGATCCGCGGATTGGCCGTGTCGAGCACGAGATCGGCATCGGCCAGCAGCCTGAGCCCGGCGATGAAATCCGGATTGCCCGTTTGTGCGGCGAGGTCGTAGCCCCAAAGATTGCCGTAGCGTATGCCGCGGAAGAGCGGGATCTTGCGATAGCGCTCCAGCGTCTGCGCGAAGTCGGGCCGCTCCGGCTTCAGATTGCCGATGACGCCGACGATGACCGGGTCGCTCGCCGCCGTTTCGAGAAGCCAGAGATTGTCTTCGATCCAGGGGCTCGCTTCGACGGCGATGGCGCCCACGATGCCGAGCGGCGCGGCAACTGCGCGATACGCCTCCGGCTTTGCGACGTGCGAGGTGTATTCGGGCGGCCCGCCATAGGGCGCGCCTTGCAGGCGCGTGGCGTCGAACAGATGAATATGCGTGTCGATGACGGGAACAGGGACTTCGTCCGCCGCGCCGCGCGACGGAAGCGCCGCTGCAGCCACCGCGCCCGCGCAAAAGCGCCGACGGTCCACCTCCATGCGAGCGAGTCCCCATCGTTGTGGCGGCACATTGTCCGGCCGCCTGACAGGAATATCTCACAATAAGGTATGAAAGTCCATAATAAGGAACTAGCGAAGGTGGCACAATTTCAATGTGTTAGCTGATGATCGAGCCAGGCGGCGGCGTCGCCGGGCGATTTCTTGTCGTCCGGACGGTCGACCATGAAATTCGCCTTCTGCATGAGATCGAGCGAGATGCGGCCGACGAGCGGCATCAGCGCGCGCCGCACGGACGGATTGTCCGCATAGCGCGGTCCCACCAGCAGCACGGCGTCGTAAGGCGGCAAGGCGCCTTTGGGATCGGCCAGGATTTTCAGATTGTAGGACTGAATGCGGCCGTCGCTCGAGAACGCGGAGATGACGTCGACGTCGCCATCGGTGACGGCGCGATAGAGGAAATCGGCCTGATAGGTGCGCTGCACGGCGAAGGAAAGACCGTATGTCCTGACCACCGAACGCCATTCGGGCCGCGAGAATATCTCGAAATCGCCGCCGACTTTCATGTCGCGCGCATGGGCAGCCAGATCGGCGAGGCTGTCGATGTGCAGCGCCCTGGCGCGATCGGCGCGCATGGCGAAGACATAGGCGTTCTCGAAACCGAGCGCGCCGTAAAGCGTGATGGCGTGCCTGCGCGCGAGCCAATCGCGAAGCTGATCGAGCATCGCCTGCCGTCCGGGCATGTCGCGGCGATGCATCTCATTGGCCCAAAGCGTGCCGGAATAGTCGATGTACATGTCGATGCTTCGGCCGGCGAGCGCATGAAAGGCGATGGTGGATCCCAGATCGCTGCGCGTCGTCGCCCGGAAGCCGGCGTGATCGAGGCGGTCGGCCATCAGGTCGGCCAGGATATACTGCTCGTCGAAATTCTTGGCGCCGATGATGATCTCGGGCGCCGTGCTGGCGGAGAAGTTGGCGGCCGGGACGAGGCTGATGCCCAGCACGATCAGCAGCCCCGCACCGGCAAACATGATACGCGCGCGCGAGCGCTGCGCGAGCCCCCTTCCGGCCAGCGCCAGCAGTTGATCGAGAACGAGCGCAAGCAGCGCCGCCGCGACGCATCCGAACAGCACCAGCACCCAGTTCTCGGTCTGCAGGCCGGTAAAGATGTAGTTGCCGAGGCTCGTTTGCCCGACAGGCGTCGAGAGCGTCGCCGTGCCCACAACCCACACGGTCGCCGTGCGGACGCCGGCGACGATGACCGGTGCCGCGAGCGGCAGTTCCACGAGGAACAGCGATTGCCGTTCCGTCATGCCGACGCCCTTGGCGGCCATGGTGACGGCGGGATCGATGCCCAGGAGTGCCGTCACGGTGTTCCGCAAGACCGGCAGCATGGAATAAAGCGTCAGCGCCAGAACCGACGGAAGGAAACCGAGCGCCGGCACGCTCCAGCCGAACAGGCTCTTCGTCAGAAGCGAAAGCGCGAGCAGCAGCGGATAGAAAAGCGCGAGGAGCGCGAGGCCCGGAATGGTCTGCACGATGCTGGCAAATCCCAGCAGCGGGCCGCGCAGATGGCGATTGCGCGCGGCGACCATCGCGAGCGGCAGGCTGATCGCCGTGCCGAGCACGATGGCCGACAGGCTGACGAGCACATGCTGGCTCAAATAGTCGGGCAGAAGCGCCCAGGCCTCGCGAAGGTTGCTGTCCATCGGGGTCAGGCGTGGCCGAGTGCGGCGGACAGCCTTGCGGCCCGGCGCATCGGCGTTTCGATCATGCGGGCCACGAATTCGTCCGCCGGACGCGACACCAGTTCCGCCGGCGACGCGACTTGCAGCAGCGCGCCCGTCCGCATCACGCCGACGCGGTCGGCGAGCAACAGCGCCTCCGTCATGTCGTGCGTCACCATGACGGTCGTAAGCCCGAGCTCGTCGTGGATGGCGCGATAATCGTCGGCGACTTCGTCGCGCGTCAGCGGGTCGAGCGCGCCGAACGGTTCGTCGAGCAGCATGATGTGGGGCCGGGCCGCGAGCGCACGAGCCAGCGCCACACGCTGTCTCTGGCCGCCGGACAGTTCACGCGGCAGGCGGTCGCGAAACCCGTCCGTGTCGAGCCGCACCAGCGCGAGCAATTCCTTCACGCGGTCGGCGACCTCGGCCCGGCTCCAGTTCAGAAGTCGCGGCGTGACGCCGATATTCTCGGCCACCGTCATGTGCGGAAAGAGACCGGCCTCCTGAAAGACGTAACCTATCCGCCGGCGCAGGATCGCCGGATCCACGTCGCGGATATCCTCAGCTCCGATGCGGATGCGGCCCGCGCTCGGTTCGACGAGGCGATTGAGCATGTTGAGCGTCGTGGTCTTGCCGCAGCCGGATGGCCCGATGAGGACGAAGAATTCGTTCCCCGCCACGCGCACGGACAGATCGACGACGGCAGGCACCGCCGCGTAGGTCTTGGAGACGTCGACGAATTCGATCACGGGTGATTCGGCACATTTCGCTTGCCGAAGCATCCTGCCTTGATTTCGCAGCCACGCAAAATCATGCACGGCATGGCGTCGCCGATACTGCGATGTCAGCTGCCGGCAGGATCGTCCGCGCCGGAGAGCCGGCGCGGATTAACGTGAAATGTCTAGCGCACGTAGGACGGCACGAGATACCAGCTGCCGTCCGGGCCCTGGACCTGACGCATCTGCGGCGGCGCGTAGGGATACCAGCCGCTGTAATAAGGATTGTACGCGTAGGGGGTGTTGTAAGCGGCGCCGTATTGTGCCGGCGGCGGATAGGAATTGTCCGCCGTCTCCTCCTGCGCGGGATCGGCCGCGACGACTTGCTGCTCCTGCGGTGCCGGTACCGCGACCGGCGGCGGAACATCCGCGACGCGCTGCGGTTCGGGTGTCGCGGCTGGAGCCGCCGCAGGTGCGACGGCGGCCGTTTCCATCATGTCTTGATGGCGCGCCGGCGCCACGAACGTCGCGTCGATCGCTTCCGCGCTGCGCGAACAGCTTTGATATCCCACATGCAGCAGCGGTGCTTCTTCCGTCGCCAGCTGCGCGAGCGGTAGCCCCTGATGAAGTGCGATGTAGAACGCCGATTCCGCCGCGGCGCAGAAACGCGGATCGTGCAGGCTGCGCAGCGAAGACTCGTTCGCTTCGTGCGTCTTGTAGGCGTTGTATCCGTCCTCGCCGGATCCCTCACGGACGAAGAACCGCATCAGGGCGTGATCGGACTCCAGGAATTCGCCCTGATAGGACGTCACGAAACGGTTGAAGTAGGCGGCTTCGTGGCAGGCCAGCGCCGCCACCATCAGATGTTGCCGGAGCGCGGCGGCGCGAAGCGCGGCCAACTCCCGCGGTTGGGCACACCCGGCCCAGGCATTACCGGTGCTGGCCGCAACGAAACAAACCGCCAGTGCAACGGCGCCTGTCTTCGACGCAAGGCCGGATTTCAATTCCTTGTTCACGGTTATCCTCCTCATTCGACGGTGTTCACGTTTAAGACGCACCGGGTCGTACGCATCGTCCCGCAGGCGGATCGCTGTGATCGAGATGCACGACGACTTCGCCCGCGCCCCCACTGCACGCCACCCAACGGAAATCGTGATCGGCATTCGTTTCAGCGAGGCTCTTGTCGGCGATCAACGCGCTCGAGCCGTTCGGTGAAACACTGCCGGAAACCGAACCTTTGTCGCAGGATGCGAGCGGATCGCTCGCATTCATCAGGCAATAGGCGAATTGCACGTCGTAGCCGCAATGATTGCGGAAGGCCCAGTGCTGGCCGTCGCTTTCGACGCTCAGACATTGCGAAGCGGCTACGCTCGGCGCCGCATGCGGTTCGTTCGATGCCGTTTCGTGTCCCGGCGTCACATCGGGCGCATCGGCGTCGATCGGATGGATCGCCGCGTTGCGCACTTCGACCGGCTGGCCCGGATCGTGCGGCGCGGGCGCGGCGAACGACGCGGGCGTCGTGCTCGCGACATGCAGGAAGGGATGCGTCAGGCCCGCATGACGCTCCGGCTTCGGAATCGGGGTGAGCGTGGGCACCGCGGATGCGCCATGCGTCGCGGGCAGCGGCGCATTGCTCGCGTCGACCGCGGCGGGCGTGCCGCAGGACGGCTTCGGTGCAGGCTTTGCGCCTTTCTTCGCTGCGGGCGCGTCGAGGCCCAATTTGCTCGCATATTGCGCGAGCGCGGCCTTGCGGTCGTCGAGGCTGAAGCGATGGCCTTCCGGATACCATGCCATGCAGAAGGACTCGCCGGACGGCGCGTTCAGCTGCATCGACACGCCGCCTTCGGTGTTCGGATAAAGCACTTCCGAGCGGCCGTCGCTATATTCGGTGACGATGCCTTTCGCGGTCAACCGGAAGACGCCCACGACCTTGTTGCCTTCGTCGCCGTCGGACACCGAGCCCACGCGATCGTTCAGGAACGCGAACTGGTTTTTCTTCGTGGTGCCGTTGGGCGCCACGATCTCGCGCGCGATCCCGTCGTCGGTTGTCGTCAGTGTGAGCGAAGAGCCGTCGATGGCGAGAAGCTTCTTGCCCGAGATGCCGGCGATGGCCGCCGGTTGCGGGTGGTCGCCTGCCGGCTTGTCCGCATCTTTCTCGTCCGGTGCGGAATGCGCGATGGAGGCCTGCGTCGGCGCAGCCTGCTGCGGCGCATCGGAAATCGCGACCGCTTCGAGCGCCGTGGGATTGTTGGGACGTCCGTCCACGAAGTCCGCCTCGAAGCGCGTGCCGTCCTTGCGCGTGACGATGCCGTGTCCGTTCGGCTGGTCGTCCCGCCATTCGCCGTCATATCTGCGGCCGTCCGACCAGACCTGCACGCCGTGGCCGCTCGCCTTGCCGTCCTGCCAGGCGCCGTCATAGCGATCGCCGTTGGCCCACAGCGCAGAGCCTTGACCGGTCAGATGCCCGGCCGTCCATTGGCCTTCGAAACGATCGCCGGTCGCGGTCGTAAGCACGCCCGCGCCGTCCATGTTCGCGCCGACCGCATTGCCCGAATAGCTGGAGCCGTCCGCCCATTTGATCTGGACCTGACCGTCGCGCAGCACGCCTTTTTCGAGCGTGCCGGTGATGGCTTCGACGAGCTTGCCCTGGTTCGACAGTGTGAGCGTGCCCGAGCCTTCGGCCAGTTGCTGCACGCAAGGGCCCGACCAGGCGATGGTGTCGGCCACGATGCCTTCCATCGCGAACACGGTGCAGCCGGTCTTGGAGTCTTTAAGGAGATAAGGCCGGCCGCCGATTTGCGGCGCGGGAACCTTCGCGTCTGTCGCCGCACTCTGCTTCAGAGCCGGCGCGTCTGCCTGACTCGCACTCGGAGACGCGAGCGACTGTGCAATTGCGCCGATGTTCCCCGACAATGATGCGGCAAGCGTGACGGATAGCAGCACCCTCATGGCGCCCCCCTCTCGCATTCACACCGCGCTGCGCATTTCATCCCACGCAGCACCACGCAATCATTGTATCGGCGAATTTAAAGTCCGCCTAAACAAATTCGCTCGGCTTCTAGCTATGTGACGAGATTTTGCGTGCGAAATGCGCCGACGGGATTCGTTTTTGCTTCGTCGCGCAATTTGCAGTTGACGCTGCAGCGCGGGATTACGGTCTGCGTTGTGTCCGCCGCGATTGCATCAATTGTATAGAACTATACGCGATTCGCGCTGTTCGCCTGCCATTTGAATGCGATCGGCGCGCATGCGAGGCAAACGCGAATTATTCCGGCAACCGCGCAACAACCGACTCATCACTTTGCGCGCTGCGGCGATGGGTTTTGGCGCGTGCTTCGTGCGTAACTTCAGGCTCGCACCCGTTGCGCGCGGAGCCCTGCGGCAGGTCGAGTGCCGAGACGTCGATCAGGGCGGCACTGCGTTCCGCATCGCTGAAGCGATGGCCTTCGGGATAGAAGGCGGTACAGGTCATCTCGCCGTCCGCACTGCGCAACATCATCCGCATGCCATCCGCACCGCTGGGCGCCAGCATCTCGGAACGGCCATCCTTGTATTCCGCCGCGAGGCCCTGCGCCGTGATCTTGAAAGTTCCCGCAGGTCCGTTGCCGCCTTCGGGGTCCGACACGGTGCCGGCGTTGGAGTCGTTCAACGCATAAGTCTGGATCAGGACCGCGCCGTTCGCGGTGTGGATCTCGCGCGCGAGCCCACCCCGGTAGACGAGGAACGTCAGCGACGAGCCGTCGGCCGCGGTGAATTTCTTGCCAGCGATCTTGCCGATGGTGGACTGCTCGGCCGAAGCCTGCCGAATGGAATGGGATTGGGCGAGCGCACTGACACTGCCCAGCAGAGACGCCGCAAGCGTCGCGACAATGAGCCCCTTCACGACACGCACCTTTCGTTGTCCCCAGGCGATCGGCGACAGCGCCTTTCGCGGGTACCCCGGTGCCCATACTCTCGCAGCGCGCATAAGGACCGTTGAAGGAAATCCCTGCAATTTTAGACATGCTCGATTTTCTTCGGCCGGAACCCCATATGGATCAGGGAAAAGTCCCGGTTTTTCAGGGATTTCGCAGGAAGAGGAAAGAGCCGCGATCCTTGCTTGGAGGGCGCGGCGGGCGTTGGGTCCGGTCATGACAGAGGTGACGTTGGCGGCTGCAGCTACCGAAACGCAGGGCGAGGGCGAAGGGTTCGGCCCGTTCGATAACAGTTACGCGCGCCTTCCCGAGCGCTTCTATGCACGTCTTCCCCCGACGCCGGTGACGGCGCCGCGGCTCATTCGTCTGAACGAGGGGCTGGCGCGCGAACTCGGTCTCGATCCGGCGTTTCTGTCCTCGCCGGAAGGCGTCGCCATTCTTGCCGGCAATCGCGTGGCGCAAGGCGCCGAGCCGCTGGCCGCGGCTTATGCAGGCCATCAGTTCGGCCATTTCGTGCCGCAGCTGGGTGATGGCCGCGCGATTCTCTTGGGCGAAGTCGTCGACCGCAACGGCCTGCGCCGCGATATCCAGCTCAAAGGCTCGGGCCCGACACCCTTCTCGCGGCGCGGCGACGGTCGCGCGGCACTGGGGCCGGTGTTGCGGGAATATCTCATCAGCGAAGCTATGGCCGCCTTGGGTGTGCCGACGACGCGCGCGCTTGCAGCCGTGACGACAGGCGAGCCCGTGTTCCGCGAGGAGCCTTTGCCCGGCGCCGTGCTGACGCGAGTCGCGTCCAGTCATATTCGCGTGGGAACTTTCCAGTTCTTCGCAGCCCGCGGCGACACGGAAGCGATCCGTGCGCTCGCCGATCATGTCATCGCACGCCACTATCCCGAAGCAGCCGGCGCGCCCAACCCCTACCACGCGCTGCTCGAAGGCGTCATCGTCCGGCAGACGCGCCTCCTCGCCCAGTGGCTCGCGATCGGTTTCATCCACGGCGTGATGAACACGGACAATACGTCGATCGCGGGCGAGACCATCGATTACGGCCCCTGCGCCTTCATGGACGCCTATCATCCGGCGACCGTCTTCAGCTCCATCGACGAGAACGGCCGCTACGCTTACGGGAACCAGCCGGCGATCGCGCAATGGAACCTGGCGCGGCTGGCGGAGACGGTGCTGCCGCTCTTGGCGGATGACGAAGCCGCGGCCATCGCGCAGGCGAACGCGGCGCTCGGAACCTTCGCGCCGCTCTTCAATGCCGCCTATATCGCGGGTTTCCGCCGCAAGCTGGGTCTGCTTGAGGAAAAGCCGGATGATCTTGCGCTCATCCAGGACCTGCTCGAGCGCATGGCCGCGAACCGCGCCGATTTCACCCTGACGTTCCGCCTGCTGACGGATGCGGCCGCCGACCCGGCGGCGGATACGGCTGTCCGTGCGCAATTCGCGGAGCCCGGGTTCTTCGACGAGTGGGCCGTGCGCTGGCGCAAACGGCTTGAGGACGAGGGCGGTTTGCCCGAAGTGCGGCGCACGCTGATGCGCGCTTCCAATCCCGCCTTCATCCCCCGCAATCATCTTGTGGAAGAGATGATCGCCGCCGCCGTGACGGCAGACGATTTCGCGCCGTTCGCGCGCATGCTGACGGTTCTTTCGGCGCCTTATGACGATCAAGCCGGCGCCGAGCGCTACGCCCTGGCGCCCAGGCCGGAGGAGATCGTCCACCAGACCTATTGCGGCACCTGAGACCGACCGTGGGACCGAACCCCCGGCGCAACTTTGGCGCATCCGATGCGTTTCTGTGACATGAGGGTAACGGCGGCGGCTAACCGCCGATTAACCGGAACGCCCCAAAATCGGCTCCATCGCGTTGGGAAAATGTGACAATGAAGCGCCAAGCGGTAATCGTATCGGAGAGTGTCGGCCAGCGTCTGGCCGGCCCCGCAATGTTTCTGGGTTCGCTGTTCGCGATCGCCCTGATGCTCTACGCTGTCGACGCCACGCCGCTCAGGTCTCTTCTGCCCTAGCCTGCACGGGCCGCGCGCATCCGCTCGGTTTCGATCTCGGGCAGGAACGCAGCGCAGATTCCGAGCAGCGGCAGGAACGAGCAGACCTCATAGACGAAGTCGATGCTCGTCCAATCGGCCACCGCGCCGAGC
>Ga0335074_10000525_pt1 | contig 54219 bp, 49 predicted proteins | sample Lox_Sample_23_FD_206715 | JGI IMG/M metagenome (GOLD analysis project Ga0335074, IMG submission 206715) | Soil microbial communities from Loxahatchee National Wildlife Refuge, Florida, United States - Lox_Sample_2.3 | ecosystem: Environmental > Terrestrial > Soil > Wetlands | place: USA...
GTCTTCGCCTCGGCCGCCCCAGTTCGGGCCGAACCCACCAAGTGCTCGCCAGAGGTCTGTCCTTACCAGCACTGCACCGCTCGGCGCCACAAAGATCTCACGCACAGCGTCATGCTGGCCCTGGTCAAGCTCGCCTGGCTCGACAAGCGAGTGGGTGACCCCAAAGTGGTCCGCACCCATCCCGACAGACAGCAAGTGGTCAGGAGCTGACCAGACCACCCATTTCGGGCAGGTCAACCCAGCATTGCTGCGGTAGGCCTCTTCCAGCATGGCCCTTACTGCATCGGGCGCAAAAGCGACATCGTCGTGGCAAACAAGGACGTGCGCCGCCCCGTCGACTGAGGCAACGCCCTTGTTGGCGGCCTCGGGAAAACTTAGGCCCTCGTCGAGCGGCGCGACTTTGGCTGCCGGCAAAAGCTTGGCAACTCGCTCCTTGGTACTGCCGTCGTCGCCGACGGCCATGACGTAAACAGAAAGGTTGGCGTAATCCTGACGTGCGAGCGACTCCAAAACCTCGTCGAACCAGGGGCCCGGGTGCCACGCCACAACCACCGCGACCACAGCCGGCGCGGCCGGCTCACCACCCATCAGGAAAACTGAGCGTAGCAGGGTGGTGCTCTTCTCCAGGAGTACGCTGGCCTCATGACCGAGGTCAATTTGCGCCAGTTGGCCAGGACTATGGAGGGCCTGGCAAGTGTCGCCGTGGGCTTTGGCGTCCTCGGCTATCAGAGAGCTCAAGTAGTCCGGCGTGAGTTGCAACGCCGCTTCTCACTAGCGGCGCGCGGCCCAGCCGGCAGCACGCGTCCCGCCCCCCCGCCTCTCCCCGCCACCCCGAGCGCGGCACAAATGGCAGGTGAGGCGCTCGGGCGCCTCGCTCCTGTCGTGTACTCGATGGCGCCCGTGGCGGCATATGCGGCCGAGCGCGCTTCGCGATATGCGGCCGAGCGCGCATCCGAACGCATAGCCCCGCTCGTCGCCGAAGCTGCCGGGCGGGCCGGGGAGACTGCTGAGCGCCTCAAAGAAGCTGCCACCCACCTGCCGCCAGAGGCGCAGGACGTCGTCGCAGCGGCGGGCGACTTGGTGAAGGATCTCCCCGGCGAGGCGAAAGAGCTTGCCAAGGAAGCCATTTCAATGGTGCGATTGGCCCTCCAGATGGTGGCACCCCCGCCTCCGCGCCCTCAGGGGAGCTAGCGGCTCAGGCTCTCGAGCACGTCACCCAGGGTCTTGTCCAAGGGGATCTCGGGGGCCCAACCCGTGAGCGTGGTGATCTTCCTCCGGTCGCCTACGTGCTTTGGGACATCTACCGGTCTCATCCTGGCCGGGTCGGTCCAGACCGGCGCATCGACACCGGCGCCCCTCATGAGGCGTTGCAGGACCTCACTTATCGCGACCGCTTCCCCCGAGCACACGTTGTAGGCCTCCCCCGGCTCACCCCCGCGGAGCAGCAGGCGGTACGCACGCACGACGTCGCGCACATCGATAATGTCCCTGCTGACGTCCAAGTTGCCGGTGCTGATCCTGTCAAGTTGCCCCCGAGCAACCGACGCTACCTGTGTGGCAAGGTCAGGCACGACGAACCCGGGCCCTTGCCCGGGCCCGGTGTGGTTGAAAGCACGGGCAACCACGACGGGAAGGCCGCGCCCAAGCCAAGCTTGCAGGCCGACCATCTCCGCCGCCGCTTTGCTTGCTGCGTAAGGCGTCGTCGGGGCGAAGGGCTCAGCCTCCCTGACAGGCATCCTGGAAGCCGGCACTTTGCCGTAGACCTCGGCTGAGCTCACGATCAGGACCCGCGGCACCGGGGACAACGTCGTTGCTGCATTGCACAAGTTGAGGGTGCCGACGGCGTTCACATTGAACGTGCCGAGCGGGTCCTCCCAAGACAGGCGCACGTTGGCTTGAGCCGCAAGGTGGCAGATCGCCTCTGGCGCCGCGGCGCGGACGGCCTCGCTTAGCCCCTCGGCATCCCTGACGTCTGTGGTTTCGGGCAGCTCGACCGGCTCGTCACCGCTGTCCCGGAGATGGCCCAACAACCAGGGGCCAACAAAACCGTTGCTGCCGGTGACCAAGACGCGCATGTCTTCGGACGCTAACGCACCTGCCGGCCCGCCTCAGGGACTTGACCTGCCTGCTCCCCAGGACGCCGGCGGGGTGTGCGCGACGCGCCCAGCTCAAACGCCTCATTGAACAACGCCAACAACTTCCTCGGGTCGCCCACGAGCACGGCGCGCCGCTCTCGGCGGCCAGCTGCGCTGCTCGCTTCCCTGGGCAGGAGCTCCAGGACCGCCTGAGCGAGCGCGCCGGCGTCGCGAGGAGGGAACAGTAGCCCCGTGCCTTGGGGGGTGCCGCTAAGCATCTCTGGGGAGCCACCGTGTGCGGTCGCGGCCAAGGGGGCGCCCGAAGCGAGGGCCTCCAAAGCCGAGGAGGCAAAAGGCTCGGGCTCGGTGGACGGGAGCACGAAAAGGTCGAGGTCGGCCATCAGCTCCGCCATATCCTCCCTCTCGCCGAGCCAGTGGGCTCCCTCGGTGGCGCCCGCCTTTGCCTCGAGCTCGGCGGCATAGTGCTCCTTGCCCGGCACCGGCCCCCCGGCGATGACGAGCTCGACGTCGGGACGCTCGCGCCTGATCCGGGGGAACGCTTCCAGCAAGACGTCGAAACCTTTCCACGTGTCCAGGCGCCCTGCGGCTCCAACGAGCACGGCTTGGTCGGATATGCCCACCCTCGCACGAAAATTGCCCGCCCGCGCCGGCGAAAACCCGTCCTCTGGCCCCAAAGTGTCGTGGGCGACCACGACCTTGCCTCCTTCGAACTGCCGCGCCACCGCGGACGAAACCGCAACTATCCTCCAAGCAAAATGTTTAGTAAGTTGCCGCTCCAAGCCAAGGGCCAGGCGAGATTGGACAACGATCTCGCGCGCATGCCAAATATGGGGTACGCGCAGGAGCGCTGCTGCGGGCCACGCGTACCAGCAATGGAGAGAATTGCTGTGCACGACGTCGGGCCGCAGGCGCCGGCCAAGGGCCCATATCCGGAGCACCGAAATTGGCCAAGCTGCGGTGTATGACAGCCAGTAACCGGCTCCTCCACTTCTCGTTACCCGGCGCATTGGTACTTGGTGAAGCGTGGCGCCTGCGGCAGCGAACTCGGCTGACAGCGGCGGCTCTGCCGGGAACACAATGTGTGGTTGCCAGCCATCCGCGACAAGCTGGCGGCAGAGGCGCAGCAATGCGTGGTCGGAGCCCCCTCGCTCGGCAACGGGCTGCACCGACAGGAGCTTTTTTGTGCGCATAGCCATAAATTTGGAGCAGCTCTTTTACCGGGCTCCGGGTGGGACCGGCAGGTACGCCGCACGCCTGGCGTCGACCATGGCGGCGCAGTTTAGCTCCGACCAGGTGGTGCCTTTTTTGGCCTGGCACAGCCGAGGAGAAATGGAGGCCGTGTTCGAGAAGGGCTCCCTTGGTCACGCACGGCTCGAGGCAGCCGTGCGGCTGCCCTTTCCACGGCCTTTCCTGTTCGACCTCTGGCACGACCTGCGCTGGCCTCCCCCGACAGCTTTCTCGGCGGCTTTGCGGAGCACGGATCTGGTGCACATGCCCTACCCGGCCGTGCCGCCGGTCGCCAAACCTCTCGTGGTCACCGTCTTCGACGCCGGGCCTGCCCTCTTCCCGGACGCCTACCCCCGACGCGGCGTGCGGTTCCACGCACGGGCCTTGATGCTCGCCGCCAAGCGTGCGAGCGCTGTCATTACGGCGACGCAAGCCGCTGCCTCCGAGATCGCCGCCAATACACCGGTGCCTGCCGAGCTCATGAAGGTCGTGCCCCTCGGGGTCGACCAGTCCCGGGCCGACCCTGCGCGAACAGGCGAGGTGCTCGCTCGTCATGGGCTCTCGGGAACGCCGTACATCCTCTGGGTGGGCAGCCTCGAACCTCGGAAGAACGTCGGCGCCCTCGTCCGGGCCTTCGTGAAACTCGTCAAGAGCGGCGCCATCCCGCACCGGCTCGTGCTCGTGGGCCCATTAGGGTGGCTGCATCATGGCCTCATCTCGGACCAGGACAGGGCGGTGCTTGGGGAGCGGCTGCGGGCTCTCGGCGCGCTGAGCGAGGATGACCTGCGCTCCATTTATGCCGGAGCCTCGGTCCTGGCTTTCCCAAGCCTGCACGAGGGTTTCGGCATGCCCGTCCTGGAAGCGATGGTCCAAGGCGTGCCCGTCGTTTGCTCAGATATCGCTACACTGGCCGAGGTTTCCGGCGGTGCCGCCCTGCGCGTACCACCCGAAGACATCGACGGCTGGGCAGGTACTCTCGCTCAAGTAGTGCAGGATCCCAAGGTGGCCCAGCCCTTGGTCGACGCGGGGTACCAGCGAGCCGCGCAATTTACCTGGGAAAGGACGGCTCAGGCAACGCACTGCATTTATGAGCAACTTGCGGAGAGCGGCAAATGAGCGAGGGAAGGGCCCCGGAGGACCTGGGAGCTAGAGCACAGCACCCTCGCGGCCACAGCCGTCAAAAAGCGCGGGCGAGGACGCGCGCCTTGGTGGTCGCAGCCCTCTGCGTTGTCGTGCTCGCCATAGCAGCTGTCGCCCTTGCGGCCACTGGCAGGCCAGGGAAGGCGAAGGGTGCGCGAGCGGTACGGCCGCGCGCACCGACCACCGTAAAGACTGCTGAGCGCTCTTCGAAAAGCCCGGCCGGTCCTGAGCGAACAAGGCGCCCGGGCAAGCAAGCGCCCAGGACCTTCCTGGGCCCCTATGGGGTCGAGTCTTCAGTCGTCATCGCGGAAAACAACCTTCCCGGTACGACGGCTTGGCAGATCACACCCTCCAAAGCAAGGGGGTACATCGAAGGTTTTGCCGACACGACCTACGCTGCCGCGGGTGGCAGGGTGGGCCTTTACATTTCCACTTCCGCGCCAACCTACCGTGTCATCGCTTATCGCATGGGCTGGTACCACGGCACAGGCGGCCGCCAGGTGTGGAGCTCAGCGACCCTACCGGGCCGGGTGCAACCTACGTGCCCTGTGACGGCGGTCACCAACATGGTTAGCTGCGACAATTGGGCGCGCAGCCTAACCGTGACTGTGACGGAGGCCTGGCTTTCTGGCGACTACTTGTTCAAGCTCGTCGGCAGCGGCGGCCAGCAGGGTTACATAATCCTTACAATTTGGGCGCCGGCCAGCCACTCGGCTTACTTGGTGATGTCGCGGTCGCTCACCGAGCAAGCCTGGAACCCTTACGGGGGTTACGACCTTTACGAGGGTACAGGCCCCTGTCCCCCTGGGTCGAGCACGTACCCGCCATGTAACAGAGCGCTCGTGGTTTCTTTCGACCGGCCCTACGACTGGGGAGATGGAGCCGCCGATTTCCTCGACAACGAGTACCCTTTTGTGCGTTGGGCGGAGGAGCATGGGCTCGATGTCAGCTACGCGACAGACATAACGGTATCCCAGCACCCGGGAGTACTTCTCCAGCACAACACGCTCCTTTCGCTCGACCACGACGAGGTCTGGACGAACTCCGAGCGTCTTGCAGCGCTCAGCGCCTCAGCAAAGGGTGCCAACATAGTGTTTTTCGGCGCGGCGCCCGTCTTGCGCCACGCGCGTCTGGAGGCTTCAGCGCTCGGTCCCGACCGGGAGGAAGTGGACTACCGGGACTCGGATGAAGACCCTCTCGATGGCAAGGCAAGCCCTTACGATGTCACGGGCAACACCTGGAGCTCGCCGCCGACGAACTGGGATGAGGAAATGTTCGTCGGTGAAATGTACTCGGGGTACCTCCTGCCAGGCGTGCCTTCCGCCGCCTTCGTGCCTTATGACGTCTCCGCATGGATTTTTCGTGGGACAGGGTTGCGCAGCGGCTCATCTGTCCCCGACGTGATCGCATCGGATATCGACCACCTCGATATTGATGGCCCCATGCCCTCTGACCTCGAGGTGTTCGGCCACTCTCCCGTGCCCCTCTCGGACGCTTACACCAACCAGGGAGCATGGGGCGGCTACACCTACTCGGACATGACCTACTACACAAATCCCCAAAGCGGGAGCGGGGTGTTCGACAGCGGTAGCGTCAACTGGTTGACGGCGCTGGTGACCTGCACGCACCAAGCGTGCCCAAGCACCATAATCGGACGGATAACCGGCAACCTGCTTACCGTCTTTGGACGGGGCCCCGCGGGAAGGTCCCACCCGTCCGTGCCCAACTGGCGCTCGGTAAGCCCCGCGGGCTCCTGAAGACAGGCGCTAAATAGCGCGAAGGTGCGCCCTGCCTGTACGCTCGCCCTCATGCCCACGGTCACCGAGTCGGACGTGATCGCCGACGTCTTCGTCGTCGACCCCGACCGTCACGGTGACGAGCGGGGCGTCTTCATCGAGACATACCGTCGCAGCTGGTTCCCGCTCGGCCGCGAAATGGTGCAGGCGAACAGGGCCGAACGCCAAGCGGGCGCAGTCGTGGGGCTCCATTATCACTTGCACCAGGCTGATTACTGGACTGTGCCCCAGGGGAGGGCCAGAGTAGTCCTCCACGACCTGCGCGATGGCTCGCCCACGGATGGGGCGACACTGTCGATAGACGTCGACGCCGGCAACGCCCTTGGCGTGTTTATCCCGCCAGGCGTCGCGCATGGGTTCGCCTCGCTTACAGATCTCACGATCACCTATATGGTCGACTCCTACTACAACCAGGCCGACGAGCTCGGCGTCGCGTGGGACGACCCGGACATCGGCGCGGACTGGGGCATTGCGGGCCCGGTGCTTTCCAAGCGAGACCGGGCCAACCCGAGGAGGTGCAACATAGCCCCGTCGTTACGCCCTCACGCGGGGCTCCGGCGTTGAACGAGAGGCTGCCCACCGTGACTGCCCTGGCGGGAGGGGTTGGGGCAGCACGCATGCTGCGCGGCATTGCTGCGGTAACCGGCCAAGAGCAGATAACAGCCGTGGTCAACACAGGCGATGACACGGTGCTCCACGGCCTTTATGTGAGCCCGGATCTGGACACCGTCACCTACACGCTCGGGGGCGTCGACAACCCTGAGACGGGTTGGGGCATCGCCGGCGAGACCTGGGCCGTCATGGCCGCTTTGCGGGCCTTCGAGGGCCCAAGCTTCACCGGCTCTACGCTCGAGCCCAGCCGCAGGGCCGAGCGCCTGGGCTTGACGTGGTTCAACCTAGGCGACGTCGACTTGGCGACGCACCTGTTCCGGACGGGGCAGTTAGCCGCTGGAGCCACCCTTTCTCAGGTGACGGCTGCCATCGCGCAACGATTTGGGGTGAGAGCACGGGTAATCCCCATGACTGACTCGAGAGTGGAGACGCGCGTCACCGTCGAGCTTGGCCCCGAACATGCGGCCCTTGGCGGGCCAGGGGCCGTGGAACTGGGTTTTCAGGAGTACTTTGTCGGGCTCCGCCACGGCGTCGAGGTAAAAGCGGTGCGCTTCGAAGGCGTCGCCCAGGCCGCTCCCGCGCCAGGTGCCCTCGAGGCGATCAAGGAAGCGGAAATGCTCGTGATCTGCCCGTCCAACCCGGTCGTTTCGATAGGGCCGGTACTGGCGGTCAGGGAGATCGCAGGAGCAGTCGCAGTGCGGCGCGAAAGTACTGTCGCCGTGTCGCCCATAATCGCGGGAAAGGCGCTGAAGGGCCCTGCCGACCGGATGCTGGCCGAACTTGGGATGGAAGCGAGCGCTGTTGGAGTCGCCAAAATTTGGGCCCCCTACGCGGCAACCCTGGTGGTGGACACCGCCGACGCCGACCTCGCAGGAGACATAGAAGACAGTGGCATGCGTTGCGTTGTGGCGCCGTCGGTAATGTCGGGCCCGGCGGAGGCCGCCAACCTAGCCCGCACCGTCCTCGCCGCAGCCGGCGCTCAGATCTGACTGTGATTTCTCTGCTCCCCGTGGAGGGGATTGGCGAGGTCGGCTCGGGCGATGAGATCGCCGACCTCGTCCTTGACCATGCCGCTCTCGAGGAGCGCGATGTCCTCGTCGTGACCCAAAAGATCGTCTCGAAGGCCGAGGGACGTCTCGTCCCCCTCGACGCGTCGGACCTACGCGCTCGACGACGGCTGGTCTTGTCAGAGAGCGCAAGAGTGCTGCGAGACAGAGAAGGGCTCATCATTTCGGAAACTCGCCACGGTTTCGTATGCGCGAACGCGGGTGTTGACCTGTCCAATGTTGCCGTCGGGCAGGCAGCATTGCTCCCGGTGGACCCTGACCGCAGTGCCCGCCATATCCGCGATGCGCTACGGGCGCGAACTGGCCTCACACTTGGCGTGATCATTTCCGATACCTTCGGTAGGGCTTGGCGCAACGGGCTTACGGACGTCGCTATAGGTTGCGCCGGGGTTGCCGCTGTGGTCGACCTGAGGGGGACTCCCGATGCCAACGGCAAAGAACTAGCTGTTACTGAAATGTGCGTAGCCGACGAGATCGCAGCGGCGGCCGAGCTCGCCAAAGGAAAGGCGAACGGCGTACCGGCGGTCATCGTGCGTGGCCTCGAGCCGAGCTTGTTCCGCGAGTCATCGGTCCGTGCCGAAATCGTGCGGCCGCACCAAATGGACCTTTTTCGGTAAGTACTACAAGACAAAGGGGGCATGAATGCCTACGGCTGAGCGCCTGGTCCTGGGCGCCAAAGTCACCTGCGCAAGCACCGGTGCGGGACGATCAAGCACGACTTCGTACACCCTGCACGCGATCGTTGTGGACCCAGCCTCGCTTCGCGTGACCCATCTCGTGGCCGAGCCGGAACATCGCATCGGCCTCGGCCGCCTGGTCCCGGTCGCGCTCGTCGCCGAGGTTGGCGAAGGCGTCCAGCTGACGTGCCGCGAAGACGACCTCGAACAGCTCCCCCAAGCCGAGCGAAAGGAAATCCTGCCCGGCGTGCCAACAGGGTTCGTACCCTTCCGGGGGCCCATGCTCGGGGGGCCGGCACTGCCAACGGTCGAAGTTCGAGCCACGGCCCCCGCAGGAGAAGCCGAGACTTATCCTGGCGAAACGGTTTATGCCTCCGACGGCCCCATCGGCACCGTCGCCGGCTTCGAGGTCGGCCCAACGGATTTCGCCATTGTTCAGGTGCTGGTGAGCGAAGAGCGCCTCTTTTTCGGCCATAAGTTGATTGCCGTACCGGTCAGCGCCGTGCTGAGCTTCCAACCCGGCGTGCGACTGAAGCTGGCCACCGCGGAGATCCCGCGCTAAACCGGGCTCCGCCTAGCCGGCGGCTGCGGAAGCCTTCGCCTGCGACCACTCGAGCACTGCCGCGGTGCCCTTTTCGAGCGTGGTCCACGGTTTCCACCCGAGATGGATGGCTGCACGGCCGATATCGAGAGAGCTCCGCTGGAGCTCACCCGCCCGCGCAGGAGCGTAGAGCGGCGGCTGGTCTATCCCCGCATTGCGAGCCATCGTCCAGTACAGGTCGTTGACGCTGGTCTCGGTGCTGGTGCCGATGTTGCAGATGAGCCCGCTCCCGCGGCCCGAGGCGCGGGAGAACGCGTCAACGACGTCGTCGACATAGACGTAGTCGCGGGTCTGGCTGCCGTCCCCGTAGATCAGGCAGGGCTCGCCTGCCAAGAGCCGGCCGGCAAAGATGGCTACGACACCGGCCTCGCCATGAGGATCCTGGCGCGGCCCATAGACATTGGAGAGCGCGAGCGCTGCGTACTCGAGGCCGTGCAGCGCACGGTAAGCGAACAAGTAGTCGATAAAGGCTTTCTTGGTTATCCCGTAAGGAGAAACCGGCTGGTGCGGGGCCGACTCCTTGGTGGGGAGCTGGTCCGTGTCGCCGTAGAGAGTGCCGCCGCTCGCTGCGAAAACAAACTTCCGAGCCCCCCCCACCCTCGCCCCTTCGAGCACTCGCAAGGAGCCAAGGATGTTTATGTCAGCGTCAAGGACGGGGTCATCCACAGAGACCCTGACGTCTTTTTGGGCTGCAAGATGGAACACGACCTCGGGCTTGCGGCGCTCCATCAGGCCGACGACATCATGGGAGCGGATGTCCAACTGGTGGAAATGGAAGCGCCCGCTCCCTGCGGTCCGTGCCTCGGCGAGGTTGGCGAGCGAGCCGCTGGAGAGGTCGTCCACGACGTCGACGGTGTGGCCCTCGGCAAGCAGGCGGTCCACCAGGGTCGAGCCGATGAACCCGGCGCCGCCGGTCACCAAGGCGCTATAGACCGGCTTGGCGCCGGACGCGCTCACTTGGTGCTCTTCTTGCTCGACGTGGTGGACGTGGTCGAGGTGGTCGAGGTGGTGGGCTTGGTCGACGTGGTGGTGCTCGTTGACTTGCCCGTCTTGGACGTCGTGGGCGGGACGGTGGCGGTAGTGGTAGTCGTGCCACCGTTGGCCACCAAGGTCGTCAGCTTGGCGACGACCGACGCAGGTGGCTGCAGGATGCTTGGGGTGGTGTGCTTGGGCGCCGTCGGGAGGAAGGCGATGGTGACGAGCTGGTCGTTCTCTAGGAGCACACCCGAGTCACAATCGGGGTTGCAGGTGTCCTCGAGGCCGCTGGACTGGCTGACCTGGTCCTTGTCCTGGAGGACCCCGTCGCTTTGGGGCGCCTGGGGGGAAGACCATGTCATCACGTAGACCTGGCCGGGCTTGCCCTCGCAGGTGTCCCCAGCCTGGTAGAGCTTCCCGCCCGGCACTTCGAGCTCGCCTGCGTTCAGCGTCATACCGATCGAGCTGGCGAACTTGCCCAGTGTCGCATTGTGCCCGGCCGCCGATTTGACCTTCGGCGAGATGTAGATGACGCCATCCCCGTGGGTGGTTATGCCGTAGGGGTCCCGGTTTGTCTTGATCGGGGGGAGGAGCTTGCCGCACGCGTCGACGGCAAGGCCCTCGACCCAGTGGGCCCCTACCGTCGGCGCGACGGTACCGGCGCCGTTGACCTTGCCGTCCAAGTACTCGCGGCTGTTGTAGACGCCAACCACGCCGAGCAGGACCAGTACGAAGACGGCCACGTAGTAGTTCCACGGTGGCCTCGTGCCGTAGGCGCGGCTACCACCCATTCCCGCCGCGCGGGCGACTTTCTTGGCCGAAGAGGCTTTTCCCATAACGACCTGACAGGTTATCGTTCAGTGGGAGGGGGCGTGGGCCCGCCTGGTTGTTCGCGCGCTGAGAGCGAGCCCGCTCACAAAGCGCCTGGTCACCGTGAGCACCAGGCGGACAGCGAGGCCGGGTACGACGAGGGCAAGCATGCAGCGCTTCGGCCCTTTAGTTGTCTGTACTGCGAAGCGCCACATCGACACGTGGTGCGCGAGCAGCATGCGGTAGGGGTGCCGGTCCGCGGAGACGCCCTGGACGTGCACTACCTCGGCCTCCGGCTCATATGTAACAGCCCAGCCGGCTTGGCGGAGGCGCCAGCAAAGGTCAACGTCCTCCAGGTACATGAAGTACCGCTCGTCAAAACCCCCCACGGCGTCCCAGGCGGTCCTCCTTACGAGGAAGCACGAACCCGACACCCAGTCCACGTCCCGGCGTACGGCGTGGTCCCACTCAGTCATCCTGTAGCGCTTCGAGAACGGGTTGCGCTGCCAGAACTGACCGATGATGCCATGGACAAAGGCCTCCAACATGCCGGGGAAACGTCGCGCCGAGGGGTAAAGGGTGCCGTCACCGTTGAGGATCCGGGGCCCGGCAACGGCCACCTCGGGCCTGGACTCGAGGAGCCGCCGCAGCGCCCCAATGGCCCCCGGGCGTACGGTCACATCGGGGTTACAGACGAGGAGGTACGGCGAACTAAGCAGTTTGGCGCCGATATTGGCGGCGCTCCCATAACCCAGGTTGCTGCCCGTCGGTGCCCACCTGACTGCCGGGTACGCCTCGAGCAGTGCGAGTTCCGACCCGTCCTTCGAGCCGTTGTCGGCAACCACAACCTGATTGACGTCATCACACCGCAAGCTCCCGACGCAAGTGAGCAAGTGGTCGCGAGCGTTGTAGTTGACGACGACCGCGCCGACGGCCCCTCCTGTCACGTGGTAGCCGCTGAGCGAGCTTGGGCGACCAGGTGGGCGACCGTGCGCTCAAGCGCGGCTTGATAACCCGGGAGAAGAGCGAGGCCGAGGAGCCGGAGCGCGGCGTTGTCAAGCACCGAGTTCTTGGGCCGGCGAGCCGGCCGAGCTGGGACGAGGTCTTCGGTCCTGATTGGCAGCACCCGCGCCGGGTCTTCGCCGGCCGCCGAAAGCACTTCGCGCGCAAAGCCGTACCACGTCGTCACGCCCTGGTTGGTCACATGGAAAGTCCCTGGGATGCGCTCGACGCCAAGGCGCACGAGCATAGCTGCGAGGTCGTCGGCAAATGTCGGGCAGCCACGCTGGTCGTCCACGAAGCGCAACTGCCCGGGCGTGCCGGCGAGGCGCAGGATGGTCTTCAACATGTTCGCGCCGTAGCGTCCGCAAACCCATGAAGTCCGCACTACTGCAGCCCCTGGGAGCAACGAGAGCACCTCTCGTTCTCCAGCCAATTTTGATTCCCCGTAGGCACAAATAGGGTGCGGCTCGTCCCACTCCGTATAAGGACGGGGCGACTCGCCGTCGAAAACGTAGTCCGTCGAAAGGTGCACCAAATGAGCCCCGGCGAGCCTTGCCCCCTCGGCCAGGTTGCGCGCCCCGATGGCGTTGATCGCAAAGGCCTTGTCGCGCTGTTCCTCACATGCGTCAACCGCCGTGAAAGCAGCCGCGTTGATGACCACTTCCGGGCTCCATTCGCCGAGCACTTGGAGGGCACGCTCACGGTCCGAGATGTCGAGGTCGCCGTGTGAAAGTGCCAGTACTTCGTGATGGGGACTGGCAGCTAGCGCCGCCTCGAGCTCCCTGCCGACCTGCCCCCCGGCGCCTGTGATGAGCGCCCTCACTTCAAAGGCTCCCACCACCAACGGTTTTCGCCGTACCACCGGTACGTGAGCTCCAATGCGTCGTCGAGGTTGTGCTCTGGTGACCAGCCAAGAGAGCGGACTTTGGAGGAGTCGACGCTATAGCGCCGGTCATGGCCGAGGCGGTCGGTCACGTAGTCGACCCTTTCGGGGCCGGCGCCCGCCAAAGCCAAAAGCTTGTCTACCAGTTCGCGGTTTGGCATCTCATTGCCGGCCCCTATGTTGTAAATTTCGCCCGCTTGTCCCCGCCGGAGCAAAAGGTCGATAGCAGCGCAATTGTCCTCGACAAAAAGCCAGTCCCTCTGGTTGAGCCCATCGCCATAGAGCGGCACGTTCTTACCGTCGAGGAGGTTGGTAAGGAAGAGGGGTACCAACTTTTCGGGGTATTGCCAGGGGCCGAAGTTGTTCGACGACCTCGTCACCACGACAGGGAGCCCGTACGTAGTGAAATACGAGAGCGCGATCAGGTCAGACCCCGCCTTGGAGGCCGAATAAGGTGACCGCGGCTCGAGCAAGTCCTTTTCGCCCGAGCGGCCTTGGGGCACAGAACCGTAGACCTCGTCAGTACTAATGTGCACGGCCCGCTCGGCGCCGAGCCGCCGGCAAGCGTGCATCACCAGGTTCGTCCCGACGCAATTTGTCATGGCAAAGTCTTCGGGCCCTGCGATCGAACGGTCGACGTGGCTCTCGGCCGCAAAATGCACGACTGCGTCGTGCCCGCGCACCGCCTTTTCTAGAGCCCCAAAGTCGCAGATGCTGGCGTGAACGAAATGATAACGACTGCCAAAGGATTCTTCGACGTCTTTGAGCGTGGCGAGGTTACCGGCGTAGGTGAGAGCGTCGTAGACAGTCACTTCGTCGTCTGTGTGCGAGAGCACCCAGCGCACGTAGTTCGAGCCGATAAAGCCGGCGCCACCGGTGACAAGTAATTTCATGGTCAGGAAAGATCCACGACGCAGTGGTCCCCGACCATGAGCCGCGTCGCCCGGGGGCGGCGGGCGCTGCGGGTGACTTCGACGCCGTAGCCGAGCAATGAGTCCTCCAAGCGGCCAGCGTCAACGACTTTTACCGCACCCAGGAGCACGCAATGCTCGATCTCGGAGTGCTCGACGAGGCACCCCTCACCAATTGCTGTGAACGGCCCGATAAAACTGTCGACGACCTGCGAACCCGCTCCGACAACCGCTGGGCCGCGCACGTGGCTCCTCACAACGTGAGCCCCCGCTTCTACTACGACTCGGCCGTCCAGTTGGCTGAGGGCATCGACCGCGCCCTCGATGTGGCGCTCGAGCCCTTCGAGGAGCAAGCGGTTGGCTTCGAGCAAAGGTGTCAGTTTGCCGGTGTCGATCCACCAGCCCTCCAATATCTCCGAGAGCACGATATGGCCCTGGTCTATCAGCCATTGGATGGCATCGGTTATCTCCAGCTCCCCCCGCGCAGAGGGCTCTATCGCCGCAACCGCCTCATGGATGCGGTTGTCGAAGAGGTAAACACCGACGAGGGCGAGATCCGAGGCTGGCACGACGGGTTTTTCGACAAGGCGCGTGACGTGGCCCGAGGGCCCCAGCTCCGCGACACCGAAACGCTGCGGATCTTCAACTTTCTTGAGCAAGATCTGAGCCGCCGGCAGGAGAAGCGCGTCCTCCCCGAGGCGGGGTGCCGTGGCACGAGAGCGCTGCGCTTCGAAACGGGCGACAAAGCTCGCCAGGTCCTGCTGCAAGAGGTTGTCTCCCAGGTACATGACGAAGTCATCGTCGCCTAGGAACTCTCGCCCGATCAGCACCCCGTGAGCCAATCCGAGGGGTGCCTCCTGGGGGAGGTAGGTCACTTCGAGACCGAAACTCGAGCCGTCCCCGACGGCCGCCCTCACTTCGGCTGCGGTGTCCCCCACGACCATGCCCACCTCCTTGATGCCCGCGGCTGCGATCGCTTCCAAGCCGTAGAAAAGCACAGGCTTGTTGGCAACGGGGACGAGCTGCTTAGCCCTCGTATAAGTGATGGGGCGCAAACGCGTCCCGGCACCTCCAGCCAGCACCAAGGCCTTCATTGCCTAGAAACCCTACGCGCTTGTCCCGGTGCGAGCGTGCACGACATCGCCCGCGGCGACCGCCACCAGGCGGCCGAGGAACGCGTCGTCTCCTGCGGCGCGTACAAGTAGGCGGCCGGCGTCGTCGACATCCACAGCAGTCCCGCTCAGGTCGGGGGCGCGGCCGCAATAGCTCACGGTCACAGTCCTGCCGATCGTCGCGCACGACTCCCGGTAGAGCTGTGCCACGTGGTCCCAGTCCCCATAGAGCCGGTCCAGGGCGAGCAGCGCTTCGACGAGGAGCGCTCCCCGGTCGACTGGGCGACCCGCGAGCGCCTCGACGCAGGTGGCGCCTTCGGGGGCCCAAGCCACGTTTAGGCCGGCGCCCACCACGAGACCGCCGTCGGTCGTCACCTCGGCGAGCAGCCCCGCGACCTTGAGGCCGGGTGCCCCCGCCGCGATGAGGTCGTTCGGCCACTTGAGAGCCAACCGCACCGAGGCCGCGCGCCCCGCAGCCTCGGCGAGCGCGAGAGAAACAGCTGCCACGGCCAGGTGGCGGCGGCTCGGTGGCAGCTCGGCCGCCCCCGGGCGCGCCAAGACGGAAAACAAGAGGGAGGCGCCGCGGGGCGCCTCCCACTTCCGCTCGAAGCGGCCTCGCCCGGCGGATTGGTAGTCGGCAACCACAACAAGCCCTTCCGGGGCCCCGATGGAAGCCTCCTCAGCGACCACCGTGTTGGTTGAAGTCGTCTCGGCTAGCTGGACCAAACGGTTGAAGCGAGCCCGGGCCAGGCGGGCCACCTCGCGGTCGGCCACCACCTTCACATCGACGCGCACCTCTCCAGCCTGGCAGACTGCCGGATCGTGCCGGTAGCTCCACTAGGCCGCATTACCCCACTGGGCCGCATTACCAAGGTCCTCGTCGCCAACCGGGGAGAGATCGCCGTCCGCATCATGAGGGCTTGCCGGGACCTCGGGCTCGTCTCGGTAGCTGTCTACTCCGACGCCGACCGCGGGGCTCTTCACGCCCGCTGTGCTGACGAGGCGTACCGGCTGGGGCCCGCTCGCTCGGCCGAGAGCTACCTGTCGGTTGCCAGGTTGCTAGAAGTGCTCAAGCGCTCGGGAGCCGATGCTGTGCACCCTGGGTATGGCTTCCTTGCCGAGAACGCCGAGCTCGCTCGGGCGGTGCTCGCTGCGGGCGCCACATGGGTGGGGCCCCCTCCCGAAGCCATCGAGGTCATGGGCGACAAGATCGTCAGCCGAGCGGCAGCGAAGAGCGCTGGAGTGGCACCAGTACCCGGGACTGACGGGCCGCTGTCAGGGCCGGCGGAGGTAGTCGCGTTTGGCGAGGCCTATGGCTGGCCTGTGGCGATCAAAGCAGCCTTCGGGGGCGGCGGCCGCGGGATGCGGGTTGTCGCCAGTGCCGAACAGGCTGCCGAAGGCTTGGAGGCCGCTCAACGAGAGGCAAAAGGTGCCTTCGGCCGCGGTGAATGCTACGCCGAGAAATACCTCTCCTGGCCGCGCCACGTTGAAGTCCAGGTCTTTGGGGACGCTCAGGGCCATGTCCTCCACCTCGGCACCCGTGACTGCTCGGTCCAGCGGCGGCACCAGAAGTTGGTCGAAGAGGCGCCGGCACCGGGGCTGCCACCGGGGGTCGCGGGCGCAATGGGAGACGCTGCCGTCAAGGTGGCCAAGGCGTGCGGCTACTCCAACGCTGGGACGGTCGAGTTCATCTACCAGGACGAGGAGTTCTTTTTCCTGGAGATGAACACGCGCCTGCAAGTCGAGCACCCTGTGACCGAGCTCGTAACCGGAATAGACCTGGTCGGCTTGCAGCTCTCTGTTGCCGCGGGTGAACCGCTCCCCTTCGGGCAAGACGAGCTGCAAATCTCGGGCCACGCGATCGAGGTCCGGGTCAACGCCGAGGACCCCTCCAACGGGCGTTTCCTGCCGGCGGCTGGCCCGATCTCCAGGTTGAAGCTGCCGGCCGGCCCGTGGGTTCGTTCCGACTCGGGGTACGAGAGCGGTGACGTCATCAGCCAGCACTACGACAACCTCTTGGCCAAGCTCGTCGCATGGGGCCCTGATCGCGAGGTCGCTCGCAGACGCTTGTTGCGCGCCCTGTCAGAGACCGTGGTCGAGGGGGTGCCGACGACGCTCCCCGCCCAGGCAGCCGTCCTCGCCCACGACGACTTCATCGCCTGCAGGCACTCGACCACCTGGCTCACGGACCGGCTCAATTGGTCAGAGATCCTCCCGGGGGCGCCGTCGGCCCCAGCCGCAGTTGCGAGCCCTCCCTCGCCGGCCACCTCTGGTACTCAAGGGCCCGAGCCCCAGGATGTAGATGTAGAGGTCGGAGGGCGGCTCTACCGGGTGCGCGTCTGGCTCCGTCCTGGCCAAGCGCGCCCTGGCCGTGAACGCGACAAGGGCCGGGAAAAGCCCGGTCCCAGGGGAGCCGGCCCAGCCGGCCGGTTGCCTCGCGGCGGGGCGGCGGGAGGAGAGGTGACCGTACCGATGCAGGGCACGATCGTGCGGGTCCTTGTCAAGCCGGGAGATTTACTGGAAGTAGGCCAGGTGATAGGGGTCCTCGAGGCAATGAAGATGGAGAACAACATCGTCTCGGAGTCCTCAGGCCGGGTTGTCGAGGTGCGCGTTGAGCCCGGCGCGTCGGTGGGGACTGGCGATGTGATCGCCGTGCTCGAGGAAGACATCTGAAACTCGCCCGGCCAGCCGGCCCTTCGTCCGTGCCCGCTCAGGACATCAGGTAGGCCTCGGGCGCGGGGCGGGCGGCTCGTGCCAACCAGAGAGGCCGGCGCAGCCCTCCGGGCCCGGGCGCCGGCCGGCAAAGGTCCTTCCAGCGCTGGTAAACCTGGTGGGCCGCGGCCGTGTCGGCAAATACGTCGCCGTAGCGGTCGCCAGCGAGAGCCCTTTGCACCTTGACCAATTGGTGCCAGCACTGCATCCCGGAAACGGGATCTGGATGGACGGGGAAGGTCAGGTTCTGGTGGACCCCGGTGTCTGTCCACCAGATCCTCGAGGAGTCGGGGTCGGCGCTCGGCCAAGGCCGGGCCCCCTCTTTCACCCTGAGCATCCACTGGCCCGGCCCGGGCCGGGTGACCTCGACGACAGAACTTCCCCATCGCTCAATAGGTTCGTCACGGTCCCGGCGCCACCGTCCAAGGTGGTGGGAGCAAGCCACAACTCCGGGCGCCAACCCCTCGGTGACCCAGAGGGCTATTACGAACCAGCCGATCTCGGTGTTCACCCGCACCAAGTCCCCCGTGGCAAAGCCGAGGCGCGCGGCGTCGGCGGCCGCCATCAAAAGGGGGTTGCGGTGAGAAATCTCGAACAACCACTTGGCATTATCGTTCCTCGTGTGGACCAACGTCGGTAGGCGGTAAATGGGCACGAGGGTCATCGTTTCGCCATCGGCGTGAGGAGGCCAGACCACTGCCGGGACGCCCGCAGGCCAGGAGCTCGTGTGCGCGCTCGGTGTGCTCCGGGCCGCGGCCGCTCTCAGCGCCTCGGGGCCGACGTGGCTCGGGACGTACTCGGGTAACGCCATCTCGGGCCATTTCCAGTCGCGCAGCGTGCGGGAGTACAGCTCGAGCTTGCGCGACGGGGTAGCGAACCCGGTGACTGGCCCCCCCCTCACGACCACTGCGACATTGAGGCCGTCTTTGGCCAGGATGTCTCCCTGCACGACCGCGCCTTCAAGCTCGGCAGCGAGCGGGGCCCGCTCGTTGAGGTGGTAAACGTCACCTGGCAGCTCGAAAGCCCCGAAACGGCGCATGTACTCGAGCGGGACGAGGCCCCTGGCGGCGGCGGCCTCGGGCAGGCCGGGCACGGAGCTCGAGAAGATGGAGCCGTAGTACTCGTCGACGCCGAGCGGCAAGCCCGGCTGCTCCACCGACTCGAACCACTGCCGGATGCCCATCGAGCCGTCGGGGTCGATGTGCCAGGAAAGACTGGTCCAGAACTCGTCCTCCTCCCATACCTCGCCAGGGTTGGCCTCGTAGGTGTGACGGACCGTCTCGGAGCGCTCGCGTTCCCGGAAGACCCGCAAAACCGGTTGGCGGAAACCGATCCAGCGTGCGGCATGAGTCTCCTGGCTCTGGACGTCGTGGCGCTCGCACGCGAGGCCCATCGGCAAGACATAATCGGCAAAAGCGGCCGTCTCGCTCCAGACGGGGGTGAGGGCAGCGTGCACACCGACAAGGTCCTCGTCGCGGAGCACCTCCAACCAACTGAACCCATCGGGGTAGGTCCACACCGGGTTGAAGACGCGGGTGAAGTAGGTGTCCAGGCGCCCCCGCCCTTCCTTCAAGAAATGAGGCAGCAGCTGAGAAAGTTCATGGTGGCTGAGAGGCCACTCGGGTGGGTACAAGAGCTCGTTCCATTGGCGCTGTGGCGGGGGGACCTTGAGCGGGCGGGGGACAAACTTGTCCCAGGTATTGGGCGACAGGCCGCCCGGGGTGCCGACCGAGCCCGTGAGGACGTGCAGCAGCACCAGGGCGCGTGCCGCTTGCCAGCCGCCAAGGTTGCCCGCGGCGGCGGCGCGCCATATGTGGGAGGAGAAGCGCCCCCCCGCCGCCGCGACGTCCAAGGCGGCCTGTGTTATGGCCTCGGCCGGCACGCCGCTCAGCTCTTCGGCAAGCTCGGGCGTGTAGCGCTCGTAGTGCCGGCTGAGCGCTCTCACAAAGTCGTCAAAGCTCTTGCCCTTGGCTGTAAAACCGTCGCCCTCGTAGTCCTGCCAGTTGACCCAGTCCCTCACGAAGCAGCTGTCGAACTTGCCAGAGCGGAGCACGACGCCGGCCATGGCCAGCAGGATGGCTGCTTCGGTGCCCGGGCGAGGCGACAACCACATGTCTGCCATGGACGCCGTATTGGAGAGCCGAGGGTCAACGACAATGAGCTTTGCGCCGGCCGCCTTGGCCTCCATGATCCGCTGGGCGTGGGGGTTGAAATAGTGGCCAGCTTCCAAGTGCGCCGAAATGAGGAGGATACAACGGGCATTCGCGTAGTCGGGCGAGGGGCGGTCGGCTCCTTGCCACAACGCGTACCCCAGGCGTGCCGAGGCGGAACAGATATTGGTGTGCGAATTGTGGCCATCGACCCCCCAGGCCTGGAGGACATGTTCCATATAAGCGTCGTGGCCAGGGCGCCCCACGTGGTACATCACTTCGTTACCGCGGCCCTCCTGGAGCGCCGTGCGGATCCGGCCGCCCAAGTAACCGAGCACTTCGTCCCAGGTCGTGCGCCGCCACCGGCCCGAACCGCGAGGCCCGTCGCGCCTCAGCGGGTAGAGGATGCGGTCGGGCGAGCGGACTTGGTTGAGGAGCGCGAAGCCCTTGGCGCACACCCGGCCCCGGCTCCCGGGGTGGAGCGGGTTGCCTTCGACACGGGCGATCTCCCCGGTTTTTTTGTCGACATAAACGAGCAGGCCGCAGGCTGCCTCGCAGTTGAAACAAAGGGTGGGTACGAGGCAGTAGTGCCGTTCGCTCCGCTGGGGCCAGGCCTTGGCGTCGTTCTCGGCCCAGTCGTCCCAGCGCTCGGCAGGTGGGAAGGACTGGAGGTGGCTGCCCTCGCGCCCGAATTCCTCTCTCACAAAAAACCCTTTCAGCTATTGGGTACGCACTGGCCGGCCATGACGAAGCACCACTCGAACGCTCCCACCCCTGCCAAAGCGGCCGCTCCGGCGAGGGCGGTGAAGGTCGTCGAGGTCGTGCTCAACGCGAGCAGGGTCGCGGGGGCCAGGCACCCGAGGCCAACGGTCCCGGCCCAGAAGATGGTCCTGAACGGCCCGCTCGCGATCAGGGAGGCGGCGTAGCGGGCGCCCGACGCCAGTGGGCGGCGGGGCAGCACGACTTCCCAGATGACAATCGATGCGTGCGCAAAAAGCCCTGTAACGAGGCAGTAAACGGCGTCACGGCGCAGTTGCGCGGTCACGCCGAGCCCTCCGGGCAGCAGCAGCAGCCAGGCGCTCCCGGCAAGGGCACACTGGACAAGGAGCTGCACGGCCAGCACCGGGGACTGCCACAGTGCCCGGCCCCGGCACTGGCCGAAAAGGAACGCCGTGTAAACCGCCGCCGCGGTGCCGGCTGCGGCCGTGGGCCAGAGCAGGACAGAACCCAGGCCCGCTGCGCCGGCCAGTTCCGACAACAATAAGCACGTGAGCAAAAGCCCATAACCGGCAATACAGAAAGCGCCTCGTGAGACCCAGGACCGTGCTCGGGGCCAGCGCAGCACGTTGAGGAAGCGCTCGGGGCGGGAGAGGTCCGAGATGAGCAGGCCAACAGTAAGGCCCAGGAACGCCAGGCCGCCCAAGCTGAGTACGCCCTCGAGGCGGCCCGAAAGCTTCGCACCCTCCAGTAGCCGTGCCAGCGCCGGGATGAAAAGAGCTCCTGCCGACAACGATTTTGTCCAGAAGTAGGCCGGCACTCGCCAACCCCAGGGCTGTTCGTGCTCGACGTCATATGCAACCACCGCGTCGAGTGGGCCAAGAGGGGGCGGCGCCCCGCGGAGGTGGCCGTTCGCCCGGGGGAAGTGGGGGTTGACCGTGGCAAAGAGGTACGACCCGACGTTGCGGGCCTGCCCGGGGACTATCAGCGAGCTGTCAACCTCCACGTAAAAAAGCTTCGGGTTGGTACCAACCTCAGGGCGCCGGACGCGCACGGCGTGCTCCTTCAAGGCGCGAGAAACTTCGCTGTCCGGGTCGTCCATGTCCCCGGCGAGGATGGCGTGCTCCGGGCAGGCAACCACGCAGGCTGGTTCGAGGCCTGCTTCGACCCGGTGGGCGCAGAAATGGCACTTGGCGGCGGTCCGGCTACCAGGGTCCGTGTAAATGGCGTCATAAGGACAGGCCTGCTGGCAGGCTTTGCAACCGATGCACCTGGCCGGGTCAAAATCGACTATCCCGTCCTGCCGGCGGTACATGGCCCCAACCGGGCATATGACGGCACAAGGCGGGTACTCGCAGTGGTTACAGCGGGTCACCTGGAAATAACGGCGCGTCTGCGGGTAGGCACCTTTCTCGACAGATTTCACCCATGTCCGGAACACACCGAGCGGTACGTGATTTTCGGCTTTGCAGGCAACCGAGCAGGCGTGGCACCCGATGCACCTCCGGTTGTCCACGACAAAGCCGTACCGCATTTACGTCAGCCGGTTCTGGCCGCTTGGCTGAGGCTGGAGCGCAGCACGGCAGCCACCCTGGCAGCCACCGCGCTCCCGTCAATTATGCAGTTGCGGACCGGCTTCATGCCGCTCGCACAACCGGCGACAAATACCCCCTCCCTGGTGGAATCGTGAGGGAAGCGGAACCACTCCTTGCTGGCGAGGAAACCGTCCGGGGCCAGCCGCATGCCGAGGATGTGAGCCAGGTGCTCGAGGTCGGCGCAAGGCCGCATGCCCGTGGAGAGGGAGACCATGTCGAACGGGCTCGAGAAGATCTTCTGAAGCAATGTGTTCTCTGCCCGCACCACTATGTCGCCACCGGGGAGTTCCTTGCAGCCCGAGACGCGCCCGCGGACGTAACGGATCCCCCGCTCTTGCGCAAGCGAGTACATTTCTTCAAACCCGCGATCATAAGTCCGCACATCCATGTAAAAACAGGTGACGGCGGCACGGGGGTTGCGTTCGTGTACCGTCAGTGCCTGCTTTGTGCTGTACGAGCAGCAAATGCGCGAGCAGAAGGGAGCTCCTATCCGGCGGTTGCGAGAACCGACGCAAAAAACAATTGCCAAGCGCTCCACGAGCTTGCCGTCCGAGGGGCGCCGGGGCTCTCCGGCGCTCGGGCCACGCGGGTTGAGGAGCCATTCCAGTTCTGGCGCCGTCACCACGTTGGCGTACCGCCCGTAGCCGTACTCTTCGAGATCCGACGGGTCGAAGGGGTCGAAGCCGGTCGCTATCACGACTGTGCTCACCACCTCGGCGGAACCGTCGCTGAAAGTGGCCTTGAACTCGGGGAAATCGCCCTCTATGCCGACGAGAGTGGTGCTTAGTCGGACGTCGACCTCGGCGTGAGCGCGCATGTCCGCCTCAACCTCGTCGGTGAACTCTTTGCCGTCGTTGAAGCCGTCGTGGTCAAAGAAGGGGAAAGTCCGTGACAGGCTGGCCACGCGACCCCCTAATTGCGAACTCTTTTCCGCCAAGACCGAAGGGTACCCGAGCTCTGCAACGGCTGTGGCGACGTGCATCCCGGTCACCCCACCACCCAGGACCAGGACAGGGGCGGTCATTCCTGGCCCCCACGATTGCCGCCCGCTGCTGCCAGGTCACGGGGTTCATGGCGGCGGCCGCCGGCGAGGTTCAGCGGGCGCCCGGTGCATGGGATGCCAATGCGCTCGAGCAACGGTTCGACTGGCACTGTATGGCCTTGGATGCCCACGGCGTCATAGGGATGCCAGCCGAGCAAAAGCCCGGCCAGCTGGGCATAATTTAGCACGGGCACCTCGAAACTGGATCCTGTCAGCTGGTTGACCCCCCATTGCTCGCGGTCGAGGACAAGGAGGCAGCCGGGGCAGTTGGTGAGGATCAGGTCGGGCTCAAACGGGGCCATGCTCTCGAACTTTTTTCGGGCGCAAGCGAGCGTAAAAGACCGGTTGGGGCGCACCATGCACTGGCGGAAACCCATCCCGCAACAATGGCGGCGTTCGGGGTAGTCGACTTCCTCACCGCCCCATTCGCGGACCATGGCAGCAAGCACGTCACAGTACTCGGTACCGCCGACGGACTTGTCGGGAAAGAGCTTGTTGTAGTGGCAGCCGACGTGGTCGACCACTTTCAACGGCATTCCCGAGGCGGCGTCGACAAGCCGGTACTTCATGTGGCGCGCCAGCTGGGCCCGGTACCTATAGATCACGTCGCTGCAGTGAACGATCTCCTTGGGGACGACGAGGTGGCGCCCGCATGCTTCGTACAGTTGCTTGTCGACTTCCTTGGCGAGCCCGGGTTCTGTCTGCAGAAGTTGGCGCATCTCGGTATGCATCGCGAAGGACGTGACGCACACCGCTGTGATGTTGTCGAACCCCGCTTCGGCCGCCACGGACCATAGGCGCGCGACGACAAGCAACGAGCTCTCAACGGTGAAAGCGCCGCCATGCGTGACGATCCCCGAGCAACAGGTGTTCTTGGAGGCAGGCGCCGTTGCGGACATCGCCCAGCGCCGGCCAAGCAGGTCATAGAGCCGGCCAACGAGCGGCTCGACCGACGGGCTGTAGGTCCCCATCACGCAGCTGGCCGGCACGTAGTAACCGTCGTCCGGGATAGCTTTCACGTCCCGCCTCGTCGTTATGACTGAGGCAGCGTTCGTAGCCAGGTCCAATTCCTTATCCTTCCCTGCTGACCTTTTCGAGATAGGCGTCCAGGTCGAGCCCGAGCCGAGCGGCGTCAGCGGCCGCGTGCTCCTCGATCTTCTGCCACAGGACCAAGGCCCCTCCTGCCTTGATACAGCTGCGCAGCTCGGCCAGGGTCTCGGGGGCGACCTTGCGGCCGGCGAAGTCACCGTCCATGTCTGGGGTGGCGCCTAGGCGAGCGAACTCCTCTTCCGCGTTGGCCCACCAGCTGGCGTACCGAGGGCCGAAGTCGGGGTGGTCCGCCGGGCCCGGGTTGCGGAAATAGAGGCTCAGAGCTCGGTTCCACAAGTTCGCCCCCCAAAGATGGCGGCCCGCGTACTGCTGCCTCCCTCTCACGCTTTCGGTGTGGTAGCCCTTCAACTGCGCGAGCGTCCGCAACGAAGAGACGAGGTTCATGATGTCGTTGCCGTGCGGGCAACGGGAATTGCAAGACCCGCACTGGGCGCAGTACCAGATGGTGTTGCCCTTGAGGAGAGCCACGATCCGGTCTTCGTCACCCGACAGGGCGGTGTCGACGATCACGCGGGGGTCGTAGCTCTCGCCGAAATGCTCGGCCGCCGGGCAGACCGAAGTGCACATCCCGCAGTTGAGGCAGGTCGTCAGGGCGTGCTTGGCCACGAGGTGGTTCTCGAGCCACCATGTACAGGGTTTGCCCACAGCCTCCCAGTACCACCGTTCCCACATGCTCTCGCAGCCGGCATTGACCAGTGCCTCGACTTCCCTCCGGTCCTTCTCTCGCTCGAGGGCGCTGCAGGTCAAGCGCTTCATGTTCGGGTAGTACCGGCCCTCCTGCCGGGGCTCGCTCTCCTCACGCAGGCTGTAGTAAGCGTTCTCGACGACGGCATCGGGGTACTGGCTCAGCTCGGCATGGCTCATCGCGAGGAACTGCTCTGCGGACGGTACGGCCTGCTGCCCTACCTGCTGGTCATCCTCGGAGGCTTCGCGCTGGCGGGCTTTGCGTGCCTTGCGGCCCGGCGCTCCCTGTCGGCCATGGGCACCGCCCACGGCCGCCCCCGGGTTGGCGACCTCCCCAAGCTCTCCGGCAGCGTACTCTCCGCCTGCCAGGGCCATCACGCGGTAGACGGCGTGGGCCAACTTGGTGTAGGGCAGCGTCAGCATGAGCACCAGGACGACCACTAGGTGGACGAAATAGACGGGGTAGGCGAGGGCTCTCACGTTGCCGGCACGCATCGCCTCGGTGGCAGCGCCGGTAATACCAGCCAGGAAAACATTGGACAGGAACGCCCAATCGAAAAAGCCAACCCGTTCCCCGCGCCTCGCGTCGGCGGCTCGCAACCAGAGGAAGTAAGAACTACCGCCAATAAGCAACGCTGCGAAAACATTTGCCAGGACCTTGAGGGGGTTGCCCATCGAAAGGGGGTAGCGCTTGCCTAGCACGACGAGGACGGTCATGGCCGCCGAGGCAAGCAACAGGCCAGCGACGGCGACCATGATCGCCCGATGCGCCCAGAGCCGCAGCGGGTGGTCCTGGCACCCGGAAAGCTTGTGCTGAGCCAGCGCTTCGGGAGCCGCCTTGCTCATCGCCGACCAGACCAGGGCGGGCCGGAGGGACCTCAGAGGCGCCCCGTACCAGCCCTTCCAGGCCCGCGATGCTCCCACCGCCATCGCTGCCAAGGGGAGCACGGAAAGGCAGGAGAAGACTGGGATGAGCACCGGGTTGGGCAACATGCCGGCGTAATCGAGAGGGCCTGGCCCGGGAGCGAACGAGCCTCCGGCGGCCACAAGGACGGCAACGAGGGCCAATACAGCCCCGCATACCCCGAGGAACGGCCACGGGGCGCTGACGGCGCGTCTCAGCCTGGTCGGGTACGCGAATGTCTCGATGGCAAGCTGCCTGAGCCGGCGCATGATGACATCCGGCTTGGCTCCCGAGGGGCACTTCGCTGTGCAGTCTGCACAGGCGTAGCACTTCCAGATCTCTGGGTCGAGGGCGGCGCGCTCTTCCAGGCCGAGGCGGACAAGGGTCAGCTGGCGCCGTGGGAACAAGTCGTCGTCGCTGGCCAGGTCGCAGGTCGCAGTACATGCGCCGCACTGCAAGCATGCCTCGAGGTTGCGCATGACTGGAGCGTGGCGCTCGAGGAACGGGCCGCGCCCGGGTGCCGCAAGGTCGAACGAGCAGTCACGCAAGACGGTTGTCCGTTTCCCCTGCAAGCGGAAGCCGTAATCGGGGACGGGCGTTGCCCGACGGCCGGGCTTGTGACGGCGCCGGGAGGCGGGAAGCGCCTCAGTGGTCCGGGAGCTCACGGGACGACCGTAACCTCCCAGACCAAGCTAGTCAAGTAAAACTATAGATAAAGTAGAAACTATAGTCTACCTAAGAGCAGGTGTTAGATCTCCCAGTCGAGGCCGATGTCGAGAGCAGGCGCGGAGTGCGTGAGCGCCCCTACGGCTATGTAGTCAACGCCGCACTCCGCCACGGCCCGGATGTTCCCCAATTGGATCCCTCCCGAAGCCTCGGTCCTTGCCCCAGCTGCCCGCGCTCGCGCGACGGCGGTGACCAGGTCTTGCCGAGGCATGTTGTCCAGGAGCACGAGCTCGGCACCGCCAGCCAAAGCTTCGTCGAGCTCCCGAAGGTTGTCGACCTCGACCTCGACTAGGAAGGGGACGCGGGAAGCAGGGCCAGCCGAGCGGCGCGCAGCCTCCAGGGCCGCCTTCACGCTGCCCATCGCGGCCACATGGTTGTCCTTCACCAAGACGCCATCCGAAAGGCTCATCCGGTGATTGGAGCCGCCGCCACAGCGCACGGCGTACTTCTCGAGCGACCTGAGCCCAGGGAGGGTCTTGCGCGTATCACGGACTACCGCCCCGGTCCCGGCGACTGCCTTCACCATGGCAGCAGTTGCGGTCGCCACCCCCGAAAGATGCCCGACCAAGTTGAGGAGCGCCCGCTCCCCGGCGAGGAGGGTGTCGGCCGGTCCCTCCAGCACAGCGAGGACCTCCTCACGCTCGACCGGGCTTGCGTCGGCGGAACTGAGGCGAGCCCTTGCCGAGCCCGACCCGAGGCGGTTGGCAACCCGATCGAGCAGGAGCTGGGCAGCGACGAGACCCGAGAGCGTGCCTGCTTGGCGCGGTACCAGCCGTGCTCGCGCCGGCTTGGGCCCTATGGCGGCACCGGTCAGGTCCCCGGAGGGGAGGTCCTCGTCCAGGGCGCTCTCGATCACTCTCCTGATGTCGTCCCAGGGCGGGCCGAGCCCGGTGGACGAGCTCACAAGCCCCTGGGCAAGCTCAACGAGCCTGCGCCGGTGTTGCAGCCTGGGCCGCGTAGGCGGGGCTCGCGCCGAGGGCCTGGGCGACCCCAACGGCCTCCACAGGTAGGTCCCCAACCGCCAGCTCGTTGCCCGGCAAGAGCTGCAGCACTTGCCTCCTCAGCCACTGCCTGCGCGGCTCTGGGTAATCCGACCTCCAATGGGCGCCCCGAGACTCTTGCCTGCGCAGCGCCAACGCGGCGACGCCCTGAGCTACCAGGCGCATGTTCGCGACCTCGGCGACCTCGGGCCGGTAGGCGGGATCCGGCGACGTCAGTGAAGATGAGCGCAGGCGCGACTCCAACGCTGCGAGCATCTCCTCATCGCGCATAACCCCGGCGCCAGCCTCCATAGCCGCTCTCAAACAGCGACGGTCGAGCGGCTCCCCCCCGGCGCGATGGCGCTCTTGAAACGCCAGGATCTCCTTAATGGGAACAGACGAGCGTGGCGCGACAGGCCCATCCTCCTCCACGAGCGCGGCGCCGGCGCGCCGGCCGATGACCGCGCCCTCCAGGAGCGAGTTGGAAGCGAGCCTGTTGGCCCCGTGGAGCCCGCTCGAAGCGACCTCTCCGACGGCCATGAGCCCCTCGATCGTGGTGCGGCCATCGGCGTCTGTCAGTGCCCCACCCATCGTGTAGTGCGCAGTCGGAGACACCGGCACCCACTGCAGCGACGGGTCAAGACCGCTGGCCCGGCACGCCCCCACGAAAGTCGGGAAACGAGCTTGCAGCTGCTCTTTCCCGAGCGCCGTCGCATCCAGGTAACAGTGGTCCGCACCGAGCTCGGCCATGCGGCGGGCCATGCCCCGGCTTACGACGTCACGGGGAGCTAGGTCGCCGACACCGTTACTTGTCACCCGGTTCAAGTACTCGCCGTTCGCGTCCCGCAGTCTCGCCCCGGCGCCCCGGAGCGCCTCTGAAGCAAGGGGCCGGGGGTCGTGGCCAAGCAACATGCCGGTCGGGTGGAACTGGACGAACTCGAGGTCGGCCACCTGGGCGCCCGCCCTCAGGGCAGCCGCAACACCGTCCCCCGTACCGGCCGCCGAGCTAGTCGTGCTCGCCCACAGCTGACCGTAGCCCCCGGTCGCAAGGACGGTGTTCTTGGCTCGCAACGTCCGGAGCACCCCGGTCTTGCTGTCCCAGATGAGCGCCCCGACAACGCGCTCTCCATCGGGCGCGACCAACAAGTCAGCCAGGAAACACCCCATCATGAGCGGGATCCTTCTTTGTTCGGCTGCTCGCCAAAGAGCCTGGCTGACCTCGGCGCCCGTGGCGTCGCCGCGCGCATGGACGACGCGTGCCGCGCTGTGGCCTCCCTCTTTCGCGAGAGCTCCGACGTCGAAATTGACCCCAAGGTTCGCAAGCCTTTCCACGGCTCGAGCGGCCTCGGCGGTCACCTCCACGGCGACCTCTCGGTCGCCGAGACCCGCGGCCGCTGCAACGGTGTCCGAGGCGTGGGCCACGGCGTCGTCACCTGGCCCGATGGCGGCCGCAATACCTCCTTGCGCAAGAGCCGTGCTCCCGCCAGGACGGGGCTCTTTGGCGAGCACGACGACGTCGCGCTCGCCTGCCAGTTCGAGGGCGACTGAAAGCCCAGCAATCCCCGAACCGATGATGAGGACATCAATGAGCTCGTGGTGAGCGTTCAAATCACTCACCCCCGCCCGGCGAGCCGATAGCGATCATGCGCTCGACGGAGCTGCGCGCCCGGTCCGCAATTGTCCCGTCCACCTCGACCGCATAGACACCGTCTCTCAAGCAACGCAGGAGCGCAGCAGGCGTGGTCATTTTCATGTACCGGCACTCGGCTCTGGGCGACACAGCCTCGAACGTGGCCCTCGGGTTTACGTTACGGAGCTGGTGCAGGATGCCGGTTTCGGTCGCCACGAGCGCATGGCCGTCGCCGATCGCCCGAGCCGCGTCGACCATCCCTGACGTCGAGAGCACGTGCGTCCGTCCTTCCGGAAAATCTCCCATGTCAGCCATCCAAAGCGCGCTCGTTGTACACCCGCACTCCGGGTGGATGAAGAGCTCGGACCGGGGGTTGCCGGCAACCTTTTCGCGGAGCTGCTCGGGCGAGATCGCCGCGTGCACGTGGCACTCCCCCATCCAGATGTCAAACTTGCGCCCCGTACGGCGAGCAACGTGCTGGCCCAGGAACATATCGGGGAGGAACAGCAGGTCGTCGCCGTCGGGCAGCGACTCCACCACCTCAACCGCATTGGACGAGGTACAGCAGATATCGGATTCGGCTTTCACAGCCGCAGAAGTATTGACATAAGCCACGACTCGGCCACCCGGGTGCTGCTCGCGCCATTTGCGGACATCTTCTGCATTGATTGTCTCGGCTAAAGAACACCCCGCCCGTAAGTCGGGAAGCAGGACGGTGCGCTCGGGTGCGAGAATTTTTGCGGTTTCGGCCATGAAATGCACTCCGCAAAACACGATGGTGCCGGCGTCGCCACGAGCGGCCAGCCTCGACAAAGCGAGCGAATCACCTACGTAGTCGGCGACATCCTGGATCCAGGGGAGCTGGTAGTTGTGCGCGAGGAGGACTGCGTTGCGCTCCCGAGCCAACCGGCGTACTTCGGCCGCCCACTCGTCGAAGCCCCGTTGCTCAGTACTTATACTCTCAATGAGCATATCCTCACTATAGCGCACAAGTACACCAATTGCGTTAAGCCGAGGGGCGACCAGCCGAGTGATCACGGGCCTCCCAGGCGCCGCAGGCCCATCCCTGGAGCGGGACGTTCCCGCAACACCTCTCGCCGGAACCTGTACACCTCGGCCGGCCGCCCACCCGTGCGCAGCTCCGTCTCACCCGTCGGTTCCACCAAGTTCGCGGTGGCCACGAGCCGTCGGAAATTCTGCTTGTGGAGCACTTGTCCTGCGAGCGCCTCGACCACTTGCTGAAGGACGGAAAGGGTAAATGTTTCGGGCAATACTTCGAAGACCACGGGCCGGTAGGCGAGCTTCCCTCGCAGCCGCTCCAGGGCGGCAGCAGCAATCCGGCGGTGGTCGAGCGCAAGGGGAGCCCCGAGGCCAGCCCCGGGGGGCCCGGCAGGCCCGGCCGCCCCGGCACCCCTCGCCTCTGCTACCAGCTTCAGCTCGTACAGCAGCTCATAGCGGTCGAGCACCCGCACCGGGTCCCAAAGGGCGTGCCCGATCCCAAAGGTGAGCTCGGCCCGCTCGGTCCGCGTCGCCACGTGCTCGGGGGCGGAGCTCTTCAACCACCGCTGGAGCGCCGGCCCGACCACCGCGTCAAGGACATCTGGCCTCCCCCCGCGCCAGTCCTCCCATGGGAACAGGTCGTAGTAGCTCCGCCAGTGCGGGCTCCCCGGCCCCCGTACCACTTGGTGCCGAGCGAGCGCGAGGTAGGCGACCGCTACCGAGCGCCCGCCCGGTACCCGCTCACGGTCGCCGAAGGTGTAGAGCTGTTCGAAATAGCGCACAGGGAGGCCAAGCTCGCTGCTCACGAGGCGCCTTACCGCTTGCTCGAGCGTCCGGTCGACTGCGTCGTCGAGCTGGCCCGTCGGCAGCCCCTCTGCTGGGAGCCCAACGGCCCCCGCACGGCCTCTCTGGACGGTCAAAAGCCGAGGAGTCGTCCCGTCGACCGAAATGATGACCGCGTTGAGCGCAACTTGCGCCTTGCTGCGGGCGCTCGTCGCGGCCACCGCGTGACCCCGGTCGCGCCTTACCTGGCGGCGGCAGCGGCAGGCGCTTGGAGCGGGTGCGGCATGCAGAGATCGTCGTACTCTGCGATCGTCAGCTGCTCTTTTGGCACCGAGCACGCCGGGCAACCCGGGTCCCGGTTGAGCCGGAAGGTGCGGAAGACCCCCTCGAGCGCGTCGTAGGCAAGAAGCCGGCCGACCAGGGGTTCGCCGATCCCGAGGAGGACCTTTATTGCCTCTATCGCCTGCACCGAACCGATGATGCCGGGAAGTACCCCGAGCACGCCCGCCTCGGCGCACGAGGGGGCAAGCTCGGGCGGGGGCGGCTCGGGGACCTGGCAGCGGTAGCAAGGCCCAACGTGCGGGAGGTAGACGCTGACTTGCCCCTCGAAGCGGAAGATCGAGCCGTGCACGACAGGGACGTCGAGCTTGAGCGAGGCATCATTTACGAGGTACCGAGTCGGGAAATTGTCGGTCCCGTCAACGATCAAGTCGTAGCCCGAGAGGATGCCGACTATGTTGTCAGCCCCGAGCCGGACGTCGTAAGTCACGACATTGACATCGGGGTTCAGGCTGGTGATCGTCTTTTTCGCAGAGTCGACCTTGCGCTCTCCAACCCGGTCCATGTTGTGGAGGATCTGGCGCTGCAAATTGGACGCGTCCACGACGTCCATGTCCACCACCCCGAGTGTGCCCACGCCTGCAGCCGCCAAGTAAAGCGCAGCGGGCGAACCGAGCCCGCCGGCACCGAGGAGGAGGACCTTGGAACGCAGCAGCTTCACCTGGCCCTCCACATCTATTTCGGGCAGCAGTAGGTGGCGCTGGTAGCGGTTACGCTGCTCAGGGGTCAGGACTGCGGGGTTTTCCCAGGGAAGGCCCTCGTCCTTCCAGCGGTTGAAGCCCCCGACCATGCTGACGACGTGGCTGTACCCGAGCTGCGCAAGGGTATCGGCAGCAAAGGCGCTGCGCGTGCCACCGGCGCAGTAAACCACGATCGGCGTAGTGCGCTCGGGCACCCTTGCGGCAACCTGCATCTCGAGGAAGCCCCGAGGGATGTGGACCGCGCCCTTGAGGGCGCCCTGCTCGTACTCGTCGGGCTCGCGGACGTCGAGCGCCACCGCACCCTCAGCCCGCAAGTGCTCAGCCGCCTCTGCCGGCAGGACCTCAGCAACACGCGAACGCACGCTCGACAACAGCTCTCGGAAGGTTGGCATGCTTTCTAAAACCCTACCAGGCTGGTCGGCATTCCCCTCCTTTCGGGCCCTTGGCTCCTTTCGTGCCTCCCAGCTCCTTTCGTGCCGCACCCCCGGTAAGGCTAGTTTGCAGCGACGTGGAGCTAGACGGCGCCATCCTGCGCAGGCGAATGTGCCGCAGCTTTTTACCTGGGCCAGTGGGCGCAGACGCGCTCGAGCACGCGCTGTTCTTGGCCACGCACGCTCCTTCGGCCGGCAATTCGCAGGGATGGGCCTTCCTCGTCCTCGAGGGCGAGGACACCTCCCTCTTCTGGGGCCAGCAGGCAGATCCGGGCTGGCTGGCGCACCCGAGCCACCCGGGCCTTCTCAATGCCGCAGTGGTTGTGCTCCCCCTGGCGAGCCGAGCCTGCTACCTCGAGCGTTACTCAGAACCCGACAAGGCCGCCCCCGAGCGCGTCGAGCAATGGCAGGTGCCGTACTGGTTGGTGGATACGGCCTTCGCGACAATGCTGTTCCTCCTCGGGCTCGCCCAGGAAGGCCTGGGGGCGCTCTTTTTCGCTTTGCGAAAACCCGCCACGCCCCTCCTCGCCGAGCTAGGCGTGCCCGAAGACTGGCAGCCGATCGGGGCCATCGCTGTCGGCTACCCGGGCACCGGCGACAGGCCTTCGCTCTCCGCCGGGCGTCCTCGCAAGTCCGTTGACGACGTGGTCCACCGAGGACGCTGGTAAGGCACGGTGCGGCCCCCGCTCCCGGACGAGCTGTGAGGCGAGCAGGCCGAGGCGAGCTCGAAAGTGCAGCAGTGGTGGGCCTCGCCGTGCTGGCGAGCCTCATTTGTTACGTAGCGGGCTGGAGAGGTACCGACTGGGCGGCGCAGCTTTACCGGACTTCGGAGGTCTCCCGCTTCGGCTTGGTGGTCTGGGACCCGGGTTGGTACGGCGGCACGTTCCCGCTCAACTACAGCCTCCTGCTGCCGCTCGTCGGGGCCTACATCGGCTTGTGGCCACTCGCCGTTGCCTCGGCAGGCGCCGCTTCGCTCTGTTTTCACCGGTTGCTCCGGCCCTTTGCCCCGGCGCGGAGGCACGCCTTTGCGGTCAGCCTCTATTTCGCGGCCACAACGCTTGTCCCACTTGCCATCGGCCAGCTGCCATCCCTGCTCGGAGAGGCATTTGCGCTCGCCTGCCTCCTCTGCCTGTCCAAGGCGGCCAACCCCGCCCCGGGGCCGCGCGTTCGGGGCCGGGGCCAACGAAAGGGAGCTCGCGCTCTCCTTCTTGCCGGCGGGGGTGCGCTCGGGTTGGCGGCCGCGCTCAGCGCCCCATTGGCTGGTGCGTTCCTGGCGCTGAGCTTGTGCGCGTGGGCCCTGGGCAGCTGCCGAACGGCTCGGGACATCTGGCGGCCAGAAGCTGGGGCCGTGGCGAAGGTCGTCACAGCGATCGCGGTGCTCCTCGCGAGCGCTGCCCTCCCGGTCGTCTTCTACGCCCCTGGCTCCTTCCCCTCCCAGAGTGGCGACCTGGCCGTCCTCCTTGCCATCTGCGCCTTCTGCGCGGCACCCTGGGCAAGCCGGCCCGTGAGGGCGGGGGCCGCTTTCTACGCGGCGACGAGCATTGTCTTGTTTGCCGTTCCCAACCAGGTCGGGGACAACGATATTCGCTTTGGCGCGTACATCGGGGTTCCCGTGGTCCTTTACTACCTGCCATCAGCCCGTTCATGGCTGGCTACGCGGCTCGGGCGGCGAGCCGGCCCTGGCTGGGCCACCGCGGGCGCAGCGGCAGTGGCCGCGGCGGGATTGGCCCTCTGGAGCTGGGCCCCTCTTGCCGAGACCTTTTCGGGGGCGGCTGACGGTCGCTCGAGCGTGGCTGCCTTTTACCAGCCGCTTATCAAGGAGCTCACCTCCCTCTCTGGCGGAGGGCCTGTCAGGGTAGAAGTAACTCCCACGGCGCACCACTGGGAATCGGCGTACTTGGCAGGGGAGTTCCCCCTCGCGAGGGGTTGGGAACGGCAGCTGGACCGCGCCTATGACCAGCTCTTTTACGGACGGCGCCCACTGAGCCCTGGCGCCTACCGCTCCTGGCTGGACGAAAACGCGGTCTCCTACGTGGCTCTCCCCAAGGCTCCCTTGGATTTCGCCGCGACGCAAGAGGCGTCACTACTTCGTTCGCGTGCGGTCCCCGGGCTAAGGCTGGTCTGGAGCACGCCCGATTGGTCTGTGTGGGAAGTCCTCGACGCGAGCCCGTTGGCGAGCGGGCCGGCGACCCTCACTTCGTTGCGGCCCGGTTCCGTCACGCTGCACTTTGCCCTCCGAGGCGCGAGCGTGGTGAAGGTACGCTGGTCACCCAAGTGGTCCTTGCCGCCGGCCGTTACCCGGTGGGTGTGCCTGAGCCCGGCAGCGGGCGGATGGACCGAGGTAACGTCAAAAGCCCAGGGGGTTGTCGAGCTGACCATATCGGTTCTCGCGCCGCGTCATGGCGACTGCACCTCGGCATCTCTTCGCGTGGCGCGTCCACCCTCGGCGGGCGCCCTCGGCCTACGATTCGAGAAGAACGGCCGATGAGCAATGTCTGACCGCCCCCTGCGGGAACGTGCACTCCCCGATCTCCAGGCCGAACGCGCCATTACGACCGAGATCCCCGGACGTGGCCCGGGGGAAGACCGCGCGAGGCAACGCGCTGCGAGGCGCCTCGGGCGGCCCTTCGACCGCCAAAGTCCCTTCGTCGTCGGCTTTGTCGCCGCACTGGGTGTCCTCATCGCTGTCGCAATCGGCGCGATCATCTACTCGCTCCGCAACACCTTGGTCCTGGTGTTCTTGTCGCTTTTTCTCGCGGTCGGCCTGGAACCAATCGTCGCTTTCGGTACCAGGCACCAGCTGCGGCGTTCCCTTGCGGTGCTCCTCGTCGTCGTCGTCGCGATCGGGGTCGTGGCCGGTTTCGTGTACTCGGCAATTTCGCCCATCCAAAAAGAGATCAACCAGCTGACCAAGGCTGTCCCCAAATGGCGCAGCGAAATAGCCTCTGGCAAGGGCACGATCGGCCACCTCGCAAAGGAGCTGCACCTCAGTTACTACATCAGCGGCTCGGGGACGGGCACGGTCACAAAGGACATCGCCTCTGGCGCCCTCGGCGCGGGGAAGGAGGTCCTCTCCGCCGTCAGCTCCTTGTTGATCGTGATCGTGCTCACTGTTTATTTCCTCGCCGCATTGCCCTCGATCACGCGCTTTTTTGTCCATTTCGTCCCTCGGAGCCGCCGCGACCGCTTCGCTCTCATTTTGGACGACGTGTTGGCGGGCGTAGGCGGCTTCCTGCTTGGCAACTTCCTGACCTCGATCGTGGCGGGCCTCGGCACGTTCGCGTGGGCTGCGGCCTGGGGGATCCCTTACGCGATCTTGCTTGCGATCCTCGTGGCGATATTCGACCTGATACCGGTAGTGGGGTCGACGGTCGCCGGGATAATCGTGAGCCTCGTGGCGCTTTCTGTTTCCCTGCCGACAGCAATAGCAACGGCGGTGTTTTACGTGGTCTACCGGGTGCTTGAGGACTATTTCCTGGTCCCGCGCGTCATGCGCCAAACAGTGAACGTCTCGCCGGTCGTCACGGTGCTCGCGGTCCTAATTGGCGGGGCACTGTTGGGCATAATCGGTGCGCTCGTCGCGATCCCGATCGCTGCAGGTATCAAGCTGGTCCTCGAGCAGAGCGTCTTCCCCCGTATGGACAACAACTGAGCTGACAACTGGTATAAATGCAGCTCTCGTTCAAGGAAATGATGCGGCTCGAGGCCCACGGCCCCGACACCTTCGTTGGAACTGGCCCGACTTACCCCTGGGGCGGCCTTTATGGCGGACAGGTCGTCGCCCAAGCTCTCATTGCGGCTGCGAAGACAGTCAAGCCCGCGTACCTGCCGCACTCGCTGCACGCCAACTTCTTGAGGATGGGCGACGCCGAAGAACCCGTCCGCTACGAAGTCGAGCGGCTGCGCGACGGGCGGAGCTTTTTTGCCCGTCAGGTCGTCGCACGCCAGTCGACAGGGGCCATTTTGAACATGTCCTCCGTCTTCCGGCTCGCGACGACGACAATGGACGTGCAGCTCGCTGTGGCGCCAAAGGTCCCAGGCCCGGGCGAGGCAAAGGACGCCAGCTGGAGCCGGTTGTTCGAGCTGAGGCAAGTCGGGTGCCGAGAGCTCCCGCTGCCGGGCAAGGCCGGCGATGACCAACGCTGTGCTTGCAGCTGGCTCAAGATCTCCGAGCCGCTCGAGGAGGGGGCTACTACGCACGCGGCCGCGCTCGCTTACACCTCTGATAGCGGACCTGCCCGGCTGGTAGCGGCCGTCCACGAAGAGGCATGCAACCCCGCTTCGCCCTGGCGGCCTCTCAGCCTCGACCATGCGATCTGGTTCCACCGGCAGTTCAGGGCAGACGAGTGGCTGCTCCTGCAAGCCTTCACTGGTTCGGTGCGCGACTCGAGCGGGCTCGCTACCGGTCGGATCTTTTCCCAAGACGGCGCTCTCGTCGCCAGCATCGCGCAGGACGTGCTCTTGCGCCGGCCCCACAATGGGTAAGCGGCTGCTGGCGTGCCGCCGTGCCCGCATGAGTGCCCTGATCACACTAGCTGGCCCTGTGGCGGGCTCTTTTTCCCTCGTGGGCTGCTCTACAGACCCTGCACTGAGCGGTGGCGCTGCGGTAACCACCGTTGGGTCGCCCCACTCGGCGACCATCGAAGTGGAGCAGGTCCCGGGCCTGGGTAAGATCCTCGCGACCGGTCCTGGATTGGCCCTGTACATGCTGACAGCCGACGCGCGGGACGCTACCAGCTGCTTTGGCGCCTGCGCGAGTGTCTGGCCCCCTCTCCTCAGCCTGAACGGCCTGAGGACAGGTGCCGGCGTTACCAAGTCGGCGCTGTCGACCTTCGAACGCCCCGGTGGCGCCAGGCAGGTCGCCTACATGGGGCACCCCCTTTACACGTTCCAGGAGGACACGCAGCCGGGTACAGCCCGAGGCGAGGGTGTTGAGACCTACGGCGGCACCTGGTGGGTGCTGGCGCCTGACGGCCAGCCCGTTACGGCCGCCGCGGCACGGAGCTGACGACTTGGCGGGCCCGGGTAAATTGGCCGCATGGACGCCTCCCTCGAGGTAGCCGCAAGCCCGGTAGCGGCTGCGGACCGTTTCACCCGCAGACCTGCAGACCGTTTCGCCCGCAAGCTCCTGCGCGTAAGGACGCCCGAGGACGGCCAGCCCGAGGTGCACAACATCTTCAGCTCCTCGATCGCCCTCTCGGCGACGCGTTGCCTCCTGAGCTACATAGTCCTCCCCGTCCTCGCTCCTTGGCTCGGGACGCTCCCCCTGGTCGGGCCGGCGATCGGCGTCCCCGTCGGGATCCTTGCTCTCGTGTTCGACGTCCGAGCCATCAGACGGTTTTTCCAAGCCGACCACCGCTGGCGCTGGGTCGCCGCTGCGCTTTACGTCGTAGTTATGGCCATGGTGACCGCCCTCGTCGCCAGGGATATCGTCCAACTGGCGTAGCTCTCCAACCTTGCGGGACTTTGTCCCTTTCTTGCCCGGCGGCTCGACGTCTGGCTCAGAGCTGTCCGGCTCCCGCCGATGCAGAGCATCAAGGAGGCTCGATGAAGCTCACAGTCCCAGCCATCCGGCCACCGGCGCCGCGCTCGCAACGGGAGGAGATCTCTCAGCAGACCCTGCAGCTGCTCGCTGAGATCGACGCTGTGCTGGCCGCTGCCGAAGCCGCCGCCGGAACCAGGCCGGCACCCGCCGAGGCGCCTTGAAGCCTCAGCTCTCGTAGCCCGGGACGGGGCTGAGCCCTTTTACGCCGTTCAGCTGAGGGAGCACAGCTTCGGGGGCGTCGGCGTAGACGTCGACCAGAACCGCTCCCGAACGGTAACGGCTAAGCAACGCGTCCGGCGAGGTATGGCTTTCGGCGCCCTCGGCTCCGCTGACAGTTGGGTAAAGCTCGACCGCAACCATGGCGACGGTGTCGCCGCAGCCACCTTGCCACCAGAAGAGCTGGTCATAAGCTCCATAAACGTTCCCCTGGTGACTATCTTCCCAGCAACCGCCCGTGAGGGCCGCCTCGACCGCTGAGACCGTAGCCCGCAGCCCTGGCGGCGACACCTTGGGGGGCGTGTTAGCCGGGGGTAGGTAACTGACCGTCGGCGTCGGGGAGCCGGAGATGTTCCCCGGGCCCGTGGTCGGAGACACCCAGATGCCGGCGGCAGGATGAGTAGCCGCATTTTGCCCGCCCGCAGCCACGGAGGCCCCACAACCCGCCAACGCGAGCGAGATGGCAGCAGCCGAGGCCAAGGGGGGGAGAGCTCTGTTCCTCATGACGGCCAAAAGACTACTTCAGCCTTTAGGTTGCCCTGAACTCCGCCCGCTCCCGCCCTGCGAGCTCCGCCCGCTCCCGCCCAGCGAGCTCCGCCCGCGCTGTTAAGCCAGTCACCTGGGCGGCCGGAGGAGAGGTCGTAAATGTCTGAGCGCTCAGTCTCAGGGCCTGGCCGGAGGTGCCAATGCTCCCATACCTGGCAGGTTGCGCACGAGCGTAAAGCAGACGAGCACGGCCAGTACCCAGATGGTCACGGCGCGCCCCTGCGGGGCACGCAACTGCCACCAACCCGTCGCCCGCCCGAGCCAAGCGAGCCAAGTCCAGGCCGCGACCGCGACCATGGTGGGGAAAAGCGCGTTCGCGTGCATCATCAGCCGCCAATCCCCGTGCATGAAGGCCCAAGCTGCGCGGGTCCCGCCACAAAAGGGGCACCACAGGCCGGTAAGCGCGTGGAACAGGCACGGTGGGCTCAGGTGGTGCTTGAAAGGGTCAGCAAGAGCTACGACGCCCGCCGCGAAGGCGGCCCCGGCAGCAGCGGCGACCGGGCCCACCATACCTTGGCGCCCTCTTTCAAAGTTTGCTCGAGCAGCCGAGGCAACCTGCATTGCGCCTCTAGTGCCCAGCGTCAGGCCGCTTTGGGCGTAATGCTGAAACCCTCAGCCGGGACCTTTACTACAAGCGTCCCCATGATCTTGTCAGCCAGGGTTTGGCGTTGCGCGTCCCAGAGCGGGAAGAGCCAACCGACGTAGCAAATGATGCTGTCGACGATGTGCACAAAAGCTCGCGCAATACCCATGCCAGCCCCGATGGCTTGGCCCGTGCTCTTGCTGACGCACTTGAGGCCGATGACCCTCATACCGGGGGTCGACCCGAACTGGCCAACCTGCATACCGAAGTAGACGAAGACCGCCAATGAATAGATCCACCCAACCAGCAGGAAAAGGACATAAATAACATCGACATTTATCGCGGCCCCGAACACCCAGAGGACTACGAGCGGGCCCCAGCCGACAACCCAATCGATAAGGAGGCCAAGAGCTCGCTGCGGCCAATCGGCGAGCGTCCCTGGTACGCCAGGCGTCATGCTGGCGGCGCCACCGAATTGCCCGAAAGGGGCCTGGCCGGCCTGTTGCCCGTACATTGGTTGCCCATATGGTTGTTGCCCATATGGTTGTTGCCCATATGGTTGCTGGCCGTAGGGCTGCTGGCCGTAAGGGGGCGGAGGAGGAGGAGGCGGGCTCGGCGCCCCAGCCCACCCGCCTTGCTGACCACTCGGTGGCTGGTCGCCGGGTGCGTTGGGAGGAAGATTGCTCACGTTAGACCTTTCGCTAGGGCTTCGACCGGTAGTATTGCAGGTCGGCACCGGCATTGGTAGGGGTTCGTCCCCTGCCGGCAAAAAAGGTTTGCTTTCGCGCTGATGGCGTCGTTGCTCTCGCGACTAGAGGCGGGCTCGGGACGACGAGACGACCCAGACGCCGTGCTGTCCGTATTTACCGATTGGTCTGCAAGCCGCGGCATCCGCCTTTACCCGGCACAAGAAGAGGCGCTATTCGCGCTGCTCGCCGGCGACAACGTCATAGTGGGCACGCCCACGGGCTCGGGTAAAAGCCTTGTCGCGTTAGGTGCGCACCTCGCGAGCATCGCCGGTGGCCGGCGCTCGTGGTACACCGCGCCGATCAAAGCACTCGTCTCGGAAAAGTTCTTCGACCTCTGTGACGCGCTCGGCCCAGAAAATGTCGGCATGCTCACCGGGGATGCTTCCCTGAACGCGGCCGCCCCGGTTATTTGCTGCACCGCCGAAGTCTTGGCGAACCTGGCACTGCGCGAGGGCAAAATTGCCCCAGTCGACCAAGTGGTCATGGACGAGTTCCATTTTTATAGCGACCCCGAACGAGGTTGGGCTTGGCAAGTGCCGCTCATTGAGTTGCGGGGAGCGCAATTTGTCCTCATGTCCGCGACGCTGGGCGACGTTTCCCGCTTTGCGAAAGACCTGAAGCGCCGTACCGGTCGCCCGACAACTGTGGTCACCTCGACAGAACGGCCCGTCCCTTTGAGCTACAGGTATGCCCGCACCCTCGTTCACGACACTATCGAAGGGCTTATCTCGGAAGATTTGGCACCAATTTATGCAGTTCATTTCACACAAAAGGCAGCGGTCGAGAGGGCGCAGGCGCTCACCAGCGCCGGCGTGTCTTCGAGAGAAGAGCGCGATGCAATATCGCGAGCGATCGCTGGGTTTCGCTTTGGCCCCGGGTTTGGGCAGGTGCTCTCTCGCGTCTTGCGTCACGGGGTGGGCACCCACCACGCCGGCATGCTGCCCAAGTACCGCAGGCTCGTGGAGAGGCTCTGCCAAAAGGGCCTTCTGAAAGTCATTTGCGGGACGGACACGCTCGGGGTCGGCATCAACGTCCCCATCAGGACCGTGCTTTTCACCGCCCTTTCCAAGTACGACGGCAGCCACAGCCGGCTGCTGAGCGCTCGCGAGTTTCACCAAATGGCGGGGAGGGCAGGGCGTGCCGGCTTTGACCCAGCAGGCACTGTCGTAGCCCAAGCACCTGAGCACGTCAGCCAAAACCAGCGGGCGCTCGAGCGCGCTCGCGGCGACGCCGCCAAGCTCCGCAAGGTGGTCAAGGCAAAGCCACCAAAAGGTTTTGTCAACTGGGACGAAGGCACTTTCAACCGGCTCGTTGCGGCGCCACCTGAGCCGTTGACATCGAGCTTCAGGGTCACCAATGCGATGCTTTTGCAGGTCCTTGACCGCCCCGGCGACGGTTGCTCCGACATGAAGCGACTTTTGCTCGACAATGACGAGCCCCGCCCGGCGCAGCGCCGCCACATCCGCAGCGCGATCGCCATCTACCGCAGCCTGCTTGCCGCCGGGGTCCTCGAACGCCTTCCCGAACCGGACCTGAGCGGGCGCCAGGTCCGCCTTACGGTGGAGCTTCAAGAGGATTTCGCGCTCAACCAACCGCTTTCGCCCTTCATCCTCGAAGCGCTCCCCAAGCTCGGCCCAAGCCCTGAGAGCGCGCTCGGTTCGCCGGCCGAGCCAAGTTCCTGGGACGCGGAGAACCCCGACGAGTGGGCGCTGAACGCCATTTCCGTCGTCGAGTGCACCCTCGAAGACCCTTGGCCGGTACTCAACGCGCAATTGGACCGGCTCAAGGCAGAAACACTCGCAAGACTGAAGGAAGAGGGGATGGAGTACGAGCAGCGAATGGAGGTGCTCGGGGACCTCGAGCCGCCCAAACCCCTCGCTCGCTTTCTCTACGAGGCCTTCGACGAGTACCGCCTCGCTCACCCGTGGGCACGCGACTACGACGTGCACCCCAAATCTGTCTTACGCGACATGTACGAGCGCGCCATGGGCTTCAGCGAGTACGTGGCCTTCTATGGCATCGCACGGAGTGAGGGGCTTCTCTTGCGCTACCTGTCAGATGCTTACAAAGCCCTCGTGCAAAGCGTGCCAGAGCGCTTGAAGACACCGCTGCTCGCCGACGTGACCGATTGGCTCGGCGAGATCGTCCGCCAAGTCGACTCGAGCCTGCTCGATGAATGGCAAGTCCTCTCCCACCCCGAGCAGGTGTCCGAAGCCCTCGCCCATGGCCACAAACCGCTCCTCGAGGTGGGAGATGGGCAGCCAGCGGCGCTCACGTCCAACCTCAAGGCGTTCCGGGTGATGGTGCGCAATGCGTCGTTCCGGCGGGCAGAACTAGCCGCTCGGCGAGACTGGGCCGCGCTCGGCGAGCTCGATCAGGAAGTGGGCTGGGACGCCGAGCACTGGGAGGCCGCTTTCGTCCCATACTTCGAGGAGCACCGCTCCATAGGCGCTGGGGCTCGTGCCCGCGGGCCAGCTTTGTGGCAGTTGCGCGAGGGTGAGCGCCACTGGGAGGTGCGCCAGGTCCTCGACGACCCAGATGGCGACCACGACTGGGCACTCGTGTTGCGCGTGGACCTCGATCGCTCCGATTCGCTCGGCGAGCCTGCTCTCCAGCCCGTCTCGGTCGAACTGACCTGAGGCGGCACGAGCCCAACGGCACGCAAGCTGGGAGACGCCACTACTTGCTATCCTGCGGAGCCATGGCCATGAGACCACTGGGCCGCGACGAGGCCCTCCAGCACCTCTTCGTGCTCGCAATCGCCGCTTTCCTGATCGTGTCCCCCTTTTTCCTCGTGAACCTTTGGAAGCTGCAGTACTCGCTAGTCGGCCTCGGCATCTTCTTCGCCGTTATCGACCTCGGAGTGGCTGTCGCGCTCCGCAGGCCCCGCCCGGAGCGCTGAGCGCACCCCCAAGTCCCCGCCGCCGCAAAGCGACATGTAAAGGAGATTGTCGTGGCTCTTCCTACCAGGCCGCTAGGCAAGACCGGGATGTCCATAACCAGCGTCGGGTTCGGCGCCTGGGCAGCCGGAGGGGGAGGTTGGGCGTTCAGCTGGGGGCCGCAGGATGACAAGGACTCGATCGCGGCCATCCGGTTTGCCGTTGAGTCCGGGGTCAACTGGGTCGACACTGCGGGGATCTACGGCCTAGGCCATTCCGAGGAAGTCGTCGGCATGGCGATGAAGGACATACCTGAGGCTGACCGCCCCTATATCTTCACCAAGTGCGGCCTGGTATGGGACGCCGCTAACCCGTACGTCCCAGCGCGCCGGGCCGGGGCAGCGGAGAGCATCCGTTCGGACTGCGAAGCCTCGCTCCGGCGCTTGGGTGTGGAGGCCATCGACCTGCTCCAGATGCATTGGCCCGCCGAGGACGGGGCGCGCCTGGACGACTACTGGGCCGCCCTGCTAGGGCTCAAAGAGGAAGGAAAGATCCGCGCCGCAGGCCTCAGCAACCACAATGCCGCGCAGCTCGAGCAAGCGGAAGCGCTCGGGCACGTCGACACACTTCAACCGCCTTTTTCAGCAGTCCGCCGCCTCAACGCGCCCGAGATCGCGTGGTGCGCCGCCCATTCGACCGGTGTCATCGTCTACAGCCCGATGCAAGCGGGGCTCCTCACTGGGCACTTCAGCGTGGAGCGGGTGGCGCAGCTTCACCAAGACGACTGGAGGCGCAACAACCCGGAGTTCCAAGGTGAGCGTCTAGCGGCCAACCTGGCACTTGCCGGTGCGCTCGCGCCCATCGCCGAGGAGAAGGGGACCACTCTTGCGGCTTTAGCGGTGGCTTGGGTTCTTGCGTGGCCCGGCATCACGGGCGCCATCGTGGGCGCGCGTAGCCCGAGCCAGGTCGAGGGTTGGCTCCCTGCGGCGCGCCTCGAGCTGACCAAGGCAGACCTCGATGACGTCGCCGCCGCGATCGAGTCCACCCGAGCAGGCGAGGGGCCGTTACGGCCACCAGGTTCATGAGGTGGCGCGGCTGGTCCCGCTCATGCCGGTTCAGCCACCAACGGCTCGCCTTAGCGGACCGGGAGGCCGAAGGGCACTGATGGACTGGGACGGCACCTCCTACGACCGCCTGTCAGCTCCTCAAGCACGCTGGGGCCGGGCAGTTGTGGAACGGCTCGAGCTCAGGGGCGACGAAACTGCCCTCGACGCCGGGTGCGGGACGGGCCGCGTGACCGAAGAGCTGCTGGCAAGGGTGCCCAGGGGACGGGTCATCGCGCTGGACGCCTCGCCGTCAATGCTCTCCCGGGCGCAGGAGCGCCTGGGGCCGGCAGTCACCGAGGGCCGGGTGAGCTTTGTCAGGGGGGACCTCTTGGACCTCTCCCCGGCCCTGCTCGGTGACGTTCCACCGCTCGACGCCGTGCTCTCGACTGCCACGTTCCATTGGGTGATGGACCACGACCGGCTGTTCAGCAACATTCGCTCGGTCCTGAGGGAGGGTGGCCAGCTCGTCGCGCAATGCGGCGGGAAAGGCAACATCGACGGCGTGATCGGCACCGTGCGTTCCCTCGGTGTCGAACGCGCCGGGACCTGGCTCTACGCGACGCCGGAGGACACGGCTGCCCGCTTGGCGAAAGCCGGCTTCAAAGTCCTCGAGGTGTGGTGCCATCCCGAGCTGGTCAGCTTCCCAGACCGCACTGCGTTGGCAGATTTCTTGTCGACCGTTTGCCTCCGTGAGCACCTGGGCACGATACCGGCGCCGCAGCGACGCCCCTTCGCCGAACAAGTCGCCCAAGCGATGCCGTCCCCCGTCATCGACTATGTGCGCCTCAACATGGTCGCGCGAGCGGAGTAGGCTCCGCCTCTACTTTCTATGACCCGGCTGAGTAGCTCTGTTGCCCGCGCGAGCGAAGTCCTTTCAAAAGGCGACCTTTCTGGCACTGCGGACGTCCTTCGGCTCCTCGAGCTGACGCACGAGCGCCGCCATCTCGACCTTTCCGACCTACCCCCTCAGGAACAAGCCTCGCTCGTCGAGGGCTCGTGCGAAAGGCTCCAGCCCTCAGCCGGAGCACTTGCGTCCCGAGCCAAGGAGGCCTCCCGGGCAGGGCGAAGCTTTGTGGCCAAGTTCGGCATCGACCCGACGGGAGCAGAGGTGCACCTAGGCCACGCTGTGCCGATGCTGCTCCTTAGCCGCTTCCAAAGGATGGGCCACCTGGTGGTCTTCATCGTCGGCGACGGGACGGCAAGGATCGGCGACCCAAGCGGCCGCTCAGATGAACGGCCGCACCTCTCCGACGAAGACATCGCCCGCAACATGGCGACCTACCAGGACCAGGTAGCGCCTTTTTTTGACTTCTCGAAAGCCGAGTTCCGTCACAACGGGGACTGGTTGGACGGCGTCACTCTCCCCAAATTGATAGCCGTCACGTCGCACATCCCGGTATCTATGTCCCTTCAGCGCGAGGATTTTCGCACTCGCCTCGCCGAGGGCCACCCCCTCTCGCTCGCAGAGCTTCTCTACTCGGTGGCGATGGCCCTCGATTCGGTCGAGGTCAACTGCGACCTCGAGGTAGGCGGCCTCGACCAGTACCTGAACATGCAGATGTGCCGAAAAGTAATGGAAATCTGTGGCCAAGAACCCGAGCTCGTCGCGGCTACGCCGCTTATCGAGGGCACCGATGGCACCGGCGCCAAGATGAGCAAGTCGCGCGGCAATTACGTGCCACTGACGGCCCCTCCGGGGGAGGTCTTCGGCAAGCTCATGAGCGTCCCGGACCGCCTCGTTGAGCCCTACCTCAAGGCTCTTTCCGAGTGGCAACCTGCAGAACTGGCCATAGTGGCTGGACGCCTGCACGACGGCAGCCTCCACCCGATGGACCTGAAAAGGATCATGGCAGGGGAAATAACAGCCGCGTTACACGGCCTCGACGCGGCAATGAAGGCCCGAGAGGAGTTTGCGGCCCAGTTTTCCAGCCACCGTTACGGGCAACTCGAGGACCTGCCCGAAGTCACCGATATCGCTTCGAGCGTGACCCAGGTCGTCAAGGGCCTCGGGTTCGCGGCAAGCAATGGCGAGGTCCGGCGCATCGCCGAGCAAAACGGGCTCCGGATAATCGTCGAGCCGGCCGATGGCGGGTTGCAAGAGCAGGTGCCGCTTAAACCAGACGACCTCCGCTTGGCTCTTTCTGAGCTCATTAGGGGCAGGGTTAGCGGTGCCCCGGGGGACTGCTACTTGCGCGTTGGGCGCAAGTTGGCTCGCATCCACGCGACATGGCCCCGCTCGCACCCCAGCTAGGCGCAGGTGACTAGGTTCGTTGTGATGGACATGCTGCGCTGGGACCGCCGGCCACAGCTGCACGCGCCCGTGTTGGTGGCCGCCTTCGAAGGCTGGAACGACGCTGGCAACGCCGCCTCCGAGGCCGTCGGCTACCTGTCCCGGCTGTGGCATGGGGAACCCTTTGCTGCTTTCGATTCCGAGGACTTGTTCGACTTCACCTCGTCACGCCCGCAAGTGAAGTTGGAGTCGGGGGCGACACGGCACCTCGAGTGGCCGGAACTGAAGCTCTCCAGCGCCCGATTGCCCGGCGGAGACCGCGACGTCGTGTTCCTCTCTGGCCCTGAACCGCAGCTGCGGTGGCGCAGTTTCGCCTCAGAGCTTGGGAGCGCGGCCGCGTCGCTCCAAGTGTCTACCGCCGTGCTCTTCGGCGCCCTGCTCGCCGACGTGCCCCACACGAGGCCCGTGAGGGTTACAGGAGGCTCGGCCACCGCCGAGCTTGCCTCACTGGCTGGAGTCGAGCCGTCCTATTACGAAGGCCCTACCGGGATCGTGGGCGTGGTCTCCGACACCCTGGTGCGCGCGGGTGTACCGACGGTGTCGCTTTGGGCGAGCGTGCCGCACTACGTCTCGCAAAGCACGTCGCCCAAGGCCGCTCTCGCCCTGGTCGAGCGCACCTCGCGCATCCTCGGGGCGCCAGTTGACGTCGTTGAGCTGCAGATTTCGGCAGCGGCGTACGAACGCCAGATCGATGAACTGGTCGCCTCCGACGAGGACGCCTCGTCGTACGTGAGGCGTCTCGAGGAGCAAGACGAAGAAACCCACCCGGCTGCGACGGACGCCACCTCGGCCGAAGAAGGCCCCCGCCTCTTCCCGGCTTCGGGGGAGCGGCTTGCCGCTGAGGTCGAGCGCTACTTGCGCGAACACCGACGGGAATGAGGGCCTACAGCTCTAGACATGGGCTGTAGGCACGGTCGGTAGCCAACAAGGCCTGGTTGGCCAACATCGGTAGTCTGGTGCGAGTGGCCACTTGCCAGCACGGCTTCGCACAAGACCAGTGCCTGATCTGCCAGACCCTCGGGGTGCGGCAAGGCTCGCAGGCGCCCGCCACCGGCAAGGTTGCGCGCAAGGTCGAAGGCGACAGGCGCTCGTCGCTGGTCTTGACTGAAGACGACATCGCCCATGCCCTGCCCGCGAGGCAACTGCAGCCGGATCCTCCTGCCCGCCGCCAGCGTTCGAGCGGCAAAGCGAGCGTCCTCGCCGGGCTCGTCCTGATCGTGGTGGGGGGCCTCCTCGTGTGGGTCTTTGGGGGGCTCTTCCGCCTCGCGTTCCACATCTTCGAGTACGCGGCTCTAGCCATAGTCTCTGGCTGGGTGGGCTACAGGATCGGGCAGTTCCGGGGCCGGCACGGGCGGCGGGCGGAGGGTCAGCCTTAGCCTTGGGCGTGGCAACAACAAGGCAGCAACGTGTCGCCGAGATCCCCCAAGGTCCCGAAGGCAGGCGCGACCGACTGGTCGTGCTCGCTGTCTGTTCCCTCAGCCTGTTCATGGTCACCCTCGACAACACGATCGTCAATGTGGCCTTGCCGGCTCTCCAGCGCCAGTTCCATGCCTCGCTGCCTGATCTGCAGTGGGTTGCTGACGCCTACCTGCTCGTTATCGCGTCGCTGCTGCTTTTTGCGGGCAGCTTGGGCGACCGTTTCGGCAGGCGAAGGCTCCTCCGCGCCGGCCTCGTGCTTTTTGGCGCCGGGTCGCTCGCTTGCAGCCTCGCCCAGAGCTTGCCAATGCTCATCGGCTTCCGCATGTTGCAGGCCTGCGGCGGGTGCATGCTCAACCCGAACTCGTTGTCGATTATCTCGAACACTTTCCAGGACCGCCGAGAGCGCGCCGGCGCCATCGGCTTTTGGGGCGGTGTGGTGGGCATTAGCACAGCAGCGGGACCGGTCCTTGGAGGGGCGCTTATCGACGGCATCGACTGGAGGGCGATCTTCTGGGTCAACGTCCCGATCGTGCTTGCTGCCCTCGTCTTGTTGGCTGTGTTCGTGCCGGAGTCGCGTGCCGAAAAGCCCCGCCGGCTGGACCCCCGCGGCCAGGTCCTCGCAATAATCGTCCTTGCAGCGCTTACCTACGGGATAATCGAGGGGCCGACTTACGGTTGGACCAGCGGGCGCATCCTTGGCTGCTTTGCTGTCGTGGTCGCCGGGTCGGCGGCGTTTGTCATCGCCGAGCACCGTCAACAAGAACCGCTACTGGAGCTCAGGTTTTTTCGCAGCCCACCGTTCAGCGGAGCGACCGCTATTGCGACCCTGGCTTTTGTCGTGCTCGCTGGCTGGCTCTTCGTGAACACCCTCTACTTGCAAGAAGTCCGCCATTATTCGCCGCTCTCCGCCGGCGTAGCCGCTCTCCCCGCAACCATCGTCATCGTGGTCGTCTCCCCCCTCACCGGCCGCCTTGTTGGCCTGCGAGGCACCAGGGTGCCCCTAGCAGTTTCTGGGCTGCTGCTCATGTGCGGCAGTGCTTTGCTCACTCTGGTCGCGCCGAGTTCCTCCTACCTTTTCCTCGCTGGCTGCTACCTCCTCATCGGCTTCGGGTTCGGCATGGTCAACCCGCCAATAACGAACACTGCCGTAAGCGGCATGCCCTTGTCACAAGCCGGGGTCGCGTCCGCTGTCGCTGGAACCTCGAGGCAAGTAGGCAGCGTGCTTGGAGTAGCGGTGCTCGGCTCGGTGGTCACTTCGGGCATGCGCAAGCAACTGGCCACCCGGCTCGCGAGCTCACATTTGCCCGCTTCTGTCCAAGCAAAGTTGCGAAGTTCTTCCTCGGGTGCCGGCACGCTGCTTACCTCGTCTCGCATCCCCGCACGGGCGCTGAAAGTTCTCGGCGATGCCTTCACTGTCGCGACCCACGCTGCCTGGGTGACCGCAAGTGCCTGTGGCCTTGCGGTCGCGGTCATTGCTATCGCCTCGACTGGGCCGCGCGCTGCCCAGCTCGCCAAAAAGGCATTGGAGAGGCACTAGTCCTCGGTTTCACCACCGTAGGCCGCATAACCCGTTCCTTCGAGCTCTGTCGCCAGCTCTGGGCCCCCGCTCCTGACGATCTTGCCTCCCGAGAGCACGTGCACCTTTGACACAGGCAGCTCTGTGAGCAAACGGGAATAGTGCGTTATAGCAAGGACACCCAAACCTGCTTCAGCAGACAATTGCCCGACTCGGCGGGCAACGACCCTCAGCGCGTCGATGTCCAAGCCGGAGTCGATCTCGTCGAGCACAGCGACGTGAGGGCGGAGCACGGCCAATTGCAGCACTTCGTTGCGCTTGCGCTCGCCTCCCGAAAGGTCCACATTGAGCGGACGCGACAACAGCTCCCCTTCGAGGCCGACACGGGATCCCTCGGCTGCAACGAGCGCAGGGACCTGCGAACGGTCCCGGCCCGAGGCTGTGAAAGCCTCGCCCAACGCGTCTACGAGCGACACCCCCGGCACCTCTATCGGGTACTGGAGAGCGAGGAAAAGCCCGGCACGAGCCCGCTCCCACGCCGGCATGCCTACGAGGTCGACGCCGTCGAGGCGGATACTGCCAGCGAGCACCGCATAGCCCGGCCGCCCCGCAATGACATGGGAGAGCGTGGACTTCCCCGAGCCGTTCGGGCCCATGACGGCGTGAACTTCCCCCCCGCTTATGGCCAAATCAATGCCGCGCAAGATTTCCTTGCCGTCTATCCCAGCCCTCAGGCCCTCGACAACCAGCTCGCTCATGGGGCCGTGATCACGACCTCGTCACCCTCGCGCCGTACAGGGTAAACATCGACCGGTTTTGTTGCCGGTAAGCATTGCGGGCGCCCGTCCTCGAGCGAAAATGTGCTCCCGTGCTTCGTGCATTCGATCGTGCGTTCCTCGAGGTCGACTTCGCCATCAGAAAGGAACCACAACTGATGGCTGCAGCGGTCGGCGAGGGCGTAGACAGCCTCGCCGTCACGGGCCACACAGATGCCAAACGGGCCCCCTTCGACCCTCTTTGGCACGCCGTCGTCGAGGTCGTCGAGCTTCAACCTGATCTCCCGGCTCATGGCGCGGCTCCCCCGAGGCCGGCCGCGCTCAATTTCATGGCAAGTGCCTCCCTCAACCAGGGCCGGAGGCTGGCGACCGGGAAACTGTTCAAGACGTCGTCCATGAACCCGAGCGCGATCAGGCGCCCGGCCGACCTCGTGGGGACTCCCCGGCTTTCCAGGTAGAACATTTGCGATTCGTCGATCGGGCCGACTGCCGAAGCGTGCGAGCACCGGACGTCATTGTCTTCGATCTCGAGGTTGGGCACGGAGTAGGCTTCAGCCCCCGGGGAGAGCACCAAATTGCGGTTCGTCTGGAACGCGTTGGTACCCTTGGCCCCCTTTTCGACCCGGATCAAGCCCGAGTAGACCGACCGTGCCCTGTTGGCAACCGCTCCTTTGAACAACAAATTGCTGCGGCTGCGCGGCGCTGCGTGGTGCTGCACGGTGCGCAGGTCGTGCACTTGCTCACCGGACCCAAAATAAGCAGCAAACAGCTCGCTGTTCCCTCCCACCCCCTCCAGCACCGAGTCGGTCCTCACCCTTGCGTAGTCGCCTCCAAAGGCAACTGTGATCGAACGCAACATGGCGTCGTGGCTGACGCGGCTCACTTGGTTGCCAACCTGCCAGGAGCGGCTCCCGAGCACTTGTACTTGACCGAACCTCAGCCGGGAGCCCGGGGCGAGGACTAATTTCGTCAGCGGGACAGCCAAAAGCGCGTCTTCTGGCGAGGCGATGACTTCGATGACATCAGCCGAGGAACCTGCGCCTACTTCGACTTCGAGCCTTGGGAAAAGCGCCGCTCCCTCTCCTTCCAGCCAGTGCACCAGTACGAGTGGGGCTCGAAGGGTGACGCCGCGCGCCACTTGGGCCCTCCACGGCACTCTCACAAAAGCTCCATTGAGCGCACTGAAAATGTCGGCGCGCGGCCCAGCAAGTGCCGGCGGAGGTCCCGCTTCAGCGCCGCCTAAGGGCTCGGGCCCAGCGGGGCCAACGTCCAACCCCTCTTGGGGGTGCAACACTGTGGCAGGCCCGCCGTTCCTGCTCAGCACTACTGTCGCCTCTCGACCGGCTCGGTTGACGAGCCGCGCCAGGTCAGCCGGCAGGTCTTCCATGACAACCTCACCTACGGCGCTTGCCGGCAGCGGCGTGTACCGGTCGAGGTCGAGGTCGGCGATGCGGCTGTATCGCCAGATTTCCTCCCCCTCGCTCGGCAAGTCCATCGCCGAAAACCGCTGCCAGGCTTCGAGGCGCAATTCGCGCAGCCAGTCCGGCCCCGGTAGGGAACCGGCGGCAGCCGCGCCGAGCTTAGGAAAGGGAGAAGGTACGATAGGTGCACAGCTTAGGAGGTGGGCGGCTTGGCCGGGCGGGGGGCAGGGCTTGGTCGCCCTCGGTAGCGGAGCAGATGTGACCCATGCTGACGCGGGTTAGCAAACAAAGCCCCGCCGGCGTGCGAGGACCGGCCCCTCGCCGGCCTCGCGCCCGGGCGTGGCACGTGGTTGCGAGCGGCCTCGCCGCGTTCTTAGCCGCGCTCATGGCCCTGAGCGGCATCGCGCCTGCTGCCCGTATCCTCCGCCCGGTCACGGTGCCGCCCGTCGAGGTGGAGGTGTCGGGGCACCGAGACGGCTCAATCAGCCGCTATTTGTTCGGCGCCAACCTGTTGTGGCCCTATAACGCTGAAGGCGCGTTCGATGCGAGCAGCGACGACTTTTACCCAAGTTTCATAGAGGATGTCCGCTCTTTGGGGATCACCGCGCTGCGCTACCCAGCGGGCACCACCTCTGACAGCTTCGACTGGCTGAGAGCGATCGGGCCCGAGGCGCGCCGGCAACCCAACGAGCCCTACGGGATGCAAGCGGCTGGCAAATCGCGCGTCTGCTGCATACTTGACAACCCCGTACCCTCGACCGTGGGCCCTGACGAGTTCGGGCGGCTCCTTGCGGACCTTGGGGCGATCGGGACAATCACAGTTAACTTCGTGACGGGCAATGCCACCGAAGCGGCAGAGTTTGTCGCCTACATGACCACGCCCTACAGCCGCCATGCCGCGACAAACCCGGGGAGCCCCGGTTACTGGGCCGCGCTCCGGGCAAAGTACGGGCACCCGGCGCCCTACGACGTCCCTTACTGGGAAGTCGGCAACGAACAGGACGGCCCGGGCCAGTACGGCTGGCGCGCGGGCCGCATTGTGGAGATGGGGCGCCACAAAGGCAACTGCAATGACATCGCGGTGTGCCTGTACGCTTTTGGCGGCACCACGTCGTTTTCCGACCAGGGCGTTGGGGCTCTTTCCGACGATGAGCTCTCGGCGTCGTTCTCGACCGGAGAGCCTGGCCAATCGTTTTACGTGTACTTCCCACCGGTAGTACGCGGGAGCCAAACAGTTTTTGTTGACGGGCATCGCTGGGCCCCGATAAAGGACCTCGGCGCTGCGGGCCGTGGTGCGGACGTGTACACATTTGACCCGGCGACCGGTGAGATCCTCTTCGGCAACGGGAAGCGGGGGGCCATCCCCCCCGTCGGCCAAAAGATCACGGTCAGTTATGAGTCCGGCCCTCATGACGGCTTTGTCGAGTTCTATGCGGCGATGAAAAAGGTCAACCCACATATCAAAGTGTGTGAGGCCGAAGAAGAGAACACCGTCTTCTTGCAGATAATGGGGAGGGCCCACCGCTACGACTGCGTCGAGCTGCACAAGTACGCGAAGCCCATGGACCTGCGCGCCCCGCTCGCCGAGTACGAAGAGGACCTCATGGCCTACCCCCTCCGGGAAGGCAGAGAAGTCGGGATGCTCCAGGAGGCGACGCGCCACTACTCGGGCCGGGACGTGCCCATTATCCTGAGCGAGTACGGCCAGCTAGTGGTGCCAATGCCCGATGCCGACCCCGACTTCAACCTCTCCCTCGACGAGGGCATCCTCATCGCATCTCAGCTCAGGCAGTGGGCGCTCCACCACCTCCCGTTAGCCGAGAAGTACCTCCTCAACTCCATACCCTTCCTCGGCGAGTACCGCCTGTCATCACATATCCTCTCATCGAACATCAACGCCCACGGCCTGAGCGTGGACAGCGCCATGATCGCTGGCCCGGCGCCCTTCATCATCGAGCCAACCGGCGAGGCGGTGCGCTTGATGTCACAGTTGGCCGGTACGGAGCTGCTCAGCTCTCACGTGGTCGACGGCCTCTTCATGCACCCGCGTGGTCAGCCGGCGGTGCCGGTCCTGCAGTCGCTGGCGGCACTTTCGCCATCGCTGATAGACATCTTGGTGATCAATACGAGCCCGCTCACCTCGGTTAAGGCTGAGGTGACCCTCGACGGGCTCGAGCACGGCAGCAACATGCTTTACAGCCTCCTCCACGGGCCCAACGCGCTCGCCTACAACACTCTTGAACACCCCGATGCAGTGACCACGACCACCCATTTGTGGAGGCTTGGTGCGGCCAACAGCTTCTGGTGGGACTTCCCGGCCCACTCGGTCACGCTCCTCCAGGTCCAGCTAACCCGTCGCTGACCTCAGGCAGGCGGCGACCTCTCAGGTCCCAGTTCGGCAAGCAGGTCAAGCACCTGGGCGTCCGTTGTCTGGGCAAAGTCCCGGTACCACGCGCCCACTGCGAACATGTGAGGTGGCCTGAGAGGGCAAACCTCCTCGTCGACGAGGTAGGCGAGGCTCTCGAGAACCGCGGGAGGGGCTACCGGGACCGCCAGCACGACCTTCGTCGGCCCGAGCCGCCGCACCGCGATCAAAGCAGCCCACATCGTGGCGCCAGTTGCCAGGCCGTCATCGACAACGACGGCCGAGCGGCCGGCAAGGTCAATGCCGTCGTCGCCGTGGTAAGAGAGGAGCTGATCGGCCACCTTTGCTGCGGCCTTCGCCACGAGCTTCTCGATGACCTCCGAGCTGAGCCGGAGG
>Ga0335074_10000526_pt1 | contig 54187 bp, 47 predicted proteins | sample Lox_Sample_23_FD_206715 | JGI IMG/M metagenome (GOLD analysis project Ga0335074, IMG submission 206715) | Soil microbial communities from Loxahatchee National Wildlife Refuge, Florida, United States - Lox_Sample_2.3 | ecosystem: Environmental > Terrestrial > Soil > Wetlands | place: USA...
CCCGAGCACCCGTTCAGCGATGATGTTGCGCAGGATCTCCGAGGTCCCGCCCTCTATCGAGTTGCCCCGGGCCCGCAGGTACCGGTACCCGGGGTCGCGGCCGAAGAAGTTCGCTCCTTGCGGCCGACGCATGGTCCAGTCTTCGTAACGCAGCCCTTCGTCGCCGGCCAGCTCCACCTCGAACTCGGATATCTCCTGGTTCAGCCGGGCGAACACGAGCTTCGCCGCCGAGCCCTCCGGGCCCGGCTGGCCTGCGGCCAGCTGCTGGCGCAGGCGCGCCCCGGCCAGCCGCGCCACGTCGGCGTCGGCCCACAGCCGCAGCAGCCGGTCGTGCAGCCCCGGCGTGCGCAGCGCCGGCTGCTGCCGCCAGGTCCGGGCGGCGGAGCCGATCATGCCGCCCTCGCGGGGCACCGCCGCTCCGCCGATCGCGACGCGCTCGTTCATCAGCGTCGACGTGGCCACCGTCCAGCCCTCGCCGACCGCCCCGATCCGGTCAGCGTCGGGAATCGGCACGTCGGTCAGGAAGACCTCGTTGAACTCGGCCTCGCCGGTGAGCTGGCGCAGCGGCCTGACCTCCACGCCCGGGGCCGTCATGTCGATGGCGAAGTAGGTCAGGCCCTGGTGCTTGGGCACGTCCGGGTCGGTCCGGGCGACCAGCAGTGCCCGCTTGGCCAGGTGCGCCGATGACGTCCAGACCTTCTGCCCGGTCACGATCCAGCGATCGGCGCCATCCGCGGTGTCCCGGGCTGCGCGCGTGGCCAGGCCAGCCAGGTCGGAGCCCGCCCCGGGCTCACTGAATAGCTGGCACCAGATCTCCTCGCCGGTCCACAGCGGACGCAGCCATCGTTCCTTTTGCTCTTGAGTCCCGTGGGCCAGAATCGTCGGCGCTGCCATGCCGAGGCCGATGCCGTTGCGCTCCGGGCTGTTGGTTGGCGCGCCTGCCGCCGCGAACTCAGCATCGACAGCCGACTGGAGAGCCCGGGGCAGCCCCTGGCCGCCCAGGCCCGCTGGATAGTGCACCCAGGCAAGCCCGGCGTCGAACCGCGCCCGGAGGAAATCCATCCGGTCCATCGATGCCGGGTCGCTGGCCCCAAGGAAGTCGCGGACCTGGCCGCGAAGATCGTCGGCGGTTACCACGGTCTCACAGCACCTTCAGCACAGCGGGCCGCCCGCGACGTAGATCACCTGGCCGGACACGAAGCCCGCGCCCTCGCTGGCCAGGAACGACGCGACATGCGCTACGTCCTCGGGCTGGCCGACCCGGCGCACCGGGATCTGCGTAGCCGCCACCTGCTGGAACTCGCCGAAGTCCATGCCGATCCTGGCCGCGGTCGCGGCCGTCATGTCGGTGACGATAAACCCGGGCGCGATCGCGTTCGCTGTGATCCCGAACTGGCCGAGCTCGATAGCGAGCGTCTTCGTGAACCCCTGCATGCCAGCCTTTGCCGCCGAGTAGTTGACCTGGCCGCGGTTACCGAGCGCCGACGACGAGGACAGGTTGATGATCCGGCCGAAGTGCTGGTCGACCATGTGCTTTTGGGCCGCCCGGCTCATCAGGAAAGCGCCGCGCAGGTGCACTCCCAGGACCGTGTCCCAGTCATCCTCCGACATCCGGAACAGCAGGTTGTCGCGGATCACCCCGGCGTTGTTCACGAGCACAGCCGGAGGGCCGAGCTCGGCTGCCGTGCGCTCCACGCCCGCCGCTACCTGGTCGGCCTGGCTGACGTCAGCGCCGACAGCGATCGCGCGCCCGCCGGCAGTGGTGATCGCCTCCACGGTCCCGGCGCAGTCGGTCTCCTTCAGGTCCAGCACGGCCACGGCCATCCCGTCGGCCGCCAGCCGCCGGGAGACCGCGGCGCCGATGCCGCGCGCGCCGCCGGTGACGATCGCCACCCGCTGGGCCCCGGCCGATGCCTCTGACATGCTTCCTCCTGCTCCTCGCTGGCCAGCGCGGCCCGCGGCCAGCATGCCGCCATCGCTGCCGTACGCGGCGACGTGCTCACACTAACGGGCCCTGGACCGAACGGGATTCCGGCCCGGCCCGGGCCCGCTGGCGCCCGCTAACTGCTCGCGGCAGCTGACACGGACGCGGTGTCGGAGTTGACCACATCAGAGGCGACGAAGGCGACGTACAGCACCAGCTGCACTGCCTCGCGCTCGGCCGGTCCCAGGCAGCGCAGGGCCGTCAGCACCCGCTCATGGCAGTCATCGGATGCCTGCGGCGGCCAGCTGGCCAGTGTGGCAGCGTCGTCAGCGCGGAGCCAGCGTCAGGCGTACTTGTGCAGCTCGCGGCGGGCGAGGGAACGCTTGTGCACCTCGTCCGGGCCGTCGGCGAACCGCAGCGACCTGGCGCCAGCCCACAGCTGTGCCAGCGGGAAGTCCTGGCTGATCCCGGCGGCCCCGTGCACCTGGATCGCCCTGTCGATCACCCACTCGGCCATCGCCGGGGTCACGATCTTGATGGCCTGGATCTCCGTGTGGGCTCCCTTGTTGCCGACGGTGTCCATCAGCCACGCGGTCTTGAGCACCAGCAGCCGCGCCTGCTCGATGCGGACCCTGGCTTCGGCGATCCAGTCCTGGATGACGCCCTGGGTAGCGAGCGCGCCGCCGAACGCGGTGCGCTGCGCGGCGCGCCGGCACATCAGATCCAGCGCCCGCTCGGCCGCGCCGATCATCCGCATGCCGTGGTGGATCCGCCCGGGGCCGAGCCTGGCCTGCGCTATGGCAAAGCCGTCGCCCTCGCCACCGATCAGGTTCGCTGCCGGCACCCGAACGTCGCGGAACTCCACCTCAGCGTGCCCGCCGTGCGGGCCGTCGGTGAAGCCGAACAGGCGCATGCCGCGCTTGATCAAGACGCCCGGGGTGTCCCGTGGCACCAGGATCATCGACTGCTGGCGGTGCCTTTCGGCAGCTGGCTCGGTCTTGCCCATCACGATGAGAATCTCGCACCGGGGGTCCATCGCCCCGGACGACCACCACTTCCTGCCATTGATCACGTACTCGGCCCCGTCGTGCTCGATCCGGGTAGCGATGTTGGTGGCATCGGAGGACGCGACGTCCGGCTCGGTCATGCAGAACGCCGACCTGATCTCGCCGTCCAGCAGCGGCCTGAGCCAGCGCTCCTGCTGCTCGGCCCGGCCGAACTCAGCGAGCAGCTCCATGTTGCCCGTGTCGGGTGCGGCGCAGTTCAGCGCTTCGGGCGCGATCCACGGGCTGTGCCCGGTGATCTCGGCCAGCGGCGCGTACTGCAGGTTGGACAGCCCGGCGCCATCGGCGTGGTGGGCCAGGAAGAGGTTCCACAGCCCCCGGCTGCGTGCCTCCGCCTTCAGCTCGTCGATCACCGGCGGGCGCTGCCATTCCCGGCCCGCCGCTGTCGCCTCGGCCACCTGCTCGGCGAACACCTTCTCGGCCGGGTAGACGTGGGTGTCCATGAACGACAGCAGCTGCTCGCGCAGCTCCTCCGTGCGCGCGTCGTAGCCGAAGTCCATCAGCCGCCTCCCAGGGGTCCAGCCCAGCTCACCAAGCCGGGCAGCACCACGCTACGTTCTGGGCGCGGTGCCGGTCGAGGCAGTGCCGGCCGAGGTACTGCCGGCCGGAGCAGGCAGGTCGCCTGCCTGCAGGCGGGCGAGGCGCTCGGCCATGGCCGGATGGCCGGTACGCCGGTTCCAGCGCTTGCTGGTGTCACGCTTGATCGCGTTCAGCTCGGTCAGCCGTTGCAGTGCCGCGGCCACGGGCTCACGGCCGACAGCGGCGACGGCGAGGTCATCGGCTGCGAGCTCGCGCCGGATGAACGTCGCACGGCGCAGTGCCATGACAACCCAGACCGCCACGACGGCCGCGGCATCAACGACGATCGACCACGACCCCGCCGCGATGGCCCCTTCGATCACAATGCAGGCGGCCGCCAGCACCAGGCAGGCGAAGAACTGCCGGGTGCGGATGTCGTTGTGGCGGGCGTGCCCGAGTTCGTGGGCCAGGACGGCGTCGATCTCGGCTGACGGGAACTCGTCCAGCAGGTAGTCGGTCAGCAGCACATAACGCAGACCGGGGAGCCAGCCGAACTGCCAGGCATTGGCCAGCTTGCGCTCCCGGCCCGCGATCATGCGGCCACGGACTGCGACGCCGGCCCCCGCCGACCGCTCGATGGCCCGCGCCCGGACAGCCCCGACCGCGAACAGGACTAATGCGGCGACTGCCGCCGCGGCGCCGCACCCGGCCAGCAATCCCGCGTCCACCACTGAGCGCCCCTTTCGCAACGGGTTGCGTTGGTTCATTCCAGTCGCAGGCGCGCCCGGGCGCAAACCGGCCGGTCCGGGCTACTGAAAAGAAGGCTGGGCCCGCTGTCGCGCGCCCAGCCTTCCGCTGCTCGCTGTGTTACCGGTTGGAGCCAGGGCGCCCGGTACCGCCCGCGGCTGGCGCCGTTCCGGCGTCCGGCTCGACCTCGATCCGCTCCTTGCGGATCTCATCGCGGAACGTCTTGTCCTCTTCCACCCGGTGGACGACCAGGCGGACCCGCTCGACCGGCACCGCTTCCTTCCGGAAGACCGCGCGCTGCTGGTGCAGGATGACTTCCTTCTGGTCCTCGGTTATCGGCGCGCCGTTGGCCTGCTCTTCCGGCGTGACCGGTACGCGCTCGATCTCGACTTCCTCGTGGTACACGTGCACTGCCTGCTCGACCGGCTCGGTGTCCACGTACTTATGCAGCCGGGCCGTGCCGGTCTCCAGCGTCTCGACGCCGACATCCACCCGCTCCTCGGTTCGGGTGAGCCATTCGCTGGTGAGCTGCCCGTCGCGGTCCTGCTGCCCGGCCTGCGCACTCCGGTCCTGCTGCCCGCCACGCGTGCCCTGCTGCCCGGCCCGACCGGAGACGTCCTGCTGGCCTGCCCGGCCCGAGACGTCCTGCTGGCCGGCCTGACCGGAGGTGTCCTGCTGCCCCTGCGCGGGAACGTCCGGCTGCCCACCCTGCTGCGGAACGGTCAGGCCAAAGTGACGATTGAGCTGGTCCGCCTGCGCAGCCGACATGTGCCTGCCCGCGTCAACGTCGGGGCTGCTCATGATCACCTTCGAGTCGAACGGGACGCTGAGCCCGTCCTTGCTGAACCTGCTCCCGCCAAGCGGAACGAACTTGTCCTTCTTGCCCGCGTGGACCAGCGCCCATACCGGGCGGCCGTCCGCGTCGTCGTTGAATACCTGCTCGACGGTGCCCACCACCTGGCCATCGCCGCCAGTAACCTGGGCGCCGATGAGTTCCTCTGCGTGCATGGTCATGGTGACATCTCCCCCCGAGTCGCTATCACCAGACAGCAGCGCGCCAAGTCGCTGCTGCGACCTGCGAACACTTACCGAGTGTAACAACATAGCGGCGGAAAGCGACAGGTCGCGGGGTGCCGATGGGGTAACCCCCGACGGCGCGGGCTACCTGAGCAGCAGGCGGCTGATCCGCCAGCCCGCCACCCGCAGCCCGGCCAGGCCCATCAGCGCCAGGTACGCGACGTGCCACAGCAGGCCGGGCCCCACCACGCCGAAAGTCAGGCCGCGCATCAGGACCACACCCTGGTACAGCGGCGTGCACTCCACCACGATCTGCAGCGGCCGCGGGTAGACGCTCAGCGGGAAGAACGTGGTCGAGAACAGGAACATCGGCAGCGTCGCCAGAATGATGAAGTCGAAGTGCTGCCAGCTGCGCATGAACGTTGTGCACGCCATGCCAGCGCCGGCGAACCCGAACCCGATCAGCAGCGCGGCCGGCAGTGCGGCGACCGCCCAGGCCGAGTGCACAAGTCCCATCGCCAGCATGACCAGGATGAACGCGATCGCGTACAGCCCGCCGCGGATCAGTGCCCAGGTGATGTCTCCGAGCGCGATGTCGCCGGAACTCATCGGCGTAGCCAGCGCCGCGTCGTAGGCCTTGCTGTACTTGAGCCGGAAGAAGACGTTGAAGGTGGAGTCGAGCACGGCGCCGTTCATCGACGAGGTGGCCAGCAGGGCGGGCGCCACGAAGCTGGTGAACCCGACAGGCTGCCCGGCCGGGCCGGTCACCTTGCCGACGAGCTCTCCGATGCCGATCCCGATCGACAGCAGGTAGAACAGCGGCTCGAGGAACCCGGACAGCAGCACACCCCAGGCGTGCCGGTAGGCCCGGGCATGGCGCTCGATCAGATGGACGCTGCCGCGGCCGCCGAGCCTGCCGAAACTGGCGCGCAGCAGCGGGAGCGGCAGCACTCGCAGCGGCAGGCCGCCGGTGCCCTCCGCCCGGTCCACGGCGTTAGACATAGAGCCGCCTGCGGTACGCGCGGTTCCCGGCTGCTACCCCGGCGGCGGCGAGCAGTGCCAGGTAGCCGATGTGCTCAAGGGCGCCGCCCGCTGTGGTTGTGCCCAGGCTGAGCGACCGGCACAGCGCCACCCCGTGCCACAGCGGCGTGACGTAGGCGAGCGGCCTGACCCAGGCCGGGAGCTGGCTGATCGGGAAAAACGTGCCCGAGAAGAGGAACAGCGGTATCAGCACGAACCGGTAGAGCACCGCGAACGGCTGGTCCCTGGTCTGCAGTACGGAGAAGGCCTCGATCGGCGCGGCGAACGCCAGCCCGGTCAGCATGGCCACCGGCAGCGCGGCGATCACCCAGGCCGACCGGGCCGCTCCGAACGCGGCCATCACGATCAGGAAGATCGAGCTGGTGGTGGCCAGCCGCAGCAGGGTGAACAGCAGGTGGCCGTGGAAGATGTCACGCGGCCGCAGCGGCGTGGCCGCGGCAGCCTGATAGGTCTTCAGCCACTTCACCGAGCCGAGCACCGGGTATGTGGAACTGCTGAACGCTGTCTGCATCGCGTTCGCCGCCAGCAGCCCCGGCGCCAGGAACACCAGGTAGCTGACCCCGCCCAGGCTGGCCGGACTGCGGGCGTCAACCAGCGAGCCCAGGCCAAGGCCCATCGCGCCCAGGTACAGCACCGGGCTGAGCACGGTCGAGCAGACCGACCCGCGCCACGTGCGCCGGTAATCGGTAAGCCAGAACCTGAGCTCGCGGACGGCAAAGGACCAGGCCCCCAGGTGAAATTTCAGCGAGCCTGCTGCCGGCTGCGAGGACATCACTCCTCCAGCCGCCTGCCGGTCAGGCGCAGGAACACGTCCTCAAGCGTGCTGCGGCGAACCAGGGACGCCTGCGGCTCCAGGCCGAGGTCGCGGACGGCGGCCAGCGCCGCGTCGCCGCTGCGCGCATACAGCAGGATCCGGTCGGCCAGCACCTCTACCCGCTCCGCCGGGGCACCGGCGAGCTTGTCAGCTGCCCGCTGGCGGGAGTCCAGGTCGAAGCGCAACTCGAGCACCTCCGGGGAGGAGTACTCCGCGATCAGGCTGGGCGGGGAGCCCTCAGCCGCGATCTTGCCCCGGTCCATCACGACCAGGCGGTCGCACAGTTGCTCGGCCTCGTCCATGTAGTGCGTGGTCAGCACCAGCGTCACGCCCTGGCTCTTGAGCTGGTACAGCCGGTCCCAGACCGCGTGCCGCGCTTGTGGGTCAAGGCCGGTGGTCGGCTCGTCCAGCAGCAGGATCTCGGGCTCGTTGATCAGCGAACGGGCGATCACGAGCCGCCGCCGCAGCCCACCGGACAGCGGCTCCACCTGGTCGTTCGCCCGGTCGGCCAGCTGCACGAACTCCAGCAGGTGCTGCGTACGGTCGGCAATGACATTGCGCGGCAGCCCGAAGTAACGGCCGTAGATCAGGAGGTTCTCGCGGACGGTCAGCTCCACGTCCAAGGTGTCGTCCTGCGGCACCACGCCGAGCCTGGCCCGGATCGCGGGCCCGTCAGCTACCGGGTCCATGCCCAGGATGGACAGCTCGCCGCCGCTCGGCGGCGATACACAGCCAATCATGCGCATGGTCGAGGACTTGCCCGCGCCGTTGGGCCCGAGGAAGCCGAACGCCTCGCCCCGGTGCAGGTCGAAATCGACGCCATCCACGGCCATGGCGTCGCCGAACTTCTTCGCCAGGCCTCGGGCATGGATGAGCACCTCGGAAGCAGGCACCCGGCGACAATACCTGGCGCGACGCGCCGGCTCCGAACAGATTTTGCGCCGTCAGCACCGGTTACTCTGTCAGCAGCCGGGCACAGTCAGCCGTGAGCTGCGCGGGAAACCGGCCGACGTGCTAAACCTCAGCGGGTAAGCTCGGCGTCTGGTTTCTCCGATTGGGCCATACGGTGCGTACTTCGGGGTAGCCTCTGCAAGTCACCTCGGCGCGTCCTGAGGGGCTGGAGAGCAAGGAAGGCGGCCAGGGTGAATCTCGTCACCGCGACGTACAAGCGATTCAGGCAGCTGATCCACGAGGGCGCGAAATTCTGCGTGATCGGCGGAATCGGCGCGGTCGTCACGCTCGGTGGTGCTGACATCCTGCACAACCACCTGGCTGTCGGGAAGTACACCGCGCTCACGGTCTCTACCCTGATCGCCACCGTGGTGACGTTCGTCGGCAACCGCCACTGGACGTTCAAGCACCGCTCGGGCAAGGGCACCACCCACGAGAGCGTGATGTTCTTTGTCTTGAACGGGGTCGGGCTGCTCATCGGCTACGGCTGCATCTGGCTGGTCCAGACCGGATTCGGTCTCAGCGGGGCACTCTGGTACGACTTCGCGAACTTCCTGGGGCTTGTGTTCGGCACCCTGTTCCGGTTCTGGTCCTACCGCAAGTGGGTCTGGCACGCCGACTCCGGCGCCAAGGTGCCCGACACCATGTACGCGCAGCCAGCGGCCGTATATGCCGAGTCGTACGCCGACGATTCAACAGTGAACCTGGGCCTGGTGGCTAACGGGCATGAGGCGCGCGAGCCCGAACTGGTTCCGCCTCCGTGGAATTCAGCTACCCACCCAGGTTCGGCCGCGAATCAGCGCTGGGATGGGCCCGGCCAGACTCTCTGACCGCGGTAATACCGCGGGCGCACGCGGAGGCAGGACACTAACCCGCATGGGCGTGGGACGCACCGTACGTTCTGAAAAATCACTGTGAACAGCCGCCGCCGTTGGCTAGCAGCGCGGACAGCGGCACGGCGAGCGCTGTATCAGCCTGGGCCTGGGTCAGCTCCCCGGTCGCAACCAGCCTGCCGATGACGTGCTCCTCGCGCGCCCGCGCGTTAGCTGGATTGGTCAGCGGATCGTCTTCTGAAGGCCCTTGGACCAAGCCCGCCAGCAGCGCCGCCTGCGGCCAGGACAGGCTCGCCGGCTCCACTCCGAAGTAGCCGCAACTGGCCGCGGCCAGGCCGTAGTAGCCGTTTCCGAAATAGACCACATCGGCGTACATCTGCAAGATCTGCTGTCGGCTGTAGGACAGGTACAGCTTGACGGCCAGGGCTACCTGTTCTCCCTCGACCGAGGCACCCGAGCGGCCCTGGGTGTACAGCAGCTTGGCCAGCTGCTGGTACAGCGTCGCGCCGCCCTGGTCACCGTGACCCGTCGCATACGACAGGCCCACCCGCCCGACCGCGAACACGTCGATGCCTGGCTCGGAGTAAAAGCGGTGGTCCTCGGTGGCCACCAGGGACGCAGCGAAGCGCGGCGCGACCGGGGGCCCGGGGTAGGCGGCGTTGTGCTCCAGGTCCTGCGCGCGTACCAGAGCCTCGGCGTTGCCCGCCGACGGGGTGACGAGCAGCAGCCCGCCGAATGCGACAGCGCCAAGCACCGCCATGCCGACGACAAAGCCGGCAGTCCGCCGCAGCAGCTTGCGCACCCGGCGGCGCCGGGGCCGGATGCGGCCCGGACGGTAGCCGGCCGGCGCGTAGCGCACGGAAGCGGCAGGCGGGCCAGTCACAGGCACCGGCACCCGCACAGGCACTGTAGGGACCGGCAGCGGGATCGTGGGGTCATTCCCGCGGCCAGTCGGTCCTCCCGGTCCTGGCACCGTCATTGCGCCCCGTCTGGAGTCCTGTCCCCGGCACCCCCGGCCAGGGAAACCCGTTCTGTCCAATCCAATCAAATGATCTGAGCAGCGTGACACGGCAGCCCTGCCGGGCTAGTGGTGAACGTGAAGCCAAGCCGCACCGTGATCTGCTATTTGTTGTTTAGCTGCAATCAACCATGTGGGACGATAGTGTCTGGAGTGCGGGGACTGGCAGGGATCTCGGGGGAGATGTCCCGGGATCTGAAGGGTACTTCCAGGTAACGGTCAGCGAACGCGCTGGCTATCCAGGAGGGCGATAGTGTCAGCCGGGCGTGGCCGCACATTCCATGGTCCGCGCGTCTCGTCGGTGACTCAGGTGCTGCCACGCAGGCGCGTGAATGTGGTCTGGGTTCTCGCAGTGTTCTTTGTCATGCTGGCCCTGACTGCGGCCTCTGGGGACACTGCTCGCGGGCGGATTATCCTCGCTGCGATCCAGCGGTTCCTGTTGTTCTACTCGGGCGTGTTCGCGCTGATCGCGCTGACCGCTGCGGTCGGGGTCGGCCTGGCCGCCGCGGACCGTATCGTGATGATGCCTCCAGGCCGGGTGGTCGCCCAGGGCGTGCACCGCGCGGTGTCGCTGTCCGCACTCGCCTTTCTGATCATTCACATCGTGACCGAGATACTCGCCTCCAGGGCTAGCCTGCTCGACGCGTTCGTACCGTTCCTGGCTCGCGGCCGCACTTTCTATATCGGCCTGGGAACCGTCGCCTCAGACCTCCTGGTGATTCTCATCGTCACCGGGATCGCCCGCGGCCGCTTCGCCACCAAGTCGCCCTGGACCTGGCGGGCCATCCACGCGACCGCGTACCTGTGCTGGCTGCTCTCGCTCGTGCATGGCCTGCTCGCTGGCCGGACCGCAAAGCCCTACGTGGACTGGAGTTACGGCGCATGCGTGGCCGCCGTGGGGCTGGCGCTGCTGGTCAGGCTGGTGGCCTCGGTGCGCGACCGCAGGGAGACCGCACCCCACCCGGTGCCGGACCGGGCGATGGGCGCCGGGCTGCTGCCGCCCTCGCCGCCACCGATGAGCTTCATAGGCCAGCTCCCCCCGGCTCCGCAGACGGCCAGGATGCCCCGTGCGCTTCCGTCTGGACCGGTCGGCGGTCAGCGGAGGGACGCGAGCCGGGGAACTGCCGCCGTGCAGCACACGGGCGAGCTTCCGGTAGCCGGGCAGCATACCGGGCCGCAGCGCGCGGTCAAGGAGACTGCGGTTCCGGAGGTCCCGCCCTACTCCCCGCCGCTTCAGCCACTGGCGGCGTACCAGGAACCCTATTCCGGGGATCCGTACGCGGACTCCGCCTATGCCACCGGGCCGTACCCGGACGACGCCTACGGCGACCCTTCGTACGCCGGGGTGCCCTATCCGGACGGCATGTACCCCAGGCCCGACTACGCCGAGGGGTTCTACCCGGATGGCACGTACGCCGAGCCTGGCTACGCGGGCGCGCCCTACCCCGGCGATGCTGACGCGGACATGCCCTACCCCGGTGATCCGTACGCCCAGGGCCCGTACGGCGCTGGCCCCTTCTACCCGGGCAATCCTTACGGGGCCGGCTCCTATCCTGAGCCGCCCGGGCAGGGTCTCTGGCCAGACCACCCGTCGTGGCCGAGCAACGGGATCGCCGACGACGCGTCGCGGTTCCGCCAGGCTCCGGACCCGGAGAGATTATGACGCCGTCCGTGTTGCCCGACGTCATGTGCATCGGGCAGGCTCGCCTGACGGCCGGCCTGGACCGATTCGAGCGGATCGACCTGGCCACGCACCGGGAAGTCTTCGGCACGATGCCGCGGCTGGACATCGGCCGGCTTGTCGACATCGCCGAGCGTGTCGACCTGCGCGGCCGCGGCGGGGCCGCGTTCCCGATGGGCCGCAAGCTGAAGGCCGTGGTGCAGTCGGCCCGTCAGCGTAAGCGCAAGCCGGTCGTGCTGGTCAACGCCTCCGAAGGGGAGCCGGGCAGCGCAAAGGACATGGTGCTGTTGCTCCGGTCCCCGTTTCTCGTCCTCTCCGGAGCCCTGGTCGCGGCCAGGGCGCTGCAGGCGACGGAGATCGTCGTCGGCGTGGCCAGAAGCGATGTCGCCCAATCGGTCAGCGCCGCTGCCGCGGAGGAGCCGACCCTGCGGCAGATGCTGCGCATCGTCCAGGTGCCGGACAGGTTCGTCTCCGGCGAGGGCGGTGCGCTGATCAACGCGGTGAACGGGAAGGCGGCCCTGCCGCCCGGCCGCAAGACGCTGGCCAGCGACACCGGCGTTGACGACCGTCCGACCCTGCTGTCGAATGCCGAGACGTTCGCTCAGCTCGCTGTGCTGGCCATGCTCGGCCCCGAAGGCTACGCGTCCACGGGGACGGCTGACGAGCCCGGCACGGTGCTGCTGACCGTGGGTGGCTCGGCTGACCGCCCTGCTGTCCTGGAGGTGCCGTCCGGGCTGCCGCTGGGAGAAGTGCTCGACCTGTGCTCGGCCGCGCACGCCGACGGGGTCCTTGTTGGCGGGTATCACGGCATGTGGCTGTCCACCGAGGCCGCTTACGGCGTGCCAGTCAGTCGCGCGGGCCTGACTGCGGCCGGCGGGGTGCTCGGGGCCGGGATCGTTCTGCCGCTGGACGAGGCGACCTGCGCGCTGGGTGAGGTCGCGCGGGTGGCCAGCTACCTGGCCCAGGAGTCGTCCGGCCAGTGCGGGCCTTGCAAGCTAGGCCTGCCTGGCATCGCCCGCTCGCTGGCCGCGCTGGCTGACGGCTCTGGCGGCATCGACGCGCTGGACACCGCGCGACGCGGGGCAGCCGCCGTGCGGGGACGCGGGGCCTGTGCTCACCCCGATGGCGCGTTCCGGTTCGTGATGTCGGCTCTCGACGTCTTCACCGACGACCTGACCTCGCACATGTTCCGCGGAACCTGCGGCCGGCCGACCCGCGGCATCCTGCCGATGCCCGGGAAGGAGGGCCAGACCCGGCTGACCGTGGACTGGACCAGGTGCCGCGGGCACGGCCTGTGCGCCCATCTGGTGCCCGAGATGATCCAGCTCGATGGCCAGGGCTACCCGGTATTCCTGGACATGCCAGTACCGCCCTGGCTTCAGTCGCAGGCGCAGCACGCGGTTCAGATGTGCCCATCGCTTGCGCTCAAAATCGCCGCCCAGGCGCCCGCCCAGGCCACTGGCAAGCGCGGCAAGGATGCGGTCAAGCCGGTCTCGGTCAGGCCGGCCGTCACCAGGGGTCCCGCCGCCAGGGGCCCCGTCACCGCGGGCCCCGTCACCGCGGGTCCTGCCGCCAGGGGCCCCACCGCCAGGGGTCCGGTCCCCAGGCCCGAACTCCCCGGGCCTGAGCCCGTCCGGGCGGCGACTGTCCGGCCTGCGGGCAAACGGGGCAGCAACCTGAGGATGGTCGCCAGCGAACAGAAGCCGTCTGAGTTCGAGCTGGACGTCAGCGAGGAATGGATCGCCGACCTCTCCGACGTCGGCCGCCAGATCCCCCGGCCCATCAACTAACGCGGCTGCTCTCCGGAGCCTCAGGCTGCCGGAGCAGAGAGTCCCATGATCGTCCCCACTTCACCAACCTTGTACTGCGAGTAGTTGCGCAGCAGGATCCCGACACGCCCCGCCAGTACGCGACTCGGGATGAGATACATAGCTAAATCACCATCAAGGATAAAGAAGAAGTCGACGACATCGGGGTCGTATGGAATGAGTCGTCCTCGGTTTCCGACCGAATACGGCCGCCTACCTATCTGTACTTGCCACCCATCCTTGCTCATATATGTGGTTGTCTTGACCTGGACGCTCTTTATTCCGGCAGCAGTAGAAATCAGCAGGTCATATATTGCTGGTTCCAGCGGGATTGACGAGTTACATCCGCACAGCATGAACCACATGGCGGCGATCATGGTACCGGCATCACGCAGATGCCTGATATCTGGTTCGAATTCAAGCTCGGTTGCCGCACGGGCCTGCAGCGCACCTAGTCGGCTGAGGTCCAAGCCGAGACGGATGGCATGAGCCTTGATGCGTGTACGCTCGTCCCCGCCACCAGGCGTTAGCCCGAGATCTGAGAACACTTCGCGCCAGGTACCAGCGTTGACTACAGCCCGCCTGAGTTGCAGCCAAGCCGGCTGGCGTGCCGCCTGACTACGCGGATGGCCCCGGCGGACGTCGAGTTCAGGCCAAGTTCACGCATGACGCCGCGCCAGGACCTGGATACAGAAACAGCAGTGGCTAACTGAGAATCGGACCAGTTCCGCTTCTCAGGAGCGTTCTCAGTCATACTGAAAGGCTAATGCCAGGGTCCGACAAAACCCCTGCCCGAGAGGCTCACTGACGAAAACATTCAGTCGGGACGAGCGGATTCGAACCGCTGTTCTCCTGACCCCCAGTCAGGCGCCTTAACCAAGCTGGGCCACGTCCCGTTGCGTTCCGGAACGCTAATACTAGCGCATACCGACTGCTGGCTGGGCACGGGCGTGCTCCCCTGGCAGGCGGCCACACGCTGGCTGTGCTCACCCGTCGGCGGCTGTGCCTCTCCCGGGCAGGCCGCCGGGCTGCGAGCGCTGAGTTGCGCCAGCACCCTGGCCGGAACCCCGGGGTGGCCGGTGATACGGCGCTTGTCCCACGGGCCGGCCGACGCCCGCGCCCGCACGGCGGGTGACATCGGCCAGGTAGGCAGCCGCCCGGCCTGGGTCCATGAACCAGTCGAAGAAGTCCCTCGGGTTGTTGAAGCCGTTGGCGAAGCGGCGCCGGACTTCCTCATGAGCCTGCGCCGCGCCCAGCAGTTCCAGCACATGTGGTGGCGGCGGCCGCAGCAGCGCGTCGGTCCAAGCGGTAACCCACCGCACGTCGTCCCAGTAGGCCTCGAACGCGTAGTGCATGAACTCCTCGTCGAACGGTCTGCTGCCATGGTCGAGGATGGCCTGCTGGTAGATCGCGGCGCAGTGCGACGCGTTATTCGATCCCTGACCGGTGATCGGGTCATTAGCCACGACCACATCGGCCATTCCCAGCACAATGCCCCCGCTGGGCAGCCGCCCGACCGGCTTGCGCACGACCGGCGCGTAACGCCCGGACAGGAATCCGCCCGGGTCGGTCAGCTCAATGCGGCGGGCGCGTTCATGCTCCCAGGGAGTGAACTTCTCCATCAGCTGCAGAGTGAGTTTCAGCTGCTCGGCACCGGTACTGACACCAGAGAAGCAGTCCAGCTCACCACCGGGGATGCCTTCGAAGAACAGGATCTGGCACGGACCGGTGGTGGTGAGAGCAGGCATGATGAACAGTTCCCCGACCCCAGGGATGAGGTCGAAGTGGACCGCCGTGACATCGGGGAACTCGGGGCGCGGCGCGAGGCCGCGGACGTAGACAACAGCGAGCGCGCGCTGCGGCTCGGTGAACGTCGAGCGCTCATGGTCGCGCGCGAACAGGCTCACCAGCTCACCCTTGCCCGCCGCGACGACAGTCAGGTCGTACATCGAGACCAGCGCATCCAAGTCAGACAGGGTCGCGCCGTGGATGACGACCCTGCCGCCCTGGTTCCGGAACGTCTCCAGCCAGCCTGACATCTTCACCCGCTGGTCCACCGACCGGCCAGGCCTGTCGAGACGGCCGAGCCAGTTCAGCGCCCGGCCGCCATCCGGGCCGACGACGCTGATCTGCATGCCCTGGATTGGCGGCGCCTGCTGCTCCCAGAAGTTCACGCCGAGTTCGCGCTCGTGCTGCAGAGCCGAGTCAAACATCGCCTGCGTGGACATGACCCTGCCACCGCGGATCTCGGCCGGCGTGCGGGCCGAGACGACCGTCACCTCGTAGCCATGCCGCTGCAGGCCCAGGGCCAGCTGGAGTCCTGACTGACCGGCACCCACGATGAGTATCTTCCGGGCCATCCGTTACCTCCCGGGCCAGGAGCCAGCCAGGCCAGGGGCCGGTCGAGGGCGCATGAGCGCGCGTGGCCACCTGCGAAGGCCGGAGCGATTCAGGTCAGCCTCCCCGCGCCGGTGACCTCGGCCAGATAGGCAGCCGCCCTGTCCGGGTCCATGAACCAGTCGAAGTAGTCCCTCGGTGTGGCGAACCCTTCGGTGAAGCGGTCGCGGATCGCCTGGTGGTGGGTGCCAGCAACCAGCAGTTCTGTCGCGTGCGGCGGCAGTGGCCGGAGCATCGCGTTGCTGAACATCGTGCTGTACCTGACAAAGTCCCAGTAGCTCTCGAACGTCTGGCGCATGAAGTCCTCGCCGAACGGCTTGTCGCCGTGGCCGAGGATGGCTTGCTGGTAGATAGCGGCGCAGTGGGCGGCGTTGTTGGAGCCCTGGCTGCTGACCGGGTCGTTGGCGACGACCACATCGGCCATTCCCAGCGCGATGCCACCGCTGGGCAGCCGCCCGACGGGTTTGCGGACCACGGGCGCGAAACGGCCGCTCAAGTAGCCCGCCCAGTCCGTCAGCTTCACCCCCCCGGTGCGGTGATACTCCCACGGCGTGTACTTCTGCATCAGCATCAGGATGCGCTTCAGTTGCTCCTCGCCACTGCGGACACCGGAGAAGCAGTCGAACTCACTGCCCGGGATCGCCTCGACCAGCACGATGTCGCACGGGCCGCTAGTGGTGAGCGCGGGGAGTACATAGATCTCACCCAGCCCGGTCACGAAGTTCATTCTGACCGCGGGGGTGCTTGTGTGCTCCGGGCGCGGCTGGATGCCGTTGACATAAACAACCGCCAGCGAGCGCTGGGGCTCGGCGAAAGGAGACCGGGCCGGGTCACGCGCGAACATGTTGACCAGTTCACCCTTGCCGGCCGCGACGATCGCCAGGTCATACCGCGGGGCCAGCCGGTCAAGGTCGGTGACTGTAACTCCGTGAATGACGACCCTGCCGCCACGGTTCTCGAATTCCTCAAGCCAGCCGGACATCTTCACCCGCTGGTCCACTGACTGGGCATAATCACGGAACCGGCCCGAATAGTCGAGGACTACGCTGCCTTCAGGTCCGCGGAGCGTGTAGATATGCCGTTCGTAGGACGGGGCGTCGTCATCCCAGAAGTTCAGGCCGAGATCACGCTCGCGCTGCAGAGCCGGGTGGAACATGGCCTGGGTGGACATCACCCGGCCGGCGCGGATCTCCTCCCCGGTGCGGGCCGACATCATCGTGACGTCGTAGCCGTGTTGCTGAAGTCCAAGGGCAAGTTGCAGCCCTGACTGGCCAGCGCCCACGATGAGTACCTTCCGGCCCATCGTCACCTCCCCGGGGGCGAGCGGATTAGCGTCAGTGCACGAGTTCAGGAGAGCTTGTCATTGTCATCGCGTGCCTGATGAGCTGCACAAGGATGTGCTGGACAGACCTGGTATCGCGGGCATCGCATGTCAGCACCGGGATATGCGGGCCGATGGTCAAGGCATCCCGAACCTGCTCGATCCGGTAAGGCAGGATCCCGTGGAAGCAGTTAAGGGCGACGATAAACGGCACGCTTGGGAAATTCTCGAAATACTCGATCGCCGGGAAAGAGTCGGCCAGGCGCCGCGGGTCGGCAAGCACGATTGCTCCGAGAGCACCGCGGATCAGGTCGTCCCAGAGGAACCAGAATCGCGCCTGACCAGGCGTTCCGAAAAGGTACAGGACAAGGCTCTCGTCCAGTGTCCGGCGACCGAAGTCCATGGCCACAGTCGTCGTGGCCTTATGCGGGGTGTCCATGAGATCGTCGATATCGGCGCTGGCGTCCGTCATCATGGCCTCGGTCGTGACTGGCTCGATCTCCGAGACCGACCGCACGAACGTGGTCTTCCCAACGCCAAAGCCGCCGGCCACCACGATCTTCGTGGACGTCGCCGTCGGCGGGAGGCTAACGGGTGATCGTCTGTAGACCAAGGAGAACCCTTTCCAGCAGTTCCTGATCTGGTGCACCGGTCCCTGGGGCGGTTGGGTGAACCCAGAGCAGGCCAGTGTCAGCCAAGTCACCCACAAGAACGCGGATGACACCGAGTGGAATGACTAGCTCAGCTGATATCTCAATAACTGATCGCGTGTCGCGGCAGAGCCTGTAGATCTCCCGCGACTCAGCGATGAGGGCGCGTTCAATGGCCGGATCGTAATTAGGCACCGAGATCAGGGTCTCGAGCAGCAGCGGGCGACGAGAAATCGTACGGCCATGGGTAAGGGTATATGGTCGCACACGGCCGCTTCGCCGCAGGCTGCCGGTCACGATTACCGCCTTTCTATACCTGCCATCCCGTGCTCCTGCTTTCACGATATTGAAATTTCAGCTCCAATGGCTCGGCTCTGATTACGCGCTGCGGCGGTCATGACGCACCTCGTTTCGCAATTCCTGGCGCAGCCGGGGGGTGAGAACGTGACCCGAGTTCTCCACGAGCAGCGTCATCTGGTAGCCGACGACCTTCATGTCGCAATCTGGCCCGGCCAGAGTGGCCTGGCACGAGCCGTCGCTGATCGCCATCACTATCACGTAGCCCTTTTTCATCCGCACGATGGTTTGCTTCGCCAAGCCCATATCGAACAGAGTCGAGAGTCCTTCGGCGAGGCCATTGATGCCGCTCGCCACCGCGGCTAGATGCTGTGCCCGCTCCTCGGACAGACCGTCGGACGCGATGAGCACCAGGCCGTCGGCTGAGACGACCACGGCGTCGGTGACGCCTGGCACCTCAGCGACGAAGTTGTTGACAAGCCATGTCAACGAGCGTGCTTCGTTGCTCAGCGAACTCATGAACCGTCGTTGTCTCCCGCTTCAGCCGACTCGCCGTCTGCGGGTTCGCCGGTGTCCGTGCGCGGAGGCGTGCCGGGGTTGGATCCACCTTCCTGGTCGTCCGACTCCGCCGCCGGGCTGGAGATGTCATTGCGGGCGGCGCGCTGGCCGAGCTGGAATTCCGACAGCTCCTCGCGTATCCGCTGCGCCTCGGATTGCTCGGCAGGCTCATCGTCAGCGGGCTCATCGTCAGCGGACACGAATACAGTCTCGCCGCGATCCGGCGGCGCTGGTATGCCGTTGGCGGCTGACAGGGCGCCCGGTTTGCGCTTGGGCAGCCCGGCAGGATCGGCCGGCTCGAACCTCGGGACGGGGACGGCATCCGGGTAACCGGCGGCCGGCGCCGGGCCAGGCCGCTCGCGATTGGCTTCCCTGCGGGCGCTGATCGGCCAGCCGGTGCCAGAACCGGCACCAGGTCCCGCGCCTTGACCTCCCGGACCGCCCGCGGTGGGCAGCGGTGCGGTTTGCTGGACACCCGTGTCGTGAATGCCGGGGACCCGCGTTCCCGGCTGCAGCGCGCCCTGAGGCTGAGCGCGGAGACCGTCCGCGCCACGTGCTTCGATGCTGAGCTGGGGAGCGGAACCGCCCGCAGCGCCGAGGGACTGGAAACGTCCGGCGGTCTCGAACGGAATGGCCTCCCTAGACCCGTCCGGATCGTTGCGGATCAGCTGGGATGGGATGATGACCGAGGCCACGATGCCGCCGTAGGGCCGCTCCCGTAGCTGCACCCGTATGCCGTGACGGTGGGCGAGCCGGCCCACGACGTACAGCCCCATATGCCGCGTTACCGCGACATCGACCACCGGGAGACGGCTCAGCCTGGCGTTGATCGCGTTAAGCCGGTCGAGAGGAAGGCCGATCCCGGAGTCTTCGACGCTCACGACCAGCGTGCCGTCGCCGGTGCGTTCTGCCCGGATCACGACCTCGGCACTCTCCGGGGACTTCGACATCGCGTTGTCGAGAAGCTCGGCGAGGATGTGGGTGACATCGTCCGCGGCAACCCCGAGCACCTGCACGCCTGGAAGCGGCGCCACCTGGGCGCGGTCGTAATCAGCTATCTCAGAGACCGCGGCCCGCGCCACGTCCAGGAGCTGTACCGGTTCGAAGTCCTGGCTCTCTCGGTCCTGCCCGGCCAGCACCAGCAGGTTCTCGCTGTTGCGCCGCATCCGGGTCGCCAGGTGGTCGACCCGGAACAGGGAGTCCAGCTGCTGCGGGTCTTCCTCCCGGCTCTCCAGCTGCTCGACCAGTTCCAGCAGCGATTCAACCAGTGTCAGGTCGCGAAGGGCCAAACCGCCGAGCACCCGGTAGAGAGGCTCGGCCGACTGGTCAGCAGCCGTCACTGGCGTGCCCGCGGAAGGCGCCGCCCCGGCTCCCGCTGGCTGGGCCGCCGGTCCAGCCGATGAGGTGCCCGCATTCCAGGAGGGCGCCGCGGCAGCAGGCCCGGGCGCCGCTGCCGGCGGCCAAGGATCCTGCCTGGCCCGGCTCGCAGCGGCACTTTGCCCGGCCTGGCCGGGTGAGGCGTAGCTAGTTCCGGTGTAGCCCGGAGCAGGGCGCTGACCGTACTGTGTGTTCACCGGCGATGCATAAGGATAAGGGTGCGTCAGGTAGCCCTGCGGGCCGTAGTCCGGGGGGACATACTGCTGCGTGCGGTACTCCCCGGCCGGGCGAGCCGGATCGCTGTACTGCTGAAAGCGATACTGCGCGGTTCCGCGGGCCGGGTCGCTGTATTCCTGAGCGCGGTACTGCGCCGCCGCGCGGGCGCGGTCGTCGTATTGCTGAGCGCGGTACTGCGCCGCGGCGCGGGCGGGATCGCTGTATTCCTGAGCCCGGTACTGCGCCGTCGCGCGGGCCGGGTCATCGTATGGCTGAGCGCGGTACTGCTCTGCCGCGCGGGCCGGGTCGCTGTACCCCTGAGCGCGGTACTGCGCCGTCGCGCGGGCCGGGTCGCTGTACCCCTGAGCGCGGTACTCCTGCGGGCCGCGGGCCGGTTCACCGTACTCCCGCGCTGCGTAGGCCGGACCGGCCGTGCCCTCTGCGGCGTAGTTCTGCTGTGCCCGCAGCCCCAGGTGGGCCGGTGACTCGGCGTAACCCTGAGCAGGGCCAGCTGCGAAATCCCCCTGAGACGGGTAACCCGGCGAGTTGACCGGAGCGGCATAGCTCTGAGACAGACTGGCCCGGCCGCCGTCTCCGTGCGCCCGGTACTCCTGCGGCATTCCCTGGCCTCCATCTCGTGCCTGCCCGAACGCTTCCGGTATGTGTCCCGTCGGGCTAGCGATGAGGGCATCTGGGTTGGTCTGATCAGCCCCATAATCGGCAACCGAGACGCCGCTGGTGTCCGTGGCTGGCCAGGCGGCGGAGTGACCGCCTGCAGCCGCGGGAGGTTCCGGGCCAACCGGTTCCCCGGTCACCAGTCCCGCACCACTCGGTCCAGCCGCATCCGGTACCGCTTCAGCGAGTCCCCCGCCGGCCGGTCCGGCTGGAGGGGCAATCGGGTCGGGCTCGGGAGCCGCATATGCCGGGGGCTGGTCCTGGATCGGCGCAATATCCGGCCGGTTCCGCACCCCCATCAGACGTCCGAACTTCTCAAGTCTGCGATCCGGCCTCATTGCAGCAGTGGTATCGGTCGTCTTACCGAACTCGGTGCCAAGATCAGCCGGGTTCTGACCGCCGGGATAATTGACGCCAGGACCATAGTGCGGGGAGGACCCGGCCTGGTCACTGCGCTGCCGCGGGTACCCACCAGGTGAGCCAGACGGGGGCGTGTGGGTCACGATCGGCCTCCTTGCTAGGCGGTCTAGACGACAGGAGCGGTCTAGACGACAGGGCAGCGAAACATAGGCTCCCGACAACTGCACAGTGGTTAATATGCCGGCCGGTAGTTATATGCCCGCAATTATGACGTGACGTACCTTTCAACACATTGATGTATGAAATTCCATCTCTGGCGTAATGCGCCCGTGGTGATGCTAGCACCCGTGCTGGTGGGACATTGATGCAATAGGCCGGGATTGGGGTGGGGTGCCCCCGTGCCAGCCAGCGCCGACGTCGCAAGGCACGGCACGAGCCCACGGCTCGTCCGGCCACCGATCGGTCAGCTACGCCGGCGGCGATTACTTCCGGTGCGCTGGCTCGTCTGACTGATCGACGGCTTCCGGCGGATTCCCGGTGAGCCGGCCGCAGTGGTCACAGGTGCAGCGAACATAGGGGCAGGTTAGTGTCATGATCGTGCGGGAAATGCCCACGGTGGGCTACGCAGCCGCGATGCTGGCGGCGTGGTGGCCAACGCTGCGATGACAGCGCCCGTCTGGCTGGCCGACACGCTCGCTGGCGTCATGATCGCTACAGCGGCATACTGCCTCGGCCGGATCGCGGCCGCCCGGCGGTGGCAGCGCCGGGCCAGCTACGACGTTGACGGCATCCATGTCCTCATGGGCGTGGCGATGGCCGGGATGCTGGCGCCGCGGCTGAACCCGCTAGCAGGAAGCGGCTGGACGCGGAACGGCTGGGAAGTTTTGTTCGGCGCCGCGGCGTTCTGGTTCGCCTGGCAGGCGGTCCGTGGCCGCCACCACCGGGCCGCTGCGGCCGCGTCTTCCCCCGCCGCTCATCACCCGCAGCACCTGCTGGCCTGCGGCGCCATGCTCTATATGTTCTTGGCCGTTGTCCCGGCCACGGCTGGCAATGACGCAGCCTCGATGGCGATGGGCGGCCCGGCGGGCCGCGGGCTGCCTGGACCTGGATCCGGGGTCCCGGCACTCGCGCTCGTCCTGGCGCTGAGCCTGCTCGGCTATGTGATCTGGACCACCGACCGATTGATGTCACTTGCCCGGGCAGCCGGGCACCAGGCCGCCGTGACGGAGAACCAGACTGGGACTTCAGACCCCAGCACGGCACTGGCCGGGCTGGCGCCAGGCGACCAGGTAGCGGCCGAAGCGGCCAGACCCCGCCGGGTTCCAGCTGCGGCCATGGCGCCGATGTCCGCGCGCCTGTCGGCGTGCTGCGACATCGTGATGGGCCTGACTATGGGGTACATGCTGATCACCATGCTCTGACAGCTGCCCGGCCCACCGATGACGGACGAACCCCGGATACCAGCGGAGCACCAGTACCGGCCCGGGTACTACCCGGACGGCACCGGTGCTCCACCGTGTCCTCGAAGACCCCCAGGGCTGGACGCTTAGCTCTCGTCCTTGTCCAGGACAGCCTCGATCTCGAGCTGAAGCGTGACCTTGTCGGCCACGACCATGCCGCCGCCCTCACCCAGCCCGAAGTTCACGCCGAAGTCACTGCGGTTGATCTCGCCCTTGGCGCTGAACCCGGCCCGGATGTTCCCGTACGGGTCTGGCGCGAAGCCGTTCAGCTCCAGCGTCAGTGGCACGCTCTTGGTGACGCCTTTGAGCGTGAGCTCACCGTCGAGGATGTACTCGCCGGCCTCGAGCCGGACGCCAGTCGAGCGGTACGTCATGGTCTTGTGGGTGTCGACCTCGAAGAAGTCCGACGACCTGATGTGGTTGTCGCGCTGGGCGTTGTTGGTATCGATCGAGGCCAGGTCGATCTCGGCAGTCGCAGAGGACTGCAGCGGCGTCTCCCCGGTGACGATCTGGCCGGAGAACGTGTTGAACTTGCCACGGACCTTGCTGACCATCATGTGCCGGGCCCAGAAGCCGATCTCAGAGTGCACGGGGTCAATGGTCCACGTTCCAGCGACGTAACCGGGGATCTCGGTCGCTGTCGCGTCAGTCGTCATGTGCCACTCCTGTAATAGTTGATTGAATGTTCAAGGATTATCAGTCGCTGGCCAGTTTTGTCAAGCGCTCAACAATCGCCGGGTACACTGCTAGGGTGCGCACTCAAGAAACCCAGTGGCTGACACCGAGCGAGCAGCTCGCCTGGCGGACGTTCCTGACCGCCTGCCAGACGCTGTTCGGCGCCGTCGAAGCGCAGCTTGTGCGCGACTCCCAGATCCCGCACGGCTACTACGAGATCCTGGTCCGGCTGTCCGAGGCGCCGGGCCGGTCGCTCCGGATGACCCAGCTCGCTGAGGCGTCGACGTCAAGCAAGAGCCGGCTGTCCCACGCGGTGGCCCGCCTGGAGGAACGGGGCTGGGTCCGGCGCAGCGATTGCGCTACCGATCGCCGCGGCCAGATCGCGCAGCTCACCGACGAGGGCTTCGCGGCACTGGCCGCCGCAGCACCCGGTCACGTCGAGCAGGTCCGGCGGTCCCTGCTCGATCAGATCACCCCTGAGCAGGTCGAGCAGCTCCGCGCGATCTGCGAGGCCATCATCGCTGGCGCGGGTGAGTCCCCCGAGGGCAGCGACTGTTGCCTGTCCTGAGCCCCCGAAACAACATTGCCGTTAACCGACTTCACTAAGTCTGGCAAACCGGCCGTTCGATAGTCGACGTTGCGCTCGTCGAGCGAGGGCGATCGGGGCGTTGGCGAGAACAGACGCGCAGGCGGCGGCCAGCGGTTCAGTAGGCGACGGTGATACGGCGGCGGAAGGCGTCGCCGTGCTCGATCTCGTCGGCGAACGCGATAGCGAAGTCGGGGATGCTGATGCGGCTCTCGCCGGACTCGTCAGCGAGCAGGCCGTCGCTGCCGATGCGGAACTCGCCTGTCCGCTCCCCTGGGCCGATGACTGCGGCCGGGCTGACGTAGGTCCAGTCGAGGTCCTCGATGTCCCGGTATACCTCGTCGAGCGCTCGGGCGTGCGCCAGCGCTGTGGGCTTGGCGGCTGGCGGGAAGCCGGGGGTGTCGACCAGCCGCTGGCCGGGCCTGACCTCGAGGCTGCCAGCGCCGCCGACCACGACCAGCCGACGCACTCCGGCCCGGCGCAGCCCCTCGGCCAGGCCGCGCGCCGCGCTGAGCAGGTTTGCCTCGGGATCCTCGCCAGCACCGCGGCGTGGCCCGGTCGCCGAGGCCACCGCGTCCTGACCAGCCGCGAGCCTGGCCACCGATGCGGCGTCGGCCGCGTCACCGGTGACGGCCTGGACCACAAGCCCCTCGACCGGTGAACCGCTTCTGCTGGCCGCGATGACCGTGTGTCCGCGGGCGAGCAGTTCCGCAGTGATCGCGCGCCCGATGGCACCCGAGGCGCCGAACACGACAACCTTCATGACCCCACCTCACCAGTGCCCGCACGCCCGTTATCCGGCAGGGCGCCGCCGGCCACAGAACCTGTCCTGGCAGTGCTACCCCAGACCGGCCCGGACAATCCCGGCTTACCCACCCTGGAGGTGCATTCGGAACCGCACGGTCCGCGCTCGCGCGCGGGCCGTGTGGCCAGGGGCCGCCGACAGGGCTCAGCCTGGGACGACGACAACCTTGCCGACGGTGCCACGCTCGACCGCGTCGTGCGCCGGAGCGGTCTCGTCCAAGCTGAACCGGGTCACAGGGAGCTCGGTCAGTGCCCCGTCAGCCAGGGCGGCGGTAATGTCAGCAGCCGCCTGGCGGAGAGCCTCGGCCGGCACCCCGTACAGCAGCACGAACCTGAGGACCACGTTCGCGGTCATGCAGGCCCGCACCGGCAGCACCGGGTTCTCCGGCTCGGCCGCGTAGTCCACGATCCGGGCCCCGGGCGCGATCACGGCCAGGTCAAGGTCAAGGTTCGCGCCCAGCGCCAGCTCGACCACGTGGTCAACGCGGCCAGGACCAGCGAACGAGCGGATCTGCTCGACGGCGTCACCGTCGCGGTAGTTCACTACAAGGTCTGCGCCCGCTTTGGCGGCGAGCTCAGCTTTCTGCGGGCCGCTGACCGTGGTGATCACCCGCGCGCCTGCGTGCTTGGCGAGCTCGACCGCGAAGTGACCGACAGCTCCGGCACCGCCAGCCACAAGAACCGTCTTCCCGCTGACGGGCCCGTCAGCGAACAGGCACCTGTGCGCGGTCATCGCCGGGACGCCCAGGCTGGCGCCGAGTTCCGCCGAGACGCTGTCCGGCAGCGGGACGGCCTTGTACTCGGGGATCACCGTCCACTCGGCAGCGGTTCCCCACCGGTTACCGTGCGCGGCCAGCCACAGCCACACCCGCTGGCCAACCCGGGCTGGGTCCACGCCCTCGCCCACAGAGTCGATCACCCCGGTGCCGTCATGGTGCGGGACCTGGAACGCATCGATCGGCCGCGGCGTCCCTCCGCTGCGCGACTTCCAGTCGGTCGGGTTGACTCCGGAGACCTCCACTTTCACCCGGACCTCCCCCGGGCCTGGCTCCGGCCGCACCACGTCCTCAACTCTCAGCACCTCGTGGGCAGGCCCGTAGGTGTCATAGAGCGCCGCTCTCATCGCTGAAACGCCTCCAGGTCGTCCGAACCCCCCGCTATCCGCGATTGTCTCATCAGGCGCGGGAGGCTCCCGCTACTGGCGCCAGGGTTTCCGCCGACTACGGAGGCCGCGAACCTGGGCGAGCTGGCTGAGGCACCTTCAGCGGAGGATTCAGCTCGCCCAGGTGGCCTGGGGGCGGCGATCGCGTTATCCGGCTAGCTGGGCCGCCAGGGGCGGCGCGCCACAACCCCGGCGGCGCCAGCGGGGTCTGCGGCTGGGTGCGTTCGGCCGTCAGCGAGGCGGTACTGGCAGCCGTCAGTGGTCACGACGTCGAAAGAGTCGGCATCGAAGACGTAGAGCTGGGGGTCGGTGGACCGGGCAGGCTCACCGAATCCCTCCGGGAGGCGGCCTGAGCGCAGCACGATCGTGCGCCGCCCGACCAGCTCGGACGATATACGGCGCGCAGTCAGTGCATCCTTGAGCAGGCCCAGGACGACCTTCCTGCGATCGGCTTCAGCGGCCGTAAGGGTCGGCGCCTCTGCTGCCGTGCCCTGCTGTGGCATGTCATTCCTCTGGATACCGTGAACGTCGGTGCGGGGGGATGCGTAGATCGCCGCTGATCCCGCAGACGCCCCCACACCGATACAATCGGCATTACCCGGGCATGACAACAGCGTCAGCGACGCATCACTGATGCATCTTTGTCGCATTGGCCCGTCTGACCTGCACCGATGGCATCGGCGGCGGGATGGGGCCATTACGGCACGGCGGGAGGGGGCATGACAGTACGGCGGATGCGCCTTGCTCAGCGCCGCAAGGCGGTGGGCCTGAGCCAGGAGGCACTCGCCAGCCTGCTGCACGTTGAGCGCTCGACGGTTGTGCGCTGGGAAGCAGGTGGGACGGAGCCGATGCCGTGGGTCCGGCCCAAGCTCGCCCGGGCTCTGCTCGTATCAGTGGACCAGCTCGAGGAACTCCTCGCTGAGGTCAGCCCAGCGACTGCCGCAGCCGGGCAGTTGCCACAGCAACGGCGCGGCCCGGCAGCAGGGCCCAGTCAGGGATTTCAGAACGCTGCCCCCGGCGAGCTCACCGACGAGGAGCCAGCCGCGCCGCCACTGCCGGAGGCTGGTGACGCCGACACGCCCGCGTCGTTGTCGCAGCTGCCTCCCGCTGTCGCCGACTTCACCGGCCGGGCGGACCAGATCGCCGAGCTGGCCCAGATGCTCGCCCGCGACGATGACCACGTGGGCATACCGATCGCGGTCATCAGCGGGCTGCCCGGTGCCGGGAAGACAGCTCTTGCGCTGCAGGTCGCGCACAGGATCAGGCAGGAATTCCCCGACGGGCAGCTCTGGGTGGCGCTGCAGGGCGCCACTGAGCACCCGCGCGATCCTCGCGAGGTGCTTGGCGAGCTGGTGCGCGCGCTTGGCGTCCCCGGCCCGGCCATCCCGCCCTCGACCACCGAGCGCGCCGCGCTTTACCGGTCGCTGCTGGCCGACCGGCGGATGCTGGTACTGGCTGACGACGCCGCCTCAGCCGCACAGGTCGAGCCGCTGCTGCCGGGGACTGGCCGGTGCGCCGTGCTGGTGACCAGCCGCAGTGAGCAGGCGGGGCCGCCCGGCGCGCGGCTGATCAAGCTTGACCCGCTGACACAAGCTGAGGCTGTGGCCCTGCTCACCCGGATCGTGGGCGACGAGCGAGTCACCGCTGAGCCGCAGGCCGCCGCGGACCTGGCTGCGGCATGCGGGCAGCTGCCGCTGGCCGTCCGCATCGCTGGCGCCAGGCTCGCCGCTCGCTCGTCGTGGCAGCTGGCCACGCTCGCCCTGAGGATCAGTCACGCCCGCCGCCGCCTCGACGAGCTGCAGGCCGGGGACCTGTCGGTCCGGGCCAGCCTCGACCAGAGCTACCAGACGCTCGACCAGACAGCCCGCCGGGCGTTCCGGCTGCTGCCGCTGCTTGGACCGGGCGAGATCACCGAATGGCAGGTCGCCGCGGTGCTCAATACACCTGAGGCGGGCGCGGTCGTGGAAAAACTGGCTGACGGGTCACTGCTGGCGGCGACCGGCGTCGACGCCGCCGGCCAGCCCCGCTACCGCTGTCACGATCTGCTCCGCGACTACGCCGCCGAGTTGCTCACCGACGAGCCGCAGCAAGACCGGGATGCGGCACTGGCCCGGGTCGCCAGCGGGTGGCTGCAGCTCGCCGCCCGGGCCGATGCCGCCCTGCCGCGCGAGCCTTACTCCCCCGCGCCCGTTTCGCCGTCCTCGCCCCCGGTTGTCCCCGACGAGGTGGCCAAGGTCATAACCGCCGATGCGGTGGCGTGGTTCACCGCTGAGCGCCTCGACCTGCACCTTGCCGCCGCCCGCAATTGCGCGGCCGGCCGTTACCAGGAAGCAGCGCAGCTGGCCCGTTCGATGGCCAGCTTCCACTACCTGGAAGGACGGTTCGATGACGCCGAGCGCATCTGGCAGATGATCGCGGCCGCGGCTCAGGAGGCCGGGGACCTGGCCGGTATCGCCGAGGCGCAGTTGCGGCTGGCTGCCGCGGCCAGCGAACTGGGCCAGCACGCGGCGTCGCGTCCAACAGTCCTCCAGTGCGTGGCCGCGTTCGAGCAGCTCGGTGATCATCATTCGCTGGCCATGGCGCTGCACTGGCTGGCGCTCTGCGAGGCCCAGCTCGAGCAGTACGGCGATGCCCTGGAGCCCGCCGAGCGAGCCATACGTCTCGCCCGGGATATCAGCGACCCGCAGTCCGAGTGCCTGGCACTGCGCATCCTGGCTGTCGCCCAGGCGAACCTTCCCTCTCATCGCCAAGGTGCCGTCGATTCAGCCGAACGGGCTGTGACACTCGTCCGGCAACTGGGCGTGCCCACCGTCGAACTCGAGGTCCTGCACCCGGCGGCCCAGGTGTACAACATGACCGGGCGCTACGAGGACGCGCTGCGCGTGTGCCAGGACGGCCTGAAAGTGGCCCGGGATCTCGGCTTGCAGTTCGTTGTCGCCGCGTGGCTGGGCATCAGAGGCGACGCGTACCAGGGTCTTGGCCGCTACCGCGAGGCGGTGGAGTCACTGAACGCGGCCCTGCCCATCTTCCGCGACCGCTTCATGCACCGCCATCACGCCCTGTGCCTGCTCAAGCTCGGATACGCCTACCAGGCGATGGGCGAGTACCAGACGGCGATCAGCTACCTGACCGAGAGCCTGGGCATTCTGGACCGGCTGAAGCTGGTCACCTACGCCGAACGCGCACGCCAGGCGATTGATGCCTGCCGTGCCAGCCAGCGTCCCTCCTCCGAGCAGCCGCCATCCCTAAGCAGGTAACCCCCGACTGCCGGAATTACTAGAAATCGTCCAGCTCTTCCGGAATATCGGAAGTATCAGTTCCGTCTGGGAGTACGTACACCCTGCTCCATCCGGTGCTCTTAGCTGTCACGAGAGCGGTATCGGCGGCCCCGATCAGTTCGGCGAGTGCGCGCCTCGATTCGTTCAGGACCGCAACCCCAATAGAGACCGTGAGACGGAACACGAACCCTTCATGACTGCCAGACTCGATAGCGATGGGCTCGCCTGCGACGTGGTCGCGTATCCGCTCGCTGATCCGCTGCGCCTGCACGCGGTCGGCTTGCGGCAGCAGGATTGCAAATGCCTCACCGCCAAACCGGCCGATCAGGTCACTGTCAGCCAGCTGATCTTTCACCATCTCCGCGATATCGTGCAGCAGCTGATCGCGCACTGCCTGCCCTGCGGTCTGATCGATGTCCTTAAAGTCGTCTATGACCATCATGGCAAGAGCAAGCGATCTCCGACCCTGCAGAGCACGGAAGAACTCAACCTCGGCCTCGCGGTGCCATGCATTGGCGTTAAGAAGACCGGTCTTAGCATCTATACGCGCCTGGGCAACCATCTGAGCGGGTATGAGATAACGCCGGTACAGCACGATCGACGGCACGGCGAGCACCATGAGTACCGGGTCTATGGCCACTACGAGGCTAAGTGAGACCCCAAGGCTGAGCTCGATCACATCCGAAACGATGACGGAGCGGTTACCGAACATCTCGCGGACACGCGAAGACGGGTCAGCAAACTTAACCGCGCCAAGCAGCAGCCCGCAGTTGACGAGCCAGGCCAGGACGCCACAGCCCGCTACCAGTGCACACCAAACAAGAGCACGCTGCCCAGTTCCAGGCGCGTGCACTATTCCCAGAGAATGAAACACAAGGGAAGCACTGCCATAGGCAAGGCAAATTGTGGAGTTACTGAATACCCGGCGGTAGACGAAGGCCCGCCGTACTCGCCATAGCTTGTAAGCGGTCAGCGGAACTGGGGCCAGCAAAGCATAGACAGGCGGAAGCGTCACCGCCATCGCCAGATACCAGACGGTCTGCAGATCTCTGCCGATACTTCCAGCTGCTTCTTTAGCTGTCCGAGTCGACTCGATCGCGATGATGCTGCAGGCCAGCATGCCCCCGAACACCGTGAGGTTCGCCACACGCCAATGAGCCGTCACTACACCTAGGGTGATCGCCGCAATACCCAGAGTAATAACACTCAAGAGATAACTGCGCAGCGGCTCCTTGAGTGACCAAACCTGCCACGAGCGCACTCTGCCGACCACCTGGCGTACTCCGCGTATCACAGCAGCGAGTAGCCGCCCTACCGGCATGAACATCCCTCCATAGAACGCCGGAGGACACCTAAAATCGCCCATAAGAGACCCTCTGCAGCTAGTCACTAATAGTTACAGATAACTTGCCCTCCGTCAAGATCACCGAGTGACTCGGCAGAGGTCTCCTTCACACAAGGTAATCGCAACGAGGGCATGCGACTCAGTTTCGGAGGAGACAGCCATGCGCGCTGAGTGGTGGTAACTGGCAGCCAGATCCGACGACTACCTGGATTCACAAGGAGGGCAGCTATGCGCGCCGAGTGGTGGTAACCGCCAGCCAGACCCGACGACTACTTCGATTCACAAGGAGGCAGCAGCTATGCGCGCCGAGTGGTGGTAACCCGTTTCACTCACCCTGACAGATCACCGCGTCGGGCGTGAGACGCGGGCACGGCTCCACATAATCGCCAGCACAGCAGCGACGGCAGCCCCGAGACCGCCGCTGCAGGCGATGGAAACGGCCGGCGTGACAGCGCCTGACGAGGCAGCGGCGCCTGCGAGGACGATCCACAGGCCCTGGGTCACCTGCATGCCGCCGTTGGCCAGGCCAAACGCCTGGCCGCGGCGCTGCGGGGGCACAGCGGCGACAAAGGCAGCGTTCGCCGCCAGCTGGTAAGACGCGCATGCCCCGGAACCGGCGATGGTCAGCAGCGCGGCGATCAGGCCCAGGTGCAGCCAGCAAAGAAGCAGCAACCCGCAGGAGCCGATGGCCAGGGCGCCCATCAGGCGCTGCCGCCTTTCCTGCGGGATCAGCCGCCCGACAACGACCGCGCCGATGGCCGTGCCGAAGGGCCCGGCGGCGAAGATGAGCCCGGTCGCGACCGGCACTGACAGCGACGAGCGGAGGCTCGCCGCGTACGGCGCGGCCAGGCCCATCGGTACCACATAGAAGGCGACCAGCCAGCCGAGCAGCATCAGCGTGCGTAGCCTGCGGTCGCCGAAGACCAGGCGCACGCCTGCGGCCATCTCGGCGAATGCGGACGTGCTGCCCTCAGACGGCTCGGCCGCCGCTGGGCGGAAGCTGACCCCGAACCGGACAAGAAACGCAGAAAACGCGAAAGTCGCGGCATCTATCAGCAAGGCGGTCCGCACTCCCAGGCCAGCGACAACCAGCCCACCCAGCGCGAATCCAGCGACCATGCCAATCTGCAGGGTGGTCTGAGTTACAGCGATGCCGAGGACGTACCGCTCGCCGGTCAGGATGTCCGGCGTCATCGCGGAGCGGGCCGACTTGAACGGGGAGTCCAGCAGGGTCACGACGAACAGCAGCGCGACCATGACCCACAGCGCGGCAGCGTAGCTGTCCTTCAGGCTTACCAGGGCCATCAGGCAGACCAGGATCAGCCGGGCGACATCGCAGGTCACCATGACCTCGCGGCGCGGCAGACGGTCGGCGAGCCCGGACAGCGCCAAGCCGCCTATCACCCACGGCAGGAACGTGACCGCATAGGTCGCGGCGGTCAGCAGCGCCGAGTGTGTCCGGTCGTAGACCAGCACGGTCATGGCGACTCTGGCCAGCTGGTCACCAGCCACCGAAAGCAACTGCGCGAGCCACAGAGCGCGGAACTCAGCGACCGCGAAGACGTCCCGGAATGTCGGCTGACGGATGGCGGTGCCGGAGTCGCCAGAGTCGCTGAGGTCGCGAGGATCTCCAGGCGCGCCACCAACGGCGGTCCGCGCCGCACCTTCCACCAGAGATCTCCAGTTCCGCTCGTCGGGGGGGACGACGAGGCGTACCCATATGATTTCGCACGGTCGTACAGGTATGCAACAAAAAGTGACCGACATCTCACTCAGTGCGTCGGATCACCTACCGGGACCCAGCGTAAGAAACGTCTCAGCTTTCTCACAGCTTCCACCACTAGTCGATTGGTCTCCAAGTCGGCACAATCAGCTAAAGGATCGGTAAAGGGCACGTTGCGGAGGACTGACCGGATGCGCCGAGGTGGCAGCCGAATCAGCAGCACATCGACCGCTCTATCGGCACCCCGGCGGGCGTTCTGGCTATCGGGAGTCCTTGCGATCATGCTTCCCGCCTACCTCGTGACCTCGACAGCCAAGGCCTACAGCATCGCGGTCGGCATCCCGTTCCGGGGGACCGCCGCGGTCGGCGCGCTGTTCGACACCTCGGGCGGCAGCCTGGGCGCGCACTTCTGCACTGCCAGCGTGATCAACAGCCCAGCCGGGAACATGCTGGTCACGGCGGCACACTGCATGGCGGGCCAGACGGTTGGCCCGGCCGGCAACGTCGTCTTCGCGCCCGGGTATCACGACGGCAACTTCCCCTATGGCACCTGGCCAGTCACGGCCGAGTATGTCGATCAGCATTGGCAGCAGAACCAGAACCCGAACGACGACGTGGCGTTCCTTACAGCTGGGCCGCCCGGCAGCGACCTGCAGGGCATTACCGGGGCCGAGACCATGATGATGCACCAGCCGCCGCAGACGGTGCAGGTGATCGGATACCCGGACGGGGCCACGGAGCCGATCACATGCACCGCTCCAGCCAGCAACTTCAACGGCAGCAGCCAGTTCGTCTTCGACTGTGACGACTACACGAACGGCACCAGCGGCGGGCCGTTCCTCACCAACGTCAGCCCGGCCACCGGCGACGGCTGGCTGATCGGCCTGATCGGCGGCTACCAGCAGGGCGGGGACACCCCGGATATCTCGTACTCGCCGAGGTTCTCGGCCGCGATCCAGTCGCTGTATCAGACTGCCGTTTCGGCCACGGTCCAGTCCATGTATCAGACGACCGCATCGGCCAGCCCGGCTCCCGGGTAAGAGTCGCGACACGCGTGCGCGCCAGCGGAACAACGCGTAGGCTCACCGGGCAATGTACGGCACACTCACCACTTAGCTGGCGTTCCGTAAAAACGACCTGAACAGACCGCAATGCGTACGCTGTCGTGCATAGCGCGAACTCAGGGGCCGGCCGACGCGCCTCACAGATAGGGGAACCGGGGGCGCGGGCGGGGACGGAGGGGGATCATGATCGAAGGGGCTGGCGGCCCGACTGTGCTGCGGATCCTGCTCGGCACGCAGATGCGCCGCCTTCGCGAGGCACGCGGGATCACCGCCAGGGAGGCCGCCCGGGCGATCAGCGGATCCGAGTCCAAGATCAGCCGGATCGAGCTCGGCCGGACATCGGTCCGCGAAGTCGACATTGCTGACCTGCTGAGCCTGTACGGAATCACCGACGTTGCCGAACGGGAGGAGCTGCTGACCCTGGCCGGGCAGGCGAATCAGCCCGGCTGGTGGCACCAGTTCCAGGACGTCCTTCCCGGCTGGTTCCAGGCGTACCTCGGCTTGGAAGAGTCGGCCGAGTCGATCCGAACCTACGATGCCCTGTTCATCCCGGGTCTGCTGCGCACCGAAGACTATGCCGCCGCGGTCATCGGCTTCGGCGACTTCTCCCTGGACGAATCGGCTCGGCTGATCTTGCTGCTCAAGGAACGGCAGCGGAAGCTCGCATCCATCCGGTTGTGGGCGATCGTCGACGAGGCAGCGCTGCGCCGTCAGGTCGGGAGCGCCGAGGTCATGCGCGGCCAGATTGAGCACCTGTACGGGCTATGCGACCTGCCTGGCCTGAAGCTGCAGGTCGTCCCGCGCACGGCGGCCGCCTACGTGGTGCCAGGCAGCTTCAGCATCCTCGGTTTTGCAGCCCCGGACTTGCCCGACGTCGTTTACGTCGAGCAGCTCACGAGCGCGATGTATCTGGACAAGCCAGCCGACGTGGACCGCTACGCCGCGGCGCTGGAAAAGCTCAGCGCGGCCAGCGCACCGCCGGCAGACACCAAGCGCGTCCTTAAGGCGCTGCTTGAGGAAGGTGGCTGAGCGGGACTGGCCGCCGGCGTCGCGCGCCTTAGAGAATTGCCCCCGTCTCAAGTATTTACCTGCTTGACCGGTTGACCGCTGAATCGGCCTTGCCGTATTTGCCAGAGAACCTCCGGCCGGGTCCTATCTGGCAGCAGGACCCGGCCAGTGCACTGGGGCCGGTCTACTCGCTTACCGGCCCGTCAAATTCGCCGTTCTTGACACCGGCGATGAAAGCCACCCATTCCTCGCGGTCAAAGACGTACGCCGGCAGGTGCGTGTTCTTTGAGTCACGGACCGCGACGCTGCCTCCCGCCAGATGCGCCACCTCGACGCAACCGTCGGAGCTGCAGGCGCGGCTCCGCACCCACCGGGCGTTACCTAGATCGGCTATCATCCGGCTTCCTTTCGTATTTCAGACAATTTCCCTGGCCAGCTTGCTGATGAGATCGGTCGAGTCAGCTGGGGACAAGGACGCCGCGCGGATGAGATCGAAGGCCTCTGCCCGGGCGCGGACGTCTCTGTCCCGTTCGAGGTAGGCCTGTCCGGCGACACCCTCGGTATACACGACATCAGAGTCGAAACGATCCGGAAACTCGATAATCGTGAACGGTCCGTTGAGGCACGGGTGCAGCCCGGCGGAAAATGGCAGCACCTGCAGCGTGACGTTCGGCCACTGGCTCGCGTCCGCGAGGTGGTAGAGCTGCGCACGCATGAGCTCGGGCGAACCCATCATCCTGCGGATCACTGCCTCGTCCAGAATCAGCCACAGTTCTATCGGGTCGGCGCGCAGAATCACCTCCTGGCGCTGCATCCGCAGCGCCACCAGGCGCTCGATCTGCTCAGGAGTCTGCCTCTTGCGGAGCGCGGTCGATGCCGCACGGGCATATGCCTCGGTCTGCAGCAGCCCGTGGATCACCAGCGACTCGTAGGCGCGCAGCGAGGATGCCTCCGCCTCCAGGCCGACGTAGACGCCGAAACCGGTTGGCAGCACATCCTCCCAGGCTGCCCACCAGCCCTTGCGGTGACCCTCGCGGGCCATGTCGACCAGGATCTGCCGTCCGGCCGGGTCGTTCACGCCGTACAGGTCCAGCATGGCGGTCAGGTAGGCCGTCCTGGTGGGCGCCTTCCCGGTCTCAATCCGGGACAGCGTGGAGGGGGCGAGGCCGAGTTTCTCGGCCACCTCCTCGAGCTTGATCGAGTGCGCTTCGCGCAAGCGACGCAGCTCAGTGCCCAGCCGACGTCGGCGTACTGTCGGGCCGATTGACGCCGTCATTCGGCCTCCCCTTCTGGAGGGCACGCAGGGCAGCACCGGCGAGAGCGGGCGCTGCCCTTTGCGGCTGAGTGGCTGCAATCGATCTTACGGGAATGAAGTTCTCAGAGGGATCGCATTTGACATTTCATCTGAGATAGTTGTCCCACGCACTTGCGCAGAAGGCAACACCCAACCATCATGGGATGGTAGCGCTCCGAGACCGAGCCGTTGCCCGGCGTGGCCAATCGGGGCGCTGAGACTGCGGGGGGACAGACCCAGATGGCGCAAATGGCCACCCGAGCCAGTTCCGGCGAGACCGTTGCCAGCACAGCGAAGACGGGCAGCGCGGCAACCCTCGCCAGCCTCACGATCCCCGGTCGTCCCGAATACGTCGGGGCCGCGCGGTCCTTTGTGGCCGGTGCCCTCGGCGGCGGTTCTGGGGCGGATGTCGCCGTTTTACTGGTCTCAGAGACCGTGACTAATGCGGTGGTGCACAGCGATTCGCGGCACCCGGGCGGAACGGTCACGATCACTGTCGTCGGGATGGACGGCGGCGTGCGGATCGACGTGGCCGACAATGGCTCGGCGCTGACCATCCCCGTGGTGAAGGGCGACGGCTGCGTCACAGGCGGGCACGGGCTGTTCCTGGTGCAGTCTCTGGCCGACCAGTGGGGTTATGTCCGTGACGACACCGGGACCACCGTGTGGTTCTGGATCCCCGAGCGGCCGCAGTTACCGGCGGCGGGCGCCGCGTGACTGGCGGCCCGGCGAGCCACCTCCTGGGCGTTTCTCGCGCAGCCGCATCGTGATCCGTACCGGGCTGCCCCCGAAGCCGAACTCCTCGCGGAGCATCCGCTCGATGAACCTCCGGTAGCCGGCCTGCAGGAAACCCGATGTGAACAGGATGAAATGCGGCGGCCGGATCCCGGCCTGGGTCGTGAAGAGAATCTTGGGCTGCTTGCCCCCGCGCACCGGCGGCGGGGTCGCCGCGATCAACGCGGTCAGCCATCCGTTGAGCCTGCCGGTCGGCACCCGGGTCTCCCAGCCCGCCAGGGCCAGGTTGAGGGCCGGGACCAGCCGGTCGGTGTGCCAGCCGGTCGCGGCGGACAGGTTCACCCGCGGTGCCCACCGGGCGGTGTGCAGCTGCCTGTCGATCTCCCGGTCAAGCGCGAGCCTCCGGTCCTCCTCGACTAGGTCCCACTTGTTGTAGCCGATCACCAGCGCCCGGCCGGCCTCTATCACCATGGACACGATCCGCAGGTCTTGCTCGGCCAGCGGCTCGCTGGCGTCCACAAGGACCACGGCGACTTCGGCCCGTTCAAGTGCCCGTTCGGTACGCATCGCGGCGAAGTAGTCAGCACCCTGGGACTCCCGCGCCCGGCGCCGGATCCCGGCGGTATCAACGAAACGCCAGACCGTGCCGCCCAGTTCGACCAGCTCATCGACCGGGTCGCGGGTGGTACCTGCCACCGCGTCGACCAGCACCCGCTCCTGCCCGGCGAGCTTGTTGAGCAGGCTCGACTTGCCGACGTTGGGGCGCCCGAGCAAGGCCACCCGCCGGGGGCCCTCCGGCGCATCGAGCACCTCCCGTGGCGCTTCGGGCAGCGCATCCAGAACCGCGTCGAGAAGGTCGCCGCTGCCGCGGCCGTGCAGTGCGCTCACCGGGAGGGGCTCGCCGAGCCCCAGCGACCACAGCGACGCCGCGGCGGGTTCCGCTGGGGCGTCATCGACCTTGTTCGCGGCCAGGACAACGGGCTTGCGCGACCGGCGCAGCACGGCGGCGACCGCCTCGTCCGCGTCGGTAACACCGACGATGGCGTCCGCGACGAACAGCACGGCGTCTGCGGCCTCCACGGCGACCCGCGCCTGCGCGGCCACCCGGGCCGACAGCGCCGCCGAGCCTTCGACTGAGGGCTCCCAGCCGCCGGTGTCGACAAGCGTGAACGCACGGCCGCGCCACGTGGCGTCGTAAGTTACCCGGTCCCTGGTGACCCCGGGGGTGTCGTCGACGACCGCCTGCCTGCTGCCGAGGATCCGGTTCACCAGCGTCGACTTGCCCACGTTCGGCCGCCCGACGACCGCCACCACGGGCGTTGGATTGACTGGGGTTTCCTGAGCCGGAAACTCCTCTGGAATGGACTCGCTCATCTGGACGCGCCTGCTCTCCTGCTGTCGGCGAGCGCGATGATCTCACGGATCACTTCGTCCAGCCCCAGCGTGGTCGTATCGATCTCGACCGCGTCAGGCGCCATGAGCATATTGGGAGCGTCGGACCGGTCCCGCTGCGCCTGTTCGGCCTGAGTCACCGCGATCGTCGCAGCCGGGTCGGCGGAAAGCTCAGCGGTTCGCCGCCGGGCGCGCACGGCTTCGCTGGCGTTCAGGAACACTTTAACCGGGGCGTCCGGGGCGACGACGGTCCCGATGTCCCTGCCCTCGGCGACGATCCCGTGACCGGCCGCGAGCGCATCGGCGATGATCTGCTGCTGCATCGCGATCAGGTGGCTGCGGACCGCGGGGATCGTTGCCACCGCGCTCACCGCGTTGGACACCTCCCGGGTGCGGATAGGGCCGACCACGTCGGTGCCGTCCACTCCGATAGCCGGATCCTCGGGATCGGTGCCCACGTCGATCGCCGGGCGATCCAGGACGGCGGTCACCGCGCCTGAGTCACGGACGTCGACACCCTGAGCAAGCAGCCACCAGGTCAGCGCCCGGTACGTCGAGCCGGTGTCCAGGTAACGCAGTCCCAGAACGCGGGCCACTCCCCTGGCAGCCGTCGACTTGCCTGACCCTGCCGGGCCGTCGACCGCGATCACGATTCCTGAGTACTCGGCAGCGGGATCTTTGGCCACGAACGCGATGCTACCGGCGGACCGGCCAGCCGCCGGCGGCCAATGCCTCGATCAGCCGCTGCGCCGTCTCCGCCCGGACAGCAAGCTCGGCCACGCCGACTGGCAGGCCAGGTGAGTGCTCGATGCGCACGTCCTCGATGTTGATCCCGGCAGCACCGGCCGCGCGGAACAGCCGGGCCAGCTCACCTGGCCGGTCACCGATGACCACCGAGACAACCGCGTAGTCAGGAGCTGGCCCGCCCCGCTTGCCCGGGATCCTGGCCACCCCGGCTCTCCCCTGCTCCAGCAGCCCAGCCAGATCCTTGACCGGCTCTTCATCGCCCTGGGCGATCCGGGCCAGGTCACCCGCTGCCGCTGTGAGGTCGGCCGCGAGTGCCTGCAGGACCTCAGCCGCATGGGCCGCGTTCGCCGACAGTATCTGCGTCCACAGGAACGTGTCCGACGCCGCGACCCGGGTCACGTCACGCAGCCCCTGGCCGGCCAGGGCAAGCGCCCCCTCGGGGGCCTGCTCGAGCCGGGCGGCCATAGCCACGGCTACCGCATACGGCGCGTGCGAGACCAGGGCGACCCAGCGGTCATGGTCGGCGGCGGACATGGTGACGGGCTCAGCCCCGCACGCCCGGGCCAGACCCGTGGCCGCGGCCGTGGCCTCGGGCGCGGTCTCCGGCAGCGGGCATATCGCCCACGGGCGGCCAAGGAACAGGTCGGCCCGCGCCGCGGCCGGGCCTGACCGCTCCCGCCCGGACAGCGGATGACCCGCAGCGAACGTGGTCAGGTCGCAGCGAAGCTGCCGGGCGCGGGTCAGCGGCAGCTCCTTCACGCTGGCAACGTCGGTGTAACAGCGGGCCAGGTGCCGCCCCTGGGCGGCGGCCAGGGCCGGGGCGACGGCCTCGGGCGGCATCGCGAGAACAGCGACGTCGGCCGGGCCGTCCGGCAGTCCGGCGTCAGGCAGTTCCGCGCCTGCGCCCATATCCGCGGCCAGCCGGGAAGCAGCCGGGTCGGCATCGGACAGCCAGACTGTGGCCCCTCGTTCCCGGAGCGCGAGTGCGATCGAGGTGCCGATCAGCCCGGTGCCGATCACCACCACGCTGCCCGGCGCTGTTTCATCCGGCGCTGTTCCATCCGGCACAGCGTCATCCCATGGCCCGTCACCCCGGGCAGTGGCCGGGTCCGGTGCGCCGGCCGGCTGCCCGGTCACTGCGCTATATCCAGGCGCAGCGCTGCCGCGCCCCGCAGGTACACGTGCTGGATAGCTGAACGGGGCGCCGACGTCTCAACGTGCATCATCAGGCGGATGACGCGGGGCATGGCCCCGGGCACGTCGATCTCGGTGCAGCACAGTAGCGGCACATCCTGGAAGCCCAGCTTGCGCGCTGCCAGGGCAGGAAACTCGGCGTTCAGGTCCGCTGTGGCAGTGAAGACGACACTGATCACGTCGGCCGGAGTCAGCTGGTTGCGGCCCATGACCTCGGTGACCAGATCCGAGGCGCCCTCGAGGATCGGCGCGCTCTCGTTCGCATCGACCTGCACAGCGCCGCGGATTGCCCTGACTGCCACCAGCCCGCCTCTCGTCAGCTCACCGCCGGTGCCCGCAGGACCGGTGCACCTGGCAATGGGCTACCAGGTTATAGACCAACCGCCGCGTACAGGTCGCCGATCTCCCTGGTGGTGAGCCGACGGGTGGTGCCTGGGCGGAGCGAGCCGATGGCGATGGGTCCCACGTGCGTACGCACCAGCCGTTTGACGGGGTGCCCGACCTCGGCCAGCATCCGGCGCACGATGTGCTTGCGCCCTTCATGCAGCGTGATCTCAACAAGCGCCCGCGTGCCCGCCCGCTCGACGACGCGGAACCTGTCGGCACTGGCCACGCCGTCGGTCAGCTCTACACCGGTGATCAGGCGCCGCCCCAGATCCTTGGGTACCGACCCTGCCACTTCGGCCAGGTAGGTCTTCAGGACCCCATAGCGGGGATGCGCCAGCCGGTGAGCGAGCTCGCCATCGTTCATCAAAAGCATGAGGCCTTCGGTGTCGTAGTCGAGCCTGCCGACGTGAAACAGCCGCTCAGCCCGGTCGCCAAGGAAATCAGCGATGGTGGGGCGGCCTCTCTCGTCCGACATCGTGGTCAGGACGCCCGCGGGCTTGTTCAGCGCGAGGTAGACGAGATCCTCCCGGGCCGGGATACGCCGGCCGTCTACCCGGATGATCTGGCGCTGCGGGTCGACGCGCGCCCCGAACCTGCGGACTACCTCGCCGTCGACCTCGACCCGGCCGTCGCCGATCATCTCCTCGCAGTGCCGGCGGCTGCCCACACCGGCTGCGGCGAGTACCTTCTGCAGCCGGACACCGCCGGAGTCGTCCGAAGCGTCGGGAGTGTCAGCGGGCACCTCGCCCTGCGGCTGACGGTCTGGACCGGGCATGTCACGGTTCCGCGCGTCACGGCCCGGCTGGCTCATGACCTGGGTCTGTCTCGTCGTCAACGTTCTCCGGGAGGAACGGGGCCAGCTCCGGCAGATCCTCCAGGCTGGGCAGGCCGAGCCGCTCAAGGAAGTATGACGTCGTCCCGAACAGGATCGCGCCCGTGTCGGGATCCGTGCCGGCCTCCTCGACGAGCCCGCGGAGCACGAGGGTGCGGATCACCCCGTCGCAGTTGACCCCTCGAACGGCTGAAACCCGCGCCCGGCTCACCGGCTGCCGGTACGCGACGACGGCCAGCGTCTCCAGGGCCGCCTGGGTCAGCCGGACTTCGTGGCCGTCGCTGACGAACCGCTCCACGATCGGGGCGTACTCCTCGCGGGTGTAGAACCGCCAGCCGCCGGCCACCTCGCGCAGGTCGAACCCGCGCTGCCCGGCCTTGTACCCGTCGGCGAGCTCGCGCAGAGCCGTGGCCACCTCGGCCCGCGGCCGCTCGAGCACCTGAGCAATGAGCACCTCGGACACAGGTTCGTCCGCTACAAGCATGATCGCCTCGAGGCTTGCCTGCAGGTCCAGGCCTCCATTCTCGGCGATGGCGTCCTCAGCAATGTCATCTTCGGTGACGCCCTCACTGGGCATCTCGGGCGGCGGGAGCGCGGCATCGATGTCTGCTGGCACCGGCACGCCGCCATTGCCGCTGGGAGCGGGACCGGATCCGTTATGTATCAATTATTCGCTGACTTCCTGGTCGGCTGTCGCATTCGCCAGCTGCTCGTTAGGGGCCCAGCTCACGTACAGATCACCGAACGGGGCCAGCTGCTGGAACGTGACGCGGCCGCCACGGTACAGCTCAAGTATCGCCAGAAACCGCGCAACGATCTCATAGGTGCCGGCGCAGTCCAATGTGAGCTGGCGGAAGCTGGCCTGGCCGAGCTGCTCCAGCCGCTCGGCCAGCAGGGCTGCCTGCTCGCGAACGCTCACCACCGGCGTGTGCAGGTGCGAGGTAGAGACTACCGGCGGCTGTTTTGGCGCCAGCACGTGCGCGGCTATCACGGCGAACTCAGCCGGGCCGAGGCCGAGCAGCACCTCGGGCAGGAGTTCAGCGAACCGGGGTTCCATCGGCACCCGGCGCGGGAACCGCCGGCCGGCAGCAGCCATCCGGCTCGCCAGCACCGCGGCTACCTCCTTGTAGGCCCGGTACTGGAGCAGCCGGGCGAACAGCAGGTCCCTGGCCTCAAGCAGGGCCAGGTCCTCTTCGTCATCGACCTCCCCGGCCGGCAGCAGCCTGGCCGCCTTGAGGTCGAGCAGGGTCGCCGCTACGACGAGGAAGTAGCTGGCCTGATCCAGGTCCCAGCCGTCGGCTCTGGCCCGGATGTAGGCGATGAACTCGTCGGTGACAGCCGAAAGCGCGATCTCGGTGATGTCGAGCTTGTGCTTGGAGATCAAGCCCAGGAGCAGGTCAAACGGGCCCTCGAAGTTGTCAAGGTGCACCTGGAAGGCGGCCCGGGGGCCGACGTCTGGCTCAGTGGTCATCGATGGCGGTGTCCAGCCCGGCCGGGCGAACCAGCTCGGCTACTCCTCCGAAGGCTTACCCGCTGCGGACGGAACCCGAGATACCGCCCTGGTTCCACCGATCCAGTACCTCCCTCGCCAGCCTCCGGTAGGCAGCGGCGCCATTGCATGACGAGTCGAAGACGGTGATCGGCTCCCCCGCGACCGTCGCGTCGGGGAAGCGCACGGTACGGCTGATAACCGTGTGATACACCTGCTCGCCGAAGCCCTTGACAACCTCCGCCAAGACTTCCCTGGTATGCAGGGTACGCGAGTCGTACATGGTCGCGAGCAGGCCGTCCACGACGAGCTTGGGGCTGATCCTGCTGGACACCTTCTCGATGGTCTCCATCAGCAGGGCGACCCCGCGCAACGCGAAGTACTCGCACTCCAGCGGCACGATCACCCCGTCTGCGCAGGCCAGGGCGTTGACCGTGAGCAGCCCGAGCGAGGGCTGGCAGTCGATCAGGATGAGGTCGTAGTCGGGGACCAGCGGCTGCAGCACCCGGCCGAGCACGAACTCCCGGCCGACCTCGTGCACGAGCTGCACTTCGGCGCCGGACAGGTCGATGTTGCTCGGCAGCAGGTCCATGCCGTCAACGCTGGTCTTGAAGAGCACGTCGCGGGCTGTGGTGTTGCGCTCCATGAGCACGTTGTAAATAGTCGCGTCCAGCTCGTGCGGCTGGATGCCCAGTCCCACCGACAGCGCGCCCTGCGGGTCGAAGTCAACGAGCAGAACCCGTTGCCCGTACTCGGCCAGGGCGGCACCCAGGTTGATCGTCGTCGTGGTCTTGCCGACGCCGCCCTTCTGGTTGCAGACCGCCGTGATCCGGGCCGGGCCGTGGCTGAGCCGCCGCTCAGGCACGGGGAACTCCGGCATCGGCCGACCGGTCGGGCCCAGAACTCCCGGCCTGATGTCGACGTCTGAAATCGCTACCACAGCCTGTTGCACCTCCCCGGTGGTGGCCCGGGCTGACCCAGCTTGCCTAAGCGCGAGGCTAGGGCCTGGAAATGGCCGCGGCAAGCCGACTCACCGTTTGCGGGGAAATGGCTGGCCGCAAGCCGAGCCCCCCATCTGCCCGTCAGCCCCCGGCGGCCTGTCAGCCGAACGCGCGCGGGTGCGCGCTGGCGTAGACCTCGCGAAGCTTGTCCGCGGTCACCAGAGTGTAGACCTGCGTGGTGGTGACCGAGGCATGACCGAGGAGTTCCTGGACGACGCGGACGTCTGCGCCGCCGTCCAGGAGGTGCGTGGCGAAGCAATGGCGCAGTGTGTGCGGCGACACGCCGCCGATCCCGGCCCGGTCGGCAGCGGCCCGCAGCGCGCCCCAGGCGCCCTGCCGGGTGAGGCGGCCGCCGCGGGCGTTCAGGAACAGCGCCGGGCTGGCCGACGCGGCCCGGGCGGTCGCGGCCAGTGAGGGACGCGCCCGGACCAGGTACTGCTCGAGCGCCTGCCGCGCGTAACTGCCGACGGGGACGAAGCGCTGTTTGCCTCCTTTGCCGGACACCCGCACCGTGGCTGGGAGGGCGGGCTCACCGCGATCTCCCTGCCCGGCGCCCGCATCCGGCCCAGGGCAGGCCAGGTCGAGGTCGTCGACATCCAGCGCCGTCGCCTCGGAGATCCGCGCTCCGGTGGCGTACAGCAGCTCCAGCAGGGCCCGGTCGCGGAGCGGTCGCGGTCCCTCGCCAACGCCGGCCGCCGCGAGCAGGCGCTCAACGTCGGCGACGGGCAGCGCCCGCGGCAGCCGTCGCGGCGGCACCGGGGGCCGCACCGGCCGCGCGGGGTCAGACGGCGCCAGTCCCTCAGCCGCCGCGAACGCGTGCAGGCCACGCACGGCGACGACGGCACGGCCTGCTGAGCTCGCCGCCAGCGGCGGGTGGCCCTCGCCGCCCTCGCGCAGCCCGGCAAGGAACCCGGCCACGTCCTGCGTCGTCACGTCGCCGATCCCGGTCCTGCCCGCCGCGCCGAGTGCGGCAGCGTAGCGGCGCAGGTCGCGACGGTAGGCCTGCAGCGTGTGCTCAGCGAGGCCACGCTCGACCGTCAGGTGGTCCAGGTAGCGCCTGACCGCCGCGACGACGGTGACCGGCTGCGGCGCAGCGTTCAGTTGAGCGCCTCGCCTGGCGCCGTCCACCGCAGGCCGTGGGCTTCGCCAACGCCTTTGCAGGTGAGAACGCCCTCGTGCGCGTTCAGGCCCAGCATGAGCGCCGGGTCCGAACGGAGCGCCTCGCGCCAGCCGCGGTTGGCGATCTCGAGGATGTACGGGATCGTCACGTTCGTCAGCGCGTACGTCGACGTGTGCGGTACCGCCCCTGGCATGTTCGCCACGGCGTAGAAGACCGATTCATGCACCATGTACGTGGGGCTGGCGTGCGTGGTCGGATGAGAGTCGGCGAACGCGCCGCCCTGGTCGATGGAGATGTCCACGAGCACCGACCGTGGCTTCATCCGGGAGACGAGATCGTTGGAGACCAGCGTCGGCGCCTTGGCCCCCGGTACCAGCACGGCCCCGATCACCAGGTCGGCGTCGATCACGGCCCGCTCGATCTCGTAGGCATTGGACGCGACCGTCTGCAGGTGCCCGCGGTAGACCGCGTCCGCGGAGCGCAGCCGGGCGACGTTCTTGTCGATGAGCAGCACCTCAGCCTGCATGCCGAGCGCGATCGCCGCTGCGTTCAGGCCGGATACCCCGGCTCCGAGGACCACGACCTTGGCCGCGTAGACGCCGGGCACACCGCCCATCAGCACGCCGCGCCCGCCGGCGTCGCGCTGCAGGTGATGGGCGCCGACCTGGGCGGCCATCCGCCCAGCCACTTCAGACATGGGCGCCAGCAGCGGCAGCGACCCGTCCGGGAGCTGGACCGTCTCGTACCCGATCGCCGTTATGCCCGAGTCCAGCAGCGCCTCCGTCCCCTCAGCGGAGGCAGCCAGGTGCAGGAACGTGAACAGAACCTGGCCCTTGCGCAGCCGGTGGTACTCGGCGGCAACGGGCTCCTTGACCTTAAGAATCAGTTCTCCTGCCTGCCACACAGCGTCGGCGTCCGGCAGGATAGCCGCCCCGGCGGCGGCGAAGTAAGCGTCAGGGATGGACGAACCGGTTCCGGCGTCCTTCTCGACGAAAACCTCGTGCCCGGAGCGGACCAGCTCGTGCACGCCGGCGGGCGTGATCGCGACCCGGTACTCGTTGTCCTTGACTTCCTTTGGAATGCCGACCTTCATTGCGTCAGGATCCCTCCCGGTCGACGTGGCCTGGCCGGCCCCTTTGCCGGGCAGGTCCACGCGGCACAGTTCACAGCAGCGTCAGCCCTCGGCGGCATCCGGGTCCCGCAGTGCGGCGAACCCGTCTTCGCGAGCCGCATAAGCGGCCAAGATACCTGTCGCCGTGACGCCATTGTGCAGCTCACCGGCCAGCAGCAGGGCCACGGCCTCGGCCAGCGGTAGCCAGGCGAACAGCAGGTGCGCCTCCTCGTCCACGCGCACGTACGAACGCTCTGACTCGGGCACCATGGTCAGGCCACGGGCCAGGAAGACCCGAACCCGCTCGGTGCTGATGCCCGGCGAGGAGTAGGTGTCCGTCAGCACCTGCCACTGCTCCGCCCGGTACCCGGCCTCCTCCAGCAGCTCACGCTCCGCGGTGACCAGCAGCGGCTCGCCGGCCACGTCGCGCAGGCCCGCCGGGACCTCCCACAGCAGCCGGCCGACCGGGTGCCGGTACTGGCGGATCATCAGGACCCGCTGCTCCGGGTCAAGCGCGACAATCGCTACTGCCCCGGGGTGCTCGAGGACCTCACGGCCAACCACGTCGCCACCGGGCACCCGCACCATGTCCCGCCGCAGCCCGACCAGCCTGCCCCGAGCCAGCTCCTCAGACGACTCAACCGGCCAGGTCTCTGTCAGGTCGCCGATGGTCTCGTTCTTCATGCTGTGTTTGCTTTGCGCCTCCGGGCCGCCTGGGGGCGCCTCCTTCCCTCGTCGCTCGTTCGCCTTCGGCTCCTCGCTCCTCAGTCCAGTCGGCACCGCGGCCCTTTGGCGCGTCATGCTGTGGCTACGGCCGGGGAGAGGGTGGCGGCGGGCATTGCCCGCGAGTGCTCAAGCGCCGCGGCTACCAGCCCGCTGAACAGCGGGTGCGGCTTGGTGGGCCGGGAGAGGAACTCCGGGTGGGCCTGGGTGGCAACGAAGAACGGGTGCATGCTGCGGGGCAGCTCGATGAACTCCACCAGGGTGCCATCTGGCGACAACCCTGAGCAGCGCAGGCCTGCCTCCTCCAGGGCCTCCCGGTAGGCGTTATTGACCTCGTACCTGTGCCGGTGCCGCTCCTGCACCACGTCCGCACCGTACAGTTCGCGGACCAGGCTGCCTTCGGCCAGCACCGCCGGGTAGAGGCCGAGCCGCATGGTGCCGCCCATGTCCCGCTCCCCGGCCACGACGTCCACCTGCTCCGCCATCGTGGCGATCACCGGATACGGCGAGTCCGGATCGAATTCGGCGCTGTTGGCCCCGTCCAGGCCGGCCAGGTCCCGCGCGACCTCGATGGCCATGCACTGCAGGCCAAGGCAGAGGCCGAGCACCGGGAGGCCGTGCGTCCGCGCATGGCGCACCGCCCCGATCTTTCCCTCGATGCCCCGCACGCCGAACCCGCCCGGCACCAGCACGCCGTCCACGCCGTCGAGATGCCGCGCCGCGCCCTCTGGGGTCTGGCAGTCGTCGCTGGACACCCAGCGGATGTTGACCCTGGCATCGTTGCCGAACCCGCCCGCCCGCAGCGCCTCGGCCGGTGACAGGTAGGCGTCGGGCAGGTCCACGTACTTGCCGACCAGCGCGATCGTCACGGTCCGCGCTGGCCGGTGTGCCCGGCGCAGCAGCTCGTCCCAGTCGCTCCAGTCAACGTCGCGGAACGGCAGCCCGAGCCTGCGCACGACGTAGGCATCCAGGCCCTCGGCATGCAGCACCTTGGGGATGTCATAGATGGACGGCGCGTCCGGCGCGGACACCACCCCGTCCGAGTCAACGTCACACATGAGGCTGATCTTGGCCTTGAGCCCGTCACTGATCGGCCGGTCGGAGCGGCACACGATCGCGTCGGGCTGGATGCCGATGCTGCGCAGCGCCGCCACCGAGTGCTGGGTGGGCTTGGTCTTCAGCTCGCCCGACGGCCCGATGTACGGCAGCAGCGAGACGTGCAGGAAGAAGCAGCGGTCGCGGCCGATCTCGTGCCTGATCTGCCGGATCGCCTCAAGGAACGGCTGCGACTCGATGTCGCCGACCGTGCCGCCGACCTCGGTGATGACGACGTCCACGTCAGGGCCGGCCATCTCGGTGATCCGCGACTTGATCTCGTTGGTGATGTGCGGGATCACCTGCACGGTGTCGCCGAGGTAGTCGCCGCGCCGCTCCTTGGCGATCACGCTGGAGTAGACCTGGCCGGTGGTGATGTTGGCCGAGCCCTTCAGCCTGGTGTCCAGGAACCGCTCGTAGTGCCCGACGTCCAGGTCGGTCTCGGCGCCGTCGTCGGTGACGAACACCTCGCCGTGCTGGAACGGGTTCATGGTTCCCGGGTCCACGTTGAGGTACGGGTCGAGCTTCTGCATGGTGACGCGCAGCCCGCGCAGCTTCAGCAGGCGGCCCAGGCTGGAGGCTGTGAGCCCCTTGCCGAGGCTGGATGCCACGCCCCCGGTAACAAAAAGATGCTTAGTAGAAACTGACCGTGAATAGTTCGCTGCCGTGGCCAAGAGGAGCTCCCGTGGTCCCTGCCCGGCGGCAATTCCGCCGGTCCACGGGGTATCAGGATATCAGCCGACGCGACCTTGCCTGGCCCGCAACGCTCAACGCGTGGTCATGACCAGCCACAAAAGACCGGATACCAGGTCAGACCGTGGTGCTGGCGCCTGATTCACTCAGCGATGCCCGTTCGCCCTCGGGCCTTGGGCGCGACTCCTCGCCGGCCTCGCCGAAGCGAGCCAGTGTGAGCGCCCCGGCCACCGCGAGGATGAACCCGGGGATGGCCAGCCCGAGCATGCCGCGGCGGGTGCTGTCGCCCAGGAAGATGACGCCCACCACGGCGGCGGGAAGGGTCTCGCACAGCACCACCGCCGACGTCGCGACGGTTACGCTGCCGCCCTCCAGCGCCGACGCGTACATCAGGAACGAGACGATCCCGGCTGCGGCCAGCGTGTACGCAGCTGGGCTGCGCACCAGCTGGCCGGGCGCGAACCCGGGCAGGATGCGCGCAGCGACCGCGAGGACGGCATAGCCGAGCCCGGCGATGGCGCCGAGCAGCGGAGTGCGGGCGCGCCCAGGGAGCCTGGCGGCGGCGATACCGGCCACCCCGACGCAGGCCACCGTGATCATCAGACCGATCTGGAAAGCCGGGCCCACCGTCGCAGCGCCCTGGGCTCCAGCCGAGGACCCGAGCAGACCCACCCCGACGACGACCGCGGTGATCGCCAGCCACTCCAGCACCGCGAGCCGCGCCCGCATCAGCCACGCCGCGAGCAGTGCGATGACCGCGAGGTTGGATGCGACCATCGCCTGCACCGCGAACAGCGGCAGCCGCCGTAGTGCCACGAGCTGAGCCAGGAAGCCGATGATGTCGATGACGAGGCTGAGGACGAAGCGCCACTGGCGGAGCAGCCGGATAATCATGCCGGGATCGACCCGGCCAGCGGCCGGGTCTCCCTCGCGGACCCGGGCAGGCCGGCGGCTCGCGGAGCGGATGGCCATTGCCTGCATGACCGCCGCGAATCCGTAGCACAGCGCCGACACAAGCGCGGCCACAAGGCTTTCCACCATAGTTCTGACCCTACGCCCGCTGATCAGCCGGCGGCATCAGGGAAATCCCGCAGAAATCCCTGACGGCAGGCCTTGTAAAGGCAGACACCGCGTGCCGACCAGCAGCCTTCGCCATGGCCCCGGACATGCCTGCAGCGTTCACCGTGGCACCGTGCCGTCCGGTGCGCGGGCTGCCGCGCATTCCGCCTCCTCACACGGTCGACGCCGTCTGGTTGTTAGCCAACCTAAAGACAGCGCGCAGCCGCGTCGATGGGGCCAGCCATCTTCTTCCAGGTAGGGCTAACCCCACCGTGGCCGCAGAACTTCCCGGTGTCCAGCACTGGTTGCAACATGCAGGTCAAGCCGAAGCCGACGGCTGCGCAGCGGGCAGCCGGCGCAGATCGTCGGGGGTGAGTTCTCCGGTTGAGATGAGCAGCGCGGCGAGTTCCTCGAGCGCGCGCGGCCCGCGCAACCCTGGTATGCCGATCCGGACGTACCGGTTACGGATGTTCTCGCACCGTTTGGCCACGGTATGCGGCTCCCAGCCGATGCGGCTTGCCGCTTCCCTGGCGGTACGGGGCGCCGGGGCACCCGAATGCTTCCAGGTGAGGTACTCCTCAAACCGCGCAGCGAGCACCAGCCTGTCCGAGGTGTTGAGCGGAGGCCGGCGCTTGGTGCTCGTAACTACCGGCTCGGGCACCGGGTCTCCGGTCTCCTGGCCCGCTTCGGTCACATCGTCCAGATCGGGCAGCCGCAGCCGCAGCACGTACTTGTCCAGGATCCCGTCGAGCCGGACCTTGGCGTGCCACTGCTGCAGCGGCAGCGCCATCCCCGGCGGGATGTCGGCCCGGAAGCCCCGGTCGCCAGTCAGGTACAGCATCGAAGCCGCGCTGGCGTTGGCGACCCACCAGAGGCTGTCCCGCCAGTCGAGGCTGCCAGCATTGCGCGACACACCGCGATCCTCGTTCGGCAGAACGACATCGCAGGCCGGGTCCCGCCCGAAGGTACACCGCCCCTTGGCCGCTGGCACCCGCCACGTGCCGGTCTCGAACATAACGATCAGTAACATGCCACCCCGTCCGCAAGCACCCCTTGGCGGACAGTATGACCCGCTGACCCTCGGGAGGGCTCCCCCTCTGGGGAGAGCTCCCCCAGGCTGCTCAGTCCCGGACTAGCGCGGCCCGCCCAGCTGCCGGGTGAGTGCCTCCCGTGCTGCCGCCGACGTGGTGAACTGCACCGAGCGCATTCCGAGCGCGGCCGCACCAGCCACGTTCTCAGCCCGGTCATCGATGAAGATCACATCACCGGCAGAGGCCCCGAGCGTGGCCAGCGCGGCCTGGTAACACGCCGGATCGGGCTTGCCGGTTTTCAGCTCACAGCTGAATATCAGGTGCTCAAAACTGGCCAGTTCGGGCAGCTGACTCACTGCCGCCGCGACGTCTTCGGGCGCGTTGGACAGCAGCGCCAGCGGCACGCCGGCGGCGGCCAGGTCCCTAACCAGTGCGACCGTGCCTGACTGCAGCCGCAGCCACATCGAGCAGTCCGCCCGCGACAGCTCGGCAATCTCGGCATCGGTGTAGCTGCGTCCCAAGCCCCGGCCCACCTGCTGCCAGTACGCTGCGACGTCCAGGTCCGCGACATCGTAGGCGTGCCGCGATTCCCAGTACCTGTCCATGAGTTCCTGAACGGGAGCCCCGGCCACTGTGGCCAGAAGCGCCACGTCCTCGTCGGCGGGCTGCTGCGAGAGCACGCCGCCGTAGTCGAACATCACCAATGTCACGGGCGACAACCCTAGCGGCGGCAGGTCTGGTCAGACGCCCGCGGCCTGCATGCCGCGAAGCTCGTGCTTGAGGTCCTTGATCTCATCACGCAGCCGCGCGGCCAGCTCAAACTGCAGCTCAGCCGCTGCCGCGTGCATCTGGTCGGTGAGCTCGGTGATCAGGGCGACCAGCTCCTCGCGCGGCGGCGCGCCACCCTCGGCGGCGCCCTGCTCGCCCGGCCTGGTGGCTGCCCGGGCCCGGGAGGAGACACCGGGAACCGGCGCCTTGCCCCGGCTCTGCTGCCGCCCCGAGCCGCCAAGAAGCTTCTCGGTGTCGGCGTCCTCGCGGGCAAGCTGGTCCAGGATGTCGGCGATCCGCTTGCGCAGCGGCTGCGGGTCTATCCCGCGCTCGGTGTTGTAGGCGATCTGCTTGACCCGGCGCCGGTTGGTCTCGTCGATAGCCCGCTGCATCGACGGGGTCACCTGGTCGGCGTACATGTGCACCTGGCCGGAGACATTGCGGGCGGCCCGGCCGATGGTCTGGATCAGCGACGTCCCGGAGCGCAGGAAGCCCTCCTTGTCCGCGTCCAGGATCGACACCAGTGACACCTCGGGCAGGTCCAGCCCCTCCCGGAGCAGGTTGATCCCGACCAGCACGTCGTACTCGCCGAGCCGCAGTTCGCGCAGCAGCTCGACGCGGCGCAGGGTATCCACCTCACTGTGCAGGTACCGGGCCCTGATGCCCAGCTCGAGCAGGTAGTCGGTGAGATCCTCGGCCATCTTCTTGGTCAGCGTGGTCACCAGGACCCGCTCGTCTCGCTCGGCCCGCAGCCGGATCTCGTGTACCAGGTCGTCGATCTGGCCCTTGGTCTGCTTGATGATGACCTCGGGGTCGATGAGCCCGGTCGGCCTGATCACCTGCTCGGTGACCTCGCCAGCCACCCGCTTCAGCTCGTAGGGGCCTGGGGTGGCCGACAGGTACAGCGTCTGGCCGATACGGCCACCGAACTCCTGCCAGGTCAGCGGCCGGTTGTCGATCGCGCTCGGCAGCCGGAACCCATGGTCGACCAGCATCCGCTTGCGCGACACGTCCCCCTCGTACATGGCGCCGATCTGCGGCACGGTGTTGTGCGACTCGTCGATGACCAGAAGGAAGTCCTCGGGGAAGTAGTCCAGCAGGGTGTTCGGCGGGCTGCCGGCCTCGCGGCCGTCGATGTGTCGCGAGTAGTTCTCGATCCCTGAGCAGCTCCCGACCTGGCGGAGCATCTCGACGTCGTAGGTGGTGCGCATCCGCAGCCGCTGCGCCTCGAGCAGCTTGCCCGAGCGCTCAAGGTCGCCAAGCCGCTCGGCCAGCTCGGCCTCGATGCCAGAGATGGCCCGCTCCATCCGTTCGGGGCCGGCGACGTAGTGAGAGGCCGGGAACACGTACAGCTCGTCGTCCTCGCTGATCACCTCGCCGGTCAGCGGGTGCATTGTCATCAGCCGCTCGACCTCGTCGCCGAACATCTCGATCCGCACGGCGAGTTCCTCGTACTGCGGGATCACCTCGATGGTGTCGCCACGAACCCGGAACGTGCCGCGGGTGAACGACAGGTCGTTGCGGACGTAGTTCATCCCCACGAGCTGGCGGAGCAGCGCGTCTCGCTCGACCTTCGTCCCCACGTTGAGCTTGAGCATCCGGTCGACGTACTCCTGCGGCGTGCCCAGGCCGTAGATGCAGGACACCGAAGCGACGACGATTGTGTCTCTGCGGGTCAGCAGCGAGTTCGTGGCCGAGTGCCTGAGCCGGTCCACCTCGTCGTTGATCGAGGAGTCCTTCTCGATGTAGGTGTCGGTCTGCGGTACGTACGCCTCGGGCTGGTAGTAGTCGTAGTACGAGACGAAGTACTCGACCGCGTTGCGGGGCAGCATCTCACGCAGCTCGTTGGCGAACTGGGCGGCGAGGGTCTTATTCGGCAGCATGACGAGGACCGGGCGCTGCAGCCGTTCGGCCAGCCAGGCGACCGTCGCTGTCTTGCCGGTCCCGGTGGCGCCGAGCAGCACGGTGTCCTTGGCCCCGGCCCGGATTCGCTGCTCCATCTCGGCGATCGCATTCGGCTGGTCGCCAGCCGGCACCATGTCGGTGACGACCTCGAAGGGCGCGACGCGCCGCTGCAAGTCAGTTACCGGACGCATGACACCCCCTCAGCTCGCCCTGCCTCTCTCACTGTAGGCGCGAGGTCTGACAACGCATGTTCGCGAGCACTCATTCCCTTACTCCTACTCCGAGCGGAGGGTGAACGCGGTGCGGGCGCGCGCGGCCCAGCCGGCCGGGCCGAGCGCGCCAGCGACCGCTATGACCAGCCCGGCCAGACCGAGCAGGATGAGCTCCAACGGCGCGTAGACCGAGGCGAGCGAAGGCGGGACGCCGGAGTTCGCCGCGTGTGCCATGACCGGGATCACCACATGGTGCAGGTAGACCCCGGCCGGGACCGCGACGATCCCGGCGGCCAGGCCGGTGAGGGCGACGGAGCACACGATCATGCCGAGGGTCTGCCGCGGTGTCATGCCGAGGGCCTTGAACACCCCGATGTCGTGCGCCCGCTCCCGGATCTGCAGCGCCACGGTGTTCAGCACTCCGAGCCCGGCCACGACTGTGATCAGGACGGTGAGCATCGCGATCAGCTTGAGCACGGCTTCGGTCTGCCTGTTTCCACCGGACAGGGTGACCTGGTACGAGCGGCCGAGCGCGGCCGACACGGCGTTGACATAGGCCTGCGGGCTCGTGCCTGGCCGCAGGGCGACGTCATACTGCGAAGGCTCCGTGCCCGGGTCCAGCGCGGCCAGCGTGGCCGGGCTGACGTACATCTGGACGTTCTTGCCCGGCCGGAACACCTCGCCGGCAATTCGCACGGTGACCGGGTGGCCAGCGGACTCCACGGTGAAGGCCGACCCGACCGACGTGCCTGTGTCGGTGAGGAACAGCGTGTTCACGTCGGCCTCAGCGGGGCTATGGGCAGCCGGGTACCAGCGGCCGGAGATCAGCGGGAGCCTGCTCCAGGCCGGGTCTGTGCCGTAGGCGGTGACCGACGCGGTGTCCGCCACCCCGGGCAGTCCAACCTGGCCATCGGCCTCCGTGACGTAGTGGAGGGTGCCCGGCTGGGTGGCCAGCGCCGAGACCACGGCCCGCCGCTGAGCGGCTGTCATTGGTCCCGTATGCGATCCAGCCTGGCCGGCCGACAC
>Ga0335074_10000527_pt1 | contig 54084 bp, 55 predicted proteins | sample Lox_Sample_23_FD_206715 | JGI IMG/M metagenome (GOLD analysis project Ga0335074, IMG submission 206715) | Soil microbial communities from Loxahatchee National Wildlife Refuge, Florida, United States - Lox_Sample_2.3 | ecosystem: Environmental > Terrestrial > Soil > Wetlands | place: USA...
CGAGATCCGCATCGCCGGCACAACCCAGCACATCAAGGATACGCTGCAGCAATTGTCCGACAGCAAAATGGATGTGGTCGGCCCAGATCCCGAGAAGCGTCGCAACTGGAACGCCGTCGCGCGCGATATTTTCGATGCGATCGACAAGGACGCCTACGGCACGCGCTACACGCTTACGCTCATGCCGAGCGGCGGCGTCGCCGAATTGCCTTATCCGCGCTTCGAGGCGGGCAATTACGTGCTCGTGCGGCACGAAGCGCCGGACGCCAATTTCAGCTGGGACACGCTGCAGCTCGACAACAACACCGGCCGGCTGATCTACAAAGGCAGCGGCGGGCGGAACTACGACCAAAGCTCCTATGTGACGGTGCAGATCAATGCGCTACGGGCCATGCCCAAAAATCCAATGCCCGAAGTGCGCAGGCCGCTGCAGCGGACGCCCAAGCCGGTCGACGCGCCGAAATACCAGTCGCTCGATCAGGCTCGCGAATGCCCGCTCAGTCCGGATGTTCCCGCACCGCCGGGGTGCCGCAAGCCGGCACAGGGCGGCGGGCGGTAAGAGCCGCACACGTGCCCACGGAAATCGACTGGCTTTTCCGAAAACCGGCGGGCAGATTGGCAGGCCATGGATGAGCCCGCCGAAACGGGACGGTCGATCGGCCTGACCGCCATTTCCCTTATCGCCGTCGGCGTCGGCGTCATCACCGGATTCGGGGCCATCTTCTTCCGCGGCCTGATCGGCCTGATCCACAATATCTCCTATTACGGCGTGTTTTCGGTCGCCTATGACGCGAACGTCTACGGACCGCCCAGTGCGTGGGGGGCGGCCATCATCCTCGTGCCGGTGATCGGCGGCATGGGCGTCGTTTTCCTCGTCTCGAAATTCGCGCCCGAGGCGCGCGGCCATGGCGTGCCCGAAGTGATGGACGCGATTTTCTACCAGGACGGAAAAATCCGCCCGGTCGTCGCCATCGTCAAATCGCTCGCCTCGGCACTCGCCATCGGCACCGGCGCGGCGGTGGGCCGCGAAGGACCCATCATCCAGATCGGCGCCTCGCTCGGTTCGACCGTCGGCCAGATCATCCGCATGGAGCCGTGGCAGCGCATCACGCTCGTGGCGGCGGGCGCGGGCGCCGGCATTGCCGCCACGTTCAACACGCCCATCGGCGGCGTCATGTTCGCGATCGAGCTGATGCTTCCGGAAGTCAGCGCACGGACCTTCCTGCCGGTCGCGCTAGCTGCCGGCACCGCGACCTTCATCGGCCGCGCATTCCTCGGGATACAGCCGGCGTTTGCCATGCCCGCGACGCTTTTGCTGTCGAACCGGCCCTGGCCGCTCGACGCCATTCTTTTGTGCGCGGTCCTTGGCGCCGCCGTGGGCCTTGTCGCAACGGCGTTCATCCGCGGGCTGCACGGCGCCGATATCGGTTTCGAACGCCTGCGCAATCCCTATCTGCGCCACGCGCTCGGCATGCTCGTCGTCGGCCTGATGATGTACGGCTTCTTTCTGGGGTCGGGGCATTACCATGTCGACGGCGTCGGCTATTCGACGATCGAGGACATCCTCACCGGCGGCATCGTCGCCGCGCCGTTCCTGGCCGTGCTGTGTTTCGGAAAACTTACCGCCACCGTGCTGAGCCTCGGTTCCGGCTCGTCAGGCGGCATCTTCTCGCCGTCGCTGTTCATGGGCGCCACGCTCGGCGCTGCGTTCGGTGCCGTGATCAACACGATCATGCCGTTCCCCGGCATCGGCATTGCGGCCTTTGCGGTGATCGGCATGGCGGCCATGGTGGGCGGGGGCACGGGCGCCGCGATGACCGCGGTCACGATGATCTTCGAGATGACGCGCGACTACGACGTCGTGATGCCGATGATCGTGGCCGTCGCCGTCGCCATCGGCGTGCGACGCGCGCTGAGCCAGGAGAACATCTACACGATCAAGCTCGTGGCCCGGCGGCACTTCATCCCCAAGGCGCTGCACGCCAACATGTTCCTTGTGCGTCCGGCCGGTGAAGTGATGGACCGGGAGCTTCTGCTTCTGCCGCAGGAAACGGGCCTTGACGCCGTTCTGCTCCGGACGGACGGCAACGGCGGCTTCCGGCACATCGTCGTCACCGACGGCGAAAAGATTGTCGGCGTCTTGCGCGTCAACACGGCGCTCAGACGCGGCCTCGAAGGCGCGTACACGGGCGTCAGGCTGGGCGACGTGGCGAACCGGGCCTTCACCATCGCGCGCGAGGACGATGTGATGTTCGGCGTGATCGATCGGGCCTGGCGCAAAAAGGCCTCGATGATCGTCGTCGTGCGCGGCCAGGGCGTGCCGCGCGCCTCCGACGTGGCCGGCGTGATCACCAAAGATCAGGTTGCCGACTCGGTCGGCGAAAGCGTTCGCCCTTATTCGGGAAATTGACGCGGGCTGCTTCATTCGCGGGCGGCGGGGACCATCCAGAGCAGGTACTGCGCGCCATTCAAGCTGACGAGCGCATGCCCCAGCGAGCCGACCAGGTCCTCGATGTCGTCCGCCATGGAGTCCAGCACGGATTCGTAAGCCCAGCGCGGCACGCCCTCCTTGTAGTCGGGAGTCCTGTGGCCTTCGCGCATCCGGATCGCGACGATCCGAAAGAGGACATCCGAAACCTTCGCGTCGCCATTGAGCACGATGGCGGGATCCGCTCCGGGGCCCGCGGGATAGAGTTCGGTCGGCCATTGGATGGCCGGCGCGGCAATGTGCATTCCGCCGTCCTCCAGTCCTTCGATCGCAGGCCACGATAGCGCGCCTTGGCGTTCGGTTCCATGCTGCCGGCGCCGTCGTTCCGGCAACTCGACTTTGCGGCGGTCCTTCGGCACTAATGGTGCGAAAGCCACAAGCTGCAAGAGGACCCCGTGAGCGTTGCCGACGCCGCCGCCGACAAGCGCGACAGCCGTCCCGAGATTTCCGGAACGCTCGGCGCTTTAAGCATCCAGGCGCTGGGCATCGTCTTCGGCGATATCGCCACGAGTCCGCTCTACACGCTGAAGACCGTCCTCGATGTGACGGGCGCGCATCCCGATGCCGCGGCCGTGCTCGGCTCGCTGTCGCTGATCTTCTGGACGCTCGTCATCATCACCTCGATCAAATACATCAACATCGCCATGCGCATCGACAATGACGGCGAGGGCGGCATCCTGGCGCTGATGTCGCTCATTACATCGGGAAAGTCCAAGCGGCCGTTGATCGTGGCCTGCGGCCTCTTCGGTGCGGCGCTCATCTACGGCGACGGCGCGATTACGCCGGCGATCTCCGTGCTCTCCGCGCTCGAAGGTCTCGATCTCGTCTCGAAGGGATTCCAGCCTTATGTGCTTCCCTGTTCCGTGCTCATTCTCCTGGCACTGTTCTTCGTGCAGCGGCAGGGCACGGCGAAGATCGGCGGCGCGTTCGGTCCCATCATGCTCATCTGGCTGCTGGCGATTGCGCTCCTGGGCGTGCACGGAATCCTGGCCCATCCGGCCGTGCTCGTTGCAATCAATCCGGCCTACGGGATTTCCTATCTGCTGCACGGCGGGATCACGAGCTTCCTTGTGCTGGGCGGCGTATTCCTGTGCGTGACGGGCGCGGAAGCGCTTTACGCGGACATGGGCCATTTCGGGCCGCGCCCCATCCGGCTTTCGTGGACGGCGGTCGTACTGCCTGCGCTGGTGCTCAACTATGCGGGGCAGGCGGCGGTCGTACTGTCCGGCGCGCCAACTGCAGGCAACATTTTCTATCAGCTCTGCCCTGAGGCTTATCGCGTACCGCTGATCATCCTCGCAACGCTTGCCACGATCATCGCGAGCCAGTCGATCATCACGGGCGCCTTCTCGATGACGCGCCAGGCGATCCAGCTCGGCTGGCTGCCGCGCCTGCCGATCACGCAGACCTCCGCGCATGGCTACGGGCAGATCTATGTCGGCCCCGTGAACTGGCTTCTGGCGCTTGCGACGCTCGGTCTCGTGTTCGGATTCAGGAGCTCCGACAATCTGGCCTCGGCCTACGGCGTCGCGGTCTCGGGCACGATGCTGCTCACCTCCTTCCTTCTCTTCCGCGCGATTCATGAGGTCTGGAAGTGGAGCCTTGCGCTGTCGCTCCTCGTGATGGCTCCGCTCGCCTTCATCGATGCGTCGTTCCTCACCGCCAATCTCGCCAAGGTCCTGTCGGGCGGCTATGTGCCCGTCCTGCTCGCGCTCACCGTCTATGCCGCCATGCAGGTCTGGCATACGGGCACGGAAGCCGTGCACGAACGCATCGCCTCGGCACTCACTCCGCTCGACGATTTCATCGCGCGGATCGAGAAGGAAGGCATTCCCCGCGTGCCCGGCACGGCCGTGTTTCTCACACGGGCGCAGTCGCAGACGCCTCCCGTCATGGAATGGTATGTCAAGCACGCGCGCGCGCTCCACAGGCATGTCTTCATTCTCTGCGTGCAGACGCAGCCCACGCCGTGGTCGCGTTATGTCGATCGTCTAAAAATGGAATATTTCGCGAGCGGGTTTTCGCGCGGCGTCGCCCGTTTCGGCTTCATGGAGCGGCCGGATGTTCCGGCCCTTCTCCGAGAGGCGGTGCTCGACGGCTGCAGACTCGATCTCGAAGACGTGACGTTTTTTGTGGGTCACGAAACCATCGTTGCCCGCGGTCCCGGTATGGGATTGCCGAGGCCTGTCGAGGCTGCCTTCGCTTTCATGCAGCGAAACGCGGCACATGCGACCGATTATTTCCGCGTTCCGCACAATGCCGTTGTGGAAATCGGCCGCGAGATTGCGATCTGAACCCCTGATGCCTATATCGGGCGTCAGCCGGTTTGACCCCCATGCACGCAATCGCAACCCTCATCGCGCAGTACGGCCTCGTCGTCGTGTTCCTGGTCATGCTGCTGGACCAGGCGGGGCTGCCCATACCCGCGTTTCCCGCCTTCATGGTTGCGGCGGCGCTGGGTGCGGGCGGGCGCTACGGCCTCGAAGGTATTGTCGTCGCCGGGACGGCCGGCTCGCTGATCGCGGATGTCAGCTGGTTCGCGGCGAGCCGCCGCTACGGCCGCAGACTCCTCGCGCTCCTCTGCCGGATTTCGCTGTCGCCGGATTCCTGCGTGCGGCAGACGGAGAACATGTATCTGCGTGTCGGCACGCCGCTTCTGCTGTTCGCGAAATTCGTCCCCGGACTGGGCATCGTCTCCGTCGCGCTGGCCGGCATCACGGGCGTCAGTGCCTTCGTATTCGCCGTGCTCGACATGATGGGCGCTGCGTTCTTCGTCGGCTCGGCCGTTCTCCTCGGCGCCCTCTTCAAGAAGGCGATCTTCGCCGTCATCGCCAAGCTGGCGGAGCTCGGCGCCTTCGGTCTCGCGCTCGTCATCGCGGCCATCGCAGCCTACGTATTTGTCCGTTGGTGGCAGCGCCAGCTGTTCATCCGCCAGTTGCGCATGGACCGCATCTCCGTCGACGAACTGACCGACATGATCGACCGCGGCGAGGCGCCCGTGATCCTCGACGTCAGGCCCGATCTCGTGCGCTACGAGCAGGGCGTCATTCCAGGCGCGATCTTCGCGCACCCCCTCGAGGCACAGAAGACGCTGTCGGAATTCCCCAAGGACATCGAAGTCGTCGTCTATTGCTCATGCCCCAACGAAGAAGCGGCGGCGACGGCGGCGAAGCACCTGAAGCAAGCAGGTTTCCGCAAGATACGCCCGCTGCTCGGCGGTATCGAAGCCTGGACGCAGGCGGGGCGCGACGTCGCGACGTTGTCGCTGAGTTGAAGATGCGGACGAGACGTCCGCGGTCCCGGTGAAGACATCAACTCCGTTTAGAAGGCGTCTGCGCTCACCGCTTTTCCAGATTGATGACTTCACCGGGACCGCGGGCCTCCGGCCCGCGTATTTAGAAGAAACGAAGTCTCGCCGGATCCCCCCCGCGCCAGGTTTCGGCGAATTCGATGGCGAGGAAAAGTCCGCCGGCGACATAGATCGCGGCGTCCGTGCGCATGGCTTCGTTGCGCGCGTGGATGACGGCGTCTTCGATGGAGCGGGAGACGGTGACCGCGGCCTGCGGGTGAATGGACTCGACCATTGCGGCGACTTCGATGGCCGGGAGGCCGTTGTGGTGCGCCGCGGAGCAGACGATGCGGCCAAAGCCGGGCGTCAGCATCTCCAGCATCTCGCGCACATGTTTGTTCTTCGAGCCGCCGGTGACGAGGATCGCATCGCGGTTGTTCGTCAGCGCGCGAAAGCCGTCCAGCGCCGCCTTGATACCTTCCGGCGTGTGTCCCACGTCGATCACGACGAACGGTTCGCGCGAAATGGTTTCGAGCCGCCCCGGCCACGACACGCGCGCGACGGCGTCGCGGAAGCGATCTTCGATGCCGGCGATGGGCCACTGGCCGGCGGCGTGCTTCAGCTTTTCTTCGACGAGCGCGAGCGCGACGGCGTGATTGTTGATCTGATGCCGGCCGACCAGCGGCGAGCGTAAGTCTCTTATCGCGCCGATGTCGAAATGCTGCAGGCCATCGCTCACGCCGCCATTACGCCAGTCGTCCGGCTGAACGAATTCGACGCCGATGCCGACGAGATCGGCATAGGTGCGGATCTGCTCGGTGAAGGGAATGCAGGATTGACCGAGGATGGCCTTGCCGCCGCGCGCCGTCGCGTCAAGCTTGTCGAAAGCGATTTCGACCAGCGTCTTGCCCAGAAGTTCGATGTGTTCGAGATCGAGCGACACAAGTGCTGAGACAGGCGCACGGGCCAGGCGCACAGGATCGTAGCGGCCGCCGATACCGGCTTCGAGCACCAGCCAGCGGCACCTGGCGAGCACCAGAAGGGCGATGACGAACTGGGCCTCGAACGCGCCGATACAGTCGTCGTGATGCGTCTGATAATCTTCGACGGCACGCCCCACACGATCCATGGCGTCGAGCAATTTCGCGTCGTCGACAGGTTCTCCGTCGACGCGGAAACGTTCGTTGTAGCGATAAAGATGGGGCGAAGTGAAAAGCCCGACCGTGCCGCCCGCGGCGCTTAAAAGTTCGCTCGCGATCCGTGCCGTGCTGCCCTTGCCGTTCGAACCGGTGACGGCGACGGACCGCCGTGCGACGTCATCGCCGTCAATGCCGCAAACCTCCATAAGAAACTGCACGCGATGAAGCCCGATCCCGTCGCCATATTTGGGGAGGCGATGCAGCGGATGATCGAAAACGCTCATGGATGCATTTCGGCGAAGGCGCGCTTCAGGATCGTCGTCCAGATGTCGTCGATCAGATCGTCGCGGCCGATGGCTTCGAGGCTCTGCATGCCGGGATTGCCGTTCACTTCGATGATGACGAGGTCGGACAGATCGCGCGCGGGCGATACGTCGAAGAGGTCGACGCCTGCCACGCGCAGGCCGATGGCTTTCACGGCTTTCAGCGCAACCTCGGCGAGGGCGCGCGGCACGTCCGTCGTGAAATCCGCGACGTCGCTGCCGGCGCTCAGGTTCCGCCGGCCGGGCAGGATGACTTTCTCGCCTTTCGCGGCGACGTGATCAGGTCCGAGCTTGTGACGCGCGGCCAATGCCGCAAGCGCCGCCTTCTCGTCGACGGCCGAAATGCCCGTGCCTTTGAGCTCGGCATTGTGCGCGCGGATCAATTGGGCGAGCGTCGCGCGTCCATCGCCTTCCAGCGAGAAATCCGCCTTGCGCGTGGCGAAGACGGCCTCGTCGTCGAGGCAAAAGATGCGATGCTCACCGCCGTCGATCACGGGCTGCAGCAGCACCATGTCGAAACGCGTCGCCACGCGTTCGAGATAGTCGCGGAACGCCGCCTCGTCCGTCACCACTTCCGCGAAATTGCCGCGCGCGCCGAGATTGGGTTTGCAGAAGACGGGCTTCGGCATGCGCGCAAAATGCGCGATGGCGTCGGCGATCTCGCGACCGGGTTCGCGCAGCTTGGCGTATTCGGGGGAGAGGAAGAACAGCGCGCCCGGAATGACCTTGAGCCCCGCGCGCGCCAGCACCGTATTGGTGTGATACTTGTCCTTCGAAACGCCGAACGCCGATGCGCCGTTGATGGGAAAGGCGCAGATGCCCGCCGCGCCGCTGATGAATTCGTCGCGGCCATCGGAAACGGCAAACAGATAGCCGCCGCCCTTGTCGAGATCGGTGAAGCGATAGCCCAGCTTCGCGCACGCGCGCGCGATGTAGCGGGTCTGGGCGGGGTAGGGGCTCATCGTCCCCATTTTGTCATGGCCCGCGACCGCGGACCACCCGGCGACGTGGCGCCTATGTCTTCGGGATGACGATGGCGAAACCGATCAGCCGATTGTCTTCGGTCAGCCAGAACAGGCCCAGCCGTCCGTTCGCATCGAAGGCGAAGAGCGAGATGGGGTCGTTCGGAGACAGCTTTTCGAGCTCCTGCAGCACGGCGTCTCCGCCGTGAACCTTCGCCTTCTTGGCCATCTGTCCGAAGCTGACCCGGTAGGTCTCGAGCCAATGCTTGGCCGGGAACGTCGAGGTGCTGGCGGAGTAGACTTCGGCAACGTCCGGGTCTTCGAGGACCGCCGTCGCGATGTCCGCGTCGCCGAACATGCGCGCTTTGATCTGCGCTGCCAGAGATTGCGGCGAAACGGTTTCGGTCGAGGTCATCCGCGCGAATCGATTCTACCCTGCGCGCGGCAGCATAGCTGATTCGCCGGGCCGGGCCGCGGTGATATCCTCGTGCCTGGACCGACCCAAGTGACGCTACGGCATGGCCGTCGATAGGAACAACGCGCGCTGCCCCGGATGCGGAGCGGAATTTCGCTGCACGCCGGGCGCGGAATGCTGGTGCGCCAAACGTCCGTTCCGGCCGATGCCAGACGCAGCGACGGCGTGTCTGTGTCCGGCGTGTTTCGAGGCGGCGGAAGAGGTTGCCGGCCCCCAGACAGATACGCCCAGTTCTGTCATGGCCCGCAAATGCGGGCTACCCAGGTGACGTTGGGCGATTTTTCAGTTGATGCTGGGCGGTATCGGCAGCGCCCGCAGGATTTCTATGACCGTTTTGGCGCGCATGCGGTCGAAGGGGCGGGTCAATGCCATATGCTCGAGTTCCGCCCGTTGCATGTATTCGAAGAACTGCTCGTCGTCGGCCTCGCTCCGCAGGAGTGTTGCGAATTTTCCGACGTAGCTTTCATATTCGACGTCAGGCCAGTTCTCATCGATGTCGAATACGCCGATGGGATCCCAATCGCGATTCAGCACGTCTCTGATGTTGCGGAGCCACTGCCGTAGAGCTGCTTTGTCGCCTGCCATTCGTTGGTCCCCGACTTGTGCGGATATATTCTCACGCAGCGGAAATCCGGTCACCTGGGTGGCCCGCATTTGCGGGCCATGACACATAGGGGGAGGGATGCGCGTGGAGCGCTTCCCTCACATCTGCATCGTCCAGCCTTCGACGCCCATGGCAGCCTGGCGGATGGCTTCCGACAGGGTGGGATGGGGATGGCTGGTGCGGGCGACGTCTTCCGAGGCCGCGCCGAATTCGATGGCCAGCGCCAGTTCGGCGATCATCTCGCCGGCATTGGCGCCCATGATGTGTCCGCCCAGGATGCGGTCGGTCTTGGCGTCGGCGATAATCTTGGCGAAGCCTTCGGTGGCGGCGATGGTTTTCGCGCGCGCGTTTGCCGTGAACGGGAATTTGCCGACCTTGTAGGCGATGCCGGCGGCTTTCAATTCCTCTTCCGTCTTGCCCACGCTGGCGACTTCCGGCGCGGTGTAGACGACGGCCGGGATCGCGTCGTAGTTCACATGCCCGGCCTTACCCGCCATGCGCTCGATGCAGGCGACGGCTTCGTCTTCGGCCTTGTGCGCCAGCATGGGGCCTTCGCGGCAGTCACCGATCGCCCAGATACCCGGCACGTTGGTCTTGTAATGCGCATCGGTGACGACGCGACCGCGCGGGTCGAGCTTGACGCCCGCTTCGGCGGCGCCGAGGCCGTCCGTATACGGACGGCGCCCGATGGAGACGAGGACCACGTCCGTCTCGAGCACCTGCTTCTGTCCGTCCGTCGATTCGACATTGACGCGCAGCGTGTCGCCCTTCCTGTCTACGCCGGCCACTTTGGTCGACAGGAAGAACTTCATGCCCTGGCGCTGCAGCAGGCGCTGGAACTGTTTCGAGATTTCGCCGTCGAGACCCGGCGTGATGCGGTCGAGGAATTCGACGACGGTCACGTCGCTGCCGAGACGCCGCCACACCGAACCGAGCTCGAGGCCGATATAACCGCCGCCGACCACGAGGAGCCGCTTCGGCACGCTCTTGAGCGAGAGCGCGCCCGTGGACGACACAATGCGCTCCTCATCGACGGTGACGCCCGGAAGCGGCATCACATCGGAGCCTGTGGCGATGACGATGTTCTTGGACTGCAACGTGCGCGTCGCGCCGTCGGGAAGCTTGACGGCGACCTGACCGGGGCTTGCGATGCGCGCGTCGCCCACGATGCCTTCGACCTTGTTCTTCTTGAACAGGAACTCGACGCCCTTCGTGAGCTCGCCCACCACCTTGGTCTTGTGCGCCATCATGGCGGGGAGATCGACGCTCACCTGCGCCTTGATGCCGAGCTTGGCGAACTTCTCGCCTGCGGCTTCGTCGTAGAGTTCGCTCGCGTAGAGCAGCGCCTTGGAGGGAATGCAGCCGATGTTGAGGCAGGTGCCGCCGAACTGGGAGCGCTTGTCCACGCACGCCGCGCGCATACCCAATTGTCCGGCGCGGATCGCGGCATTGTAGCCGCCCGGTCCGCCGCCAATGATCACGACGTCGAAAGTGTCACTCATCGTTCGCGTATCTCCGCGAGAGGGGGAAGGTTCGGCGGCCGCAGCCATCGCCGCCATGCGCATGCCCGTTGCGGGCTCCGCGCGTTCGGCCAGCGATACGGTGCGAGTGACGGGTGGTTCCGTTCGCAGAACGGGCGCCTTCTCCGGCTTGTGCCGCGCGATTGCGCTGCGCACGAGCTGCAGCAGGATCAGCGCCACCCACGCGCCCGCAAGCGACAGCGACACGATCCATTCTGCAGCCAACCGCTGAAGGTTCTGAACCATACAAGCCGCCCCCAGTGACGCGAGAAGCTAGCCGCATCTTGGACCTAAATGTCCAGCAACAGGCGCTGAGGATCTTCGAGGTTTTCCTTCACGCGCACCAGAAATGTGACAGCTTCGCGACCGTCGACCAGGCGGTGATCGTAGGACAGCGCCAGATACATCATCGGGCGGATTTCGATCTTGTTGTCGACCACGACCGGACGTGGCTGAATTTTGTGCATTCCCAGAATGCCGGACTGCGGCGTGTTGAGGATGGGCGTCGACATCAGCGAGCCAAAGACGCCGCCATTGGTGATGGAGAAGGTGCCGCCCTGCAGCTCCTCGAGCTTGAGCTTGCCGTCGCGGGCCCGGGTGCCGAGATCGTTGATCGCGGCTTCGACGCCGGCGAGCGACAGCTTGTCCGCGTCGCGCACGACGGGCACGACAAGCCCGCGTTCTGTCGAAACGGCGACGCCGATGTCGTAGTAGTTCTTGTAGATGATGTCGTCGCCTTCGATCTCGCCGTTGACGTTGGGGAGTTCTTTCAAGGCGGCGATGCAGGCCTTCACGAAAAAGCCCATGAAGCCCAGACGCACGTGATGCTTCTTCTCGAAGCTCTCCTTGTATTCGTTCCTGAGCATCATCACCGTCGACATGTCGACTTCGTTGAAGGTGGTGAGCTGGGCCGCGGTGTTTTGCGACTCCTTGAGGCGTAGCGCGATGGTCTTGCGCAGGCGGGACATCGTCACGCGCTCTTCGCGCGCCGCATTGGGGCGCGGGCCCGAATGCACGACCGGTGCAGGTTTCGCGGCGCGTTCGGCCGCACGGGCCTCGAGTGCGGCGAGAATGTCGCCCTTGAGCACGCGTCCGTCCTTGCCGCTGCCGTTGAGCGAGGCGGGGCTGATGCCGGTCTCTTCCGAAATGCGCCGTACGGACGGCATGACGGGCGGGGGCGTCTGTTGCGGCGCCGTTTGCGCGGGCGCGGGCTGCGCGGGCGCAGGAGCGGGCCGTACAGGCTGCGGCGCGGGTGCCGGTGCGGGTTGCGGCACAGGCTTGGCGGGCGCGGCCGGGGCGGGCTTCGCAGCGCCGGCGCCTTCGGCGATTGATCCCAGCACGGTGCCCACCTGCACGGACGCACCTTCCTGGACCGAAATGGCTTCCAATGTCCCCGCCGACGGCGAGGGTACTTCGACCGTAACCTTGTCCGTTTCCAGTTCGACGAGCGGCTCGTCGCGGGCCACCGTGTCGCCCACTTTCTTGAACCACTTCGAGACCGTCGCTTCGGTCACGGATTCGCCCATCGCCGGGACTTTGATCTCGATGCTCATGGGAGCCCTTGTCCTTTGCTACGCCCTTATAGCGTCAAAGCCTCGTCGAGGAAGGCGTGAAGTTCTGCGTTGTGTTGACTCATGAGACCGGCCGCCGTGGAGGCATATTCGGGACGGCCCACATAGCGCGGGGTCCATTTTTGGCCCATGCCGGCAAGCGTCTCCGCGATTCGCGGCTGCACGAACGTCCAGGCGCCCTGGTTGCGCGGCTCTTCCTGGCACCAGAGGATTTCGGCGTTTGGGAAGCGGCGCAGCTCCTCGGCCAGCACTTCGCCCGGGAAGGGATAGAGCTGTTCGAGGCGGAGCATCTGCACGCGGTTCTCATTGCGCTTCTCGCGCTCGTCCATCAGGTCGAAATAGACTTTGCCGGTGCAGAGGATCACGCGCTTGATCTTGTCGTCCGAAACGAGCTTGACGGTGGTCGCGCCCGGCACGACTTCCGCCTGATCGAGAAGGACGCGGTGGAACGACGAACCGGGCTCCATGTCGCTCAGGAACGACACGGCGCGCTTGTGGCGCAGGAGCGATTTCGGCGTCATCAGAATGAGCGGCTTGCGGAACGGGCGATGCACCTGCCGGCGCAGCACGTGGAAATAATTCGCCGGCGTCGTCGGATAGGCGACCTGGATGTTGTCCTGCGCGCAGAGCTGGAGGTAGCGCTCCAGGCGCGCGGAGGAATGCTCCGGTCCCTGGCCTTCATAGCCGTGCGGTAGGAGCATCACGAGGCCGCACATCCTGAGCCATTTCATTTCGCCCGAGGCGATGAACTGGTCGATGATGATCTGCGCGCCGTTGGCGAAATCGCCGAACTGCGCTTCCCAGAGGACGAGCGCACGCGGCTCGGCCGTCGAATAGCCGTACTCGAAACCGAGCACGGCGTATTCCGACAGCAGCGAATCGATGACTTCGAATTCCGCCTGGCCTTCGCGGATGTGGTTGAGCGGCACGTAGCGCGCTTCGTTTTCCTGATCGACCAGCACGGACTGGCGCTGCGAGAAGGTGCCGCGCGAGGAATCCTGGCCGGAAAGGCGCACCGGATAGCCTTCGTCGAGCAGCGTGCCGAAAGCGAGCGCTTCGCCCGTCGCCCAGTCGAAGCCGGTGCCGGAATTGAACATCTCGGCCTTCGCCTGCAACTGGCGCTGGATGGTGCGGTGGGCGTGGAAGCCTTCCGGAATCGTCGTGAGCGCGCGGCCGACCTGCTTGAGCGTCTCGACCGGCACGGCCGTCTGGCCGCGGCGGTCGCCTTCCGGCGCCACGGCGAAACCGCTCCAGCGTCCGTCAAGCCAGTCGGCGCGATTGGGCAGATGGCTCTTCGAGGCATCGGCCTCTTCGTCGAGGCGCTTGTTGAAGGCGGCGATCATGCTGCGCACGTCGTCTTCGCTCGCGGTGCCTTCGGCCACGAGCTTCGCCGCGTAAAGCTCCAGCGTCGTCGCGTGGTCCTTGATGGCGCGATACATCAGCGGCTGCGTGAACGACGGCTCGTCGGTCTCGTTGTGACCGAAGCGCCGGTAGCAGAACATGTCGATGACGACGTCCTTGTGGAACAGCTGGCGGAATTCGGTGGCGATCCGTGCGCAATGGACGACCGCTTCGGGGTCGTCGCCGTTCACATGGAAGATCGGCGCCTGCACCATCAGCGCCACGTCCGACGGATATGGCGAGGAGCGCGCGTAAGCCGGGCTCGTGGTGAAGCCGATCTGGTTGTTGATCACGAAATGGATCGTGCCGCCGGTGCGGAATCCCTTGACGCCCGACATGGCGAAGCATTCCGCCACCACGCCCTGGCCCGCGAACGCCGCGTCGCCGTGGAGCAGCAGCGGCATGACACTGGCGCGCGTGACGTTGTCGTCGAGCTGATATTGCTTGGCGCGCGCCTTGCCGAGCACGACGGGATCTTCCGACTCGAGATGCGACGGGTTGGGCGTCAGCGAGAGATGCACGCGGTTGTTGTCGAATTCGCGGTCCGACGACGCGCCCAGATGATATTTCACGTCGCCCGAGCCCTGCACTTCGCTGGGCTGTGCGCTGCCGCCCTGGAATTCGTGGAAGATCTGGCGATAGGGTTTGGCCATGACATTGGCGAGCACGTTCAACCGGCCGCGATGCGCCATGCCGATGACGATTTCCTTCACGCCCAGCTGACCGCCGCGTTTGATGATCTGCTCGAGCGCGGGCACCATGGCTTCGCCGCCGTCGAGGCCGAAGCGCTTGGTGCCGACGAAACGCACGCCCGCGAACTTCTCGAAACCTTCCGCTTCGATGAGCTTGTTGAGGATGGCGCGCTTGCCTTCCTTGGTGAAGGCGATCTCCTTGTCCGGACCTTCGATCCGGCGCTGCAGCCAGTCTTTCTGCTCGGGATCGTTGATGTGCATGAACTCATAGCCGATCCGTCCGCAATAGGTGCGCTTCAGGATGTCGACCATCTGGCGCGGCGTGGCGGTTTCCATGCCGAGGACGCCGCCGATGAAGACGGGGCGGTCCAGATCGCCGTTGTGGAAACCGTAGAAGCCCGGATCGAGCTGGGGGTGCGCCGGCTTCGGCGTGAGCTTCAGCGGGTCGAGATCGGCCGCCAGATGCCCCATGACGCGGTAGGAGCGGATGAGCTGGATGGCGCGGACCGATTCCTGGGCCGCCCCACGCAGATCCTGCTCGCCGATGGCGCCCGCCTTGGCCGGCCATTGGCCGGTGAGCGCGCTGACCAGTTCGCCGTTCTCCAGCTGCAACTTGGCGTCGCGCCGCCAGGCCGGGCCGCGGCCCAGCTGGGTGGGGGTCAGCCCCCGTTCGTCCAGCTCGGCGAAATAGGCCCGCCAGCTCTCGTCGACGGAATCCGGGTTTTCCTGATAGCGGGCGTAGAGGGACTCGATGAAGGCGGCATTGGTGCCGAACAGGAAGGAACTTTCTTCCAGGAGATCGTTCGTGTCGTCGGCCGGGGTTCTTTGAGATTGATCTGTCATATCAATTGGTTAGGCGGCCTTTGGGCCGGTCCTCACGGCTGGGCGCGCGAGGCGGGGAGCCGGGCGCGAAAGGAGCGAGCGTGTAGCGCAGTTTGCGCTGCAATGCACGGGGTCATTGCCGCGGAATTGCGGCTCTAATATGGGCTCAAAATATGAAAATTCCGAGCATCGCGCTCAGATTTTCGCGGCGGGTGCGAAATGATTTCAGGCAGGTGTCCGAAATTCCTTCGGCTCGAAAATCGCGCGATGGGGCCGCTCATAGACGAGCGAGTCGCCAAGCCAGACTTCGATCTCCGCAGCAGGAGATGCTTTCATCGCGTGCGCCATAACTTTGGCGTGCAGCGGCGACGCGCAATGGACCGAGAATTTCTCGACCAGCGTTCCGTCCTGTTCGCGATAGTAGATTTCGAAACTTGGCATCGGGGCTCTCCTTGGAACAGTTCCTTGGAATTCTCTTGATGCCCCCACTCGCGGTTCATATGCACAAACCGACTCGCACTTGTCCAATGAACTTTTGAAAATTGTTGCGTGCGCTGCAGCATTCAGCGCGGCGAACGCGAAACTTTGCGACAGGTTTCAAGGCGAACGCGATATTTCGCAACGTGCAATTGCGCTAATATTAAGATGTTGTTTGCGAAGTCGCGTATCGATTCCGCACGAATCACGCACAAGGGAAATTCAGATGAAGAAAATCTTTTTCGTTCTTTCGCTCGCGGTCTGCGCATCGACGATGGCGTTCGCGCAGAACCAACCGCCACCGCCGCAGCAGGGCGGCGGCATGCAGGGTGGCGGCATGCACAGCCAGTTCATGGACGCGTGCGGAGGCGACATGCAGACCTATTGCGGATCGGCGCAGAGCCGCCAGGACCGCAGGGCGTGCATGGTGGCGAACAAGGACAAGTTCTCCGCGAACTGCAAATCGTTCATGGCAAACCATCCCATGCATCAGCATCCGCAGGGACAGATGCAGGGTCCCGGCAACGGCCAGCCGCAGTAGCCATGTTCTCACCACGGCCGGGCTTGTCCCGGCCATGGTGAACTTTGGGAGTGAGCAGGGCGCTTACTTCCCGTTCAGCACATCGACGAGCGTCGTGCCGAGGGCGGCCGGATTGGGCGACACGCGGATGCCTGCGGCCTTCATCGCTTCGATCTTGGACTCCGCGCCGCCTTTGCCTCCGGAGATGATGGCGCCGGCATGACCCATGCGCCGCCCCGGAGGTGCTGTGACGCCGGCGATGAAGCCCACCATCGGCTTCTTCGTCTTCGAACGCCGCACAAAGTCTGCCGCGTCTTCTTCCGCCGAGCCGCCGATCTCGCCGATCATGATGATGGCTTCCGTCTCGGGATCGCCCAAGAACATCTCCAGCACTTCGATGTGCTCGGTGCCTTTCACGGGATCGCCGCCGATGCCGACGCAGGTCGATTGGCCGAGCCCGACGGCCGTCGTCTGCGCCACCGCTTCATAGGTGAGTGTGCCGGAGCGCGACACGATGCCGACCTTGCCGCGGCGATGGATGTGGCCCGGCATGATGCCGATCTTGCATTCACCCGGCGTGATGACGCCCGGGCAGTTGGGTCCGATGAGACGCGACTTCGAGCCCGACAGCGCGCGCTTCACCTTGACCATATCGAGGACGGGAATGCCCTCGGTGATGCAGACGATGAGCGGGATCTCCGCGTCGATGGCTTCCAGGATCGCGTCGGCCGCGAATGCGGGCGGCACATAGATCACGCTCGCAGTGGCGCCGGTCTGGGCTTCCGCTTCGCGCACCGTATCGAACACGGGCAGGCCCAGATGCGTCGTGCCGCCTTTGCCGGGCGAGGTGCCGCCCACCATCTTGGTACCGTAGGCGATCGCCTGCTCGGAATGGAACGTCCCCTGATTGCCGGTGAAGCCCTGGCAGATGACGCGCGTGTTCTTGTCGACGAGAATGGACATCAGTGGGGGCCTTGGGTGGATGTTGCGTTCATTCGCTGAATGCGTAGGTCGAGCAGAACTTTTGCGGCAAGCGAGGTGGCTTCGGCAGACTTGTTAGCCGCTGGCGCAAAGAGTGTCCAACCGCCGCTACTCGTACCGGCCCGCATAGCATCCGTCTGAGCCCGCACAGAGTCCGCCTGAATACATGCGTTCGCCGCGCCGTTCATCGCCTTGCCGGACTGCTTGAGCACAGCGCACCTCTCCTTCAGCTCCTCCAAGAACTTGTCCTGCATCACCAATTGCTGGCGCGCAGCTGCGTCCGCAATTGGCTTCGCGCACACATCCTCGACGAGGAAATCAACGGCGTCCGGCAAGCGATCTATTGCCCGTTCGACGGCTGGGGCATTGGAATGAATACACTGCTCGACCGCCAGCATCAGTTCACTCGAACTGCTGGATTGCGCTTGAGCCGATTGCGCGACGCTCAATGTTGCTGCCATAACCAAGGCGAGCCTCGTGTTGGAATGCATCGCTCGCTCCCCCGCGACCGAGATCTCTTTACGCCAGCCTCGAATCCAGCTTCTTGCACGCGTCGATGAGGCCTTTGACCGTGTCGGCCGATTTGAGCAGCGCGCCGCGCTCGTCCGAAGTGAGTTCGAGCTCGACGATGCGCTCGACGCCCTTCTCGCCGATGACGACGGGCACGCCGACATAGAGGTCTTTGATGCCGTAGGGGCCGTTCACATAGGACGCGCAGGGCAGCACGCGCTTCTTGTCGCGCAGATAGCTCTCCGCCATCGCGACCGCCGACGCGGCCGGCGCATAGAAAGCCGAACCCGTCTTGAGCAGTCCCACGATCTCGGCGCCGCCGTCGCGTGTCCTCTGCACGATCTGGTCGAGACGCTCCTGCTTGATCCAGCCCATCTTCACGAGCTCGGTCAGCGGCACGCCGGCCACCGTCGAAAAGCGCGGCATGGGCACCATCGAGTCGCCGTGGCCGCCCAGCACGAAGGCCGTCACGTCTTCGACGCTGACGTTCAGCTCCTCGGCGAGGAAGTGACGGAAGCGCGCACTGTCGAGCACGCCCGCCATGCCGATGATCTTCTCATGCGGGTGGCCGGAGAACTGGCGCAGCGCCCACACCATCGCATCGAGCGGATTGGTGATGCAGACGACGAAGGCGTTCGGCGCGTACTGCTTGATGCCTTCGCCCACGGCCGACATGACTTTCAGGTTGATGCCCAGAAGATCGTCGCGGCTCATGCCGGGCTTGCGCGCCACGCCGGCGGTGACGATGACCACGTCGGCGCCGGCGATGTCGGCATAGGAATTCGTGCCCTTGAAATTCGCGTCATAGCCTTCGACGGGGCCGGACTGGGCGATATCGAGGCACTTGCCTTGCGGCAGGCCTTCCACGATGTCGAACAGGACGACATCCCCCAGTTCCTTGAGGCCGATCAGATGGGCGAGCGTGCCGCCGATCTGTCCGCCGCCGATGAGCGCGATTTTCTTGCGGGGCATGGGGAAATCCTGCGTTGGGTGGGCCCTTCTCCTAGCGCCTGGACGCCCCCCGGGCAAGACGGCGCCCCGCTACATCCCGTTCACGACAATCGCGTGTGGCGCGTTGCCGGCGCACCGGATATCCCACATGCGGAGATAGGCGGCTTCCAGGTCCCTGGTGTAGCGCTGTGTGTCGAACAACGGCGCCGAGCGGAGATTGCGCGCCAAATTCTCTTTGAGCGCGGCCAATTTCCGCGGGTCACGCGCAAGCGCAAGAGCGGTGCTTTCATAGTCGGCCAGAGAGGTCGTCACCAATTCCGGCAGTCCAACCGCGCGCAACAGGCTGCCGGCCACACGTCCGGCGAAGGTCTCGCCCGCACACGTCACCACCGGCAGGCCGGCCCACAGCGCGTCGCTCGCCGTCGTATGCGCATTGTAGGGTAGCGTATCGAGAAAGAGATCGGCCAGCCTGTGGCGCGCCAGATGGTCGGCCAAAGGCTGACAGGGCGCGAAGATCAGGCGTTCCGGCGCGACACCGCGCGCGGTGGCTTCGCGGCGCAGGTTCTGTTCGGTCGCCGAATTTTTGGACAACACCCACAGCACGCTTCCCGGAACGGCCGTGAGCAGGCGCATCCAGATGTCGAACATCTCCGGCGTGAATTTGTGGGCACTATTGAAGGCACAGAAGACAAAGCCCTGCTCCGGCAATCCGCAATCGCGCCGCGTGGGCGTCGCCCCGATCGCGCGCTTCGTATCGTTGGGCTGATAGCAATTGGGCAGCTGGACGATTTTTTCCGTGTAGAACGGCTGGTGTTCCAGCGGCGTCACAAACGGATCGCCGATGATGTAGTCCATAAAGTCGGCGCCCATGGTGCCCGGGTAACCGAGATAGCTCACCTGGATTGGCGCGGGCCGGTCGACCAAGATCTCCGGGAGCGCCTGGCCGGTGTAGCCCTTCAGGTCGATCAGGATGTCGATGTGGTCCTCGTAAATGTGGCGTGCGGCCTCGGGCGCAGGCACCAAATGGATATCGACGAAATGGTCAAACGCGTTCTCCAGCCTTTGACGCATGTCGCTGTGATCGTTGTAACCGTAGGAATAGGCGAACGTCTCGAAGCGTGAACGATCGTGGAGTTCGAACAGCTCCGCCATCAGAAACGCGGTGGCGTGCGCACGCAGATCGGCGGAGAGATAGCCGATGCGTATGCGGCCGGGCGGCCGCGCGCGATCATGCGCGAAAGGAACGCCGCGCGGCGTCTTCGCGATCCAGGCCTGCGCGCACGCGAGTTCGTCTGCAGCCGTCGACGGCACATTCAGGAAGATGAAGGGCTCGACCCTGTTGCCGAGTGCGAACACGCGCTCAGTATCGCGCGCGTAGCTCGTCCAATCGCAGAGATGGCGGAGCCTGTTGATCATCTCCACTTCGATCGCCCCGTTGTTCGGGTCTATGGCGAGCGCGTGGCGGCAGACGTGAACGGCCTCCTCGAATCGTTCTTGCTTCCCCAAAACCGTGGCGAGATTGCCTGCGGCCTCGCTGAAGTCCGGCTTGACGGCAAGTGCCTGCCGGAACGCATCGATCGCTTCGTCCGGCCGCAAAAGGCGCTCGAGACAGAGGCCGAGATTGTTGTAGGTCTCGGGCAGATTGGGATTGAGCGCGATCGACCGGCGATAGGCGACAAGGGCTTCCTCCAGCTTGCCCAGCGAGCCCAGCGCGAGGGCGAGATTGGTGTAGGCCTCCGAGAACTCGGGGTTGATGGCGATTGCGCGACGGTATGCGGCGACGGCTTCGTCGAGCCTTTTCGCGCGCTGAAGGACACCACCCAGATTGTAATGGGCGACGAAATAATCGGGCTTGAGTTCGATCGCCTTTTGATAGACGTGAGCGGCCTCCTTGAACTTCTCCTGTTTCGCGAGCGTCGATCCGCAGTTGTTGTGGAACTCGGCGTTGTTCGGCTCGAGGCGGACCGCATGCCGGTGTGCCACCAGCGCCGCGTCCAGCTTGCCTTGCCTCATCAAGACAACGCCGAGAGTGCTGTAGGCGCTTCCGTTCTCGCCGTTGATGGCGAGTGATTTCTGCAGCAGGTCCACGGCTGAGGCATGTTCGCCCCGCTCGCAAAGGATAACGCCCAGATGATGCAGTGCGACCCAGCTCTGCGGTTGTTTGCCGAGCACCTGCCGGTAGAGGACTTCGGCTTCGTCGACCTGGCCGTGGGTAAGCGCATCCACGGCCGATTTCAGTTTCCGCTGAGGGTTCATTGCTACGATCTCGCGTCGTGAGAGAAGGTCGTAGCCTAGCGCGCAGGGACCTTACGAATTCTTAACCCTGATTTCCCGCATCCTTCGCGGCCAGGGCGGAAATTGCGGACCAGTCGAGCGCTTCGCCGCCCTCCGCCAGGAGACGCAGGAAGCGGTCGCGCAGGAGGCTCGCGAGCGGCAAGGGCACCCGCAAATCTTCGGCAGCGGCAAGCGCCAAGCGTATGTCCTTCGCGCCCAAGGGCGCCGCAAAACCCGGAGGCGAGAATTTCTGACTGGCGATCAGGTTGCCATAGACCTTGTAGACGGGCGCGCTGAACAGCGTGGACGTCAGAAGATCGATGTAGGCGTGACGGTCGACGCCGCCCTTGGTGACCAGCGCGACGGCTTCGCCTAAAGACTCGATCACGACGGCGATCAGGAAATTGCCGCTCAGCTTCACGAGATTGGCGGACGAAGGCTTCGTGCCGAGCACGAACGTCTTCTGGCCCATGGCGTCGAACAAGGGCCTGGCCATTTCGATCGCATCGGCGGGACCGGCCGCCGCGATGAACAGCATTTTTGCGGCGGCGGCTTCGGGGCGGCCGAAAACGGGCGCGGCGAGAAAACGCTGTCCTGCTTTCGCATGCGCTTCCGTCAGTCGCTCGGACAGCGCGACGCTGATGGTGCTGCAGGAGATGTGCAGCGCGCCTTTGCCGAGCGACGACACGATTCCACCCGCGCCGAAAGCCGTCTCTTCCACCGCGTGATCGTCGGCCATCATGGTGAGGACGACATCGCCCCGGCAGGCTTCCTTGACGCTCGTCGCGGCATGTGCGCCCAGCGCCACCAGTGGCTCCGCCTTCGACGCGGTCCGGTTATAAACCGTGACGTCGTTGCCCGCTTTCACGAGGTTGGCGGCGATTGCCGCACCCATCTGGCCGAGCCCGATAAATCCGATCTTCATGGCGATCTCCTTCATGCCGCGCTGCAGCATTGTGCATCCGACCAATACCGCTGCGCGTTACAAAATGGTAGATTAAAAGGCACTGGGGAAACGGACTCGCACATGGCGTCCGCAACTTTTCTGTGCCCGAACTGCTCGCGCGAATTTCGCAAGGACGCCGAGTTCGTCGTCTATCGCAAGGTCGCGCAGGTCGTCAGCTGTCCCGGATGCAGTTGCGTGATCAACTGCTCGGAACTGATGCGCGGCGATTTCGATTCCGGCATGACGCAGACGGCCTGGCAGCTCATGCTCATCGCAGGTCTTCTGTTCACCGCGCTCATCATGATGTTCGACGGTTGGGAATGGTGGCAGGCCGCGTTGGTCGGGTTCCTTGGGGCAGGCCTGTTGGCGCGCATCTGGTCGTACTACGAATGGCGCCGCGAGGCGCGCAGGGCTGCATCGGAATATTAGCGGCTTGAAACGGTGCAGGGGGCAGATCGTGACGGCTTTGAAGTCCATGCGCTTTTGTCTGGGGATTGCTGCGGCAATTGCGTTTTCGCCGGCAACAGCTGGTGCGCAAACGCCGCCCTGGGCGAACGATCAGGCCGCGGCCGATGCCGACATGGCGAACGGCCAATATCAGGATGCGGTTGCGCTTTATGAGCGCGCGATTGCGACGGCCGAAAGCAGCCAGCCCAACGCGGCAACCAACGCTGTGATCAGCAAGATGCTCGTGAACGAGGGCAATTGTTTCCTCAAACTGCGCCGCACCCAAGAGGCCACCGCGGCCTATGAGAAAGCCGCGCCTTTGTCGCCTACCCCGGCCAGAGCCTATTTCAATCTCTGCGCCACCTATTACAACACCGGCAACACCGCAGCGGCGCTTCCGGCTTGCGACAAGGCGATCCAATTCGATCCGAACAAGGCCGATGCCTATTTCATCAAAGGCTCGCTGCTCATTGCCGAATCCACATCCGTCAATGGCAAGGTTCAGGCGCCGCCCGGCACGGTCGCGGTTCTCAACAAATATCTGGAGCTCGCGCCGAATGGCCCGCACGCGAGCGACGTCAGGCAGATGCTGGACTACGTGAAATAGGCGTTGCCGCGGCGCACGCCGCTTCGCTGCGGACTCATCGAATCGACGCGATATAGGCGGCGATCGCGAGGCGGTCGCCGGCCGTCATGCGGGCCACTTCCGGCCGCATGAGCGCGACCGTCGGGCCGCGGCGCGTTCCATATTGGATGTCGTAGAGCTGACGCACGATGTAGGACGGCGAACGGCCCGCAAGCGGCGGCGCAATGCCCGCGCCCTTCAGATCCGGGCCGTGACAGGACGCGCACGGCAACGCGCCGTCGCCGGATGCGACCAGGGCTTTGCCGAGACGGATGCTTCCCTTCGGCACGTAGGCGGTGATGCCGGCGTGCGGATCGCCCAACTCCAATTCGTCGAAATCGTCGGGCACTTCGACGATGCGCCTGCCCAGCGCCTCGCTGCCGGGGCCGGGAATCTTCGCGTAGAGGCTCACGCCCTTCACGGACGTCTTCGGCACGATGTCGGTTTCGACGACACGGAAATGCGATTTGAAACTGAGCTGCGAAAAATATTTCGCCGCCGAAGCGATCTCCGAATCGCTGAGCGCTCGAGCCTCCTGCTCCATGCCGTGAACCGATTCCATCTGCGGTTGCGCGGCCTGCCTGCGGCCGGCGCGGAATTCCTCGATCTGCTCGGCGATGTAGCGGGCGGGCAGTCCCGGCAGCGCGGCTTCCGCGGGCCCGCCCGCGCCCGACGGCAGATGGCAATAGGTGCATGCCCACACGCCCGGTTTGCGACCCGATGCGACGACGGCGGGCATCGCTGGGTGCTCGTTCGGAAACCAGTCGGCGGTAAAGAAAAAGTCGTTCAATTGCTTGTCGCTGAAGGCGGCCTTCGATCCCGGGACGTGTCTGAGAATGTCGGGCCTTTTCGGCGCAGGCGCGGTGTGGGCATGTTTCGGCGGATTGACCGGGAAAGCCCAGGACGGCGGCGGATCGTTCGCGACGCCGGCGTGCGCGGTCAGCGCGCTGAGCACGGCGGCCCCCACCAGACTCAAGAAACGCTGCGCGCCCACGCTGCCCCACCCGATCCCGGCTCTCTCGTTCGCACGCCGCGCCGACGCTCGCCAGCGCACATTCTTGATCGCGTGCGGTCGGTCGCCTCATTGGACCAAAGCCCAATAGAGAGAAGGCGGTGCGCTCTTCACCCTTGCTGCGGCCCTCCGCGCCGGATTGGGCCAACAACGGAGTGCTCCATGCGTCCGCTTTTCCGCGATGGGCTTTTCTCGCTTTCGCTCGCCGCCGCGATTGGCGTCATCGTGTTGTCGTTCTCGCTGATCGGCGTGATCGCCGCCGCACCGCCGCACAAGCTCGAGAACGGGCTCATCCGCACGGAATCGCCGTTCAAGCTCGCCTATGTGATGCCGGGTGCGAGCTTCGCGAAATACAAGACCATCCAGCTGCGCGCGCTGGAAATCCCGCCTGATGCGCGCGACGGCGGCAACGGGCAGACAAAGCGCTTCCGCGAGAGCTACATCCTGGGCGACAAGGAAGTGGCGGCCCTGCAAAGCGCCTACAGCGACACGATGCGCGATATCCTGGGCAAGGCGGGCTACACCTTCGTCGACACGCCAGGGGCAGACACGCTGATCGTGGCGCCGGTGGTCATGAAGATCCGCCTCAACGCGCCCATCGAAAACACGCGCATGGGGTACTCCGGTCGCAGCAGGACCTACAGTCAGGGCGGAGGCTCCATCACGATCGGCGCGGTGCTGGCGGACGGCGGCAACAACGAAGTGCTCGCGCAAGTCGTCGACCACAGCTATCCCTCGAGCCTGTGGCGCGTGAACAACCGCGTCACCAACTTGGCCGACGCGAAGATGGCCTTCGCCAAATGGGCGCGGGCGCTGCGCGAGACGCTGAAGGGGACGTGAATTCGCGCGTGCCGGGTCGGCGTTTCCGGCACCAGCCAAATCCCTGCGATCAGGGACTTTATCCGGACTTTAAAAAACGCGCCCGCAGGCCGCGCGCATTTAAGCCCCGCCCCACGGGGCTTTACCGAAGTTCAAGCGCGCGAGTGTGGACAAAAACAGGGCCACGCAGGGACTATTTCGTCCGTGTACGTCTGATGTCGGCGAACACTTTCGACGTCCCCGTTGTGGGGCTTTGCACAAGGCCCCTCTGGTAACTGCCTTTTTGTGCAGCCGACGGAGTTTTTGTGCAGCATGACAAATCATCCTCCTTTATGGGCAAAGCCCCCTTGTGGGGAGATCGAACGCGTGGCTTGGCCACGCGCGGAGTTTGCTTCTTCACAATTTCAAAGAGCAGATCGCGAGAGTCTGGTATCGCGCCGCTCGTTTGTGAAGAGCTACGTTTCGGCAACAGGCACGATTTGCGGCGACAAATGGTGTACGCCGCGCGACAATCATGCCGCGTCGATGAAGCCGCCCATCTGGCGGTTCCACAATCGTGCATAGGCGCCGCCGCGGGCGAGGAGTTCGCGGTGCGGGCCTTCCTCGATGATCCGGCCCGCTTCCAGATAGACGATGCGGTCCATGCCGGCGATGGTCGACAGGCGATGCGCGATGGCGATCACCGTGCGGCCCTGCATCAGCGTCCACAGACCTTCCTGGATCAGGTGCTCGGATTCGGAATCGAGCGACGACGTGGCTTCGTCGAGCACGAGGATCTTGGCGTCCTTCACCAGCGCGCGCGCGATCGCCACGCGCTGGCGTTCGCCGCCCGACAGCTTGATGCCCTGCTCGCCGACGATGGTGCCGTAGCCGGTCGGCCGCTCCTGGATGAAATCGTGCGCATAGGCGTCGACGGCGGCGCGCACCACGTCTTCGTCGCGCGCATCGGGGCGGGCATAGCGGATGTTGTCGCGCACCGCGCGGTGGAACACGCCCGGTACCTGCGGCACTTCCGCGATGCCTTCGTTGAGCGAGTCCCACGTCACATGCGCGATGTCGGCGCCGTCGATGAGGATGCGTCCGCTCTGCGGGTCGTATTGCCGGCGCAGCAGCTTCACGAGCGTCGACTTGCCGGCGCCCGACGGGCCGACCAGCCCCACCTTTTCGCCCGGGCGGATGTGGAGCGAGAGGTCCTCGAACACCGCCTTGCCGTCGGGATGGGCGAAGCAGACATGCTCGAAGCGGATGTCGCCGACGTTCACGACCAGCGGCTTCGCATCCGGCGCATCGACGATCTCGTGCTGGGAGGTGACGAGCTCGAGCGCTTCGGTGAGCGTGCCCAGTTGCTCGAAATAGTCGAGCATGCGGAAGGAGAGTTCCTGCACGCTCGTGGCGATCTGGCTGCCGAGGAAAAACACCATCGCGAACTGCCCGACGGTCAATCCGCCGTTCAGTGTGTCGATGCCGGAGACGACAGCAAGACCCACCCGGAATGCCAGGGTCGCCAGCTGCATGAACGTGCGCATCGTGATGAGGAACCGGCGCAGGCGGCGTGACGCGTTCATCTCGTCTTCGAGGAAGAAGGAGAGAAAGCGCCGTTCGTAAGCGGCCTTGGCGAAGGCGCGCACGAGATCGGCATTGGTGATGGCATCCACGAGACGGCCGGTCGAGGTCGAGACTTCGTCCGAGAACGCCTTCGACAGCTTCACGCAGCGGCGCGCGAGCGAAATGACGATGCCGAGATAAAGCGCAGTCCAGACGCCCAGGATCGCCGCATAGGAGGCGTGCGCCTCGAACATGAGAATGCCGCCCACCAGCACCAGCACCGTGACGCGCACGCTATCCAGGCAGAGGATGGTGAGGATCGCGACGGTGGCCTGGCCGGCCTGCTTGATCTTCTGGCCGAGCTTGCCCGCGAAATTCTCCTGAAAATAGCGCGGGCTGTGCCCCAGCATGTAGACGAAGAGATATTTCTGCGCGAGCGCGCGCATGCGCGGGGACGTCTGCACGTCCAGCCACTCGTAGCCGCGATAGATCGTGGCGGAGGTGAGCCAGATCGCGCCCATGATGGCGATCCAGGGCAGGACTGCCGTCGTGAACGACAGATGCTTCGCATGTGCGGCTACGACGGAATTCAAGAGATGGGAGAGGGCGAGCGGGGCGAAGGCGTCGATCGCCGCCGCCGTCGCGGCCAGCGCGACGAGAAACGCAACCCGCGCGGCGAAATGCGAGCGGACGAGATACCAGATGAAGGCGAACGGCGTTTCCGGTAGGCGCGCGAGCGGCTGCGCTTCGGCCAGGCTTTCCGGCCGCATCAGCACTTCATCGGGGACGATATGACGAGTCACGGCACGCTGCCCAATAGGGGGCGCGCAGGATAGTCATCCAATGTTAAGAAAAAAGACCCGCGCGCAAATTAATTTGGGGTGTTGCGTCGGTCGCCGGTGCGGCGGAACGATTTTTAACGCGGTGGCCGCGGAGGTTGCGCAGTGGACGCAGGGGAATTGCGTCCGTGCCGGAAATACCGCGCGCGCAGCGCGCAAAAAGAAATTTCACAAGAGCCAGTGAGACAGTGAGATACACGGTCTCTCATTGCCTCACCGTCTCCTGTGAATATTTTTGCGCGCTACGCGCGCGATGTAGTCGGTTAGACGCAACCCCTGCGGCCACTGCGCAACCACTGCGTACCCCGCATTAAAATTGGCGGAGCCGCACCGAATTATCAGCAGGGATTGAGACTTACGCTTCCGCCGCTTCGCTGCGATCCTGGCGTTCGACGATGCGGGCCGACTTGCCGCGGCGTCCGCGCAGATAATAAAGCTTCGCGCGGCGGACCTTGCCCTTGCGCACGACCTGCACGGAATCCACGAGCGGCGAGTACATCGGGAACACGCGCTCGACGCCTTCGCCATAGGAGATCTTCCGCACCGTGAAGCTCTCGTTCAGTCCCTGGCCGAAGCGGGCGATGCAGACGCCTTCGAACGCCTGGAGACGCTCGCGGGTCTTGGTCTGCTTCGTCTTCTCGTCAAATGAGACGTCGACGACCTTCACGTTCACCTTCACGGTGTCGCCGGGACGGAATTCCGGACGGGGCTTGCCCCCGCGGAGCGCGGTCATCTGCTCGGCTTCGAGCTGCTGCAAAAGGTTCATGGCCGTCTCCGGGATGTCAAAGCCCAGCCCGCGTCAGCGGGCGTCAGCGCGAAAGAAGGGGGGCCGTATAGCCTAGCCTTTGGGCTTTTCATAGAGGGTCCAGAGGTCCGGGCGGCGACGTTTCGTCAGGGCTTCGGCTTCCCGCCTCCGCCATTTGGCCACTTCGGCGTGGTTACCGGAGGTCAGGACCTCCGGGATCTCCCGGCCTTCGAAGCTCTGGGGACGGGTGAACTGAGGGTATTCGAGGAGCCCCGCCTCGAAGCTTTCCTCGGTGGGGGAGGCTTCTGCCCCCAGGACGCCGGGGATCAGCCGGACGGCCGCCTCGATCAGGGCCATGGCCGCGATCTCGCCCCCGGCCAGCACGAAGTCCCCCACCGAGACCTCTTCCAGGCCCCTTGCCTCAATGGCGCGTTCGTCGAGCCCTTCAAAGCGGCCACAGAAGAGGATCACGCCCGGCCCGCCGGCCAGCGCCCGGACGCGGGCCTGGGTGAGAGGGGTGCCGCGGGGGGAGAGGTAGATCGTAGGGCGCGCCGGACCTGCGGTGCGGGCCGCGTCGATGGCGGCGGAGGCCACGTCCGCCCGGATCACCATGCCGGGGCCACCGCCAGCCGGTGAGTCGTCGACCGTCCTGTGCTTGCCGAGGCCGTGCTCGCGGATGTCGCGGGTTTCGAGCGACCAGAGATTGTTGGCGAGCGCTCGGCCCACGAGCGAAATGCCGAGCGGTCCCGGAAACATCTCCGGGAAGAGCGTCAGCACGCTCGCTTTCCAGCTCGCGTTCACGGGCCGGCCTTCCAGTCCTCGTCGTCTTCGGCTTCTTCGGGCACGGCCACGACGATGAAGCCCGCTTTCACATCGACCGTCGGCACGACGCCGCGCGAAAAAGGCAGGATCATGTCGCCGCCGTCGGCGCGCCGGATCGTGATCACGTCGCCGGCGCCGAAATTGTGGATCGCGCTCACCGTGCCCAGTACGCGGCCGTCCGTGTCGTGCACGGAAAGCCCGATCAGGTCGGCATGGTAGAATTCCTCATCGTCGGGCGGCGGCAACGCATCGCGCGCGACGAAGAGTTCGAGGCCTTTGAGTGTCTCGGCGTGGGTGCGGTCGCCTACGCCGTCAAAGCGCACGACGGCGATGTCGGATTTCGCCGCGCGCGCCGCGTGCACGACGAACGTGCGCCCATCCTTCGCGTGCAGCGCGCCATACGCGCCGAGCTTTTCGGGGCTTTCGGTGAAGGTCTTCACCTTCACCTCGCCTTTCAAGCCCTGTGCGCCGATGACGACGCCGAGAAGGATGTCGCGGGAGTTCATGGTTTTCGTGCTGAGAGCATTGAACCGAGGAGCGGTCCATACATCCAGCGGTTCAAGACTCCGTCAGAGCTTTGGATGCCAAGAATGTCCATGATCGCCTGACAATGCGTGGCAGCGCGTTCACGGTCTTCTGTGTCGCCCAGATCCAAGGCATTCAATGCCGCCTCGAATTTCTCGAGCACGAAAGCCTTGGACGGATGCTCCGGAAGTTCGGCGACAAGAGTGTCGATCAAGCGAGAAAAAACGAGCTCGGCTTCTTCTCGCGTGGCGGCCTCGTGGACGCCGGTGTAGCCGCCGTCGGCGTCGGGACCAAAATGCAGAGCGCCTTTCGCATCGGAAAGTCGCCGCAGCACCTCGGCTGTGACTACGAGCGCCTGATCGGGCACGACACGCTAGCTTGTTGCCGCGCCGGCTGCCGCCGCCGCGCGTTCCTGCGCCTTCTTCTTCGGCTTCGCCTTCTCGGGATTGTTGTGCGTCAGCGGCTTCACGACGCCCGCATCCGAGAGGAAGCGATGCACGCGATCGCTGGCGACGGCGCCTTTGTCGATCCAGACCTTCGCCTTCTCGAGATCGAGCTTCAGACGATCCGCGTGATCGCGCGGCAGGAGCGGATTGTAGAAGCCGATCTTCTCGATGAAGCGGCCGTCGCGCGGCGAATGCGAGTCTGCGATCACGATGTTGTAATGCGGGCGCTTCTTGGTGCCGCCGCGGGAAAGCCTGATACGGAGTGCCATGTCAAAGTCCTTTCGTCTGTATACGGATTAGAGTTGCGATTGCGGGAAATTCACCGTCTTCCCCCCGGAAACATGCCCGGCGGCAATTGCGGCATGCCGCCGCCCATTCCGCCGAAGGGATTGCGTCCGCCTTTGCCGATCTTCTTCATCACATCGGACATCTGGCGGTGCATTTTCAGAAGCTTGTTCACGTCGGAAACCTCGACGCCGGCGCCGCTGGCGATGCGCTTGCGCCGCGAGCCGTTGATGATGTCGGGCTTGACGCGCTCTTTCTTCGTCATCGACGAAATGATGGCTTCCTGGCGCTTCAGCATCTTGTCGTCGAGGCCGGCGGTAGCGAGCTGATCCTTGACCTTGCCCACGCCCGGCAGCATCGACAGCACGCCCTGCATGCCGCCCAGTTTCGCCATCTGGCGCAGCTGATCGGCGAGATCGTTCATGTCGAACTCGCCTTTCTTCATCTTCCGGGCGAGCTTCTCGGCCTCGGCCTTGTCGAACGTCTCGGCCGCTTTTTCGACCAGGCTGACGACGTCGCCCATGTCGAGGATGCGCGCGGCCACGCGGTCGGGATGGAAGGCTTCGAGCGCGTCGAGCTTTTCGCCGAGGCCCAGGAACTTGATCGGTGCGCCGGTCACTTTGCGCATGGAGAGCGCAGCACCACCCCGCGCATCGCCGTCGGCGCGTGTCAGAATGATGCCGGTGAGCGCCACGCGCTCGTTGAACGACTTGGCGATGTTGACCGCGTCCTGGCCGGTCAGACTGTCCGCGATCAGGAGCGTCTCATGCGGCTTCACTGCGTCGCGCACCTGCTGGACTTCCGCCATCAACGCTTCGTCGATGTGCTGGCGGCCGGCGGTGTCGAGGATGAGCACGTCGTAGCCGCCGACGCGGGCCGAGGCGAGCGCCCGCTTGGCGATGTCGACGGGCATTTGATTGGGAACGATCGGCAAGGTGGCCACGCCCGCCTGTTCGCCCAGGATTTTCAGCTGCTCCATGGCGGCGGGACGGCGCACGTCGAGCGAGGCCATCAGCACGCGCTTCTTCTCTTTGGTCTGCAGCATCAGCCCGAGCTTGGCCGAGGTCGTCGTCTTGCCCGAACCCTGAAGGCCCACCATCAGGATCGGCGCGGGCGCGCTGCCGAGATTGAGTGCGGCGTTGTCGTGGCCGAGCGTCTCGACCAGCGCATCGTGCACGATCTTGACGACCTGCTGGCCCGGCGTGACCGAGCGGATGACGTTCTCGCCGATCGCCTGCGGACGGACTTGGCGGATGAAATCTTCGACGACGGGCAGCGAGACATCGGCGTCGATCAGCGCCGCGCGGATTTCTTTCAGGCCCTCATCGACATCGGCTTCGGAGAGCGCGCCGCGCCCCCTGAGCTTGTCGAACACCCCGCCGAGGCGGGTTTGGAGTGAATCGAACATCCAACCACCAGTTCCAAAGCACGAAAGCCCCAGGGGGCGCACCTGCGCTGCCTGGGGGCGATCCCCGCCCGAGGCGAGGACCGGAAGCCTTTAAGCCTTCCGGATTGGGCGGGTTTTAGGACCGGGGCAGGGGAGAGTCAAACACCGAGGGCGGGAACGGCTTGCTGGGACCGCCGGCATCTTGCCGGCATTTTGAAGCTTCGCCATCAGTGCCGGCGGGACGCCGGCAGTCCCAGCCAGCTAACCGCCGAGACCGAGCTTCCGCTTCAAATAAACAAACGACAACGCCCACATCTCCGCCGCTTGCCGATGGTCGGCCGCCGCGGCATGGCCACCGTCGGTGTTCTCGTAGAACGTCACGTCGTGGCCTTGCGCTTCCATCTTGGCCGCCATCTTGCGCGCGTGCACCGGAGAGACGCGGTCGTCGCTCGTGGCGGTGACGAAGAAGACGGGCGGATATTTCACGCCCTTCTTCACGTTCTGGTACGGCGAGTATTTCAGGATGTACGCATGCGCTTTCGCATCCGCCGGATCGCCATACTCGCCGATCCACGAGGCGCCCGCACCGATATGGGTGTAGCGGATCATGTCGATCAGCGGCACCTGGCAGACGACGGCGCCGAAAAGATCGGGACGCTCGACCATGTTGGCCGAGACGAGCAATCCGCCGTTCGAGCCGCCCATGATGCCGAGCTGTTTGGGTGTCGTGAGCCCGCGCTTGACGAGGTCCGCGGCGACCGCCTGAAAATCGTCGTACGCCTTCTGGCGGTTTTCCTTCAGCGCGGCCTGATGCCAGCCGGGGCCGAACTCGCCGCCGCCGCGGATGTTCGCCACCACATAGATGCCGCCCTTGGTCAGCCACAGCCGCCCGAAATTGGCGGAATAAGACGGCGTCAGCGAAATCTCGAAGCCGCCATAGCCGTAGAGCACCGTCGGCGTCGGGCCTTTCAGCGTTTTCGGCCGCGTGACGAAATAGGGAATCTTGGTGCCGTCTTTCGACGTCGCCTCGAATTGTTCGCTGACGAGTCCCGACGCATCGAAGCGCGGCGGCAGCGACTTGATCGCGACGGGCTTGTCGTCGCCTTTGTCGGCGAAGAGTGTCGTCGGCGTCAGGAAGTTCTCGAAGCGGAATTCCGCTTCAGGGCCGTGCATATTGGTCGAAACGATGTTGGCCGAACCGTTGGGCGGCAGCGCCAGCGTCGAGGAGTTCCATTTGGCGCCATCGAAGCGGAAGGCGCGCACCTGGCCCACGACGTTTTCGTAGATCGCGGCGTAAACCGCGTCGCGGCCCACCGAGACCTGCTCGACGGAGTCGCGCGGCCCCGGCGCGTAGAGCACCTCCGGTTTCGCCACATCGCCGACGGGTGCTGCGATCAGCGAGCCTTTGCGAATGGTCATGCCGCCCGGCGGCGTCCAGTCTTCGCGCATCAGAACGATCAGCCGTCCCGCCTGCAGGCCTTGCAGCACGGCGGAGCGCGGCAGCGCCGCTTTGGCCGCCGTGCCGTCGGCGTTGACGAGAAAATACTCCGTCTCGAAGAAGCTCACCGCCCGCTGCACCATGGGCAGCGTCTGGTTCTTGCTGTGCAGCACGACAGGATCGACGGAGACGTCCTTGCTCTCACCTTCGTAGATGGTTTTCGCCGCGGTGATCGGCGTGCCGCGCTTCCACAGCTTCACGATGCGCGGATATCCCGACGTCGTCTGCGAGCCGGGGCCGAAATCGGTACCGACGAGCAGCGTATTGTCGTCGGCCCACGTCGCGTTCGATTTCGCTTCGGCGAGCGTGAAACCCTCCTTGACGAAGCTCTTCGTCGCCATATCGAATTCGCGGATGACCACCGCATCGCCGCCGCCGCGCGACAGCGAGATCAGGCAGCGCGAGAGATCGTCGGTGCAGTCGGCGCCTTTCCACACCCAGTTCTCCTTCTCGTCGGCCGCGAGCTTGTCGATGTCGAGGATGGTTTCCCACTGGGGTGCGGGGTTCGCGTAGTCCGCGATGGTCGTGCGCCGCCAGATGCCCTTGTGATGCTGGGCGTCCTGCCAGAAATTGAAGACGTATTGATGATCGAGCCCGCCGAACGGAATGCGGTCGGTCGCGTCCAGCACAGCCAGGATGCTGTCGTAGTCTTTCTGGTAATCCGGATCGGCCTTCAGGACGTCGAGCGCCTTGGCGTTCTGCTCCTTCACCCAGGCGAGCGGCTTCGCGCCGTGCACGTCTTCCAGCCAGAGATAGGGATCGTCCACGCGCGGTGCTCCGGAGGCTGCAATCGCCAGCGCCGATAATCCTATTCCGATCAGAAGTCCAACACGCACGAAACGCCCTCGCCAAAAAGCGGCGCATTGTTCGAGGCGCGGATGCGTGCGTCAATGGGGCGTCACAAAGCGGTGAAAATTCTCAAGAGAGTGTCATCCCCGCGAAAGCGGGGACCCAGCCGTCGCGCATCGGCGCGGCGAAAGACTTTTTGCGCTCGCGGACGCTCGCTTGCTGGGTTCCCGCTTTCGCGGGAATGACACCGAGGGATTAATCCGAAAGACCGAGCTTGCGCTTCAAATAGACAAACGACAGCGCCCACATCTGAGCCGAATGGCGGTGATCGGCTGCCGCCGCGTGGCCGCCGTCGGTGTTTTCGAAGAACATCACGTCATGGCCCTGCGCTTCCATTTTGGCCGCCATCTTGCGCGCATGCACCGGCGTGACGCGGTCGTCGCTCGTGGCGGTGATGAAGAACACAGGCGGGTATTTCACGTCCGGCTTCACGTTCTGATAGGGCGAATAGGCCATGAGCGCGTCACGCACCTGCGGATCGCCCGGATCGCCATATTCCTCGAGCCAGGCCGCGCCCGCGCCGATCTGCGGATAGCGCATCATGTCGGTGAGCGGGACCTGGCAGACGACGGCCCCGAAGAGATCGGGCCGTTCGACCATGGAGGCCGCCACGAGCAAACCGCCGTTCGAAGCGCCGAGGATTCCGAGCTGCTTCGGCGTCGTGAGCCCGCGCTTGACGAGATCTTCCGCGACCGCCTCAAAATCGTCGAACGATTTCTGGCGGTTTTCCTTCTGCGCGGCCTTGTGCCAGTCGGGCCCGAACTCGCCGCCGCCGCGGATATTGGCCAGCACATAGACGCCGCCTTTGCTGAGCCACAGCATGCCGAACTTGCCCGCATAGGTCGGCGTCATGGAGAGATCGAAGCCGCCATAGCCGTAGAGAATGGTCGGCGCGGGGCCTTTCATCACTTTCGGCCGCGTCACGAAGTAGGGAATCTTCGTGCCGTCTTTCGACGTCGCTTCGAACTGCTCGATGGTGAGGCCCGACGCATCGAAACGCGCCGGCGCCGATTTGATGGCAACGAGCGTGTCGTCGCCCGCATCGGCATAGAGCGTCGATGGCGTCAGGAAATTCTCGAAGCGGAACTCCGCCTCGGGACCGTAATCGTTGGTCGACGCGATGTGGACCGAGCCGCCCGGCGGCAGCGCCAGCGTCGCGTTCGACCACGTCTTCCTGTTGGGATCGAGCCGGAACACGCGGATCTGGCCCACGACGTTCTCATAGATGGCGGCGTAGACCGCGTCGCGGCCCACCGAGACTTCTTCCACAGACGCGCGCGGGCCCGGCGCATAGAGCACGTCGGCCTTCGTCGTCTTGTCCGCCTTGAGCGGGACTGCGATGAGCGCGCCCTTGGGCGCGTTGCCGGCCTTCCAGTCCTCGCGCAGCGTGGCGATCATCTCGCCGTCATGCACGCCCTGCAGCACCGCATCCGGCGGCAGATCGGCTCTGGTCGTCGAGCCGTCGGGACCCACGATGTAATACGCCGCGTCGAAGAAATTCATGCCTTCCACGATGATCGGAAGCCCGCCGTCCTTCGTGCGGAAGACGAGCGGATCGACGGTGACGTCGTCCTGCTTGCCGTCGAACACCGGCTTGGCGTTGGCGATCGGCAGTCCGCGCGTCCACAGCTTCACGATGCGGGGATAGCCGGAGCCCGTCAGTGTGCCGCCGCCGAAATTCGTGGCGAATATGACGGTGTTGTCGTCGACATAGGACGCATAGGACTTCGCCTCGTCGAGCTTGAAACCGTCCTTGACGAACGTTTTCGTGGCGAGATCGTATTCGCGGATGGTCACGGCGTCGCCGCCCCCGCGCGACAGCGAGATGAGGCAGCGGGTCAGCGACGGCGAACAATTGCGTCCCTTGTAGACCCAGTCTTCCTGTTCCTCGGCCGCCAGCTTGTCGACGTCGAGCAGCGTTTCCCAGTGCGGATCGGCGGTCGCATAGTCGGCGATGGTGGTGCGCCGCCAGATGCCTTTCGGATGTTCCTTGTCGCGCCAGAAATTGAACACGTATTGGTGTTCAAGACCGCCAAAGGGAATGCGATCCGTGGCGTCGAGATCGGAGAGGATGGACGCGTAGTCCTTGGCGTAGTCGGGATCGCTCCCGAGCGTCTTCAAGGTTCTGGCATTCTGGTTCATGACCCAGGCGAGCGGTTTTTCGCCATGGATGTCCTCGAGCCAGAGGTAGGAGTCGGTCGGGCCGAGCCTGTCCTTGAGGAACCACCAGCCGCCTGCTGCAACTGCAACGACGACGACCGCGATCACTATCGCCCGACGCATGCATCGCCCCCCACCCGTGTTCGGCCCGACTTTATCGGCGCGGCGCCCAGCACGGTCAATGGGCCGCGACGGCGCGCGGCTTCCCCCGCGGGACGCCCCAGCCTATATAGCCCTCCATGACGGCATTTTTGAAAATGCACGGCCTGGGCAACGACTTCGTGGTGTTCGACGGACGCCAGAGCGGCATTCCGCTCGAGCCGGCGCTGGCGCGCGCGGTTGCCGACCGGCGTCTCGGCATCGGCTGCGACCAGGTCATCGTCATGGAACCGTCAAAGAACGGCGCCGAGATCGCGATGCGCATCCTCAACGCCGACGGCAGCGAAGTGGAATCCTGCGGCAATGCCGCGCGCTGCATCGCGCGCCTCTTGATGGAGGAAAAGGACGTCGGAAGCGTCAAGATCGAGACCGCCGGTGGGCCGCTTCTCTGCACCGATGCGGGACGCGGACTGGTGACGGTCGATATCGGCGCGCCGCGTTTCGACTGGAAAGACATCCCGCTCTCCAAAGCCGTCGATACCAACGGCTTCGACGTCGCGGTGGATGGCGCGAGCTTCAAGGCGTCGGCTGCGAATGTCGGCAATCCGCATTGCGTCCTCTTCGTCGATGATGCGGAAAAAGCGCGCGTGGCGGAGCTGGGTCCGAAGCTCGAGCATCATCCGCTGTTTCCGGCGCGCACCAACGTCGAATTCGTGAGCGTGCTGTCGCCGGATCGCTTGCGCATGCGCGTTTGGGAGCGCGGCGTCGGCATCACGCGCGCCTGCGGCACGGGCGCCTGTGCAACCGCGGTGGCTGCACACAGACGCGGGCTTGCCGGGCGCAATGTCGATATCGTGCTGGACGGCGGCGTGCTCAATATCCAGTGGCGTGCGGGCGACGACCATATCCTCATGACGGGCCCGTCGAGCCTGAGCTTCGCGGGCGATGTCGATCTCGCTAGCCTGGAGCGCGCGCAATGAGTGCGCCCGAGATCATCACCTTCGGCTGCCGCCTCAACGCGTACGAATCCGAGGCTATTCGCGCGCGCGTTGCGGAAGCGGGGCTGACCGATGCCGTCATCGTCAACACCTGTGCCGTGACGGGCGAAGCGGTGCGCCAGTCGCGCCAGGCCATCCGCAAGGCTCGCCGGACAAATCCGGGCGCGAAGATCATCGTCACGGGTTGCGCGGCGCAGACCGAACCCGAGACTTACGCTTCCATGCCGGAAGTCGACCGCGTGCTGGGCAATCGCGAGAAGCTGGAGGCCGCGAGCTATGCGGGCTTGAGCCTCGACGATGTCGAGCGGGTGCGCGTCAACGACATCATGTCGGTCAAGGAAACCGCTGCACAATTCGTCGACAGTTTCGAGGGCAGGGCGCGCGCTTTTCTGCAGGTGCAGAACGGCTGCGATCACCGCTGCACCTTCTGCATCATTCCCTATGGCCGCGGAAATTCGCGCAGCGTGCCGATGGGCGCGGTGGTCCAAGAGGCGCGGCGCCTCGTCGAGGCGGGCTTTCCGGAAATCGTGCTGACAGGCGTCGATCTCACGGCCTATGGCGCCGATCTGCCGGGCGCGCCGACGCTCGGCCAATTGGTGCGCAAGCTTCTGAAGCTGGTGCCGGAATTGAAGCGCCTCAGGCTTTCCTCCATCGACTCCATCGAGGCCGACGATGATCTCTGGCGCGCCATCGCCGAAGAAGAGCGGCTGATGCCACATTTCCATCTCTCGGTGCAGGCGGGCGACGACATGATCCTGAAGCGTATGAAGCGCCGCCATTCTCGCGCCGACACAATCGCATTCACGGGGCGTGTGCGCGCGCTGAGGCCGGATGCGGCCTTCGGCGCCGACCTGATCGCGGGTTTTCCGACGGAAACCGAGGCGATGTTCGCGAACACGCTGGCGCTGGTCGACGAGGCGAACCTGAGCGTGCTGCACGTCTTTCCGTTCAGCCCCCGGAAGGGAACACCCGCACAGCGCATGCCCCAGGTCGATCGGTCCCTGGTCAAGGCCCGCGCCGCGCGGCTGCGCGAACAAGGACGCGCACGTCTCGCGCAAAGGTTGACGGCGATGGTCGGCCGCGAGGAGATGATCCTCGTCGAGAAGCCGGGCTTCGGGCGGACGCCCTGCTTCGCACCGGTCGCCTTCGAAGGAGAATTGATCGCAGGTTCATTCGCGCGCGTGCGCGTGTCCGGCGCGGCAGACGATCATCTGATTGCAGTGGCATGACCGATCAGCAGGACAGGGTGACGCCGGGATTTTTTGCGCGGCTGAAAGCGGGATTGTCGAAAAGCGCGGGCGCGCTGGGCGAGAACCTCACCGGCATCTTCGCGAACCGCAAGCTGGACGCCGAAACAGTAGCCGAGCTGGAGGATGCGCTGGTCCGAGTCGATCTGGGCGCGGGGCTTTCCCATCGTGTGGCGCAGGCGATCGCGCAGGGCCGCTACGACCAGAACATCGCGCCCTACGATCTGCGCATTCTCCTGTCGAAGGAGATCGGGCGCATCCTGAAGCCGGCCGAAAAGCCGTTTGCCATCGATCGCTCCAGGCAGCCCTTCGTCGTGCTGGTTGCCGGTGTCAACGGCACGGGCAAGACCACGACTATCGGCAAGATCGCGAACCGGCTGAAGAAAGACGGTCTGAAGATCGTGATGGCGGCGGGCGACACGTTCCGCGCGGCCGCGATCGAGCAATTACAGGTCTGGGGGGAGCGCACGGGCTCGGAAGTGATTGCCCGCGAAGCGGGCGGCGACGCGGCCGGCCTTGCTTTCGATGCACTGGCGCGCGCACGCGAACAGAAGGCGGACGTCCTTCTGATCGACACGGCCGGCCGCCTGCAGAACAAAGCGGGGCTGATGGCGGAGCTGGAAAAAATCGTGCGCGTCATCAAGAAGCTCGACGCAACGGCGCCGCATGCGGTCCTTCTCGTGCTTGACGCCACGACCGGGCAGAACGCGATTTCGCAGGTGGAAGCCTTCAAGGCGGCGGTTCCGCTCACCGGCCTCGTCATGACCAAGCTCGACGGCACCGCCAAGGGCGGCATACTCGTTGCGCTTGCGGACAGATTTAGCCTCCCGGTGCATTTCATCGGGGTCGGCGAAGACGCGAACGATTTGCAGCCCTTTGAAGCGCAGTCCTTCGCCGGCGCGCTGACGGGAGCGGCCGAATGAGCGCCGGCGGGAAATCCATGCAGTCCCCGTTGATCAAGCTCGCGCTCGATCTGGGTCCGCTCATTATCTTCTTCGTGGCTTTCCGGTTTTTTGGAATCTACGGCGCGACCGCCGCCTTCATGGTAGCGGTCCTTGCAGCCCTTGCGCTCGGCTATATGCGCGAGAAAAAACTCTCACCCATGCCCCTGTTTACGGCGGTGCTGGTGGTCGTGTTCGGCGGCCTCACGCTCTATCTGAAGAATGACACCTTCATCAAGATGAAGCCGACCGTGCTCTATGCCTTTATCGGGCTGCTGCTGCTGGGTGGGCTCATATTCAATCACCTGTTCATCAAATATGTCTTCGCGCAGGCATTCGACCTGACCGAAGCCGGGTGGCGCAAGCTGACATGGCGGTGGGCGATCTTCGCGCTGGCGCTCGCCGTTCTGAACGAGGTCGTCTGGCGGAATTTCTCGACTGCGATCTGGGTGGACTTCAAAGTGTGGGCCATCATGCCCCTGATTTTTCTTTTCGCACTTGCGCAAACGCCCCTTGTGCTCAAGCACGACAATTCCGCAAACGGGGAGTCCGAGCCCTAGGCCGCGTTCCGCGATGCGGGATTTCCGAAAGGTGCGAAGACGGAAAGGTGTTTCGTTTCCCGGTAATGCCGAAGCGCCCATTTGACGCTCGGGAAAGCCAATTCGTCCCAGGGAATCTCGTCCCAGGTGAACAATCGGACATCCAGACTTTCCGGACCGGCCGCGAATTCCCGCTTGGGCAACCGGGCGCGGTACATCAATTGAACTTGGCTAATGTGCGCGACGGTATAAACTGCCAGCAAAGCTTCCAACCGGATGTCGGCGCAGGCTTCTTCGCGAGCTTCGCGCCGCGCGCCGTCTTCCGGTGTTTCGTGATCTTCGAGAAATCCCGCCGGCAAGGTCCACAGGCCCTTTCGTGGCTCGATTGCCCTGCGACACAACAGGATGCGGTCGTCATGCACGACGACCGACCCCACGACAATCTTGGGATTCGTGTAATGGACGTGTCCGCATTGTCCGCAGACGTATCGTTCCATCGTGTCGCCGTCCGGTACGCGACGACTGAAATGCGGACCGGGCGAAGGGGGAACAGGTCGGCCCTGATCGCTCATCCGCGAAACTGTGCCCAAACGCCGCGATCAAGGAAAGTGCGCCGGTCGATAAAATTGGATGCGACATCTCGCGGAACATGCATCGAAGCTGTTGTCGTGGCGCAATTGCGTGTTTAATCTTTCGACCAACAGGCGGTGCCTGAATGGGGATGGCGCCGTTTTTCCCAGAGATGGGGCAGCTCTGCGTTCTGGCGTAAGTCGGCAGGAAAACTATTGCCGCGAGTGGACCGATCGTTTTTCGGAATACCAGGGGTGGGACATGACTTTCAAAGGGCAACGCAAAACAACAAACGGCAATTTCGAACTTGCCGAAACGCCGTCGCACCTGATGCGACGTTGCCACCAGCTCTACGGCGATCTCTATTCGCGCGAAGCCGGCGCGCGCGACCTGACGAAGCAGCAGTTCACCGTACTCTGCGCACTCGAACATCACGACGGGGTCAGCCAGACCGCACTCGTCGAAACCACGGGCATCGACCGTTCGACACTGGCCGAGATGGTTCGGCGCATGCTCGATCGCGGTCTTCTGTCGCGCGAGCGCACGGAAGAAGATCAGCGCGCCAATGCCGTTGCAATCACGCCTTCGGGCCGCAAGGCGCTTCGGGCCGCGCGCATTGCGGCGGATCGCGCAGAGCGGGCCCTGCTCGAGCCCCTGCCGCCGGCCGAACGCGTGCGTTTCGTCAAAGCCCTGGTCGCGATCGCCGCCGCCATGGACAAGCTGGGCGATGAGGCGGCCAAGCGGCCGCGGCGGAAGCTCGCGCGCAGCGGCCGGCGGATCTAGACCCGGATATCCACCTGAGATCCCAAGGGCGCGTTGGCCGAGAAGGCCGGCCGCGGAGGCGCATCCGCCGCGGCAGCCGCCTCCGTCGTCGGCGCGGCAAAGGCGAGGGGCGCGAATTCCTGCGTCCCTGGCGGGGTCTTGACGCCCGCCGCATTCACGGGCGGGCGGGCGGATGTGGCGCCGCGCGCCTGCTGGGCGGCGATGATGGTGTTGAGTGCGCTGACCTGCATGCCGTGTCGCCCCGGGGAAACCGGCAAAATCTTCCGCGATGAAGGTTGCCAAAGGCTGAATGGGTTAGCGGAGCGTTACTGCGCGCGGCTGCGGCACAATGGTCATGGATTGAACAAGAATTCATCCGTGAAAGGACAATCCGGAAAGGCGAGGTCGCCTTCCGTGATGTTGAGCGGCGGCGGCAAGCGTCAATAGAGCAATGATCTGTCGGCTGAGCGTTTTACCAAGTCCCAAGATTGGTGCGAAAGTCCGCCGATCCTGCCTTGATCCCTGTCGCTGCTCCGTAATATTGACTAGTATATTACTGTACCAAGATTAACTGTACGGGGCGTACATGGCGAGCGTTGAAGAAGACGAACTGCTGGACATCATTGCGGCCGAGTCCGTCATTCGGAAGGAGAGCCTCGTCAGATCGGCGTCGATGGACGAACTTGGGCTGGATTCCATCGTCTATGTCAGCGTCGGCTATGCCGTCGAAGAGAAATACGGTGTCGTACTCGAGATGGACCAGCTCGCCGACGTGAAAACACTGGGCGACTTTCTCGACCGCGTCGTGCCGCTGATCCAGGCCGCCAAATCGAAATCGCATGGCTGAGCGGATACGCACCGTCGTCACCGGCATGGGCGCCGTCAGCGCGCTCGGCCACGACCGCGAAGCGAACTGGGCGGCGGCGAGAGATGGCTTCGGAAAGATCGCGATCCAGGGTCTCCAAGCCAGCAAGCACGGTCCGCCCTTCACGCCGACGGCGCTTGCCCTCGTCGAGCCCGGCGTTCAGGACAAGGTCGAACGCGCTCTGGGCCGTCGCGTGGGCTCCCTCGATCCGACTTCGATCTTCGCGTTGAGTGCCGTCCATGAGGCGCTGGATCATGCCGGCCTGTTGAAGCACGCGGTGCTGGAACATCGCACCGCCGTCGTGTTCGGCCACGGCTATATCGGCGGACAGACGCTCGAGCACGCTTACGAGCGCTACTTCGGACTGAAGTCTCGCGTTCACCCGCTCACCGTTCCGCGCATCATGGTCAGCGCGCCTGTGAGCGCGATCTCGATGGAGTTCGATCTCAAGGGCCCCATCTTCGCCGTCTCAAGTGCGTGCTCGTCTTCGGGGCACAGTATCGCACAAGCCTGCATGCTGATTGCATCAGGTCTTGCCGATGTCGCGATCGCGGGCGGCAGCGAAGCCATGATCGCGCCCGGCATCCTGTGGGCGTGGGAGTCGCTGCAGGCGCTCAGCAAAACGAATTTGAGGCCTTTTTCGACCGGCCGCGACGGTACGGTGATGGGCGAGGGCGCGGCCGCGCTCATTCTCGAATCCTACGAACATGCGACCGCTCGCGGCGCTCACATTCTCGGCGAACTCTGCGGCACGGGCATGTCGTCCGACGCCTTTCACTGGACTCAGCCCTCCCTCGAAGGCGCGAAATCCGCGATTTCGCAGGCTTGCGAAAACGCCGGTGTCGCGGATGTCGAAGGTTTGCTGATCTCCGCGCATGGCACCGGCACGGTGCTCAACGACAGGAACGAAGCCGCAGCGATCCGCGAAATCTTCGGTCCGCGCGCCCGCTCGCATCATGTGATCGCCACCAAAAGCGCGCACGGCCATCTGATCGGCGCTTCGACCGCGCTGCAGGTCGTCATCGGTTTGATGGCGCTCGACGCCGGGCTCGCGCCGCCGGTGCTGAATTATCTGGGGCCGGATCCGGATTGCGCCGTCAATCTCGTGCTGGGGGAAGCGCGTCCGATCGAATCGAACACCCTGCTCGTGAATTCTTTCGCCTTCGGCGGGCTCAACACTGCGCTTGTGTTCAAAAGGCGCTAGCCCTCCTGCCGCGCCTTCTCGATAGCGGGCATCACGATTTCCGTCAGGGCGCTTCCGACCAGCGGTCCCGGATAGCGCAGTCGCACGATGCCCTTACCGTCGATGACGAAAGTCTCGGGTACGCCATAGACGCCCCATTCGATGCCGGCGCGGCCGTCAGCGTCGATGTCGATGCGGCGATACGGATCGCCCACTTCGTCGAGGAAGGTGCGCGCCTTGGCGGGCGTGTCCTTGTAGACAAGGCCGTAGAGCGCGACGCCCTTGAGCGCCGAAAGCGTCATCAACGCGGGCGCTTCCGCGCGGCAAGGCACGCACCACGATGCCCAGACATTCAGAACGGTCACGTGCCCTGAGGCGAAATCCTTCGGCGCGAAGGCTTCGGCTTTTGCGTCCAGCGCCGGCAGGTCGACCTGGGGGGCCGGTTTGTCGATGAGCGCCGACGGCACCATGTCGGGCGGCGAGCTGGCGGAGCGGACGAGACTCACGCCGAAAACCGCCACGAGGCCCGCGAAGAACAGCGCCGGAAGAACGTAGAACCAGCGCATCAGGAACGATCGTCGCGTTCGAGTTGGGCCAGCCGGCATTTGGCGCGCCTGTAGTCGCGTAATGTCAGCCAGATCATCGCGCCTACGCCCAGAAAGCTCGCGCCATAAGCAGGCCAGACGAATGCCGCATAACCACCCATCGCGAAGAAATCCGCCATCGTCAGACCTCGTGCCGCAGAAGCGCGCGCGCGCGGCGCGCCAGGATCTCCGTGCGGATGCGGATAAGCCAGAGCAGGACGAACAGCGCCGCATATCCGCCCATCATCAGAAACAGCGGCCACAGGAAGACTGGAGCGATGAGCGGTCCCCCCAGGCGGAAAATGCTCTCGCCCTGATGCAGCGTGCTCCACCAATCGACGGAATATTTGACGATGACGACGTCGACCACGCCGACGAGCGCGAGGATCGCGGCCGCCTTCGCCGCGCGCACTTCGTCTTCGATCGCATTCCACAGTGCGATGTAGCCGAGATAGAGGAAGAACAGGATGAGGAACGACGTCAGCCTTGCATCCCACACCCAATAGGTGCCCCACATCGGCCGTCCCCACAGCGAACCCGTGATCAGCGCAAGCGCGGTGAAGGTGGCGCCCAATGGTGCGGCCGTCTTCGCGGCGACATCGGCCAGCGGATGACGGTTGACGAGACCGAGCAGCGACGCGAAGGCGATGGCGCCGTACGCCATCATGCTCGTGAGCGCTGCCGGCACGTGGATAAACATGATCTTGACAGTATCGCCCTGCTGGTAATCCGGCGGCACGCGGAACGCCAGGAACAGTCCGGAACCAATCAGAATGGCCGTCAGCGCCGCGAGCCAGGGAATGATCCAGCCGCTCACGTCCATGAACCGCTTGGGATTGGCGAATTCGAAGATGGTTGCCCAGCTGAGGCCGCGCTCGGACATGGTCATCCTTGAAGGTTCAGCCGGACGGCCGCAGCCGCCGCGAAAGGCGAGAGTAGCACGGCCACGAACGAAAAGGCTCCAAGAAGCGGGAACGCGCCGTTCGCCAGTCCGTCGAGGCTCGCCAGAATCGCACCCGCGCCGAAGATCACGGCCGGGGAAATAAGCGGAAGAATGAGGAGGGGCAAGATGAGACCGCCGCGACGGACTGTCAGCGTGAGCCCTGCGCCGATGGCGCCGATGGCGCTGATGGCGGGTGTGCCCAGCGCCAGCGAGGCGATGAGCGCGTCGTAACCGCCGGCCGGCAGGTTGAAGAGCAGCGCCAGGACCGGCGAAAGAACGGTGAGCGGCAAGCCCGTCGTCAGCCAGTGCGCGCACATCTTGGCGAGCACGACCGCTTCGAGCGGCAGCGGACCCAGCACCACGAGGTCGAGACTTCCGTCCTCGAAATCGCTCTGGAAGATGCGGTCGAGTGACAACAGCGCGGCCAGAACGGCGGCCACCCACAACACGCCGCCTGCGATACGTCCCAGCAATTTCAGATCGGCTCCGACACCCAGCGGGACGAGCGCCGCCACGGCTGCGAAGAATACGACGGCCAGCATCGCGCTGCCGCCCGCGCGCGTGGCGAGGCGTATGTCGCGGATGAGCAGGGCGAAGAATGCGTTCACGTTTGCCCGTTTCCCAAAGTCAGACGCGGGCCTTCGAAGCCGAGCGGCTCGTGCGTGGCGATGACGGCAAGCCCGCCGTCTTTGCAATGTTGGGCTACGAGTTCGGCGACGAGTGCCTTGCCGGATGCATCCAGCGAGGCGAGCGGCTCGTCGAGAAGCCAGAGCGGACGTGCCGACAATGAAAGCCTCGCCAGCGCGAGACGCCGCTTCTGTCCCGCCGAAAGATACTGCGCCGGCAGATCGCCGAGGCGCGAAAGGCCGACGAGTTGCAGCACCTCCTCGACGCACGCCGTGCTGCCGTAATAGCGCGCGTAGAAGCTGAGGGCTTCGAGCGGTGTCAGCTGCGATTTGGCGCCGTCCTGATGGCCGAGCCAGCCGACGAACTCCGCGCGTTCTTCGCCGCCGGCGAATTGTTCGCCGTTGTTCGTGCGCACACGGATCGTTCCGGCGCGCGGCTCGAGAAATCCCGCGATGGCCCGCAGAAGTGACGTCTTGCCCGAGCCGTTCGGTCCTTCGAGCTTGAGCGCTTCGCCCGCGCCCACGGACAAAGCGAGATCGCAGAACAGCATACGCTCGCCGCGCCAAAGCGAAAGCGCTTCGATATCGAGGCCGGAAAGTGCGGTCACGAGCCCCCGAGACGATAAAAGTCAGTACATATGCTGGCCACCATTGATCGACATGGTCGATCCGGTGACGAAGCCTGCTTCATCGGCGACAAGGAAGAGAACGCCACGAGCAATCTCGTCGGCGTGGCCCAGGCGTCCGACGGGAATCTTTGCCACGATCTTTTCGAGCACGTTGGGGGGCACCGCGGCCACCATGTCTGTGTCGATGTAACCCGGCGCGATGGCGTTGACGGTGATGCCTTTCGGCGCGCCTTCCTGCGACAGCGCCTTGGTGAAGCCATGGATGCCGGATTTGGCGGCGGCGTAGTTCACCTGGCCGTATTGTCCGGCTTGGCCGTTGATCGAACCGATGTTGACGACGCGTCCGAAACCGCGCTCCAGCATGCCGTCCCATGCGGCCTTGCACATGTTGAAGCAGCCGCCGAGATTGGTGTCGACCACGTCGTCCCAGCCTCCGCGGGTCATCTTGCGCATGGTGGCATCCCGCGTGATGCCGGCATTGTTGACGACGATGTCGACGGGGCCGAGCTCGGCCACGACTTTTGCAACACCCGCCACGCAATCCTCGAAGTTCGCCACGTCCCATTTGAAGACCGGAATGCCCGTCTTCTCCGAAAAGGCCCGGGCTCTCTCCTCATTGCCGCAATAATTCGCGGCGACCTTGTAGCCGGCCTTCTTCAGCGCGACCGAGATGGCCTCGCCGATGCCTCTGGTGCCACCCGTGACGATTGCGACCCGCGCCATTGTTTCCTCCAAGTCTTTTCTCGCCCCCGACCAAGCTTAGAGCCTAACGCGGATTTGGCTAGCGCTCCACGCACATTGCGACGCCCATGCCGCCGCCGATGCAGAGTGTGGCGAGGCCCTTCTTCGCGTTGCGCTTCTCCATCTCGAAGAGCAGGGTGATGAGGACGCGCCCGCCGGACGCGCCGATGGGATGGCCGATGGCGATGGCGCCGCCATTGACGTTGACCTTCGAGGCGTCCCAGCCGAGTTCCTTGTTGACCGCACACGCCTGCGCCGCAAAAGCCTCGTTCGCCTCGATGAGGTCGAGATCGCCGATCGACCAGCCCGCCTTCTTCAGCGCCAGACGCGACGCGGGGATGGGACCGGTGCCCATCACGGCCGGATCGACGCCGACTGTCGCCCATGAGGCGATCCGCGCGAGCGGCTTCAACCCGCGGCTGTCGGCTTCCTTCGCCGACATCAGGACCACGGCGGCCGCGCCGTCGTTGATTCCCGAGGCGTTCGCGGCGGTGACCGTGCCGTCCTTCTGGAAGGCAGGCTTAAGGCCCGATATGCCGTCATAGGTGACGCCGTCGCGGATGAATTCGTCGGTGTCGATCACCTTCTCGCCCTTGCGTTCCTTGACCGTGACGGCGGCGATTTCGTCCTTGAAGCGGCCGGATTTGCGCGCGGCTTCGGCCTTGTTCTGCGAGGCGACGGCGAACTGATCCTGCTGCTCGCGCGTGATCTGCCATTCGCGGGCCACATTCTCGGCCGTGACCCCCATGTGATAGCCGTGGAAGGCGTCTATCAGGCCGTCCTTCAGCATGGTGTCGATGAGTTCGAGCCCGCCCATCTTCTGGCCGGCGCGCAGATAGGCCGCATGCGGCGCCTGGCTCATGGATTCCTGTCCGCCCGCGACCACGACCGAGGCGTCGCCACCCATGATCTGCTGGTAGCCGAGGGCCACGGCTCTGAGGCCTGAGCCGCAGAGCTGGTTGACGATCCAGGCCGGGGCTTCAACGGGAATGCCGGCGTTGATCGAGGCCTGGCGGGCCGGGTTCTGCCCCTGCGCAGCCGTCAGGATCTGCCCCATGATCACTTCGGAGACCTCTTTCGGCGCCACTTTCGCGCGGGAAAGCGCGGCACCGATCGCGACTTTGCCCAGGTCGTGCGCTGGCACGCTTGCGAATGCGCCGTTGAAAGAGCCGACCGGCGTGCGGGCGCCCGAAACAATCACGACCTCAGTCATCGAAGTCCTCCGAAGTTTAATTTTGTTGCACCGCCCGCAAAATGACGCGAACGCGTGCTTGGGTAAACAGTGGCTAGTTTTCCTGCCATTTCAAGTAGTTATGGGCGCAATATTTGTTCCGTGGACGGCTGCTCATCGCAGATGCCACTGGACAGGGTGTAAATTTCGATGTTGTGCTAGCAAACGTTAGCGCCTGCGAAGAGATGATTAAGCGGTTCACAGTGACAGAAGAAAACACAAGCGGAAGCAAGAATTCGGGCGAGCCGGTCATCATAAAAAAATACGCCAACCGGCGGCTCTACAACACGCAAACCTCGAGTTACGTGACGCTCGACCATCTCTGCGAGATGGTGAAGGAAGGCGTCGATTTCGAAGTGCGCGACGCGCGGTCCGGCGAAGACATCACGCGATCCGTCCTTACGCAGATCATTTTCGAGGAAGAGGCGAAAGGGCAAAATCTCCTGCCTATCCGCTTCCTCCGGCAGTTGATCCGCCTTTACGGCGACAGCATGCAGTCCTTTGTGCCGGGCTATCTCGATCTGTCGATGGAAAGCTTCTCGAAGAACCAGGAAGCGATCAAAAGCCGCGTGGTCGAAGCCTTCGGTGGCGGCACCCAGGCCTTCGAGGCGATGGCGCGGCAGAATCTCGCCATGTTCGAGCGCGCGATGAAGATGTTCTCGCCCTTCGGCATGCCGCAGCGCGGCGGAAGCGAAGAACCGTCGCGGCCGGCCAACGGCACGGCGGAGCCCAAGACGTCGGAAGAGATCAGCGAACTCAAGAGCGAGATCGAAGCCATGCGCAGGCAGCTCTCCGAACTCGCGCGCGAGCGGAAATAACGCGCCGCCCCAATTGATATAGATCACCGACAATCCCGCCGACGGTTGACAATATCGCCGCCAATGCGGACATGCTGTCGGGCGGGGATGGAGGTGGCAATGAAGAATTCTCTGGCGACCGCAGCTTTCGGGCTGGCGATTTTGATTGCGTCCGGCGCGGATGCGCAGCAGAGCTGGCGCAACAAGTTCCAGCCGATGAATTTCGACATGTGGTGCCAGGAGCACAAGCATCTGCCGCCGGAGCGGTGCGACAAGCGGCTGCCGCAGGACGACGCCGAGTTCCAGGCCTATGCGAACAAGATCGAAAACTACGAGACGCAGCAGCTAAACCAGAACGCGCAGGACCGTCGCATCAACCGGGCGATCCAGAATTCGGATCCGAGCTCGAACCCTGCGGGCACACCGCCGACGCAGCCTATTCCGCCGCCGCGATAAGCGGGCTTTATTTCACCGCGCTGCGTTTCGCGTCCCAGGCCGGCTCGAGTTTCGGCTCGCCGAAATGGAAGCCCTGGAAATAATCGACGCCGAACTTGTCGAGCAGCGCCGCCTCTTCGTCGGAGCCGACCCATTCCGCGACCGTTTTCAGATTGAAGTTGCGCGCGAGCTCGACAAGCGTCTTCACGAAGATCTGGTTGTCCGGCGACGTGGCGAGGCCCTTCACATAAGAGCCGTCGATCTTGACCATGTCGACGCGCAGCATCTGCAAATTGCGGAACGAGGTGAAGCCCGCGCCGAAATCGTCGATGGCGACGCGGCAGCCGAGTTCGCGCAGGCTCGAGATGAAGCGCGCGCTTTCTTCGAAGGCGTGCAGCGCGGCCGTTTCCGTCAGCTCCACGATGATGCGCGGCGCCACCTGCTGATTGGCGCGGACGTAATTGAGGAACGATTGCAGCCACGAGGAGTCGCTTGCCGTCGTGCCCGAGACGTTGACGGCCAGCGTCAGCTCCGGATGCGCGTGGAGTTGCGCGACCGTCATCTCGAGCGCATGGCGGTCGACGAGGCGCACAAGGCCCAATTGCTCGGCCGCGGGGATGAATTGTCCGGCGGCGGCCACGGTGCCGTCCGAACGCACCATGCGCAGCAGGCATTCGTAATGCGTGGCCTTGCGCGTGCGCGCCGAGACGATCGGCTGATAGGCGAAGACGAGGCGATTGTCGTTGAGCGCCGCCACGATTTCGTCGGCGATGCCCATCAGGCGCGATCGCGCCGTTTCGCGCTGGGGCGATTTGACGTAAGCCGCAAAGCCGTCGCGGCCCGCGCCGCGCGCATGGTCGAGCGCTTCTTCGGCACGCAGCATGGCTTCCTGGCTCGACGTCGCGGCCGACGGCAGCGATACGGCCCCCACGCAGACGGTCGCCGAAACGGTGCCGCTGCGAGTCGCGATCACTTCGCCGCGCACGACCGAACGCATGCGGTCGGCGACCAGCGAGATCTCGCGTTCCGAACAATCCGCCACGATCACGCCGAGCTTGTTGCCGGCCGTACGGCCGATCACGTCGCAATGGCGAAGCACGCCCGCGATACGCTCGCCCACGGCCAAAATCACTTCGTCCGCCGCGCCGAAACCGTAGGCTTCGTTGATCATGGCAAGGCGGTCGATCGAGGCCACGAGATAGGCGCAGCTGCGCGCCTCGGCTTTCGCCGCCTCGATGGCGCGCGCCAATTCGGAGCGCAGGCTCGTGCGGTTCAGGTGCCCCGTGAGCTCGTCACGCGTGGCGAGATAAGTGAGGCGCTGTGCCTCGCGTTTCTGCTCGGTAACGACGCGCAGGATACCGGCGAGCCGCTCGGCGCGGCCGTCAGGTCCCGGAATACGCACGCCGCGCATCTCGAACCATACGGCACCCATCGCGGATGCGGCCTCGAATTCGAATTCGAAGGTGGTGTCGTCGAGCGCGCGTCCCTGTATGACGCGATCGAACTCGTCGCGGCCCATGGGCGACATCCAGGCGCGCAACTGCATGCCCTTCTGCAGCCGGTCGACGTCGGCATGCAGAACCAAAACGTCGACACCGCCGTCCCAGACGATGCGATCGTCGCCCATGGTCCAGTCGAAGGCGACTTCGTTGGCGCCCGTGACGGCCAGACGTAGCCTCTCGACGTCGTGTTCGGACGCGAGCGCACGTATGCCGTCGACAGGCTTCTTCTGAAGCGTCTGTCTCAAAACCACTACCCACCATCCTGGCCGTGTATCCGGCCTAGTGTCGGGGAGGATGACCGTCGGGCATTAAAAAAGCAGAAACTTTTATCCGACGGCTCCGCTCTGCACCCCCCGGCGCGGTCTTTGCGTTAAAGACTAGTTATGAGCGGCATGACGAGCCTTTTTCCGATCTCGCAAACAGCGCTTTCCGGCGTCGCGAAGCCGCTCGCTCGCATCGAAAAACCAAGCGCTGGCAGCGGTTTGCACGACGGCGCGACGACGCGCGAAGAGCGCAAACAAGCGTCGTCGCAAGGCGCGCTGCGGCGGGGATTGTCCCGTTCTGAGACAGAAGACGCGCCACGCTGGTACGGACCGCGGCTCACCGCGCCGTTCGTCGCGCAAATCCTCGGCCAGGTGCTGCCGCAGTCCGGCCCGGACGCGCAATCGGCCAATGCGGCCTACAGGAGCGGCCCCGCGCTCTTTCCCGCCGGCGTCTGCTTCGACAGCGAAGCCTGACGCCTTATTTTTGTCCTCGCACCAGAGCCGTCAGCTCGGCGAGCGCAGCTTCGATGCGCACCAGCCGCTCGGAAATTTCCTTCAAGGACGGATCGGCGGGTGCTGCCTTCGGCACAGGCGTCGAAACTCCGGCGCGTTCTGCGATCTCGGCGGGCGTCGTATCGAGAAGGTTTGCGAGGATCGCAACGTCGCGTGCGGACAATTCGCGCTGGTCTTTCCAGATATCGCCGATCTCCCGATCCGACAGTCCGAGCGCCATGGCGACGGTCGCGCGCACGAGCCCCAGGCTTGCCAGTCTCTGGTCGAACCAGGTCGCATCGAAGAAAAGCGCCATGAGGCTCAGCCTACGCGATTCTCACCACGCTGTGGCGTAGCTCGAGCGCGAGATCTCGGCTGCGCCAAGGACGCGGCCGTAACCGTTCTGCTGCACGACGACGGCGATGGCATCGTAAGGCGCATTCGTCATTTCGGCGCGCGGCAGATCGAGGGAAACAGCTTGCCCTTTCCACATGCCGACCGCTTTCAAGTCGCGCACGATATTGCGGTAGCCGAGCGTGTGACCGCCGTTTTCACCGCTGCCGATGGCCACCTGCGCGCGCCCGAGAATGTGAAAGAGCCAGATCGTGGCGTTCGGATTGGGGACTCCGTCGCCCGCGCCGACTTTGATCTGCAGCTCTGCGTGCGAAATGTGCAAGTCGACGGGAACGGACGCCTGATCGCCGCCGCGCGACACGATCGCCGCCTCGATCGCCTGCTCGCGGCTTCCCACCACGTCGGTGACGCCGTCGACGATTACCTGCGGCGTGTAGACACCGCCGCGCCCCATGGCCGCCGCATAAGCCTTCTGCCGGCGCGTGTTGCCTTCGGAGGCGAGCGTGTCTTTCCAGCCCAGCATGTCCCAATAGGTGACCGGCAAGGTCAGCGCGAGCACGTCCCTGCGGTCGGCGAGGCGGGCCAGCAGCGCATCGGCCGGCGGACAGGAACTGCAACCCTGGCTCGTGAAGAGCTCGACCAGGACCGGACGCTTGCCGCCCGCATCCGCGGCCGGAGCGGCAAAAACCATTATGGCGGCCAAAAGCAGGCCGAGAAGAAGGCGCGGCGCGGTCATGGCCTCAAGAATAGGGTCCCCGGCCCCCTGTCTCCAGTCACTTCGGCTTGAAGGGGTAGGCCGTTGGCCGCCGCGCTGTTCAGAAGCCTGCAGAAACAAAGACTTGTCTCATGACCACCGCTGCAGGTGAGCATCGTCCAGCCCCACGTCGATATTTCAAATCCGACCGCCGGATATCCAACGCGGATCATCGGTCCGGCTTCGCGCTGTCGACTTTCTTCTGTGCGTCGATCTGGACTTGTAGGTTGTCGAGCTGCGAGCGGTACGCATCGCGCTGGGCCGTCACGTCCTGAAGCGCAGCGCTGAGAAAGGCGACCTGTTTCTGAAGCTCTTCGACCGTCGGAGGCTTCTGTTGTGGCGCAGCCGTCTTGTCGCCAGCGTGTGCCATGCTCGCGACGATCGCGCAGGTGAGAGCCGCCGGAAGGAGATATTTTGCTTTCATTTGAACCCACCATGTTGATCGCTGTAGTGCATCAAGATGCTGGCGCACGGAGGCAACATTGCTGCCGATACGACAGTTTTCACAAATGCGTACACAATCCATTCGTCCATGCGGTGCAGGTGGAACCCGTTATGCCTTGCGTGCCATTCGCGTAAATGCCGCCCTGAACATTCAAAGTACCTGCGCCTTCTATGCCGCCGGTTGGTGAGCCGATCTTAAAGCCACCGGCGACTACGCTCACGCCGGTGCTGTGTATGTTCAATATCCTCAACGGTCCGGAACTGTCAGCGTCGATATCGACGTCTCCCGCAGTGAGCGCGCCAACGAACGCGTTAGAATCGCCACGATTGGGAATAATGCGGCTCGAACCGCTATTATTAGTGAGCTCCCAGCCGGTCGAGTCGTGGGCATCGTATATTTGGTATTGGTTCACCCCGTAGTAAGCCGTTCCGCCGACCGCGAATTCAATAGTCGAGCCGGCGCTGCTGTCGAAGATACCTGTGCCTGTTCCATCGGCGAACGCAAATGTGGGATTGGTCGCGCCGCTATTTCCCTGACCCACGACCGGAGTCGAGACCGTTAAAGCGGAAGTCGACTGTTCAAGCTTTTGCGTTCCGCCAACGGTGAGATAGAAATCGCCGCTCGCATCGCTGAAGACGCCGGAGTTTGACGAGTAGTTCGGAATACCGCTCGCGAGGGAAATTAGCGGAGACGAAGCACTGCCCGTGTCCGAGAAATTGAGCGCCGTGTCGCTGTTGATTGGGCCCGAGTTGTAGAGCTTCGTCGTGGTGCCGGACGAGAACAGGGACCAGACATTCGTAAAGCTACCGCCACCCGAGACGGTCGTAACGTCCGGCACACTTACGAAGCGCGTATTTGTGATCGTCCCGACATTCGTTGTGATAACGAACTGGAGGCCTTGGAAAAGAGAGATCGTGTCGGCGGAGCTATTTGCAAAGTGTTGGACAAAACCGCGAATGCCGTCGAATGTAGCCGACGCTGCATTATCCACATAAACTCCCGACTGAAATCCTCCGGTCGTCTGCACCATGCCGGTAATAGCGGTGCCGCCGCTCGCGCCGTAATGGATCGCGAACTCACCGCTCAGAAGATCTTGGCTGGACGACACATTGGACCCGTTACCAGTCACCGTCAG
>Ga0335074_10000528_pt1 | contig 54058 bp, 55 predicted proteins | sample Lox_Sample_23_FD_206715 | JGI IMG/M metagenome (GOLD analysis project Ga0335074, IMG submission 206715) | Soil microbial communities from Loxahatchee National Wildlife Refuge, Florida, United States - Lox_Sample_2.3 | ecosystem: Environmental > Terrestrial > Soil > Wetlands | place: USA...
CTTCATCACCGGACAAGTCATCTACAACAACGGCGGGCAACTGCGGCCAGTCGGCCGCGCCTAGTGGGCGTCAGTCGACGCAGGGAATCCCGTCCCTCGCGATCACCGCGCCACCTTGTGGCCCGTTTGCCGGGATGGCCGACGACGGGCTGGACGAAGGCGACGCGCTGGCAACGCTCATCGCAGGCACGCTGGCAGGCGCGGTAGCAGAGGTGCCGAGCAGGATGTCGATATGCCTGGCCGCGACCGAGGTGCTGGCTGTCGCCGTGGTGCCGAACGTCGTGGCGAGCCGCTTAGCTTCGGCCCCGGCCCCGGCGCCATAGAGGACGGCCGTTGTGCTGCGGTAGCTGGTGTTACCCGGCTTTCCGGCGTGATATCCGGCCGCGACGAGCTCCGACGTTATCTCGGCCGCGAGCCCCTGGGTGTTTCCGCCGTTGCGGACATCGACGATGGCGTTCGAGACGCCAGACCCACCGTGGTGGCGGCCATGGCCAGCGCTGGTGCCAGGTGTCGGGTAGAACGCTTCGTGTACCTCGGCCTTGATGGCGGCAGGGTTAACCGTGTTAGCGTCCTGGCCCTCAATGGTGGCGTAGCCCGTTATCGGCAGCGTACGGAAGACCAGGTGCGACCCGGTCAGGCCCTCGGCCTCCTGGGCGAAGTCCAGCAGATTCCAGCCCGCGTCGGTGATGACGTACTGCTTCCCGACGTTGATCAGATCTTCGATCTTCGTGATGTCGTCGAGAAATCCCTCGGTGCGAAGCTGATACAGCACTGAGTCGATGAAGGCCTGCTGCCGGTGGGTACGGTCCAGATCGCCGTTGGGCAGCCCATGGCGCTGGCGGACGAATGCCAGCGCCTGGGCGGGGTCGAGGTGCTGGTAGCCCCGATGGAAGTGCGCGCCGGAGTAGCGATCGTAGACCTTGTGCTTGAGGCAGACTTCAACCCCGTTAAAGACCTTCGCAAGCTCGAAGAATCCGTAGAGGTTGACCTCAGCGAAGTGGTCGACGTGCACGCCGGTGAGCTTTTCCACCGTCGACACCGCGGCCTTGCGGCCGGCCTCATTGCCCTGGAAGGCGAGCTGGTCCTGGCTGAGGTTTGGCTGCTGCTGGCGTAGCTGCCCCTCCTTGTAGTACATGCTCACGCCATAGGCCTGGTCGATCTTGCCCTGCTGCTGCGGCCCGTCGGTGCCGGCGAAGTTAACCCAGTCGTCGCGGGGAATGGAGAAGCCGACAGCTCGCTTTCCGCCGGCGAATATGTGAATGAGGATCAGCGTGTTGGTGTCATTTCCGCCCGTGCCGTCCAGGACTGCCTGCCTGCTGCCGGCGTGCAGCTTTTTGAGGATATGATTCGGCAGGATATTGCCATTCCAGTAGGTCCGGCTTTCCAGCCCCATCAGCAGGATATTCTGCGCACCCAGTGACGGGCCGCTGACAATCGCATGCGAGCCCCCGATGCTGCTGACGCCCCGGACCACGAAGTACGAAAATCCGCTGATCATCAGCACCAGAACGGCGAGGATGCACATCACCGCGTAGCCGAGCGTCCCGGCGATGCCGGGTCCGCGAGGCCGGAGGCCGGCCCCGCCTGGCCATCGCTGGATCCCGGCTTTCCCGCCGACGGGCCGACGCTGGCCCTGGCGCCCCAGCGTAATGTCCCGGTAATCCCCCGGCCTTGGCATGGCATCCTTTCGGGCCCGGCTAACTACCCTCGGCCCGTAGGGTACCCGGCGCGATCACATAATCCGGCTGCATCGGTTAGCCTCTTGGCAAATGTCGGCTCCAGAAGAATACGAGACCGAGGTCGGGGTCGGGTATCGCGGTGTGCGCGAACCCGATGCGGACGGCCGCCCGCCGGCTCCGGCCGGGTACAGCAAGGCGCGAACGGGCAGCTCCGCCCCGTTGGCGGCTAGGCCGCCGCGGTGGGGCTCGCTGCCCGCCAGGCGCGGGATCGTCGTCGCGGTGAGCGCTGCCGCGGTCGGCACCATCGGGACACTCGTGCTGGGCGGTGACCCAGGTGCGCTGCTTGGCATCCTGGTTATTGCCGGCTCGGCCGCCGCCGCCTTTGGCGTGAGTTACCGGCAGGGCTACCTGCTCGTCCCAGTTCCCGCGCTGGCTTACGCGGTTGGCGCCACGGTTACTGGAATGTTCCACGACCGGGGTGTCGATATTTCCCACACAGCGCTGGCAGTCAGCGCCGCCCAGTGGTTCGCGCGCGGATTCGTGTGGATGACCACTGCGACTCTTGCGGTAATCGCAATCACGGCTATCCGCTGGCTGGCGAGGCGGCTTCGGGATCGCGCATCCTCCGGATCTCAGCACAACTCTCGGCAGGCTCGATCGTCGACCGGCGTGAGTGCCGGGCGATCGGGCTACCGCCGCTGATATTCCGAGGCCAGTCCCTGATCACGAAGATCGTCCGCGTCGCAGGCCGGACGATCCTTCGTCGTCATTTCCGACGACGTCTTTGATGATGAATCGCCCATAGCAGGGCGGCTGCCTGCCGAGTTAGCATTACCAATCAGTAACCCTGCCGACGGAGGGCTCGGTGCCACTGGACGGCAGGGACGTGATGCGTTCTCGGCAACCGCCTGCGGCGGCGCTGCCGGGGAAGCCGGTCTCGGAGGGAGCATGACATGACTGTTACCGAAGAAAGGCTGGCCCGCATCGAGGGCACCGACCTTGCCGGGCTCGGGCGCGCTGACATCGATGACGTGATCGAGTACGTGCACGTCCCGACGGCACGCCTGCCGGAATGGCTGAGCCTCTACGACCGGTATCTGAGGCAGCGCTGGAATGTCAACGAGCTGGACTTCTCGGCCGATAAGGGCGACTGGACCCAGCGGATGACCGACGACTCGCGCAACTCGTTCCTCTCGATCGCTTCGGGCTTCCACCACGGGGAGCGCCAGGTCGCGGTGGAGCTAGCGCCGCTCCTGTTCGGCGTGCCGGAGGACTACAAGATCTTCCTGACCAGCCACCTGGAGGACGAGGCTCGGCATACGGTCTTCTTCGACCGCTTCTATCGCGAGGTCGTCGGCCTGGAGGGCGACGGCATCATGGACATCCTGGACGCATCCTGGCCGTTCATCCAGGAGACGTTCGTCGGGCCGTTCGGGCTGCTTGCCTACCTCACCGACGACCTGCGCCGGGACCCGTACAACAAGCACCTGCAGATGAAATACGCGACCTGTTACGTGATCTGGATCGAGGGCGTCCTGGCGCTGTCGGTCATGAAGATCACGCTGAACTACGCCCGTGACTTCAAGGTGCTGCCGGGCTTTTATACCGGCTTTACCGCCACCTGCCGGGACGAGGCGCGCCACGTTCAGGGTGGGTTGCGGTTCGTGCGCGAACTGCTCAATGAGGACCCCGGGTACGTCAAGGACCTGCTGGACACGCTGCGGACGCTTCTCACCATGAGCGCGGCGCGGTCCAGCTACATCTACTACGAGCCGCTCGGCTGGTCCGAGGACCGGGTCACTGAGCTGTTCATGAACCAGCTCAATCGCAAGCTGGCGATGGTCGGCGTGCGGCTGCCGCCCGATATGCAGCAGATGCTGTCTGCGACCAAGCCGACACTGGCGGGGGGCTGACATGGCCAGGTTCATGACGCAGGACTGGGCGGCCGAAATCCAGCGCACCTTTAACGCCTGGCCCGACGGCGAGCGCAAGGCCAGCAAGCTGCAGGATTTCTGGGACTGGATCAACATGATCAGCCCGTTCGTGACCGGCAGGCTGGCCCTGGCGGTTCGCGATATGCCGGCCGGCGGCGAAGGCGACACGCTGGTACTGGACTTCGAGGCCGGCCAGGTCACCGCGGCGTCGGTGCGGGAACGCGCCGAGGCCCAAGCCGATGCCGTGTTCCTGCTCGCGGGCGATTATGCCGACTGGCAGAACATGCTGGCTGGCTACGACGTGGGCAAGATGGTCATGTACCGCAGGCTCATGCTCGAGAAGGGCGACACGCTGATGTTCTTCACGGCAGCGTTCTTCTGGACCGAGCTGCTCGCGGCGATCCAGACGATACCGGCCGAGGTACCTGAGACGGTCTAGGAACGACGTCGGCCTAGCCGGGACGGCGAGCCAGCTCACATGCGAACGTCGTGTCCTGGCGGAAGCGCCCGTCCGGCTCGCAGCTCAGCAATGCGCGGCGCAAGTCGGCGTCGAACTCAGCTGCGTCAGCGCCCAGGGCTGCCGGCGACAGGACCGATGTCGAGGCGACGAACCCGGCGATTTCGTCGGCCGTCCATACCCGGCTGACCGCAAACTCCGGCCGTCCGAGGATCTCGAATCCGGCCGCGCGCAGGATCTCCAGATCAGGCCGGGCGGATCTATCGGCCTCGTAACTGGCCGGGATCCGCTCATCCGCGCCGGGTCTGTCCTGCCAGCGCTGCATCGTCGCCTGAAGCGCTTCCTGCCACGGAGCGTCGCCACGGTTCGGCGAACCGCCCCACAACAGTGCCAAGTGTCCGCCCGGCTTTAGCCACCGAAGAACGCGGGCCGCTACCGCCTCACGGCGTAGGCGATGGAAGGCGTTCCCTATTGTCACCAGGTCGATCGATGAATCGGGGACGCTCAACTCCTCGGCGGCGGCAACGATGAACTGCCACGCCGCGGCATCAGGGAGCGCCTCAGTGCTGTGGCGCAGCACGCCGATCATGCCGGGTTCCTGATCGACGGCGCAGATCCTGGCGAACTCCTCATGCAGGGCGACGGCCACCTTGCCGGTGCCGCAGGCGAGATCCAGCAGCGTGCCGGTGCCATCAGCACCAGTCCTGATCACCAGGTCGTTAATGAGGTCGGCCGGGTACGGTTGGCGAAACCGGTCGTAATACTCCGCCGTTCCCTCGTAGAGGTCGGTCCGGAAACAGATGTCTTTGTGCCCGCCATCGCCCGTCATGGCACCATAATGCCGTCCGGCAACCACGGCCGCGGCCCGGGTCTTGCCCAGTTATCCCTACGATGGAACCGTGCCCCCGCCTGCTCCAGACCTGCAGCCTGCCGATACACCGCCAGAGCGCGTCGACGCCGGCCCTGTAGTCGTGCGCCGACTCAAGGCCAGCGATGCTGGCGCCATCGCCGCCGCGGTCGGTGCCAGCCTGGACGCGCTGCAGCCGTGGATGCCGTGGGCGACGCCCGCGGCAGCCGACCGCGCCAACCAGCTAGCCCGGGTCGCCGAGGCTGATCACCGCTGGGAGTCGGGTCTCAGCTACACGTACTCGGTGCTGACCGCAGAGACCGGCACCCTGGTCGGCGAAGTCGCCTTGCACCGCCGGATGGGCGACGGCAGCGCAGAGATCGGGTACTGGATCGCCGCCGGCCAGGCGGGCCGTGGCTACGGGACATCCGCGAGCGCGGCGCTGACGTCGGTCGCGCTCGCTCTGGAAGGCGTGAACCGGGTGGAGATCCACTGCGACGCCGCCAACACCGGGAGCGCGGCGGTGGCCCGGCGGCTCGGCTACCGGCTGGACCGGATCGAGGAACGGCGGCCAGAGGCGCCCGGCGAGACCGGCCGGCTGATGATCTGGGTCCGGGATCGCCAGCCCAGCTAGCCGCTACCCGGCGACGGTCATCCCGCGTCCGGCGAAGAACCTGGCGAAATCGGCCACCGGGACCAGGGCGTCGCGCTGGCTCGCGCCCGGCAGGCCCGAGGGGTTGTGCAGCCGCAGCACGCCGGCCGACGCGCCGGTTACCAGAACCAGGTGACCGCCAGTCTGCGGCGGGGTTCGGTCCGGCCAGCGGATCCAGCTATGCACGGACGCCATCACTGGCGCATCCGGGCTCGCATTGGCGGACACCTGCTCAAGCGTCAGGTCGGGAACGACAGTTGCGCTGATGCCGAAGTCGTGCCCGACCCAGTCGGCGAACGGCTTGTAGATCAGTCCCGCGACCCGGTCGCCTTCCCGGACATACGCCTGCCACTCCAGCGCTCGCTCGACCAGCCGCATCGTGGGCGGGACCGGCAGGCCGCGACCGTCAAGCACCATCCGCAGGCAGGCCATGCCGCATACTCGCGACGCCCAGAAGGCGTACTCATCCGGCGTCCGCGCGCCAGATGCGGCCCAGTTCGGATCGTCAGCATCACCGAGGCTGCCGTCCAGGAACCGGGGGACCAGGTCAGGAGATTCCCACTGCGAGTAGTAGGGGACTCCGCTCGGACCGAGCACGTCGGCATCCGGCGGCAGGCTCACCCGTCGATGTTAGCTGCCGCCGTTCGCGCATCGCGTCTGGCCAGGACCGCCACCGTCGACTCCGCTCCGTCGATGTCCGCATAGCAGCCCTGCAGATGCCGGTGTCCGGTAGCGGTGAAGCCGGTGCGCGAATGCAGGACCCGAGTGTTGTCGAACACCACGCAGTCGCCAGGCTCGAGGCTGAACCGCAACGTGAGGTCCGGTCGCAGCAGCGTTGTGGCGAACGCCCGGTAAGCCCGGTAGAACTCTCGCATCTGAGACGCCGCGTGGGCGGGCGTGTTCCCGGCGGCCGGCCGCATCGGCTGCATCGACCTGCTGTTGTAGCGCACCTCCCGGATCCGGCCGGCCGTGTCGACGCCGATCATCGGCCTGGTCGCGCGCAGTTCCGCGGCCTGGTCCCGGTAGCCGAAGGTGACCGGCGTCCGGGTCAGGCAGTCGAAGGCGGCTGGATCCTCGGCGCGCAGTATCCTCGCGGCGTGAAAGCCGTCGAGCAGGCCAGATTCACCGCCGTCGGCAGCGCTGACCAGGCAGTGCAGGAGCTGCAGGGTCGGGACCGGGTCGCGGTAGGGGTTGTCGGTGTGCGGGCCGATTGGCAGGCGGGTGAAGGCCAGGTTGGCTGGTGTCGCTTCGACGCGCACGTCGAACAGCCGCCCGTAGTTCGTCTCCCGGACGTAGCCCAATGTCGCGGCGACGGTCAGCACGCCACCAGGCTCGGGCGGCACTTCGCGCAGCAGCATGAAGCCGGCCGATAGTAGCTGGCGCAGGCAGCGCAGCCTCGTTGCGTCGCTGCTCAGGTACTCCGTCCAGGAAACGGTCGGCGGCCCGGCGGGGAAGTCAGCAGCCGACCACATCCGCTTGGCGTCCTCGGTCCGGCCGTCGCCTGCGGGCGTCAGCTGGATTTCCAGCCACGCCCTGGAGACGACTGCCTGGTGGCCGTCTGGCTCGAACCGGAGATTCCACCCGTCGGCCGTATCGGTGACGCTGCTCAGGCCGACGTCGGCGGGCTGTTCGGTGATGCTGATGAGCCGCTGACCGCTCACCGGGTCGCGGCAGTCCGCGCACTGGCAGTTGTCACGCAGCCAGGCGGGATCGAGGTCCCGCACCGATACCGCGCCTACGGACTGAGATGCCGCGCCTACGGACTGAGATGCCGCGCCGGCGGACTGAGATGCCGCGCCAACGGGCTCAGCGTCGGCGAGCTGAGAATCGCCCGCTCGCTGGCTGTCCAGATCGTCCAAGTCGCCGTCTCCTCTGCCACGTGCCGCAATCCTGACGAGACTCAATGGCCCTATATACGACGACAGCCTTACGTGATCATGAAGACACACCGACTTTCATCGGTCTCGTGCGCTCTTGCGCCCGTTTTATGCCTATTTTCGCGCACTAGAACCGTGAAATGCCTTCTTCAGTCCGGGGCCAGGTCGCGGGGGCGTGAAAATGCCGGCCGGCGCGGGTGGTCGCGGGCTGGTGCTTGCTGCCGCGCGGTGGCTGGTGTGGCTGCGAGCCTGCGGCGGGGGTTGCCAGGATGGGGGCGGGCTGCCCGTGACGCCGATCCACATTGCGACGTGATCCCGTTGAAATGCCTGGCGCCGGGGCCTTGACCTGAGGGTCGCTTCTTGTTGCCTTGAGCACGACGGTCTGTCTTGCGGCGTACCGCGCTGGCCGGGGCCCCCGGGCAGCCCGCTGGTTATCCCGGTTCAAGGATAGGAGGCCGCGGTGAGCAAGCCGCAGGTTATCGACGATCAGGAACATGAGCGGGTGTTTGAGCGGGTGGCCGCGGTCGATGTGGCCAAGAAGGACGGGATGGTGTGCACCCGGACGCCGCATCCGTCGCGGCCCGGCGGCCGCCGGTCCACCGTCTGGACGGTGCAGGCGACGGTGCCGGCGGTGCGCCAGCTGGCCGGGCAGCTGAAGGCCGAGCGGATCCAGAAGGTGACGCTCGAGTCGGCCAGCGATTACTGGCGGATCTGGTTTTACGTGCTGGAGGCGGCGGGCCTGGACGTGCAGCTGGTGTCGGCCCGGCAGGCCCGGCAGCTGTCGGGGCGGCCCAAGACCGACCGGCTGGATGCGATGTGGCTGGCCCGGCTGACCGAGATGGGGCTGCTGCGGCCCAGCTTCGTGCCGCCCGCGCAGATCCGCGCGCTGCGGCAGTACACCCGGGCGCGCACCCACCTGACCGGCGACCGGACCCGCTGCTTCCAGCGGCTGGAAAAGCTGCTGGAAGACGCGCTGATCAAGGTGTCGTCGGTGGTGTCCACGCTGGCCACTGCGTCAGCTCAGGACATGATCGCCGCGATGATCGCCGGCGAGCGTGACCCGCAGGCGCTGGCCGCCCTGGCCCGGGGCCGGATGAAGGCCAGGCACGACGCCCTGGTGGCCGCGCTGGATGGGATGTTCGACGACCACCACGGCCAGATCGCCCAGCTGCTGCTGGACCAGATCGCGTTCTGCGACGCCCGGATCGCCCGGCTCACCATGCTGATCAGCGAGCAGCTCGCGGTGATCTGCGACGGCTGGGGCGTCGACGCTGACGGCACCACCGGGCCGGTCGCCGGCACCAGCGATGACGCGCCGGTACTCAGCGCGGTGGCCCGGCTGGATGAGATCCCCGGCATCAGCGCGGAGCTGGCCGCCGCCATCATCGCCGAGACCGGCCTGGACATGACCCGGTTCCCCGCCCCCGGTCACCTGGTGTCGTGGGCCGGGCTGTGCCCGCGCACCATCCAGTCCGGCGCGCGCACCCGGCACGGCAAGAACCAGGGCAACGCCTACCTGCGCGGCCGCCTCGGCCAGGCCGCCAACGGCGCCGCCGGCACCGCGACCTTCCTCGGCGAGCGCTACCAGCGCATCGCCCGCCGCCGCGGCAAGGCCAAGGCCCAGGTCGCGGTCGCCCGCTCCATCCTGGTGATCATCTGGCACCTGCTGGCCGACCGCCAGGCCCGCTACGCCGACCTCGGCCCCGGCCACTACCAGGCAAGAACCGACAAGAACCGCAAGGCCCGCAACCACATCCGCCAGCTGCAAGCACTCGGCTACACCGTCAGCATCACACCCGCCGCCTGACCCAGCAAAGCTGATCACCGGCGAGCCAGCCGGCCGGCTCCGCCGGCGCTGCCGCGCGCCCAGCTGAGGTCCTCGATTTTCCGGTCTGTGGCGCGAGCGATAGGTCGCGCATCGGCTAACGTCGGAGCATGTGCCTGCTGATTGCGATGTCCGGCGTGGTGGCAGAGGCGCCGCTGATCGTGGCAGCTAACAGGGATGAGCGGCTGGACCGTCCGGCGATCCCAATGACCGTCCTGCGCGACCATGGACCGCGCATCCTTGGCGGCCGGGATGAGCTGGCGGGCGGAACCTGGCTGGCGGTCAACGAGTACGGCGTGGTGGCAGGGCTGACCAACCAGCCGTCGGCCAACGGCCGCGACCCCTCGAAGCGCTCGCGGGGTGAGCTGCCGCTGGCGTTCGCCAGGTACGCAACCGCCGCGGAAGCGGTCGCTGCAGTGCCAACGACGCTGAACGCCGCCGACTACAACCCGTGCTGGATGCTGGTGGGCGACCGCAGCGCGCTGTTCTTCATCGGGATTGCTGGCAACGGCGAGCCGGAGGTCGAGGAGCTGGGCCCAGGGCTGTACGTTCTGGAGAACGCCTCATTGCGGCCGAAGTCGGCAAAGGCTGAGTTCGTCACCGGCCTGATCGGCTCGGCGCTTTCGAGGCAGACCGACCGTGGCGCTGCTGGCACGGTCGCCGCGCTGGAGACCGTACTCGGCAACCATCAGCCGGCGATCCCGCTGCCGCGGACTGACGCAACTGGGCGGGTCTGGCCGCCGGAGGTAACGGCGGCCTGTGTCCATGTCGAGGGTTACGGCACGAGATCCGCGATGATCGTGATGGTGCCAGCCTCCGGCCTTCCCTATCTCCGGGTCGCGGAAGGGCATCCCTGCGAGAGCGAGCTCCGGGATGCGACGGGCTTGTGGAGTGCTGCTGCAGCGCCAGTCCGGTCCGCGACCAGAGCTTAGGGCGCAGACCGGATCGGCACGCTGGGCGGCGCAATATGCGGGCGTCAGGACAGCGAGCGCGCAACCTGCTCAAGGTAGTTCAGCGATTCCTGCATCCCGTCTTCCATGCCTGACGCGATGTGCGCGTCGCGGTACTCCTTGTTCTGGTGGCGGACCAGGATCGACACCTTCGTGCGGGGCCCGTTCTCCTCGAACGTGGTCGTGCTCATGCCGCCGGCCTCAGGCATTCCCTCGAAAATCTCGGTCGAGACAATGCGCTCGCCGGGCACGATCTCCTGGTACTCGCCACGGAACGCGACCTCGAAGCCGGCGTTAGCGATCATCACGTAGCGCCACGTGCCGCCTGGGCGGAGGTCGACGTCAATGGAGGTGACCTCACCCCTGTCCCCGCTCCACCAGCGCCTGATCAGCTCAGGCGTTGTCCACGCTCGGTAGACCAGGTGCCTGGGCGCGTCGAATTCCCTCGTGATCAGGATCTCGGTGTCGCTTGGCAATGTCACGACTGCCGAGCTCCTAGTCTCCATAGCCGTCATCTCTCTCCTCCGCTTCCTCGGTTTCAGCTTGCTGGAGCTCCGCGAGCACGGTGTCCAGGTGGGCGAAACGCTCCGACCACAGCAGCTCGAAGTCCTTCACCCAGTCGAAGATGGGCTTGAGCGCCATGCCGTTCAGCCGGTAGAGCCGCTGGCGTCCCTCGTCGCGTGCGACGACGATGCCGACCTCTCTGAGCACTCGCAAGTGCTTAGAGACCAGCGGCTGCGGCAGCCCCAGCGCGGCAACGAGATCGCTGACGGACCGCTCGTCGGCGGCGATGACATCCACGATCTGCCGCCGCCGCGGTTCGGCTACTGCGTTGAACGCGTCCGTTGTCGTCGGTGCCCGAGCCATGGCTCAATCATATGCCCATATAGGCATGTGTCAAGCCGGGCTCAGCCGGCCATCGGGCCATAGTCGGCGGACGCATCGTTGCCGTGGACCGCAGCGGCAGCGTCAGCCACCACGGCCGCTGCCGCATCCGCGACCGCTGCCGCGTCTGCTACCACGGCCCCGGCGGCTGCCGCAGCGTCGATGATCGTGCTGTCAGCCTCAGGCCAGGGCCCGGCACCGACGGCGGCCAGCGCATCATGCGCCAGCGCCAGCTTCTCGTACACGAACAGGACGGGCCCGCCGTCAGCGAGCCTCAGCCCGACCCGGAGCGCATCCACCGGATTTTCTGCCTCGCTGCACCGGATGCCGGGACGCGCCGATCGGAGCGCCGAGCCAAGGAACTCCAGCATGTGGCCGGCCGGCCGGCCCCGCTTGTCGCTGTCCTCGTAGAGCACCACCGTGCCGAACCAGGCAGCGATCGCCCCGGCGGTCGCGGCAAGCAGGTCTTCGCGGCGATCGCCCGGCAGCGTGACGACAGCGACCGGCGCGCCGCCCCAGACCTCGCGCACGAACCTTCCGGTGGCCTGCAGCGCGGCGGCATTGTGACCGTAGTCGACGATGACTGCACTAGAGCCCGCCAGAAAGACACTGCAGCGGCCGGGGTTGTCGTCGGCCGGGGCGAATGCCGCGAGGCCGCGCCCGATGTCCTTCGCGCTGACACCCGCGGCCCGGCAGGCCGCGACCGCAGCGAGTGCGTTGGCCACCACGTGCGCCGCCCGGCCGCCATAGGAACCCGGCAGGTCAGCCACGGCAAGTAGCGGCCGCCGTTCACCGTCCTCGGTCTCGGTCAGCTGCCCGTCGATCACCTCGTAGCAGGCGCCGCCCGCCGCCTTGTGGCGTGCGATGACCTCGTTGCCGGGAGTGCTGCTGAAGTACCGAATCACCGGCGCGTGCACCCGAACGGCGTGCCGGTCGGCCAGCGCCGCGACGGCTGGATCGTCTGCGTTGAGCACGACCGACCCGCCGTCCCGGATCTCCTCGGCGATCAGCGCCTTGACGTGTATCAGGTCGGTTAGGTCTTCGATGCCGTCGTCGCCCAGGTGATCGGCGGTGATGTTGGTGATGACCGCGACGTCGGCCTTGTCGTAGCCGAGGCCGCGCCGGATGATGCCGCCGCGAGCCGTCTCGAGCACCGCGGCTTCGACCGTCGGGTCGTCCAGCACCATTTCGGCAGACCGCGGGCCCGAGGCATCGGCGGCATAGACGAGCTTGCCACCCGCGTAGACGCCGTCCGTGCAGGACATGCCGACCCGTAGCCCGGCCTGTCGCAGCACGTGGCTGATCATGCGGACGGTGGTGGTTTTGCCGTTCGTTCCCGTCACCGACACGATCGGAATCCGGGCCGGCACGCCCGGCGGATACAGGCTGTCGACGGTAGCTGCCGCGACATCCCGCGGAGTGCCTTCGGTGGGGGAGAGGTGCATTCGCAGGCCGGGGCACGCGTTGAGCTCCAGTACCGCGCACGGCTGCGCAGGGCTGTGGTCAAGGCGATCGTGCAGCGGGGCGGCAATGTCACCCAGGCGCAGGTCTATACCGCAGACGTCAAGGCCGGAAACGGCTGCCGCCCGGCGGCACATCTCGGCGACCTCCGGGTGCAGCATCCCGGTGACGTCCTTGCTAGTGCCGCCGGTGGAGATGTTGGCGTTGCGGCGGAGCGTGACGACTTGCCCGGCGGCAGGCACCGAATGGTCGTCCAGCCCGATCGAGTGCAGGTGGCTCAGCGCCTCACCGTCGAGCGTGATCCTGGTCAGCTCCCTGGAGTGATCCGCGCCGCGGCGCGGATCCGCATTCGCCGCTGCGACCAGCTGACCGATGGTGCGCGCGCCATCGCCGGTCACTGCGGCTGGGCGCAGCTGCGCCGCCGCCGCGATCTGGCCGTCAATGACAAGTACCCGGTAGTCGATACCGGGAACGAGCGGCTCGACGAGCACGGCAGCACCGCCGGACGCGGCCTTCAGGTACGCCGCCGCTGCCTCGGCTCCGCTGCGAACGCCGATGGTCAGGTTTGCGCCCTGGCTGCCCACCAGCGGCTTGACCACGACCGGCGGGCCGAGCTGTGCCAGTGCCGCTGCCGCCTCGTCCTCCGATCGTGCGACGACACCCGGCGCGACAGGAACGCCGGCGTCGGCCAGCAGCTGCTTTGACAGTTGCTTGTCAGCCGCGATATCCACCCCTACCGCCGAGGACTGACTGGTGAGCGCCGCGCAGACAAGCCTCCGGTGGCAGCCATAGCCGAGCCGCAGCAGGCTGCGGCCCGACACCCGCCGGACCGGGATCCCGCGCCGCCGCGCCGCCGCCGCGATCGCGGCAGTGCTCACGCCGAGCCGCTCGCGCTCGCACACCTCCGCGATCTGCTCGAGTTCGCTGTCCAAGCTCGGCGGCTGCTCGGCACGTACGTCGGTCACGACCTGCATCGCCAGCCGCAGCAAATCGCCGGGCACAGCCGAGTCGGCTGGCTCGTCTTGCGGGCACTCCATCATCACGTCGTAACGCCCGTCGGCGCCCGCCCACATCGTCCGGCCGAGGTGGACGTCGCGGCCGACCATGCCGGACAGCTCGAGGGCGACGTGCTCTGTCACATGGCCGAAGTAGGTGCCGCGCGCCATAGCCTCCAGGAACCCGCCTGGCCGACCGGCAGCGCAGTGGTGGTTTGCCAGCTCGGGCAGCAGCGCTGTTAGCCGGGCTGCGAACCCGGCAAACTCCGTCGTTTCCCTGCAGGTCAGATCCTCGAGGTCGATCCGCGCGATGATCACCGGGCTAGTGGTGAAGACGTTTGGCCCGCTCAGATGACGCAGGTCAGACAAGCGCACGTGCGCTCCCTTTTTGCTTCGTAGCTGATGTCGAGGACGACGGGCGGACGGGTTCAGTACCTGTCGTGCGCCGGACCGATGGTCGGCGTCCTGGTGCGGAAGTCGAAGAGGCAGCCGGCCGGCAGCAGATGCAGCCGCACGCCGAACAGCGTGATCGGATCGCCGTCGCCAGCGGCGTGCACCACCGTGGCCCCCTCGGCATCGACGACCGTCGTGACTCCAGTGCCGATGACCTCGAATTCGTCACCGTCGACGAGCACGCCGGTGTTCTCGTCGAGCCCGATGCCGAGATGCTCAGGGTCGAGCGCGACCGCGCTGAGCAGCCGAGGCAGCCGTCCACGCTCGCCGAAGTGCATGTCAATCAATGCGTGCGGCACCAGCCCGAGGCCAGGCCCGGTCCGGACGGCGGCGGCCGACACATCGGAGCCCGCGCCGCCAAGGATCATCCGCCGGCCCATCGCGGTGGCGCCGGCGCTCGTGCCGGCGACCGCCAGGCCGTCACCAAGCCTGGCCGAGATGACGTGGTTGGTCCGCGAGCCAACCAGCGTGCGCAGCCTCGACTGGTCGCCGCCGCTAAAGAACACTCCAGTCGCGTCGGAGAGCCGCTGAACGGCGAAATCGCTATCGGCGTCGCTGCGGCCGCGCAGACGCAGCTCGGTGGTCTGCTCGACGCCAAGCTTGCGAAACACCCGCTCGTACTCAGCGAGCACCTCTTCGGGCACGTCGCTCGCGGTCGTGACCAGCACGATCCGGGCGTCATCACCGCCGCACAGCTCGACGAACCGCTCGAGGAGGCCGGAACCGCAGCATCGGTCCTCCGCGCCGCCGATGATGAGCAGCCGAGCCGGAGATCCCCCGTCGTCCACGCTCCCGCCCTCGTCCCGGACCTCATGCGGTCCACGACGGCGTGTTACCCCCGGCTACTTCAAGTCAACCCCAAGGTCAAGTTCATAACGGCGGGAACGAGGCCGTCGCACCTAGCCGCCACGCGACGAGCGCGGAGCTGACGGGCGCGGGCCGGGTTAGCGGCCCAGGTTGGCGAGCGCGGCCCAGGTTGGCGAGAGCGGCCCAGGTTGGCGAGCGGCCCAGGTTGGCGAGCGGCCCAGGTTGGCGAGCGCGGGCCGGTTAGCGGGCGCCGGATGGCTGCTGTCGGGCGCCACGGCGCGGCGCGGAACGCGGCCTGGAAAGCTCGTCCGGCAGCTGCAGCAGCGGGTTCGTCGCACTCGCGACGACGTCGCCTGCGATGTCGATGACCTTGCGGCCACGGCTCCGCGCAGCCTCCCTGAGCTGCTCGAACGCCTGCCGCGGCTTGATCCGGTGGCGCTCGGCCAGCACGCCGATCGCCTGCTCGACGCGGATCCGGGTGGCCAGCGCGTGCTCCAGCTGGCTGACCGTAGCGCGGAGCTTCCCGGTCTCGCCCGTTCCGCCCGGCTGGGCGTCCGGCTTCGGCGGCGCTACCGGGGGGATGCCCTGCTCGGCGGCGAGCAGGTCGGCCAGGATCATCGCGCAGGTCAGGTCCGGCAGGTCGTCGCTGCCCACGCGCCAGCCGTCCTTAGTGCGCCTGACGACGGCCTCGTCCGGCACGAACGCCGCGACTGGCGTGCCGTCGCCGACGGTCGCGCTGACTACTGTGCCGTGGACCACACTCGAGGTCATCGCGCTGGCGCCGATCTCGGTGCCGGGCATGTCTGTGTCGTTGGCCACACTGGCGCTGGCCACCTCCGCGCTGCCGAAACCGGCATCGGCTCTCCGTGCCGGCCGCACGCGGCGGCCCCGCTTGCTAGTCATCGCATACCAGCCAGTTCACCCAAGCGCTGCTTCACCGCTGCCACCGAAGGATTGGTGAGCGCGCTGCCGTCCGGGAATACGACGGTCGGAACCGTCTGGCATCCGCCGTTGACCGACATGACGAAGTCAGCCGCGGCCGGGTCCTCTTCGATATTGACCTCGGCGATTTCTATTCCCTCCGCTGCCAGCAGGCTCTTGAGCCGACGGCAGAAGGCGCACCAGGTCGTGGTGTACATCGTCAGCGGCTCCGGCACCCTCGTTCTCCCTCTCGCCCAGGCATGTCAACTGAATTTTAGTAACGCTCGCGACTGTCGTCCGCTTCCCACAGTAATCGCCCGATTCTCAGCGGGGCGCCAGCCGTCGGTGTCGCACCGTCGTCGGTGTCATACGACAGTATGGAGTCCGGCAGGCTCGGGCAGCACCGGTGCCCTGCTCACCATTCTGACTGATGAAGGGGCATGCAGATGCCTGAGCGGCAAGACCAGGCGACCAGTCTGGCAGCCGCCAGCTCGCAGCTCAGCGGACCCGACGCCGTTCTGGCCAGCCTCGATCCGGAGCAGCAGGAGGTCGCCCTGGCCCCGCCTGGTCCGGTATGCGTCCTGGCCGGGGCAGGGACAGGCAAGACCAGGGCGGTGGCGCACCGGATCGCCTACCTGGCCGCTACGGCCCAGGCCGACTCGGCCCGTGTGCTGGCCGTCACATTCACGACCAGGGCGGCCGGCGAACTCCGGGGCCGGCTGCGCCTGCTCGGCCAGCTCGTGCCCGGCGCAGGCTTGGACCGGGTTCAGGCCCGGACATTTCACTCGGCGGCGTTGCGCCAGCTGACGCATTTCTGGCCATCGACAGTTGGCGGCCCGGCCCCGCAGGTGCTGGAGTCCAAGATCAGCCTCGTGGCAGAGGCGGCCCGCCGGCTCAGGATCTCGGCCGGCCTGCCGGAACTGCGAGACGCAGCGAGCGAGATCGAGTGGGCCAAGGTCACCCAGGTCGGGCCAGAAGATTACGCGGCGGCCAGCGTCAAGGCCGGCCGGACGCCACCGCTTGACGCAGCCGCAGTGGCCAGGATCTACGCGGGCTATGAGGGACTGCGAACCGAGCGTCACCTGGTGGATTTCGAGTCAGTGCTCGAGCTGACCGCGGCCATCCTTGCCGACTATCCGTCGGCTGCCCGTTCCGTCAGGGACCGGTACGCCTGCTTCGTGGTCGATGAGTACCAGGACGTCAACCCGCTGCAGAAGCTGCTGCTCGACATGTGGCTTGGCGGCCGGGATGAGATCTGCGTCGTGGGGGACCCGCGTCAGACCATTTACTCGTTCACCGGTGCCTCTCCGGGTCACCTGACCGGGTTCCCGGCTGAGTTCCCGGCGGCTGCGGTGATCCGGCTCGTCCGTAACTACCGGTCCACACCGGAAGTTGTCACGTTCGCCAACAAGATTGTCGCCGCGACCGGCCCGCAAGGGGTTGGCTCGCTGATCGCGCAGCGGCCTGCCGGACCGGCTCCGCGGCTGACCGAGTATCCCGACGAAGCTGCTGAGACGGCAGCCGTCGCCCGGCAGGTCCAGATGCTGCTCAAGGCCGGGACCCCGGCGGCGCAGGTCGCCGTGCTCGTCCGCACCAACGCGCAGACCGAAGCGCTGGAGCAGGCGTTTGCCCAGGCCGGCGTGCCATTTCAGGTGCGCGGCGCTGAGCGGTTCTTCGACCGGGACGAAGTCCGCCGGGCGGTCGCGCTGATCCGGGCCGCTGCCAAGTCGGCGTCAGCGTCCGACGACCCGGCCGCTCAGATCGCGCCCATCCTTGCGACCATCGGCCTGACCCCGCAGCCGCCGAGCGGTCGCGGTGCCGCGCGTGAGCGCTGGGAGTCGCTCACGGCGCTTGCCCAGCTTGCCGCGGATTTCTTCGCCGCCCATCAGGAAGCCGGCCTGGCGGACCTGTCGGCCGAGCTCGCAGTACGCAGTGCGATCGGCCACGTGCCGGCAATGGCCGGGGTGACGCTGGCTTCGCTGCACGCGGCAAAGGGCCTGGAGTGGCAGGCAGTGTTCATGCCCGGCCTGACGGACGGCAACGTGCCGATCGTCTACGCGCAGACCGATGAGGCCATTGAAGAGGAACGCAGGCTGCTCTATGTCGGCGTGACGCGGGCGCGGGAACGGCTTTACCTGTCCTGGGCGCTGGCCAGGACACCCGGCGGGCGACGCACCCGCAAACCGTCCAGGTTCCTCGCGGACGTACTCGGCGGCCGCGGCAGCGCCGCTGGGGAGCGCGACCAGGCGCGATCCCGTAGTGGTGGCGCCCGCGGCGGCGGCCGGGCTCGGGGCCCGTCCCCGTCAGATCCGGGCAGCGAGTTGTTCGGGCGGCTGAGGGACTGGCGGCTGGCAGTGAGCCGTGACCAGAATGTGCCCGCCTACGTGGTCTTTTCCGACGCGACGTTGCAGGCGATTGCTGACGCGCGCCCGGTCAGCCGCGGAGAGCTTGCTGCCATCCCCGGTGTCGGGGCGGTGAAGCTAGACCGATACGGTGCCGCGGTGATCCAGCTATGCGCCGATGCAGCCGGCCAGGAGAAGTCGCCGACCGCCACGCGTGCGCTCGACCCCTCGGCGACGTTGCCCGACAGCGGGGCCCGGCCGTGAGCAAGGCACTCGACGAGGTGATCGGCCTGCTCGATCTCGAGCAGATCGAGGTAAACATCTTCCGCGGGGAAAGCCCGGAGGGAGAGCGCCGCCAGCGGGTCTTTGGCGGCCAGGTAGCCGGTCAGGCACTTGTCGCCGCGGGCCGCACGGTCCCGGCGGACCGGCCGGTGCACTCGCTGCACGCGTACTTCATCCGGCCTGGCGACCCGACGGTGCCGCTGGTGTACGTCGTGGACCCAGTCCGGGATGGGCGTTCGTTCACGACCCGGCGGGTCACCGCAATCCAGCATGGCAAGACGATCTTCACCCTGTCCGCGTCGTTTCATCACGCCGAGGCCGGCTTCGAGCACGCCGACGCCATGCCCGAAGTACCTGACCCGCAGGACGTGGAACCCACCGCCGACCGGCTGCGTCGTCTTTATGGTCCGGCGGCCGACGAGTACACGTGGCCCAACCCGATCGACATCCGGCATGTGGGCCCCCTCACCGTCGAGGCTTCGCGTGACCCGTCCCTGATCACGTCACGCAACGTGGTCTGGCTTCGGGCTGATGGCGAACTGCCGGACGATCCGCTGCTGCATGTCTGCCTCATGACCTACGCCTCTGACATGACACTGCTGGACACCGTGCTGCTCGCACACGGGACGTCGTGGAGCGATGGCCTGGTCTCGGGCGCCAGCCTTGACCACGCGATGTGGTTCCATCGGCCCTTCCGAGCTGATCGCTGGCTCCTGTACGTCCAGGATTCACCAGTGGCGAGTGGCGCGTTGGGCCTGGCGAGGGGCGAGGTGTACACCCGTGACGGAGAGCTTGTCGTCTCAGTGGTTCAGGAGGGGCTGCTGCGCCCGCGGCAGCCCAGTTAACCCAACAGCCAGAAATCCCTGGTAGAAAAACAGTTGCCGCGGTCCTAGTGCCCTACATAGGCTGCTACCTGTTCGCGTGCCGACCAACCGCGCCCGAGAGGAGGTGCCCGAGATGCTGAACTTCACGGCCAAGGCCAAGCCAGGCAGCCCAGCTGCCGACGCAGACGCCGTGCGGGCCGTCATGCGCCCACTCGCCGGTCTCGGCGCGGGCGCCTTCGCGTCCGAAGGTGCCCAGGTCGGTTCTGGCGCCAGCAACTGGGTCGCATCGCCTGCGCTGCCGCGCATCCGGGGCGCCTTTGCTGCTGCCTCCAGCCAGATCGGCGCGCAGGCGCACGATCACGGTTGCAGCGCATACCAGCCCGGCAGGATCGGCGGCAACACCGTCGGCACCAGCACGATCAGCCTGATGGCCCGCATCAACCCGGTTTCCCCGGGTGGATTGGGTCCGCATCCGGCGAGGGAACCGGAACCGGTCTAGGACAGACCGGCCAGATCCCCTCCAGGCCGCGGACCCGACAAAGGGTCCGCGGCCTTCGTTATGCGAGGCCACAAATTGTCAGAGGCATAAGAGAAGCTCGACGAGTAGTGGAGAGGGGATGGCACCGATGCAGTGGCCCGGCACAACTGGCGTGCTGGAGGGACTAGGCGGCGCTCCTAGCGGCACGGAGTTCAGCGACCAGGCATTCAGCACCCAGGTCTATGCCAACGCTGACCTGCCGTGCCGGGACGACCCGGAGCTGTTCTTCGCGGAGTCACCTGACGACGTGGAGCTCGCAAAGTCCCTGTGCGGAAGCTGCCCGGTCCGGATGGTCTGCCTAGCGGGGGCTATCGCTCGCGCTGAGCCGTGGGGCGTCTGGGGCGGCGAGCTGTTCTTGCGGGGCGAGATTATCCCGCGCAAGCGGCCACGAGGGCGTCCGCGCAAGGACGCCGTCGCAGCCTGACGCACGGCTGATGGCGCAGGTACCGATTACACGGAACAAGACAACGAGGACGGGGATCAGTATGAGTGCAATGGCGCCTCTTCAATCTGAACTGGCCCTAGAACGACAGCGACAACTACTCGCGATTGCCGCGGCTGAGCGCGACGCGAGCCTAGCGCGGCAACGCAGGCGGATCATCCGGCAGGCTGAGCGCGCTGAGAGGCGGCAGCTCAGTCACCGTGATCAGGCGATAAGGCTGAGGGCTCGGCTCGAGGAGCTCGGGACGGCCCGGTAGCCGGTAGACGCGGTAGCCGAGTGACGCGGTGGCCGCATAAATAGAGGCGGGCCCGGGAAGCGACGGACTTCCCGGGCCCTTGTGACGTCTGCCTTCACACTGCTACCAGGGAGCCATCCGGAACAAGGTCATCGCCGGGTCCGTAGCCGGGTATCCAGCGCAGCACTTCGGCCCGGAACGCGCCTGCGCACTCCAGCTGGCAAAGAACGCCGATGCCCGCAGTGGACACCCGGTGGATGAGCACGTACGACGGCGGCAGGTTCAGGCGCCTGGCGACGTTAGCCGCCCGCAGGTCTGCCACCTGGGCAGCCTCGGCGCGCATCCAATCCCGGCTGAAGGCGAAGCTCTCGCCTCGTGACGGCTCAGCGAGCGGGGCCAGGAAGGCGTGCAGCTCGCCGAGGTTGATGCTCACGCCCGGTCGCAGGAAGCCGTGCTCGCGCAGTTCCCGCTCAACCATCTGGATATCGCCGTCATTGTGCATCAACCAGAGCAACCGGCCGAAGATCAGCGGCAGCCCGCCAGGGAGGCGGTCGACGGCGCCGAAATCGAGTACGCCGAGCCGCCCGTCCGGGAGTAGCCGGAAGTTGCCCGGATGCGGATCGGCGTGCAGCATGCCCGCCCTCGCCGGGCCGGAGAACAGAAACCTGACCAGCTTCATGCCAGTGCTGTTCCGCTGTTCCTGCGTGCCTGATGCGATGATCTGTGCCAGCGGGGTGCCGTCCATCCACTCGCTGACAAGTACATGATCGGTGGCCGTGAGCACGTTGGGCACTGCGATGTCGGGGTCGCCGGCGTAGGCATCAGCGAACGCCTGCTGTGAGGCCGCCTCCAGGCGGTAATCGAGTTCTTCGACGACCCTGTTCCGCAGTTCCTCCAGCACCGGCTTGACGTCCAGCCCCGGCATCAGCAAGCCGAACAGCCGGCCCGCACGGCTCAGCTGGGCGAAGTCATTGCTGAGCGCCTTCCCCGCCCCTGGGTACTGGATCTTCACTGCGACCTCTCGGCCGTCGTGCCAGACAGCGCGGTGCACCTGGCCGATCGACGCGGCCGCCGCAGGCTGGTCGTTGAATTCGAGGAACTTTGAGCGCCAGTCCGGGCCGAGGTCTTCGGCGAGAACCTTGTCGACCGTGGCTGTCGGCAGGGGAGGCGCGGACTCCTGCAGCCTTGTCAGCGTCGCACGGTAAGGGGCGGCGATCTCGGGAGGCAGCGCAGCCTCGAAGATGGACAGCGCCTGCCCGAGCTTGAGTGCTCCGCCCTTAAGCTCCCCGAGAACCCGGAAGATCTGCTCAGCGGTCCGCTGCTGCAGCTCTTGCGCCACGATCTCAGCCGGTCGGCCGCCGAGCCGTTTGCCCAGGCCCAGTGCCGCCCGGCCTGCCATTCCCACCGGGAGAGAAGCTAGCTTGGCGGTCCTGGTCACAGTGCGGTGCGGCAGGTCGGTCATGATCTCCATTGTCGGGCATGCAAGGCAACGCTTGCCACACTCGCACCCCCCGCGACCCGGCCGGGCTCAGGACGAACCAGTCATGGCGAAGGGCCGTTACCTGCCATGGACACGGCAAGCCAGCACCCGAGGGAGACTGTGCACATGGTCAATCGCCTGCTCATAACGGTCGGTGCCGTTGCGGTAGCGGCCGGAGTGATCTTCGCGCTGCAGGGCTTCGGCGTCCTCGGCGGAAGCGTGATGTCAGGTAGCTCACTATGGGCCGCGCTCGGACCCATCATCGCCGTCGCCGGGCTGCTCACCGTCGCTACTGGCGTGCGCCGACTGCGTTCAGCCTCGTCCGGCACGCACAGCTAGCCGGTGCCGGGGGCTCGTGTCGCGCTCGTCGGTGTCGCTGCTTCCGCACAGGCATGCCGGGTGCGGCAGCCAGCTTCTGCGGCGCCACTGCCAGGTCGGGCAGACGAGTTCTAGCGTGCCGTTCGCCGTCGCATCGGCGAGCGGGGACTGGTCAGCGAACGCAAGGGCCTGTGTGGCCGCCTGCGCCGCCACAGTTGTGGCCAGGACGGCGTCGCATGCGGTCGGCTCCACACTGTGACCGGCCAGCTGGGCGAGGATCAGTGGCCAGGCCGGGTCACGCTCCGTCTTCGCCAAGTCGATGCACCGCAGGCAGGCGGTGATCCCAGGCTGCACGAGCGGCCCGACGACCCCGATGGCCTCGCCGGCGTAGACCGCAAGGTGCGGCAGCCTGATGCGCGAGAGCTCTGCAGTCTCCGCCGGGGACTGATGTCCGACGAGCACGACGAGGTCTGGCGGATCCGCCGGCCGCGGTCCGGCCAGTTGCTGCACCGGGGCTATCGGGCTGGATCGGACTGCCAGGCCCGACCGCGTGAGCAAGTCGGCGAGGATGGCCGCAATCGGGCCAGAGCCGCAGACGAGCATCGTCGTGGACGACCGTCGCGCGATCAGGCGGGCGCCGCCGTCACCGTCCTCCGCCGCCACGGATGCCGCCGCGAGCACCGGCATCAGCTGCCGGGTCAGCTCTGGCGGCAGGCTCCGGAGCAGATCGGACGAGAAGTCCACCAGCACTCCGGCTGCGGCAAGCAGCGTGATGATCCGCTCGGTCACGGCCGGCTGCACGCCACGCTCGCGAGCCTCGGCGACGAGCTGGTCGCGCTCGCGGCTGCCATCCAGCAGCCGGATCACGTCGGATGCCTGGCTCATGCCGGAGATGGCAACGGCGCGCCTCGGGTCGATGCCGATCTGGACCGTATCCCGATCGCGCCATAACGGCAGTAACCCTGGTCTGAGTGCCGGTCTCACAGCTGCGAGGGTGCCATGCCGGGCCGACATTCCGGTCGGCTTGGTTAGTCGGCCCATGGGTGCGGGGGTCGGCCTATCCGTTGACCCCGCCAGGTGCGCCTCGCAGGCCGACCGTCAAGTCCCCGGGCGCCAGGCCGGTCGCCCCTTCCCCGGAAGCGCCGGGTGGGCCTGAGGCCCGGGGACCCCTGGCCTGCGAAGCTAGGCTCAGCGAGCAGGCTGGTCAAGGCGGCCCTGTGGACCGTGCTGTGCACACTGTGGGGAGCATGCGGCGTGTTCCTGTGGATAGCTGTGCATACCGCTGTGAATTCGCCGGCGGGCGCGAAAATCCCATCCACCTGAACTGCCGGGATGTCGTCCACCTCCTGTGGACGGACATTAATAGCCGGATGGCCCGATGGGCCCGCCGACGCTATCTCTAGGTCTGCTCGCCCGTTTCGTCGTTGCCGGTGTTGTCGTCTCCTGAGCCGCCGTTCCCTGTTCCACCGCCGCCAGCTCCGTGGTCGTCGCCGGAGAGCGGGTCCGGCGCAGCCTCGGCACCGGTGTCGCCGCTCAGGTCAGAGATATCGAACTCCGGCTTGCCGCGGATGAAGCCATCGGGATCGTCAAGATCGTCCGCAGTCGGAAGAAGGTCCGGGTGAGCCCACACCGCATCCCGGCCGGTCACGCCCCGCTCGGTCGTCAGCCCCTGCCAGATCGCCGCGGCCTCGCGCAGTCGGCGGGGGCGCAGTTCCAGCCCGACCAGCGTTGCAAAGGTGCGCTCAGCCGGTCCGCCGGTGGCTCTGCGCCGCCTGATTGCCTCGGCTAGCGCGCCTGCTTGCGGCAGCCGGTCACTGGCAGCTGCCGCGACGACAGTGGATACCCAGCCCTCTACCAGGGCCAGCGCCGTCTCCAGGCGAGCCAGGGCCGCCTTCTGCTCCGGAGTGTCCTCCGGCTGGAACAGTGCGGCGCCCGACAGGGCCTCATTCAGGGCCTCCGGGTTGGCGGGGTCGATCTGGGGCATAGCGTCCCGAAGCGCCGAGGCGTCCACCCGGATGCCGCGCGCGTAGTCCTCGACGGCGCCGAGCAGCCGGGATCGCAGCCAGGGCACGTGAGCGAACAGCCGATGATGGGCGGCTTCGCGAAGCGCGAGGAAGAGCCGGACCTCGTCAAGGTCAACGGACAGGCCGGCCCCGAATGCCGCGACGCCAGCCGGGAGCAGCGCTGCCGTCCCGGCCGGGCCGAGTGGCAAGCCGACGTCGGTGGAGCTGACCACTTCCTCGGCGAGGGCGCCAACGGCAGCGCCGGTCTGGCCGCCGACCATCATTCCGCCGATCCTGCGCATCATCTCGCTGAGCCCGCCAAGACCGCCGAGTCCACCGACCATCGCCTGCATCTCAGGCGGAAGTTCCCCCATCATCTCCGCCGGGTCGCTACTGATGAGTCCGCTCATGGCCTCGACGGCACGTTCGGCGATGGGATCGCAGAGCTTTGACCAGACCGGCAGGGTCGCCTCGACCCACTCTGCTCTGCTCCAGGCCTGCGCAGTCCTTATTCCGCTCGGGAACTCGGTCGCGTCCTCCAGCCACAGGTCGGCGAGCCGGAGCGCCTCGGTGACCTTGTTGCGGTCGATGTCCAGAACGCTCGCGTCGCCCTTCTGTGCCACCGTCTGGCGAGCGATGTTCTTGGCCAGGTCCCAGTTCACCGGCCCGCCCTGCCAGGACATCAAGTCGGCGAACTGACGCAGCACTTCCGCGAACTGCTGGGGGTCGCCCATCGGGCCGAGCGGCCCCATGCCGCCGAACGGGCCAAGCGGGCCGCCGCCAGAGCCGCCGGAGCCGCTCGAGCCGCCAGGATCGTCGTCGGAGCCGGCGCCAGGGCCGAAGCCGAAGGGAGGTTCAGTCATCTGCCCGGCCTCTCAGGCAGGATGGAAGGGTCCACACTCGCCAAGCTATCCCAGGAGCGGTCCGCAGTGAGCAACCGAGTAGCCCAGGTTCGCCATGAGCGCAGCCGCGGCGCGGAATCGGCGGCTCTGCCCCCCGCGGCAGGCACAGCGCCGCGCGGCTACGGCGAGCCGGACAGCCCCCCTGAGCCGACCCCCCGCGGCGGTGGCAATCCGGCGCGGGGCTCCGACCCGGCGCCGAGTGGGGACAGCCTTCCGGCCGAGCCAGAGGTTCAGGCCGGCGACGGCGTTCCGGCCGACCCAGCCGTTCAGGGCGCCGCGGCGCCGCAAGGCGGTATGGCGGCTCGGGCCATGCCGGCCGCTCGGGCGTTCGAGACGTCGCGCGCCGCGAGCCTGCGGCCAGTAGTCGCCGTTACCGGGGCCGCGCACGGACTCGGCCTGGCACTCACCACCAGGCTGGCGGAGTCCGCGCTGGTCGGGCGCGTGGTGGCGATCGATGACATCCGCGGCGATGTCAGCGGTGTTACCTGGCGGATAGTCGACGTCCGTGATCCTGCGCTGGCCGGGCGCCTGGCTGACGTAGACGTAGTCGTGCACACCGACCTTGACCTGTCGCCTGACTCTGATGCCAGGACTCGGCGTGCCTTCAACGTCCGCGGTGCGCAGACCGTGCTTACTGCCGCTGCGGCCGGCGCCGTCAGCCGGGTCGTGCTTGTCACCAGCGCCATGGTCTACGGAGCGCAGCCTGACAATCCGGTGCCGCTTCCCGAAGATGCGCCGCTGAGCGCCGAGTCGGACGACAGCGTGGTCGGTGACCTGCTGGAGATCGAGCATCTGGCCGAGCGGTCGTCGCGTGCCCATCTCGGTCTGCAGGTGTGCATCGCGCGACCCGCCGCACTGGTCGGCGAAGGCATCGACACGCTCATCACCCGGCATTTCGAGGCGCCGAGGCTGCTTGCCGTCAAGGGCTGCGCGGCGCGCTGGCAGTTCTGCCATGTGGATGACCTGGTATCCGCTCTGGAGCTGGCAGCAGCCGGCCAGGTGGCCGGTGCATTCGCGGTCGGCAGCGATGGGTGGCTAGAGCAGGACGAACTCGAGGAGCTTGCTGGCCTGCGCCGGATCGAACTGCCCGCAGGCCTCACCTTCGGCGCCGTCCAGCGGCTGCACCGGGCAGGGATCACTCCTGCGCCCGTGGCCGACCTGCGCTATGTCGTCTATCCCTGGGTGGTGGACTGCAAGGTCCTGCGCGAGGCCGGCTGGCACGCAGCACTCGGCAACGCTGAGGTGCTCGAGCTACTGCTGGACCAGCGTGGTGGTCATCACGCCGTGGCCGGCCGGAGGCTGGCGAGGAAGGACGCCACGATCACGGCGGCAGGCGCCACGGTCGCGGTCATCGGCACTGCGGCTATCGTCCGGCAGGTCAGGCGGCGCCGCCGGGGGTCCTGATGCGAGTGCGAGCAGTGCGCATAGTGGCGGTAACTTGACAGGGTGACTGTCGTCAGGATGACCGACCTGCGCGCCGAAGCGCTGTCGGTCGATGAGATCCAAGCGGCTGCCGCTGATCCGGCGGCTGGCGCTATCGCGCTGTTCATCGGGACCGTGCGCGATCATGATCATGGACGTGGCGTGACCGCGCTGTCCTACAGTGCCCACCCCTCTGCCGTCACCGAGCTCGGCCGGGTCGCGGAGAAGATCGCTGCCAGCCACCAGATCCTGTCGCTGGCGGTCGCACACCGGACTGGTGACCTGCAGGTCGGCGATCTGGCCGTGGTTGCAGCCGTCGGGGCGGCCCACCGCGACGTCGCCTTTGCCGCCTGCCACGCCCTGATCGACGAGCTGAAGGCCACGGTTCCCATCTGGAAGCACCAGCTCTTCACCGGCGGGGACAGCGAGTGGGTCGGTAGTGCGTAGTCTTCGGCCCATGTCCCGTCGGCTTCCGTCCATGTCCCGCCAGCTGGTGACCCTTGTCATAGCCGGTGTCTGCGTGCTCGCCGCCCTGGTCGTGGCGTCGGTAGTGTCCGTCCCCTACGTCGCACTGACTCCGGGCCCGACTTTCAACACGCTCGGCAAGTCGGTGAACGCGCTTGGCAAGCCGCAGAATGCGGACTTGATCGAGATCAGCGGCCGGAAGACCTATCCGACGACCGGCCATCTCAACATGGTGACGATCTCCTACACCGGCGGGCCTGGCACCGGCTTCAATATCTTCAGTGCGCTTCGTGCCTGGCTCACGCCGCATGACGCTGTCGTCCCGCAGAGCGAGATCTACTCTCCCGGCCAGACGCAGCAGCAGGTGGTGCAGCAGGACACCCAGCAGATGCTGGGGTCGCAGGAGGACGCTACAGCCGCGGCGCTGTGCTACCTGAACATCAACTTCACGACGGTGAACACGGTAACGGCCACCGAGAAGGGCACCCCGGCCTACGGCGTGCTGCAGTCGGGCGACGACATCACCGCAGTTGACGGCACACCCGTTAACTGCCGTAACAACGTCGTCAGCATGATCCAGGACCGTAAGCCGGGCGCGCGCGTCACGCTGACGATCGATCGCAAGGGCGTTACCAAGACCATCACGCTGGCGACCAAGAATGTGAACGGGGTGCCGACCGTTGGCGTGTACCTGGCGCCGCAGGCCTACCGGTTCCCGTTTAGGGTAAAGATCAACTTGGCTGACATCGGCGGGCCGAGTGCCGGACTGATGTTCGCGCTGGGGATCGTCAACAAGATCACCACGGACAATCTCACCGGCGGCAGGTTCATCGCGGGCACCGGCGAGATCGCGCCCAACGGCGCCATCCAGCCGATCGGCGGAATCCAGCAGAAGATGGCTGGCGCCCGGAGCGCCGGCGCGACGATCTTCCTGACCCCAGCCGCCAACTGCTCGAACACCACGGGCGCCGTGCCAGCCGGGCTTCGGCTGGTCAAGGTCACCTCACTGGCCAATGCAGTGAGCGAGCTGCAGGCCATCAAGCGGGGCCAGCCGACACCGTCCTGCTAGGCAGTGGATGGTCGGCGCTGGCAAATGTGGCCAGCCTTAAGCGCGCCTGGCCGGTCAGGCGATCGGGTGTGGCTAGCCTTGGCGAGGGCCGGGCTGGCGGCTCCGCCGGATCGGACTGAACGTCTGGCGGGATCGGGCTGAACTCTTGCCTGAGTGAGCCTGAACTCGCCGTTCCTCGGTGCCGGACGCGTTGCCAGGGCGGCGCGGGCGACACCGCTGAGGGCGTACGCTCGGATCTGAAGGGACATCCAAGGCGGGGTCGTCGGCCGTGTTGGCTGCGCAGGCATAGCCCTTGCAGGCGCTGGCGCGTCGGGAACGTTACCGGGTGGCTTGCGCAATCAGAGCTCGAAGACAACTGGAACTGGGCAACGAAACCGGATCACTAGGGGAAGGGAGCGGGACTGGTCGTGACGCCTCGTGTGCTGGTTGACGCGACCGCGGTTCCTGCCGACCGCGGAGCGCTTGGCCGATACGTGGACGGCCTGGTCACAGCACTAGGCGTGGCCGGGGCGGACCTCGCGGTGGCCTGCCAGCGAGCAGATGAGGAGCGATACGGCCGGCTCGTCCCGAACGCCAGGGTGGTGGCCGGCCCGCCTGCCATTGCGCACCGCCCAGCAAGGCTCGCCTGGGAGCAGAGCGGACTGCCGCTGGTCGCCCAGCAGGTGGAAGCCGGCGTCATCCATTCCCCGCATTACTCGATGCCGCTCCGGCCGAACACTCCGGTTGTCGTGACCATCCACGACCTGACCTTCTTCACCGAGCCAGACGCCCACAGCCCCGTCATCGCGACGTTCTACAAAGCGGCCATCCGCACCTCAGCCCGGCGTGCAACCCGTCTCATCGTCCCGTCCAAAGCGACGAGGGACGAACTGGTCCGGGTTCTGGCCGCCGATCCGACCGGGATCGATGTTGCGTATCACGGGGTGGACCACAACTTGTTCCACCGGCCGGATCAGCGGCAGCTTCGCCAGGTGTCAGACCGGCTCGGCCTGCACGGCAAGGGCTATATCGCCTATCTCGGCACACTTGAGCCTCGCAAGAATGTGCCAGCCCTGATCACGGGCTGGGCCGCTGCCGTTACGGACCTGCCTGATCCCCCGGCCCTAGTGCTGGCGGGGGCCAGTGGCTGGAGCGAGGAAGTAGACGAGGCCATTGCAGGCGTCCCGGCTCACCTGCACTTGGTCCGGCCCGGCTACCTGCACTTCAATGACCTGCCCGGCTTTTTCGGCGGTGCGCAGGTCGTCGCGTTCCCGAGCACGGGTGAGGGGTTCGGCCTACCAGCCCTGGAAGCGATGGCCTGCGGCGCCCCCGTGCTGACGACCCACAGGACCGCTCTGCCCGAGGTCGGCGGCGACGCGGTTGCCTACACCGAGCCGGACGCCGAGAGCATCCGCGCGGCACTTCGGTCCCTGCTGGAGGATGCAGCCCGGCGGACCGCGCTCGGCGAGGCCGGCTACTCACGGGCGATGGAGTTCAGCTGGGCAGCCTCAGCCGAAGCGCACATGATCAGTTACGAGCGGGCGGCGGCGCAGGGCGTCGAGTAGGCGGCCGCGCTGCTGTGGTAGCCGGCTTAGAGGCAGCCGTCCTGGCCGCGTACCCGCAGCTCCTCGACGATCTGCTTGACCTCCTGCGCTCGCGACCTGGCGCAAACCAGCATGGCATCTGCGGTGTCGACGACGATCACGTCGTCGAGGCCGATGACGGCCACGACCCTGTCGGTCGTCGACACGACCACCGAGTCCTTGACATCGCGGGCAATCACCTGCGCGTCCGGGCCGATCAGGAGGTTGCCCGAAGAGTCGGTAGGGAGCGACTCGCCGAGCGAGTCGAAGTCGCCGACATCGCTCCACGGCATATCGGCAGGCACCGTTGCGACCCTCCCGGCCGCCGCAGCGCCCTCAAGCACGCCGTAGTCCACCGAGATCTTCTCCAGGCCCGGCCAGACCTCGGCGAGCACGCTATCGCGGTCAGGACCATCCCAGGCAGCGGCAATACGGTCGATGCCGGCGTGCAGCGCGGGCCGCTGGCGGGCAAGCTCGCTGAGGAAAGCCTCCACGCTGAAGACGAAGATGCCGGCATTCCACAGGTACTGACCGGATTCCAGGTAGCCCTCGGCTACCTCAAGCGACGGCTTCTCCTTGAACTCAGCGACCGTCCTGGCCGCCCCTCGCAGCGGGGAGCCGACCTTCAGGTAGCCGAACCTGACCTCGGCGTGGCCGGGCCTGATCCCGACCGTGGTCAGGTATCCGTCTGCCGCTGCCGCGGCTGCCTGGCGGATGACCTCGGTGAACCGCTGCTGGTCGCCGATCAGGTGGTCAGCCGAGAACGCGGCCATGATCGCGGCCGGATCGCGCCTGGCCAGAACTGCGCAGGCCAGGCTTACGGCCGCACACGAGTCCCTGGGTGACGGCTCGACGAGGATGTTGGCGGTCGGTACCTCGGGAAGCTGACGTGAGATCGCCGCCGCGTGTGCGGTGCCGGTCACGACGTAAACGTCACTGGCAGCGGACAGCTCGCCCAACCGGTCGACGGTAGCCTGCAGCAATGACCGGTCCGTGCCGGTCAGCGGGTGCAGGAACTTCGGCTCGCAGGCGCGGGACAGTGGCCACAGCCTGGTGCCGCTGCCACCTGCCAGAATCGTGGAGTACAGCATCTAGCCACTATGCCCGACCCAGGCGCCACATTGTGCAGCAGCCGGGCAGTTCGCAGGAAAGGTCGCGACCACGGAACTCTCCGCCAGTGTTACGGTCCCAGCCGCGGCCGGGGGGCTGAGCTGCGACTGGCTGTTCCCGTTCCGAGTCGACATACCGCTGACGCTGGCTGTTCACTGGCGCGGCCGCGGGGATCCGGTCTTTCGCACTGACTCGTCCGGCGCCGTGTGGCGCACCTCGCTTACCCCGGCCGGCCCGGCAACGGTGAGACTGGCCTCGGCCGATGGCGGCCGGAGCGAGCCCGGTAGCTGCGTCCAGGCGACGGCCTGGGGCGAGGGCGCCCGATGGCTACTTGCCAGGGTTCCCGACCTGCTCGGTGCCAGGGACGATCCGGCTGCATTCTGCCCGCAGCATCCGCGGCTACGCGAGCTGGCCGGCAGGCACGCCGGGCTGCGAATCGGCCGGACGGACCGCGTGTTCGAAGCGCTCGTTCCCGCCGTGCTCGAGCAGAAGGTCCTCGGCCTGGAGGCGCATCGGGCCTGGCGGAACCTGTTGCGGTGGCATGGCCTGCCGGCCCCAGGACCTGCCCCGGCGAATATGCGGGTCTTCCCGCCTCCGGCGACCTGGCAGGGTATCCCGTCCTGGGACTGGCACCGGGCCGGTGTGGAGGCGGTACGAGCCCGGACTATTGCCGGCGCCGCAGCGGTGGCGGGCAGGCTAGAGGCTACTGCGACGATACCCGGAGCCGAGGCGGACCGGCTACTGCGCTCACTGCCCGGAATCGGCCCGTGGACGGCGGCTGAGATCCGGCAGCGGGCCAGCGGGGACGCCGACGCGGTGAGCGTGGGCGACTATCACCTGCCGGCGGCGGTTGGCTGGACCCTGGCCGGCGAGCGAAACGCCGACGACACGCGCATGCTTGAGCTGCTGGCACCATATCCGGGCCAGCGGTACCGCGTGACACGCCTGATCGAGCTCGGCGGAGGCGGCCCGCCACGCCGTGGCCCGCGGCTGGCCCTCAGGGACTACCGGACGTTCTGACCGGGTGGCCGGACGCACTGCCAGGCAGCACTGCCCGGCAGCACTGCCCGCAGCCAGGCGACCGGGAAGCACCAGGCCCCGCCGCCGGTTATCGCTGGCGCCGGTGCCTGCGCGTCGCCTCTGCACGGGTGGGCCAGGCCCGGCAGCCTAGGGTGAGACAGAAGACAGGTGCCCGATGAGCGAAAGAGGTAGTGCCATCAGCGGCTATCAGCACCGCGACGGCCACGACACCGCAGCCTCGGTCCGGTCGGCCGGCCCGCTGCCGGCGCCGGCCGACATCGTGGCAAGCGCCAGCGCACTGAGACGGGCGCTTGCTCGTGCACGGGATGGCAAGTCACTCGACCGGGCCGAGGCAACCGTGCTCTTGCAGGCGCGCGGCGAGGATCTGACCACGCTGCTCGGGCATGCCGCGCGGGTGCGGGACTCCGGGCTGGCGGCGGCTGGCCGTCCTGGCGTTATCACCTACTCGCGGAAAGTCTTCATTCCGCTGACCCGGCTGTGTCGAGATCGTTGCGCCTACTGCACCTTCGTGACGGTTCCGGGTCGGCTGTCGGCCCCGTTCCTTTCCCCAGATGAGGTACTCCAGATCGCCCGCGACGGCGCTGCACTCGGCTGCAAGGAGGCGCTTTTCACTCTCGGTGACCGGCCTGAGGCGCGCTGGGCGCAGGCGCGCGAGTGGCTGGACAGCCACGGCTACGACGACACGCTGTCCTACGTGCGCGCTATGGCCATCTTGGTGCTCGAGGAAACCGGCCTGCTGCCGCACCTCAATCCTGGTGTCCTGACCTGGCAGGACTTCCAGCGGCTCAAGCCGGTCGCGCCGTCTATGGGGATGATGCTGGAGACAACCTCAGACAGGCTCTTCTCCGAACGAGGCGGCCCGCACTTCGGCAGCCCCGACAAGGACCCTGCCGTCCGGCTGCGCGTCCTGCAGGACGCCGGGCGCAGTAGCGTCCCGTTCACCACCGGGATCCTGATCGGTATCGGCGAGACGCTCGCTGAGCGCGCCGACTCGATCTTCGCGATCCGTCAGGTCGCGCGCGAGTACGGCGGGATCCAGGAAGTCATCGTGCAGAACTTCCGCGCCAAGCCGGACACGAAGATGCGCGGCGTCCCGGACGCCGACCTGTCTGACCTCGCCGCCACGATCGCAGTGACCAGGCTGGTGCTCGGCCCGTCAGCGCGGATTCAGGCGCCGCCGAACCTGATCGGCGATGAGTACGAGCTGATCCTGTCGGCCGGCATCGACGACTGGGGCGGTGTCTCGCCCCTGACGCCCGACCACGTCAATCCCGAGCGCCCGTGGCCGCAGATCGACGACCTGGCAGCGCGGACTGCGGCCGGCGGGCTCCAGTTGCGCGAGCGGCTGACAATCTATCCCGGCTACATCCGCGAGCCGTGGCTCGATCCGCGGCTGGCAGCGCATGTGGCGGCGCTCGCGGACCCCGCCACCGGGCTGGCGGCAGTGCAGGCACAGCCGCGCGGGCTGCCCTGGCAGGAACCCGATGGCGGCTGGGCGGGCGACCGCGGATGGGGCGCGAGCGGCCGGACTGACCTGTTCACCACGATCGACACGGCAGGCCGGTCCTCCGACCGGCGGGATGACTTCGCCGAGGTCTATGGCGACTGGGATGAGATCGGTGCCCGGATCGACCCGGCCGCGGGCGGCGGGAAGCGCGGCGGCGCCGCAGCGCAACGGCGGGCGCCTGCCGAGGTGATGGCGGCCCTGCGCGCTGCCGAGCGCAACCCGGCCGGCCTGTCGGACGCCAACGCACTCGCGCTGCTGGATGCGGACGGGCCCGAGCTTGACGCACTTGCGGCGCTAGCCGACGGACTGCGCCGCGAGGCGGTCGGCGACGACGTCACCTACGTTGTCACTCGCAACATCAACTTCACCAACGTGTGCTACACCGGCTGCCGGTTCTGCGCGTTCGCGCAGCGGCGCAACGACGCTGATGCTTACACGCTGTCCCTGGAGCAGGTTGGCGACCGCGCGGCCGAGGCGTGGGATGCGGGAGCGACCGAGGTCTGCATGCAGGGCGGCATCCACCCCGACCTGCCGGGCACGGCGTACTTCGAGATCGCCGCCGAGGTGAAGCGACGCTGCCCGGACATACACGTGCATGCGTTCTCGCCGATGGAGGTGATGAACGGCGCGTCGCGCACCGGCCTGCCGGTCCGCGAGTGGCTTATCCGGGCCCGCGAGGCCGGCGTCGACTCGCTGCCTGGAACAGCGGCGGAAATCCTGGACGATGACGTCCGCTGGGTGCTGACCAAGGGCAAGCTTCCGGCTGCGGCCTGGATCGAGGTCATGACCACGGCGCACGAACTGGGTATCCGCACCACCGCGACGATGATGTACGGGCACGTGGATGTGCCCGCGCACTGGGTCGGGCATCTGCGGGTGCTGCGCCGGATCCAGGAGCAGACCGGCGGCTTTACCGAGTTCGTCCTGCTGCCTTTCGTGCACGCAAGCTCGCCGATCTACCTGGCTGGAATGGCCAGGCCAGGGCCGACCCGGCGGGAAAACCGGGCCGTGCACGCGCTGTCCCGGCTGATGCTGCACGGCGCGATCAGCAACATCCAGTGCTCCTGGGTCAAACTAGGCGCCGATGTCTGCCAGGAGGTGCTTACCGGTGGCGTGAATGACCTGGGCGGCACCCTGATGGAGGAGACCATCAGCCGGATGGCCGGATCGCAGAACGGGTCTTACAAGACCATCAGCCAGCTGGCGGCGCTGGTCGAGCCCACTGGGCGCCCGCTGCGGCAGCGGACTACGCAGTACGGGACGCCGTCGGCGGAGCGGATGGCCGCCGCCGCGGCAAGCGACGGCGTGTGCGCGTCGGTTCGCGGCCGTCGCGCGGAGCTGCCGCTCGCCCCGGCGTAGCGGAACTCAGGCTGGCTCGAGATCGAGGTCAGGTTGCGGGCGGCGGGTGATGGTAAAGGTCGCCCATACCACCTTGCCCGGCTGGTGCGGGACGGCGCAGTAGCCCCAGTCATCGCTGAGCGACGCGACCAGCTGCAGGCCGCGGCCAGACTCGTCCAGCCAGTCGGGCTGGCGAAGCTGTGGCGCCTGGCTGCTGGGGTCCGCCACCGCGCATAGCACGACATAGCCGACAGATAGCAGGCCGAGCCGGATCCGGCTCGGCTCGTCCGGCCAGGGCGAGTCGAAGGGCTGCTGCAGCGCGTGCCGGAAGGCATTGGTCAGCAGTTCCGAGACCACGCCTGCGACGTCATGACTGCGATCGGCCGCACCCCAGCGCAGCATCGTCCTGAGCGTGAATGCCCGTGCCGTCGTGACGGATTGTGCCGTCAGCGCCGGGGTCCGGGTCGCCACCTTGGGCAGCGCACGCGGCCGGACCCGGGACTGGCCCAGTCCGGCCGGCCACGTCTCGCTAGCGACCGAGGCCATTTCAATGGCCGATTGCAACCACGGCCAGTCCGCGGCTTTCGCGGGTGCTAGCTGGGCTGAAGGCGTGGTCATCGCTGGTCCAAGGGGGTCAACTGGTCACGGACGACAGAGCACGAAGGCCAAGAATCTGGCCGTATCACTCATATCCTGCCTCACGCACAAGGCCGTCGCAAGCAGCATCTGCACGTGCATTTGCATTGTTCTCGCCCTTCCGTCCGCGCTATGCTGCGACCGTTCTGTGCAACTGCACGTGCATATGCAATGCCAAACTCAAGATATGACTGATCGGGGAGAGAAGATGCAGATATCGAATGGCGTCAAGGCCACCGGCCTCGGACCGGTGGAATGGCGCAAGAGCAGCGCCAGCAACCCGAGCGGCAACTGCGTCGAGGCTGCGGCACTGCCGGACGGCTCAGTGGCGCTGCGCAACTCACGCCATCCGGATGGCGCGGCGCTCATCTACACCAGGGCCGAGATTGGTGCGTTCCTCGCGGGCGTCAGGAATGGCGAGTTCGACGACCTGGCCTAACGATTTCGGCCTGAAAAAAGTGTCGGTAGAGTCACGGCACTGTCCATAGTGCACGTACTAGGTGATAGCGTGCTCTGAGTGCGCAGTGCGCCTGTAAGCCGCCGCAATTCGGCATTTCCGCAGGCCATTGGCTGTGCGCAGACCGAAGCAGAGCGGGAGATTGGCGTGGCGGGGCGGGACGCGCACCTTGTCATGCCGCGGGAGCGATTGTGAGCATGGTTCAGCGGCCTGGCGAGGAATCTCAGGACGAGCTGAGCATTGCCGAAGCGGCCAGTGGGCCGACGGTGCTCCGCATGCTGCTTGGCGGCCAGCTCCGCAAGCTGCGCGAGGCCGCAGGCGTCACACCGGACCAGGCCGGATATGAGATCCGGGCATCTCGCTCCAAGATCAGCCGACTCGAGCACGGCCGGGTCAGCTTCAAGGAGCGGGATGTCGCCGATCTCCTCAGCCTGTACGGGGTTACCGATTCCGGCCAGCGCCGCCACCTGCTGATGCTCGCCGAGCGTGCTAACAACCCTGGCTGGTGGGCCAGGTACGACGACGTGCTGCCGGACTGGTTCGAGACGTATATCGGTCTCGAGCAGGCAACATCCCTGATCAGGACGTATGAGCTGCAGTTCGTGCCCGGTCTGTTCCAGACCGAGGACTACGCGCGCGCGGTCACCGTGCTCGGGCACCGAGCCGCACCAGCGGAGGAAATCGAGCGACGGGTCAGCCTGCGGCTTAAGCGGCAGGAGATTCTTTCCAGGGCCGAGCCGGTGCCAAGGGTGTGGGCGGTAATCGACGAATCAGCGCTACGCCGGGCGCTCGGCGGCCGCGAGGTGATGCGAACGCAGCTGCGGCACCTGATCGAGCTGACCGATTCACCGCAGGTGACACTTCAGATCATGCCGTTTGACCGCGGCGGCCACTCGGCGGCCGGCGGCTCGTTCGCGATCCTCAGGTTCGCCGACTCTGACCTGCCCGACATCGTCTACATCGAGCAGCTGACCGGCGCGCTGTACCTCGACAGACCAGAGGAACTCGACCACTATCGCGAGGTCATGAACAGCCTGAGCGCCGAGGCTGAGACGCCGGCCGAAAGCAAACGCCAGCTGACGAGTCTCATTGAGACCATTTAACGTCGCGGCCTGACATACCTAGCTGCCCCCCGTCACGGCCGGCCGAGCCTGGCGATAATCTGCTCTAAATGCCGCAATATTGGCCGGTTGGCCAATCCAGCGAAAGGGCGTCGTAATGGCCAGTGAAGGCGCAACTGCATCCGAAGCGGCGTCTGGGTCGGGTGACGCACCAGCCTTCGACACGAGCGTTGCGCACATCGCGAGGGTCTATAACTACTGGCTAGGCGGGAAAGACAACTTCGCCGCGGACCGCGCGGCGGCCGAGCAGGCGATGTCCGCGTTCCCCGGCATCGTGCTGTCGGCAAAGGCCAACCGTGCCTACCTCCGCCGGACGGTCACTTACCTGGCCCGTGAGGCGGGCATCAGGCAGTTCCTCGACATCGGCACCGGGATCCCGAGCGCCAACAACACTCACGAGGTCGCGCAGTCCGTCGCCCCCGACAGCCGCATCGTGTACGTAGACAACGATCCAGTCGTACTGGCGCACGCCCGCGCACTACTCACCAGCAGCGCGGGCGGTGCCACCGACTACATCGACGCAGATCTTCGGCGGGCTGATCAGATCCTCGCCGGAGCTGCGCGCACGCTGGACTTCACACAGCCGGTCGCGGTGATGCTGATGGCAATCCTCCAGCACCTGAGCGACGACGACGATCCGTATGCTGTTGTCGGCAAGCTGATGGCGGCCGTTCCGTCGGGCAGCTACCTGGTGCTGTCGCATCCTGCGAAGGACATTCACGCGGCCGAGATGGCTGCTATGGCCGCGCGCCTCAACCAGATGATGGCCGAGAAGGTCACCTTCCGCGACGAGACTGAGGTGGCAAAGTTCTTCAGCGGCCTAGAGCTTGTGGAGCCCGGAATGACCAATGTCCCGGACTGGCGGCCCGAGACCGAAGAGGAAGCGAACAGCCCGGCTGCCCTGTGGGCCGGCGTGGCCCGCAAGCCCTGAGAGCCCGCAAAGGCGAGCAGAAGTATCGTCGCTGGCGTGGATGCCGATCGCGCGCAGCGCCAGCTCCGGATGATCGCCGACACTGTCACGATGTCCGAGCGGCTCGGCGTCCAGATCTGGCTGCGCGGCGGCTGGGCGATGGACTTCTTCCTTGGCCAGGTGACGCGGGATCATGTCGACATCGACTGGGAAGCCTGGCTCACTGACGCGCCCGCCATTACCGCCGCCCTGCATGCTGACGGGTACCAGACCGTCGCAGGGCCGCCGCCGGATCAGCAGCTCGACGTAGCCAAGGACGGCGAGGAGATGAGCTTCGGGTGGCTGGGCCGGAGCCCTGACGGGAAGGTCACGGTCGCCGGCGGCGCGCACGCCGGTGCGCCATGGCCTGACGGCATGCTGGACTGGCCGCCAGGGCGGATCGGCGCCGTCCAGTGCCCGATCGTCAGCCCTCACGTCCAGATCGAGAGCAAGGAAATGATGCCGATCTGGGTGCCTGGCCGCCCTCGGCGCCAGAAAGACGCTGAGGACATCGCCCGCCTACGCCAGGCGTTGCAATCGCGCCAGCTCTAGACCACGACAAGGCGAGTTATCAGCGGGCCGGCCGCGTATAGGGCGTGAGTTAGCTAACGACGCCCCACTACGGGCTGTTGCCGAATCCGGGGCCGGGTGATCGTAGCGGGGGTGACTGGCCCTGGGTGATGGCGTGGCGGGCTGGGTCTGGCATCCGGTGGTTCAGGTGGCCTGGCTGGTGAGGGCGTTGAGAGCGGCGTGGGTGAGGTGGCCGCTGGTGATGGCCTTGCTGAGGTTAAGGACGGCGGCGGCGAACTGCCATTCGGCGCTTGCCCTGGGCAGGCCGCGCACGGATAGCTGGCGGAACCGCTTGTTGTGCTTGAGGTCGCCGTGCGGGGTCTCGGAGATGTGGCCGCGATGGCGGTAGGCGGCGATTCCCTCGTCGGTGGCCAGCCGGGCGGCCATGGCCCGGGTGGCCGGGCCGGTGCGGTTCCAGCCGCCGCCCGGGGGGTGGCCGGCGGCTGCTTTGTCCAGGTCGCGGCTGCGGCCGGTGGCGATCAGCCGGTCGGGGCCCTCGATGGTGAGGTTGTGCTCGGACAGGTAGCCGGCGTCGGCCAGCAGCAGCCCGATCTGCTCGTCGTCACTGTCGTTGCCGCTGCCGCTCGCGCGGCTGGCGGTGATGAGCGCGGCGACGTTCTGGGCGTTGTAGCCCTGGATGAACCCGCCGCCGCGGACGTGCATCAGCCGGGAGCCGGGATCGGTGGTGTTGCGCACCGGTCCGGGTCCCTTGCGGTCCTGCTGCTTCTGCGCGGCCCGGGCCGCTGCCGCGGCCTGCCGCTGCCGGGCTGCCTCCAGCTTCGCGCGGGCCTGGCGGACCAGGCAGTAGTCCTCGATCCCGGCGGCGCGGCCGCGCCGCGGCTGACCGGCGGCATAGCGGCGCTCCAGGCCGGCCAGCTGGGCGGCACGGGCGGACCGGGCCCGGTCCAGGGCGGCGCTGGCCAGCTCGACCTCGGTGCCGGCCGGCCCCTGCCCCCGCCGCGGTGTCCCGGCGGCCGCGGCGGACAGGTACTCCTGCCGCATCTGCTGCCGCTCGGCCTCGGCGGCTTCAGGGTGATGTGACGGTGTTTAAGCGCGGTGTGCGACCCGCGCGCGCAGCCGACTGATTCGAATGTCCGCATGTTGACGATGCGGTTATCCGCGTGCCGGCCCGGTCCCTGGAGCGCTCGCCGCGAGCTGGCACAGCTGGTCGGCGACGCGGAGCAGCGATGGCCACCACGGCGGCAGCTCGGGCCGCTGCGGGTTGCAGAGGTGGTCCATGACCACTCGGAAGATGACGGCCCGGATGAGGTACTGGGAAGCGTCGGAGTGGCTGCGCAGGATGCCAAGAACGCTGTCATCGGCGCCTTCCCAGACCAGTGCATCCACCGCGAGGACGGCGGTGGCGAACGGCGCCGGACGCCAGTACGGAGAGAGATCGATGATCCCGGCCGCCAACTGCGGGTGGAACAGGACGTTGCCGGAGAGGTCCCCGTGAATGAGCTGGTCACGCCCCTCGACAGGCCGGAGTGAGGCGGCGAGCTGGTCGATCGGCGGCAACGACGCGAACCGCTCGAGGACTTCAGCGTCCCAGGCGGCTCGTTCGGCCGTGGCGAAGGGATCGGTTCGCTGGTGATGCCACGACGGTGGCGGGATGTGAGCGCTGGCTCGGTGGAAGCGCTCACCAGCTGCCGCAATGTCGGCCCACCGACGTGGAACGTGTTGCCCTGCCAGGCGCTGCCAGGCGCTCCAGCCAGCGACGACGAGCTCGCCACTACGGCTACGTACTGGTCGTGCTAAGCGGAAGCCATCCTCGGCAATCTCGGGGAGGACGGCCTCCTGCCACTCCAGGGCGTCTAGCGACATATCCAGCGGCTTGAGTACCAGTCTCCCGGCGCTCCATGCCATCCCCTGACCACCAGGCAGAGGCCGAAGGACTGCCGGGTCGACATCGAAGGCGGCGAGGACTGAGACCGGAGGCTTTCTCGTCACGTCAGCGATCTCACTGCGGCGTGCTCAAGTGATTGACGAGAACAGCCGCCCCGTCGAAGACTCCAGCCTTGAGGTCCTGCAGTGCCTGTTGTGCCTCTGACATCGGGTAAACGTGCGTGGTCGCTCGAACGTGGTGCCGGACGGCGAGCGCGAGGAAGTCCCGGCCGTTCTGCCGGGTGTTGGACGTGACGCTCCGAAGTTCCTTCTCGTAGAACAGCTCGTGCTCATAATTCAGCGGCGGCGTGTCGGTCAGATGGATCCCGGCGACGGCGAGCACGCCGCCACGGTCAAGCGCCCGCATCGCGACCGGCACAAGGTCCCCGACCGGCGCGAAGAGGATCGCGCTGTCCAGCGGTTCCGGCGGCGAATCGTAGGCGCCGCCGGCCGAGGCGGCGCCCAGCTCGAGCGCGAGCCGCTGCGAGGCCTCGCCGCGGGTCAGCGCATGCACTGTCGCACCCTGAGCCACTGCTAGCTGGGCGACGAGGTGGGCGCTGTCGCCGAATCCGTACAGTCCGAGCCTGCCGTGCTCCGGCAGGGACGCGCGCAGCAGCGCCCGGTAGCCAATGATCCCGGCGCATAGCAGCGGCGCAAGCTCGACGTCGGTGATGTCCGCCGGCAGCCGGTAGGCGAAAGCCGCCGGAACGGTCGTGTACTCCGCGTAGCCGCCATCGGCGTCCCAGCCTGTGTAGAGCGAGCTAGGGCAGAGATTCTCGTTGCCGCGCCGGCAATAAGCGCAGGTCCCGTCGGTGTGCCGCAGCCACGCCACGCCGATGCGGTCCCCGGCGGCGTAGCCGGTGACCGTCTCGCCCAGTGCCGCTACCCGGCCCACGACCATGTGACCAGGCGTGACGTGCTCACGGTGCACTGGTAGGTCACCCTCGCTCACGTGCAGGTCAGTGCGGCAGACTCCGCACGCCAGGACCTGGACCAGCAGCTCGCCGGTGGCTGGGGTCGGCACAGGCTTCTCGACGTACCTGAGCGGGTTGGTCTCAATCGGTCCTGGCTGGCTTACCACCCACGCCCGCATCGTCTGAGAGCCGGCAACCGTCATCCCAAACTCCTATCATGATCGGGCCTGCTCCCAGATCTCGGGACATGCTGTCCGGAGACACTGACCGACCAAGGTTGCGATCCAGCTACAAACATCCGATGGCGCGATAAGGCGGTGGGAACGGCGCTTCTCGCCGGCTCGCCAGCAGCTCAGACGTTGGCGGAAAGGCTTAAAACTCTCGGGCCGATAGGCGGAAGCGCAGGTATACGATCAGATCGCTGGTAGCGCTGAAGGCCACATGGCCGGCAAGCAACTCGAGCTCGAGCGGCTGGAGAACGTCGCGCTGGAGCGCGGCGAGAGCCTCGGCCGTGCCGGCCTGCTCCGCAATGTCACCCGCCATCGCGGCCATCGGAGTACCCCAGGCTCTGCGCACGGATCCGCGTCGACAGTACCTGCCGAGATCGGTCAGCCGGTTGATATCAGCGTGGGCGAGTACCCCGAGCCGGACTGAGAGCGGAACCTGGCCGCCCATCGAGGCGAACATCAGGTCCCCCGTCCCACTCAGCCAGCTCTGAGCCTGGCCCACCGGGTCTGGATGCACGGTGACGCCGAGGGCGCTGCCTATGCCGGCGCGCGCACGATCCACCCATGTCTGTGGCGCAGTCGACCAAGCCGCGAACTCGGCCCTGCTCCGCCTCGGCCAGCGGCGCCGCCCTGCACCTGAACTCACGCCAGCACGCTAACGATGCGGCCTTGCGGGCAGGATCGGCAATACTGCCTATCTTTCCGTGCAGAGCTACCTACTTTAAGCCGCCACTGCGGCGGTGACATGGCATGGCGGACTCCATGCGGTCAGGTCGGCGCCTGGTCGACGAGATGCCGCAAGAATGACTGCGGCCATAACCTGGCCGCCTGAACCCTGGCTGGTTTATGCGGGTGCGGAGGATTTCAAGGAACCCCTCGCCATGGCTGAGTTCGTGGAATCGTTCGGGCCGACGGCCTGGATTCTCCTCGAGATAGGAGTACAGGCCATGCATGGTGTCCGCGCGGAGGAAATACGTCCACGCCGGGTACCCAGAACCGCGCTCTGCCCACAGATGATCGCCGATACCGGGCTCCCTGTCACGTGTCTGGAACCTGGCCTTGGCCTGGCCGCCTTGGGGGTTGAGCCCGCACGCCTCCGCAATCACTTCGACCACAGTCGACTTGCCAGCGCCGTTCTCGCCCGCCAGCACGGTGACGCCAGTTCCCAGGTCCAGGCCGTCCGCCAGAATCTGAGCGACCGCCGGCACTGTCGCGGGCCATCGTGAGGGGTCGACCTCGCTACCGCGGTAGCGGTGGATCTGGCGGAACACCCGCCGGTCAGGCACCTGCCCGAAATCCGCGCAGCTCACCCGCCGATAATGAACCATTGCTCCACGTGACACCAACCCGACGGAGGTGCGAGCAGGTGCCGACCACGCTGGAATCGATCAGCAGCCTTCTGCATGAAGCAGGCGAGACCCACCACCAGGTATTCCGGATCATCGACGGAGCTGATGACGACTGGGCGAGCTGGTATGCCGACTGGCTGGTGCACCTGTCCGAGCTACCGGATCTGCTGGGGCTCAAGCCGGTTCGCAGCGAGCTGACCTATCTGCTGGTCAGCCTCGACAAGCAATACACCACTGAGCGGCCTGCCGAGCGCTGGGAGGACTACTACGCCCGGCGGATTGCAGACCACTTCCAGCCAAGAAGCTAAGCGAGTCCGGGCCCGGCGATTGTGAGGACCAATGAGCAAGTCACCCATGGCATGGCTCGACGACGTGGCAAAGCACGACTACGACGCAGCGCAGGAGTATCTGTCGCTGAAGTTCGATAAGAAACGCGCCGGCGACATCGTGGAGCGCATGAAGAAGGCCAAGGTAACGTCGCGCCGAGCTAACGACATCCTGCGCGCGACCGGCCTTCCTGCGCTGCCTCTTACCGATCCAGGCGTTCAGCGCGACCTGCTCAAGCTGTTGAGCGGCGAGAAGCTGTCACCTGTGCTGGTCTGTGATCAGGAAGCAGGCGCTGACATAGCGGATGGATATCATCGCGTCAGCCTGGCCTATAACATCGACCCGTTCATCACCGTGCCGTTGCGGATCGGTTAGCACGCGCGTTTCAGCTCCCGGTGAATGTGGTCCCGGTCGCAGCGGGCGTAGGCTCCAACGGTGTGACGCCCGATGAACAGTGGCTCAATGCGGTGTGGCGATTTGTCGGTGCCGCGCTGCCGAGCCCGCCGGCCACTGTGCTCGAGATCGGGTGCGGGCCGCTGGGCGGGTTCGTCCCGATGCTGCGCTCGGCCGGTTATGAGGCGGCCGGTGTCGACCCCGAGGCACCGGAGGCGCCGTGGTACCACCGGGTCGAGTTCGAGCGATATGAGGTGCCCGAGCCGGCCCAGGCGGTCGTGGCCTGCACATCTCTGCATCATGTCGCCGACGTCGGCCGGGTGCTGGATATGGTCGGGGCGGCGCTAGTGCCCGGCGGGACGCTGGTGGTCGTGGAGTGGGCGCGGGAGCATTTCGATGCGGCAACGGCGCTGTGGTGCTTCGACCGCTTGCCCGAGCCCGCTGGCGATCCCGGCTGGCTTCAGCAGCGCCATGACGAATGGCAGGCTTCCGCTCTGTCGTGGGATGCTTACTGTCTGGCCTGGGCGGAAGACGAAGGCTTGCATTCCGGGCAGGAAATCGTGCGCGAGCTTGACAGCCGGTTTGCCCGGAAGTCACTAGCGTACGGGCCTTACTATTTCGCCGATCTAGCCGGTGTCAGCGAAGATGACGAGCAATCCGCGATCGACGCCGGGGCAATCCGAGCTAATCGCATTTCTTACGTGTGCCGACGGCGGTAGCTAAGCTCGGTTCGTGCTGAAGTTTGGCGTAGTGGCGCTCGGGGTCACCGACGCGCAGCGAGCGGCAGAGTTCTGGTCAGCAGCCCTGGGCTACACGCTGCGCGAGGATGGATTCGGCGGATGGGCGAAAGTGCTCGTTCCACCAGCTGAAGCTGGTACGGCAATCGCGCTGCAGCTCAGCGAGACGCGGCCGCAGTCTCATCCCCGCTTGCACTTTGACCTCCATGTCGCCGACGCCCGTGAACAGGAGGCAGAAGCAGTCAGGCTCGTATCGCTCGGTGCCAGGCGGGTCGACTGGGACAGCTACCCGGAAGATGCGGACTTCATCGTGCTCGAAGATCCGGACGGCAACCGGTTCTGCATTGTCGACCTGAGCCATGAGTATGACGAGCAATAGCAGGGAGAACCGTTTCGGCGGGAATGCAAGGATGACCGCATGGACGCCCTCGAGCAGATTCAGTTGCCGGATGGCCGTCGTCTCGATGTGCGGGTCAGCGGGCCGGCCGACGGGCTTCCGCTGGTGTTTCATCACGGGACCCCAGGGGCGGCCACACCGATACACGCGCTAGAACGGGCAGTACACGCCAGAGGTCTTCGTCTAGTCACCACCTCCAGGCCGGGATACGGGAGCTCCAGCCGCCAGCCCGGCCGAAGCGTCGTGGACGTTGTGGCCGACACTGATGCCGTGCTCGCCGCGCTGGGAGCTAAGCGCTGCGTGACTATGGGCTGGTCGGGCGGCGGTCCGCACACGCTGGCCTGCGGAGCTCGGCTCGGCGCCGCGGCCGCGGTGCTTGTCGTTGCCGGCGTTGCTCCGTACGAGGCTGACGGCCTCGACTGGATGGCAGGCATGGGTGAAGAGAACATCGTCGAGTTCTCGGCGGCCGTCGCAGGTGAAGATCAGTTGCGGCCGTATCTGCTTCAGCAGGCAGGGCTGCTGCGGAACATTCGCGCTGTCGACATCGTCTCCTCGATGCAGTCTCTGCTTCCCGATGTTGACCGGGCAGTATTGACGGGCGAGTTCGGCGAGGACGTGGCGGCAAGCTTTCGCGAGGCCGTGCGCACCGGCGTTGATGGCTGGCTCGATGACGACCTGGCGTTCGCCAATGCGTGGGGCTTTAGCGTGGCCGAGATCTCAGTGCCCACCATGATCTGGCAGGGCAACGCTGATCTGATGGTCCCGTTCGCGCACGGCCAGTGGCTCGCGTCCCGGCTCCCTGCAGCATCGGCTCATCTGGAGGAAGGCGAGGGTCACTTGTCGGTAGGACTCGGGAAGCTGGACACCATGCTCGACGAGCTAGTGAAAGCCGTCAGCTGATAGTGCGGTGCACATTTTCCGCGTTGGACGGCCCGAGCTCGACGTGGGCGATCCACGGCCCTGGTATCGACGGGTCAATGACACCATCTTCCAGCCATGTGTACCTGCCGCCCAGGATGCTCTTGGCTGCCTTGGAGTCGGCGGCGTCGCTGTTGCTCCAGAGCTGACCGAACAGATCCTCGGCCCGCAGCCGGGCCTGGGTGCAGAACAGGTCGGCGAGTTCGTGCGCGGTCGTGCCTCGCTCAGTCCCGGCGCCTTCGGCCCGGTCCATCTCTGCTCGGACGCAGGTGACGCTGATGGCGAATAGTTCGGCGCCGATGTCGACGATCCGGCCGAGGAAGCCCTGCTTGCGCTCCAGCCGACCCTGCCAGCGGGCCATTGCGTAGAACGTCGACCGGGCTAGCTTCCTGCTCGCCCGCTCCACGTACCGCAGGTGCGGCGCGAGTTCGCCGAACTCGCTGAATGACCCAGGCTTCTGCCCGTCGCCAGTGACCAGCGTGGGCAGCCACTTGGCGTAGAACTCTCCGGCCTTTGCGGCGGCGCGGGCGCGCTGCCGAGCCGGGAGCCGCGGATCGATCAGCTCGCCGGCCGCCGAGAGATGGGCGTCGGTCGCTTCACGCGCGATGAACAGCCGCATGATCTCCGACGAGCCCTCGAAGATCCGGTTGATCCGCATGTCCCGGAGCATCTGCTCAGCCGGTACGCCGCGTTCTCCCCGCGCTGCAAGGGACTCGGCGGTCTCATAGCCGCGGCCACCACGGACCTGCACTAGCTCATCGACGATCTTGCTGCCCATCTCGGAGCAGTAGAGCTTCGCTAGCGCCGCCTCGATGCGGATGTCGTTTTGCTTGTCGTCGGCGACCTGGCTGGACAGTTCGACGACGGCCTCGAGGGCGTAAGTGGTCGCAGCGATAAAGGAGATCTTCTTGGCGACCGCCTCGTGCTGGCCAACTGGTCGCCCCCACTGCACTCGCTCCTGCGACCACTCCCGGACGTACTTCGTCGCCAGTTTTGCAGCTGTCACGCACGTGGCAGGCAGTGACAGGCGCCCTGTGTTCAGCGTCGTAAGCGCGATCTTGAGACCCTGGCCTTCCTGGCCGATGCGGTCAGTGACCGGGACCCTTACGTTGTGGAAGCGGGTCACGCCGTTTTCTAGGCCGCGCAGGCCCATGAAGGCGTTCCGGCGCTCGACGGTGATGCCGTCAGCGCCCGCTTCTACGACGAAAGCGGTGATCCCGCCCCGGTGACCGTCGCTGCCTGGCACCCGGGCCATCACCACGAGCAAGTCCGCGACGACACCGTTTGTTGTCCAGAGCTTCACGCCCTCGAGCACGTACTCGGAGCCGTCCTGCGACGGGGTCGCGGCCATGCTCAGCCGGGCCGGGTCTGACCCGACGTCCGGCTCGGTCAGCAGAAAGGCGCTGATCTCGCCACGCGCGCAACGCGGTAGATACTTGATTTTCTGCTCGTCAGTCCCGAACAGCGCAAGCGGCTGGGGAACGCCGATCGACTGGTGCGCCGACAGCAGCGCGGCCAGCACGGGCGAGGCAGACCCCGCGATCACGAGCGCGCGGTTGTAGTACAGGTTTGTCAGCCCGAGGCCGCCGTACTCAGGAGCGATCTTCATGCCGAATGCGCCAAGCGCCGCCAAGCCCTTGACCACTTCATCGGGAATCTGCGCGTCTCTTTCGATCTGAGCACCGTTGACTGAGGTCTCGCAGAAGTCGCGCAGTCGAGCGCAGAACTCCTCGCCGCGCATGCTTGACTCTGCGCTCGGGCGAGGATGCGGATAGATCAGGTCAAGTCGGAAATCGCCGAGGAACAGCTGCTTGCCGAAGCTGGGCCGGTGCCACGCGGCCTCGCGGGCCTCCTCCGCCACCTGGCGAGACTCTCGTTCACCGACAGCGCGGACACGATCTTGCTGTTGAGTAGTCATGACCCGTCCATTCGTCGAGTGCTCCCAGAATCCTGCCCATTCCTACCCCTCAGTAACACTTGGCAAGTGGAGCGGAGGCTGGCGGTGAGCGAGCACCTCCGGCTCGCTCGGCTGGCGCTGCCGGTGTCAGGCCCAGTGACCCGCGGCCGACCGCGTGAGCTGGCCTGCCAGGTCTGGGTGCGCCATAGCATTGATGCATGCTGCTACTGCTGGTTTGGCTGGCGATCGGCGGACTAATCATCGGCGGACTCGGGCGTCTCCTTGTGCCCGGGCCGAATCCGATCGGTCTGATCCGGACTGCGCTAGTTGGCCTGGCCGGGTCGTTCCTGGGTGGGCTGGTCTCCCGTTATGCCATTGGGCTGCACTACCGCTATTCGCTGCTGGCGGGCTTTGTCCTCGCGGTGATCTTCGCGGCGATCATCGTGGCGGCGATCGACCGCCCGTCGGCGAGGCGATGGAGATAGGCCATCCGCCCGAAGACTAGGCTCGGGCACGTGATCACCGGCGTGCATGCAATTGTCTTCTCCCCGGACGCCGCGAGAGTTCGCGCGTTCTTCGCCGACGTTCTGAACTTGCCGTCGGCCGATGCCGGCGGGGGCTGGCTCATCTTCGCGTTGCCGCCTGCTGAGCTGGCCGTACACCCTTCTGAGAGCGGCAGCCGCCATGAGCTGTACCTCATGTGCGACGACATCCACGCCACACTTGACGAACTGCGCAGCAAGGGCGTGGAGGTGGCAAGCGAAGTCTCCGATCAGGGCTGGGGCCTGCTGGCAGCAATCCGCTTGCCGGACGGTGCCGAGTTCCCTATCTATCAGCCCAGGCACGCATCCCCGCTGGATCGCTGACCCGACCGGCCGTTGTCTGCTCAGCGAGAAACGCCAGTCCAGCGGTGTGCGGTCGTCCTGCACCCAGCGCACAATGAAGAGCATGGGTAACCTGCTAATCACCGCACTTGAGTGGGTCCGCGACCTGCTGCGCGGCCGGCGGCCATCACATCCGCCTGAGGTGGGTGTCCGGGAGCCCCGCAGGCCCAAGCCCACCTTGCCCGCCGCGGCCATCGCGCTCGCCGAGCCGCGCACCGAGGTACGCCGGGTGGTCAGGCTGCGGAACCTCCGCGACAACGACCAGGCGTAGCCGCCGGGCCAGACGCTACCGGGCCGAATGCGCGCCCGTCATCATCGAGGCGAGGTCGTCCGGGTGCAGGAATGACGGCGGCGGTGGAGGCCCCCAGGCGAACAGCCCGCGGGCGCCTTCGAGGTCTTCCGGCGTCCACAGCTGGTCATCGATGATGCAGTCCATGTCGGAGTAATACTCAGAGAAATTGCCTGCCGGGTCCTTCAGATACCAGAAGAAGTTCGACCCGGCGTAGTGGCGGCCGAGGCCCCAGACATGACGTTCCGGATTGCCTTCGAGCATCGCGTACGCGCCACGGCCGACGTCGTCGACGTCATCGACCTGCCAGGACGTGTGGTGCAGGAAGCTCACCGGCGCGTTGAGCACGAGTACGTTGTGGTGATCGGTCGAGCAGCGCATGAATGCGCCCGCGCCCTTGATCTTGTCGCTGACCTTGAAGCCGAGCCCGTCTATGAAGAACGACATGCTCGTTTCGTAGTCAGTGCTGCCCACCACGGCGTGCCCGAGCTTGCGCGGGCGGACTCGCTCCGGCCTGAGGAACCCGGGGGCGCGGCAGTCTGGCCGGTCGAGGCGGCCCGGGCCGTTATACACCGTCGCAGGCACCGTTTCCTGAGACAGCGGGGGCGCAACCTCCAGCCGGACCCGCATGCCTGTCACGGGTTCTACCGTGTCCAGCTCCGTCGCGCCAGGATTGGCGGAGATGCCCAGCCTGCCCAGGCTGGCGGCCACCCGTGCCAGGTCGTCGGCGTCATCGGCCGCAACACGCAGCTCGACCAGGCGTCGCGTTGGCGCGTACTCAATCCGGAGCTGGCGACCTCCGTCGGTGGTGGCGAACCAGTTGTCGTCCTCGACCGTCAGGCCGAAATCGGTGTAGTAGGCGGCAGTCTCCTCGACATTGGGCACGCCGATGGTGACCGACAGCAGTCCGTGCAGGCCCATCGTTACCTCCTTATCCGGCCACGAACGTGTGTCGCATCTCGCCGATCCCCTCGATGTAACTCGTCACCACGTCGCCCGGAGCCAGCCAGCGGGGTGGGCTCTGGCCGAGGCCGACGCCGCTCGGCGTGCCGGTGAAGATCAGGTCGCCGGGCAGCAGCGGGGTGACCGCCGATAGCTGCTCGATCAGCTCGCCGACGTTGAAAATCAGGTCGCTGGTCCTAGCCTTTTGCATCTGCTCGCCATTGACGAAGCAACCGAGCTCCAAGTCGTCGGGGTCGCTGAACTCGTCCGGCGTGACTAGCCACGGGCCGACTGGCCCGAAGCCCGGATAGGACTTGCCGAGGCTGAACTGCGGGGGAGTGGCGGCCATCTGCAAGATCCGCTCGGACAGGTCCTGGCCGACTGACAGGCCTGCGACATAGCGCCATGCCGATCCGGCGGTCACGTGCCTGGCAGTGCTGCCGATCACCACCACGAGCTCGACTTCCCAGTCTGTGTGGCCGCCAGGCGGGACCGTGATCGCGCCGTGCGGCCCGGTGATGCAGGACGGGAACTTGGTGAATACCGGAGGTCCCTTCTCGGGCTTGGCGAAGCCAGACTCGGCCACATGGTCGCTGTAATTGAGGCCAATCCCATAGACCTGACGCGGCGATGGCGAAGGTGAGCCCAGCGCGTCGGGCGCGTACGGTACTGGCTCAGGCAGCTCGGCGGTTTCGGCCCAGTCGGCGAACTCCTGCCAGCGAGGGTAGACGGCGGCTGCATCTGCCTCGAACCGGCTGTTACTGGCTGTTGCCACATCGATGGCACCGCCATCGGTGATCAAGCAGAGTCGCTGACTGACTGTCGCGATGCGCATGAACGCCTACTTCCCGGTCTCGACGGGCTCGCGTTCGATGCCGCCGCACCAGATACGGCGAATCGAGCGCGTCGCCCGGATGTCTTCCAGAGGATCCTCCTCGATGAGTATCAGATCGGCTCGAAGGCCCGGCAGGATAGCCCCGCGATCACGCAGACCGAAATAGCGCGCGGGCAGCGCGGTTGCGGCCAGCAGCACCTCGCGTGTGCTCAGGCCAGCGTCGGCAAGCAACTCCAGCTCCCGGTGCAGGCTGTCACCGTGCCGGATCCGGGCAGGCGTACCAGCGGAGTCGTTGGCATCTGTTCCCGCGAGGATCGGCACCCCCGCCCCATGCAGCACTACGACGCTGGCGCGCGCGTTTGCATAGTCGGCGCCGGGCGGCGCGATACTCGCAACAATGCCTGCCATCATCGTGAGCGTCGGCACTACCACTCGGCCGCGCGCGGCGGCGTCTGCCGCTGCGGCCGGCTCGAGCGCCTGATCCAGCGGCGCATGGGTCAGGACATCGGCGCCTGCCGCCTGCGCCTTCGCCACCGAGCCGACTGACGAGGCGTGCGCGACCACGGTCTTGCCGCGTTCATGGGCAGCTGCTACCAGTGCGTCGATGGTGGCCTGGTCGTGATCCGCGAACGGGCTGCCCACGACGATCTTTATGTAATCCGAGCCCTCGGCCACGCGGTCGGCGACAAACCGTTCCGCCTCCTCCGGCGAAGAGACCAGGCCCCGCTGACCCACACCGGGAATCTGAGCGTGGAAGCTGCCCGGCGCGATCGCGGGGATGCCCGCGCTCCGGATATCGGTCTGCCCGGCCCGCCCGCGTAGCGTCGCCGTCTCCTCCGGTACAGAGGCCATGTCCAGTGCGGTAGTGACGCCGTAGCGCGCGAGCGTCTCGAGACGGCTCGGATCATCAAGATGCACGTGCGCATCGATCAGCCCGGGGAGCAGAACACCGCCCTCACAGTCGATGACGCGCGCTCCGCGGGGATCGGCACCGATCCGGCCGGCCTCGATGACGACCGTCATGTCGCCGGCCAGCTGGCGGCCGTCAAATACGCGCGCATTTTTCAGGGCGATCTTCCCGTTCCCCGCGACGGGCTCGGCTGGACTAGCCACGGACGCTCCCCGTTCCCGTCATAGAAGTCCCGACTGCAGAACTCATTGCACGGCCAGTCACCACGTCCAGGTCGATACGATCGCAGTCGCTCGCCCGCCAGGCGATGTGCTGGTCAGGGCGGACAAGCAGGAACTCGTCACGCCATGGGTAGTCCGCGGGCGGCTCGCACAGGGTGAGCGGAAGCCCGCGCTCCCTGGCCCGCCGCACTATCCGGGCCACGCCATCCGGGCATCTTGCGACCGGCCCGATGAGGGCGAAGTCGCTCCCGAGCTGGTCGTAGAGCGAGGATCCGTCAGGCAGCCAGGCGTGTGGCAGCCGGGCGCCCGGCTCAGCGACCGGGACATAAGAGATGCTGTCCGGAGTCTGGCCATTCCCGGCTGTTGGAGCCTCGGCTGCCCGGGGGCCGGGCGGCTGGATGACCGGCGAGCCGGCGTAGGAGTAGCCAAGGACCAGGCCAAGACTGTGGAACTCCGGCCGTTTGGCGCGCTGGATGGCGGCGGCGTCGGGCTGCAGATCTCCGGCGAGGGCACGCATGTTGGACTCGGCGCTCGCCACCGTCTGCTCGGCAACCCCCCTCCGCTCGGCTTCATAACTGGCCAGCAGCTCCGGCGCAGCCCAGCCGTGCTCGACAGCCGCGATCTTCCAGGCGATGTTGACCGCGTCGCCCACGCTCGTGTTGAAGCCATGGCCACCCCACGGCGGGTTTACGTGCGCGCTCTCGCCGACCAGGAACACGCGCCGGTCAGCGAAGGCGTCCGCGACGAGCAGTCGCGCCACCCACGGATCGGTCGCCAGCACCTCGTGCTCGGCTGGCCCGCCGAGCAGGCTGGTGATCAGCTCGGAGGCGTGCGACGCGCCGTAGTCGGCCCGGATGCCGGGGAAAGCCGCCCACCAGATGCCGGTCAGGTTAAGCCGGCCTATCAGGCCTGTCGTCTCGCCGCCGACCACCCAGTACTGGACAGCCGGCCCGAGGTGGGTCTCGAGCGCGGGCGCGCGGAAGACCACATTGAAGTTCGGGCGTGGATCGGACCGGCCGATGTATCTGGCGCCGATCTGATCGCGGACCACCCCGCCCGCGCCGTCGCAGCCGAGAACGTACCGGCACCGTATGTGGTATTGCGTACCGGTCTCGTCGCGAGCCGTGACGGTTGCCCCGTCATCGTCCTGAGCGAGCGCCGTCACCGCGTGCCCGAAGCGCAGCTCCGCCTCAGTGCAGCCGCCGAGATGGGCGCGCAGCACCTCCTCGACTACGGGCTGCGGCACCTGCTGGCCGGGCTCGGCGAAACGATCGTCGCGCTCGATGGTGAGGCCGAAGGCACCGTCAAAGTCGGTGATGCGACGCCCGGAAAGCGACTCGCAGAAGGTGACCCGCTGCGACCACTCCACCTTGAGGGGCGCTGCGGCCCGCAGCCGCTCGGCAACCCCCCAGCGACGAAGGTGCTCCATGGTCCGGACGCTGGTGGTCTTGGCCCGCGGGCGGCGATGCGACACTTCCGTCCGAGGCTCGATCAGCACGCACCGGACGCGGTGCAGGGCCAGCTCGGCCGCAGCGGCGAGGCCTGCCGGGCCGCCTCCGGCAACGACCACCGGAAAGGCGGAGCCGGACATTCCCGTGCTGGTGCTCATGACGGCATTTTTGGCGGTAGGCGACGGCTGGCCAACGGTAGTTTCATTGGATGAAACATCAAGGAGCCCGGCATGACCGACGCGATTCTGGCTAGCAAGGAGCACCCGCCGGGCGAGCCGGTGATCGACCGCGCATTCCGGATTCTTAACGCATTCGGCCCCGATCACCGATCGCTCTCCCTGACGGCGCTCAGCGCCCGTGCGCGCCTGCCCAAACCCACCGCCCTGCGGATCGCCAGGAAGCTAAGTGACTGGGGAGCACTAGAGCGGGCCGACAACGGGGAGTACGTGATCGGGCTGCGACTGCTTGAGCTGGCGTCGCTGGCTCCGCGTGGACACGGCCTGCGGGCCACCGCGCTGCCATACCTGGAAGATCTGCATCATTCGACTGGCCAGCATGTGCTACTTGCGGTCCGGGATGGGAACGAGGCTGTCTTGGTAGAGCGGCTGTCTGCCCGGCGAGCTGGCCGGGTGCTGTACCGCGTCGGCGGCCGGATGCCGCTGCATTCCACCGGCGTCGGACTGGTTCTGCTGGCGAATTCTCCACGGCAAGTGCAGGAAGACGTCCTCAGCGGGGATCTGAGACTGGATCCGGCGGAGAGCCTCTGGCCGTCCGCCAGGGACCTCAGGATCAGGCTCGCAGCGATCCGGAGGGACGGTGTCGCGGTGGCATCGCGGCAGCTGCCCGAGCCGATGACTTCGGTAGCGGCGCCCATCATCGACGGCGGCGCCCAGACGGTGGCCGCGCTTTCCGTTGTCACCCGCTCAGGTCAGACGGACCCGGCTGCGCTGCGGCCCGCCGTGGTGGCGATAGCCCGGGCGGTGTCGCGGGCGGTATTGGCAAGCGGCGGAGGCTAACCCGATGCCGTCCGGACACGCACTGCAGCTCTACGCGCTGGCGAGCTGGCTGCTGACCGAGCTACTCGGGGCACTCATGCTCCGAAGCTGGATTGCCAGCGGCGGCGTGCG